>LWDU01039118.1_pt1 | contig 52310 bp, 37 predicted proteins | sample 727161 | NCBI WGS metagenome assembly LWDU01 (sample SAMN04566230, study PRJNA314399) | hydrothermal vent metagenome | isolation source: deep sea hydrothermal plume seawater | place: Mexico: Gulf of California, Guaymas Basin | collected 2004-07-11
ATTATTTTGGCAGAAAGCTTTCTCACCGCCCCAGCCTGATGGAAGAGGGCGTCGACCTGCTGCGCCGGGCTTGGCGCGGCGAGACGATCCAGCACGACGGACGACGTTTTCGGGTGGACGGGCTCGCGGTCAATCCCGTAGCCGGTACCCCGCCGCGCTTGTTCATGGGCGGCATGTCGGAACCGGCCATCGCGCGCGCCGCGCGTTTGGGCGACGGCTTTCTTTCCACCGGAGGCATCGGCCACGACCTCTACGTGGCGGCGCTCAAAAACCAGGAACAGCCGTCCACAAAAGGGGCGATCTGCGCGGGCAATTGGGGAATTATCGCCGAAGACCCCGAGGCCGAGGCGGCCAAGCTCGCCGATTTCGTGCTCTACCAGGCGAATCAATACGTGGCCTGGGGGGCCTTTGGTCCGCCGGATCAAGTTCCTCTTTTCGCCGACGCAGAGAGCGCGATTCGCGAAGGCCTCTACGAATTGTGGGACGCCGACCAGGCGGTGGAGTCCCTGGTCAAAATGCTCCGGGATTATCCGGAGATCATCGACATTCATTTCTGGGCCCAGTTTCCCGGCGAGTCGGTGGAGAGCGGGAGCCGCCGCATGGAGTACATCGCTCGTCAGGTCGTGCCGCGGGTGCGCAAGCAGATCCAGTAACCGAGGGCCCGGCGAGAATCCTGGAAAGGCATGGTCTCGGGCCCTGAGCCCGCGGGCAAAGCCGGACCGCAACGAGTCAACCAAAAAAAGGAAGAGCGGATGCAGGTAGGCCTCTTGATGGTCTTTCAGAACTTCGAAGACGGAACCACCGACCAAGCAGCATGGGAGCGCGACATTCAGCTGGCCAATCTGGCTGAGCCCTTGGGCTTCGACACCCTGAGCGCGGTGGAACACCATTTTTCCAACTACGCCATGTCCCCGGACAACTTGCAGTTTCTCTCATATATGGCCGGGCAGACGAGCAAGATCGGGTTGCTCACGGGTGCTGTAATTCTTCCGTGGAACGATCCCCTGCGCGTGGCCGAGCGCATGATCGTGCTCGACCATCTCAGCCAGGGCCGGGCACTCTTCGGAATCGGCCGGGGCCTCGCACTGCGGGAATACGAAACCTTCGGCATCGACATGAACGAAGCCCGGGAGCGCTTCGACGAATCCGCCGAAATCATCCTGAGCGCTCTCGAAACCGGGGTCATGGAAGCCGACGGAAAATTCTACAAACAGAAACGGACCGAGCTTCGACCCCGCCCGTACGCGAGCTTCAAGGATCGATTCTATGCGGGTTGTCGCCCGGCTCGGCGCCAAGATGATGAGTTTCGCGCAAAAGCCTTGGGAGGAAATGGCTCCCCATTTCGACCGGTACCGCGATCTCTACCGGGAACACCACGCGGTCGCGGCGCCCGCGCCTGTCTGCGTGGACTTCCTTTGCTGCGATGCAAGCAGCGAAAAGGCCGAGTCCCTCGCGCGTCGCCACATGGCGAACTACTACATCACGGTCATGGAGCACTACGAGATGGCCAGCGACCACTTCCGGAAATTGAAGGGGTACGGGGACTACGCGGACAATGCCGCCCTACTCCGGGAGTCGGGTATGGAAGAAGCCGCCAATGGGTTCGTAGAAATCAATACCTACGGAACGCCCCGAGAAATTCTCGAAAAGATGGAGCAGCGTAAAAGTCAGATCGGCACTTTCGACCTCACCGTGCAGGTCAGCTACGGCGGGCTGACAGGAGAACAGGCCGAAAAGAGCATTCGACTCTTCGCGAAAGAAGTTCTGCCCGAACTCCAATCCTGGCGCTAAGGCGTCTGACCGAGTGCCGTTCGAGGAAGTATTGAAGGAGATGATGAAAGTCGCCCCCCGACCGGCCCCGGCTGCGCCCTACTCGAAGCTGTAGGCGATCCCTAGGCCGCCCTGGACCTGGACCCCTGCGGCCGGCTCATAGTAGCGGCCAAAGCCGGCATTCAATCGAACGTTGTCGTTGTAGAGCGTGTCGGTCAGGTTGCTCACTGCGACGTAGGGAGTCAGGAGCCACTGCCCCTTTTCCAGTTTCCACCCCGCCCTGAGGTCAAGGACTCCATACCGCTCGGTCCGTACCGAGTTGCGATCGTCGGCATAAAAAGCGCCCACAACCCGGCCCTCAAGGGCCGCAAAGAAACCTTCGGGGTGCATGTAACGAAGTTCGGCATAAAAGGAGTTCTCCGGAACACCGGGCACCTGATTACCCGCGAGGTTCTCACCGCTCTCGAGCACATAGTCGGTAAATTCAGCGCGAGAGTAGGTATACGAAGTCGTCAGGTGAACTCCATCAATGATTTCGGCCTGCACCATCGCTTCGAACCCGGTGCGTTCGGTACGACCCGCGTTGCGGAAATAGGTCTCGTCGGCGATCTCGTAGGAAATCAGCTCATCCGAAGTTTTGATGTGATAGAGCGCAAGGTCGTACCGAAGCCTTCCCGAAAGCAACCCTTTCATTCCCGCCTCGTAGTTGATGGCGCGCTGGGCTCCAAGATCCGGGTTGAAGCCCCCTTCTCCCGACGGATTACGGAACTCGGTAGTCGTGGGAGGCTCAAACGAGGTCGAGATGCGCATGTAGGGATTAAGCGCCCTGTCGGGATTCCAGCGGAACGCAATAGCCGGACTCCATTCGCTGAAATCGACTCGGCCCGAGTCTGCGGAACTGCCGGAGCCTAGGGCAAGGAAGTTGTCGAGTTCGTAGCGAAGATTGTCGAAGCCCAATGAAAATGTCAGAGCAAACTCACGAGGCAAGCTGAGTTCATCGCGAACGAATCCACGCAGACTTGTCACATCTTCGGCTTGGTCAACGGTTCGCAATCCGGCACTGGTCCTAGTGCGATCGTCCCGTTGAGCTTCGAAAGCAAAACCCACGACCAGAGAATTTTCCAACCCGAAAATTTCATCGGCGTATTCGTGTTTCAAGCTGGTTCCGGCAAAGCTTCGGCCCAGAGTTCCCCGAACGCCCGCCGGCGGGATTGGAAGATTGTTCACGAAATCTCGCTGGCCGTACCACGCCGCCACCGTGCTTTCATGCTTTCCTCCGAATCGGCGGCGATAGGTCAGACCCGTGGTCACCTGATCAAGACTCTCGCCCGCGTCGAAGCGAAGGTTATTGGGCGCTGCCTGGCGCCGATCGGCCTTGACCTCGGCGGCCTTCAAGCCTCCGGGATCATCGGCGAGGGGCGACTGAACCGCGCTGAATACGACAGTCAAGTCCGAAACCTCGTCAATGGCCCATTCCAGACGACTGCTCAGAATCTTGCTCTCCATCGCACTGTGATCTCGGTAGCCGGCAACGTCCTGATGCGACAGACCCACCAGAATACCCACCGCGCCTCCCCGGGCCGTCGCCTTGGCGTCGTAGCTCCGGTATCCGTTGCTCCCCAAGCCCACTCGACTCTCCGCATAGAGACCTTCGCCGATGGGTTCGCTCTCGACCCGGATCACGCCCCCGGCAGCGCTCCCGTACAACGAAGCCGAAGGGCCACGAATAACTTCGATGCGACCCGCGGTGGAGAGTTGCAGCGTATCGAGTTGGCCCTGACCATCGGGCAAGCTCGCTGGGATTCCATCGACGATCAGCTTGACGCCGCGCAATCCGAAACGGGCCCGGGCCCCAAAACCTCGAATCGAAATTCTTAGATCCTGGGCAAAGTTCTGCCGGTTCTGGGTAAAGACCCCGGGTACCCTCGCCAGGGATTCGCCCAGGGTGAGTTGGGGGCGCGCAAGCTGGATCTCTTCTTGGCCAATGACACTGACCGCCGCTGGAGTCTCCAGCAAAGTCGATGCCACCCGGCTGGCGCGCACGATGATTTCATCGGGTTCCGCCCCCCCGGCCGGGTTCTCTTCACCCAAAGCCGGCAGCGCACCGAGTCCAATCGATACGGACAGCAACGCACACCACGCTCCCAAATTCCCGATGCGGTTTTTTACACAATCACAAGGGATGAACCCAAGCACGGCATCTCTCCAACTCGACAAGGCTAAATAGGGCCGCCCTTAAGCCACCCGGGGACGATGCATTCGGGCATCCCCCCACCCCCGCACCCACCGGACGAAGAAGCGGTCGGTGTCGGGGAAAGCGGGGTCTCGGCCCAGAATACAGAGGGGGCTCCGGGCTTCCCTAAACGGCCCGGAGCCCTCCGCTCCAATTTCGCTTACTCGGCCGAGTCTTTCTTCGGCTCAGGGCTTCCGCCGACGATTTTCTCGCAGGTACCCTCGGGAAGATAAACCCAATCATCCGAGATGCCGTCTGCCTTCGCCCTGCCCCCGCAGCGGTGTTCGGCATTATGGCAGTCGTTCATTCCCTTCTTGGATACGCCGTAGCATTTCTCATGCCCGTCCCAGGTGGGCTTGGCGTCTGCCTGGGTCGCCGCACTGGCAAGCCCCAACGTCAAAACACTCCCCAGCGCCAATTGAAAAGCCTTGCGGTTAGCCGCTTCCTTCATCCTTCATGCTCCTTTTTTTAGGTTGTCATGGCTTAGGTTTTTTTTGATTTAGGTTTTTTTGATTTAGGTTTTCATGATTTTCCACTTCAGATCGATTCTCCTTGGGCCTTGCCCCGCGCGGCAAACGGTCAGAGAGGCCTACCCCCAACCACCCAGCCTCGCTCGAAGAGCGCCTGGATCGTAGTCAATATCGGCACGCTGTCCTCGGAATCGAAGGCCAAGGATGAATCCGGCGAGTGGGCCCGGCGCAGACCGCCCGCCAGGGCAAGCTGTTGGTCTACGGCCTCCCCGGCGGCGATCGACCGCAGAATCGGCCATAGGCTGGGTTCGACGAAATCCGCGTAGATCTCCGTTCCGTGGCGGCAAATAATCATCTGCTCGCCTGGCGCAGCGGGATCGAGTTTCCATCCGCGCTCCACACGGCGGTCCTGGTGGGCTTCCCAAATACTCAGGACGGGATGGGGGGATCCGAGGAGCGTGGCCGAGGGCGGCAGGATGAAGCGCCAGGCCTCGGGTTCGCTCGAAATGGCTTCGCTCAGTTTCGCGGGATCGACGCTCGGCTCGGGCCAGGGGGCCGCATGGGCGTGATGCAGCCCGAGTTCGAGACGCCCCATATCCGCGAGGTAGGAAACACTGGAGAGAAAGGACTGCTCCGCCACGAAATCCGGCCAGCCATCCCCCAGCCGAGCGAGATCGGCGTGCCGCGAGGGTGCCGCGCGCATGTACCGAGTCGACACGCTACGAAAACAATCGTCGCCCACGAGCTCGGCGCAGACCGGGAAAATTTCGCCCAGGGCATCGTGCACGACTTGGGCAACCGAACCGCGATACAGATCCAAACACTGCTTCGCCGGGAGTTCGGGGAGAGGACGGATTCGCTCGAGAACCGAAGCGCAGGCCGCGCTCTCCGCCTCTTCCTCATAGAGGGCCCGGGCGAGTTCCTGCTGCAACTCACGGAGCATGGGAAAGCCCCTCCTGGCCCGCGAGGGCGACTTCAGTGACTTCAGTGACGACCCCACTGGCCCGATTCATTTCCCCGACGAGCACTTCCAGGGATGGGACGTCGCGATCCCATTCCACACAGACGGGCACCTCGGGAAAGAGTCGCACCGCTTCGGCGAACAGCGCCCACACCGGTTCGGCCACCGGACTCCCGTGCGCGTCGATCAGGTAGTCGCCGTGATCGTCGTGACCCGCCAGGTGCATCTGGGCCACCCGGTCCGCGGGCAGGCCGCGCAAGAATTCCCGGGCATCAAAACCGTGGTTCCGGGCGTTGACGTACACGTTGTTGACATCGAGCAAGAGGAGGCAGTCTGCGGTCTCCAAAACCCGGCCTAGGAATTCGAGCTCGCTCATCTGAGAGTCGTGAAACGCCATATAGGTCGCAGAGTTCTCGACCAGCATACGCCCGCCCAAGCGGTCCTGGACCTGCTGGACATGCTCCGCCAGCACTTGGACGGTCTCGTCCAGAAAAGGCAGGGGCAGCAGTTCGTGATGGTGACGCCCCCCGGACGACGTCCAAGCCAGGTGCTCCGAGAGCCAGGCGGGCTCGATCCGGCGGGCCAGATCCAAGACCGCGTCGAGATAGCTTTTATCCAGGGGTTCGGCGGAGCCCAGGGACATCCCCACTCCGTGAAAAACCACCGGGTAGCGCTCGCGAATCGACTCGAGGTTCCGAAGCGGAAGTCCGTCACCGTGAGCATAGTTGTCGGCAAGAACTTCGAGCCAGGGGACGTCGCCGACCCCGGCGAGCAGTTCTGCAGAGTGGGCACTGCGCAGACCCAACCCAACGCCCTCGATGTTCCCTGGCTCTCTGAGCGCCGCCATGAGTGAAGTGATCTCCCGCCCGAACGAAATCTGGGGCTCCGGGAAATTAGCGGTCCGCCCCGGGCGACGCGAGCGGCCCGCACTGGCCTAGACTCTCTGAGCCCCGGCCTCTGGCGAGGGTTCACCCACCGGCGCACACCCCTCTCGCTTTCATCCAAGGAAGACTCAATCAGGGAGATCCTCGATGCACCCAGCCGATCTGCAGTTGCTCCTGGACAAACAGGCCATCAGCGAAGTTCTCTTCAACTACGCGGCGGGCTGCGACCGGAGGGACTGGAACCTCTTCCGCGAATGCTTCTGTGAAGAAGTGGAGATCGACCTGTCGAGTTGGAGCGGCAGCCCTCCAAGCGTCATGCCCCTCCAGCAATGGGTGGAGGGCGTGAGGGCCGGGCTCTCGGGCTTTGACGCCACCCAGCACCTGAGTGGAAACCACCGAATCGAGGTGGACGGGACCGCCGCACACGCCACTTCCAATATCCAGGCCAGCCACATGCTGGGCGGACAGCGGGTCACCCTGGGCGGCTGGTATGACACCCATCTTGTCAGCGACGGAGGCGCCTGGCGAATCGCTCGAAGCCAACTCAATATTACCTGGCGAGAGGGAGACGAGGGACTTTTCGCTCAGGCGCGCGCACGCCACGACGCCGCCTAAGGGACCCTTGAACCAACCCCGGGTGCCTTGCCAGCATTCCCATCCGCTACGCTGGACGCCCACCCCGAGGAGTTCCAATGACCCGCTGTAAATCCGGTTCGTCCCAGCTGATCTCAAGCCTGTCTCTCCTGTCTCTGCTTGTCCTGACCCTGTTCGCCGGGGGCTGCGCCGCGCCGCCAGTACCCACACCCACGCCCTCAGTCCCCACGCCCTCAGTCCCCACGCCCTCAGTCCCGGCGGACACGATCTTCCAAGGGGGAACGATCCTGACCTTGGCCAAGGAAGGCGAAAGCGTCGAAGCCCTCGCGGTTCGCGACGGCCGAATCGTTGCCACCGGCACCCTGGGCTCGCTGAAAGCTCTGCGCGGTCCGGAGACCGAGAGCGTCGACCTGGGCGGCCGAACCCTGATGCCCGGCTTCGTCGACGGGCACAGCCACTTCACCGCGTACGTGGCCATGGTCGACGTGGTGAATGTGTCTTCCCCCCCCGCCGGACCCATGCGAAACCACGACGAGATCGTCGAAGCCCTGGCCGCTCACATCCAGGACAATTCGATCCCTCCCGGCACGATGGTTCTCGGGTGGGGATACGATGACAGCCTGCTCGAGGAACGAACCCACCCGGACCGGGACGCCCTGGACCGCGCCTCCACCGATCACCCCATCGTCATCGCCCATGTTTCTGGCCATCTTGCTGCGGCCAACAGTGCCGGTCTCGAACTCTTCGGTTACTCGGCCGAGACACCCGACCCTCCGGGCGGAGTCATCCGGCGGCGCGAGGGTTCCGATGAGCCCAACGGCGTGCTCGAGGAAACCGCTGCCCAGCGGATGTTCCTCTCCCTGGCCGAAGGCGATTTCGAGACCAAAATCAACCAATTGGTCCGGGGTCAACAACGCGTCCTCGCCGAGGGGATCACCACCGTCCAGGATGGCGCAACAGCCCCCGGCAGTTACGCACTGATCGCCGAAACCGCGCGACGGGGCCTGCTCGAAATCGATGTGGTCGCTCTCCCCATGTGGAACTTCTACGACGAAATCGCGGCGGAGAACGAAATTCCCCTGGAGTACACGAACCACTTCAAAGTCGGCGGCGTAAAGATGCACCTCGACGGATCGCCCCAGGGCAAGACCGCGTATTTCCGCGACCCCTACGTGATTCCCCCGGCGGGCCAGGGGCCCGACTATCGGGGCTATCCCGTCGTCCCCGCCGAAGTCGTCGACGCCACCTTCATCAAGTTCGCCGATCTGGGCCTCCCCGTTTTCGCTCATGCCAACGGAGACGCCTCGGCGGACATCTTCGTGGGGGCTCTTGAAAAAGCCATGGGGGGCCGGGATCCGATCCCCGCAACCTTTGTCATGATTCACGCGCCCCTGGCCCTGGAAGAACACCTCGATGCCATGAAGCTCTATGGAGCCGTGCCTTCCTTTTTCACGTCCCATGTCTTTTATTGGGGCGACTACCACAGGGATTCGGTGATGGGTCCCGAACGCGCGGCCCACCTCTCCCCCACCCGCTGGGCCCAGGACCGCGAGCTCCTCTTCAACCTGCACACCGATACGCCCATCGTGGTCTACGACCAGTTCCACCTGGTCTGGTGCGCGGTGGCGCGCAAGACCCGTTCGGGGCAGGTCCTCGGCCCAGACCAACGCCTCAGCGTCTACGAAGCGCTCCGGGCCATGACGTACAACTCGGCTTACGCATACGGCGAGCAGGACCAGAAGGGAACCCTGGAACCCGGCAAACTGGCCGACATGATCCTGATCTCTGACGATCCATTCTCCGTCGATGTCGACGAGCTCCAAAACATCGACGTCCTGGCCACATGGAAAGAGGGCGCGCTGGTCTACGGCAGCCCAGCCGCCGCACCGGACGGCGCCTAGTACAAGCCCACGGGCGCCCCCTACAAGGACCCCGGCGCCCAGTAGGCGATCAGCCTCCGGTGAGCAGCGCGGTCAAACCGCCGGGGCCGAGCAATTTTCCGTTCACGATGGGAACGCCCTGCTCGAAACGAAACTCGGCGTGGTAACGCTCGTCCTTCAATCGAAGCATGCCCGTCTCCAGCAGGCGGCCCTCGGCCATTTCGCGTAGGAAGACGGTCATGGCCTGAATTTCCTCCCGGGGCAGCCCGCCCGCCTGGGCTTCCACCACGGGCGTGAGGAAAGCCTCCAACCAGCGCTGCATGAGCGGTACGGGTAGCGCCACCTGGCCTCGCCCCTCGATGGCCGCCAAGGCGGTCATCTCTTCGGCAAAAACCGACGGGTCGCTTCCGTCGACCCTCAACCAGCCCTCGCCCTCAATCCGCCCGACCTTTGTTTCGAGTTCGAAGCGCTTCACCTCGAGTTCTGGGGAATCCGCCACGAGAACCGGGAACCACTCGCGCAGTAGCTGGGCTTCGGCTTCCAACGCCGGCCGATCCCCAACCGCTGAAGCGTCCAGTTCGCCCAGCGCCTCGCTGAAATCAGCCGCCGCGAAAAGATCCATCCCCTTGAGTTCCACCCGGACCAAGCCTGGCCCAGCAGTCGCTTCGCCCCAGGCCAGCGCGTTCACGCTGAACACCCCATGGAGTCGGTGAAGTCGACCCGCCCCGCTCCCGGCCTCGAATTCCAGGTGCCCGCCCCGCACATGGACCGCGTCGGAAAGGTCGGATAGGTCGGGAGGCGAGCTGAAAATCCGAGCATCGCCGAATTCCACCGTGAACGAGGAATCATCGAGTTCATTGTGGGCCCGGCTCGCGCTAAAAATGCCCTGGCTCGGATCGACTTGGAGCGAGCGTCCCGCGCGGCCACCCAGCCGTGCGGCTCCGACCTCAAAGCTGCCCTCCACCCGGCTCCCCGCATCGTTGTGGATCCCGTGAAACCGCACTTCGGCGGACTCGACGCCTAGCCCGCGATCGCCTTCCCGAAAGCCAAACGCCCCCATGTCCAGCTTGCCTCGAGCACCGCGAATACCCCCCTGCACCGTGAGTTCCCCGCGCACCCCCTCGCTGGTCACTTGACCATCGGCGGTGGCAAACGCCGGGGTGCTGGCCTCGACATCCAGGGTTCCGTCGAAGTTCACGCGGACCGTCGCCTGGGCCAGGGGCCGCCCCGCCAACGCGGCCAACCACTCGGGGCCGGCGATGCCCTCGGGATCCACTTCGATGCGAACAACGGTCAGCACCGGGGGAATGGGGATGCGCCCCGCCCACCACTCGGAAAGGGGCAAGGGCCCATGGGCCCAGGCGTGTCTGAGCCGAAGGGGCGCAGCATCGAGCCCCGGAGAAACCATCCGGATCAGGATCTCCCCCGTAGAATCCAGCAGCCCCCGATCAAGGCTCGCCTCTAGGGCAAAGCGTCCCTCGGCCCTCTCCTCGAGGTCGTCGAACACCAAGGGATATCCGCGCTCGAGCGCCAGGCCGACCAGGATCGGCAGCACAAAGAAGAGCAGCCCGAATCCGAGCAGGGTGCCCACAACCAGCCACTTTTTCACCACCATCCTCCTGGTCCGCCATCCCGGCCCGCTCCCCACGATATCCCCTTGACGACCCGCGCTTCAACCCAAATTCGGGGTGAAATCCAAGCAAATATTCCCTCGAACGCCGCCCGAAAGATCCGCACACGCGATCCCGGGCCCGCTTCCCACCACGAAGTCCGGAAATCGGGGGGGGCGCGGGAGGGGGAGGCGTTATCATCGCGCCACACGATCCCGGTTCCGACCTCCGCGGGGGCGGAGAGAACCAGGGTGCCCGCAAGGGACTCTGGCCACATGCGGCACCGGACATTCCCCAACGCACGAAGGAAAAAACGTAGGTATGCGACGACCCGTTCTCGGATCCATCGGTCTCTACACTGCGATCGCCATCGGCATCGGAACCGGCCTGGGGGCCCTCTCCACGTCGCTCCCGACAGCCGCGTGGGCCGCGGAGAACGGTTGGGTGCGCGGGGAAATCCGCCTCAACATCCGGACCGGAGCCGGCACCCAATTCAAGATCGTCGGCGTGGCTAAAACGGGGGATGGGGTCGAAATTATCCAACGCGAAGAGGGCTGGACCAGGATCCGCATCCAAGGGGACGCGGGCAAGTCTCGCGAGGGGTGGATCCCCGAGGGCTACCTCAAAGCCAACCCGCCCCCGACACTGCGCTTGGCCCAGGCCGAGGAGGAGGTCTCTCGCTTGACCACCGAGTTCAAAACCCTGGCGGAAGAAACCCAGGCCCTGCGCGAAAAAGAAGCGGCGCTGACCGCGGCCGATAGCACCCAGGAAGCGCGCATCAAGGAACTCACCCGGGAGAACATGAAACTGCACGCGGGCGACCGCTACCCCGAGTGGATCACCGGCGCTTCCATTCTCGCCGCAGGGATGTTGCTGGGCAGTGTGCTCTACCGGGCCTCCACACGCCGCCAGCAGACGCGCATCCGGCTCTAGACCCCAGGCGGGGAGAACCGGGCCCACGCCCTTCTCCCACGCTCTCCCCCCACGTCCTTCCCCCACCGTCGAGTTCGGCTGCTCGTCCCGCTACTTTCGTTGACTACTTTGGTGACTCTGCCCCGGCGCTGCTTTGCGGGCGCAAAAAGTAGACGCAACTGGTGAGGAGCAGAAGCGTTCCGACACCGGCCATCGCCCAGGTGGCTTGCTGAAAAAAGACCAGCCGAGACATCTCGGACGCGGCCAGATCCTTGTAGAGCAGCATGGCCACGGATCCCGTATAGCCCACCGCATCCGCGAGATAAATCGCAAAGACCGCCGTGCCCACGATGGCCGAGTTCGCCATCAGCCTTTCGAAGAGCAAGGACCCGTAGGGCACATAAGCGAGATACGAGCCAAGCCCAATCAGCGTCATCCACCAGAACCCGCTGATGAGTTCGGCCTGGAGAAGCAACGTGCTTACCCCGAGCAACGCGGTTCCCCCGGCCATCACGGCGAAGGTGGCAATCAGGCCCGGTCGACTCCGGCGAACAAGATTGAGCAGCCCCAGGGTCGAGATCACCCCGAGCGCGACCAGGCTTTCGGCCTGGGTAATGATGGTTTCGTTGCCCGCGTAGGGGTATCCGAGGGCTTCGAAGATCTCGACGGAGAAGTTGTCCCGAAAATCACGATACGCGGTCAGCAGAAAATAGGCGCCCACGAGCATGACAAGGCCGGGCAAGTATTCGCGCAAGAAGGCGACACGCTTGCCTCCATCCATGGAGGCGCGCGCTTGACGCTGTTCAATATCCACATCTGTACGGCGCGGCAGTTGCGCGAGCATCCACACGAAAAGAACAAAGAAGGGCAGAAAGTGTAGCCCCGTGATCGCCGGCATCCAGGACTCGCTGACTCGGCCCATCCAGCCTTCAACGAAATCCCCCAGGATTGGAACTCGGCCCCACCACTGGGCGGCCGCGCCGCTCATCATGGCGCGGCCCGCGTCCTTGACGATTCCGCTGGACACAATGAAGGAACAACTGAGCCCGGCCAGAAGCAGTTCCGACGTGACCCGCCCCTCGAGAAAACGAACCACGAGACCCCACACCATGCCCAGGGAGAGGCCGTTCAAAAAGATTGCGAGGGTCTTCCAACTTCCGGGAAGCTCGGCAAAGAGAAGCAGGCTCAACTCAGCCCAAACGATCAACCCAACCAGGGTCAGTGGGTGATAACGAGGAGGCAGTTCGGAGCAAACGCGAATGCCCACGTACTTGGACAGCGCATAACCCAAAACCTGGCTGATGACGATCGCGCTCTTGAGTTCCAACGCGTCGATGGCAAATGACTCTCCGGCGAAAAGCGCCGCCGCGAACGGCTTACGGAAAGCATACATGCAGAAGTAGGCGCCAAATGAAGCCACCACCGCATAGGCGACGAAAACCCCGCCCGGGGCGCGGCCGAGAAACCGGGTCAATCGCCCGGGTTCGTTCAACCCGGGTGCGGGCATGGCAGGCTTTTCTTCCCGAGATTTCGCACGCGACGGGCCCTCTGCCTAGGACTCAAGAAACTCGTTGAGCTTCGTACTCAATTCACTCATCGCAACGATCAGCAACCGGTCCCCCGCCATGATTTGGTCGCCGCCTTTGGGGAGCAGGGTCTGATCGCCGCGTTCGAGCGCCGCAATGACAACGCCCGGGGGCAGTCCCACGTCCATCAGTGGCGCAGAGGTGAGTCGACAATCGGGCTTCGCATCGACCTCGATGATCTCGACCTCTTCGCCCAGGAGCGCCGCCCCCGAACGAACGCCACCGCCACGAATATGCTGAATGGTCTCCCCAATTGTCAGCAACCTCGGGCTGATGATCGCGTCGATTCCGATGTCGCCCACCATGGACACCATGGCGGGGTTATCGACCAGGACAATGGAGCGACCGGCCCCGAGGCGCCGGGCCAACAAACCCGACACAAGATTGGATTCGTGATCGTCGGTCAACGCGACGAAAGTCGAAACCTGTTCGATCTCCTCGTCTTCCAGTAGAGCTTGATCCGTGCTTTTGCCTACGATGACGAGAACGTGGTCAAGTTGGCTCGCCGCCGCCTGGGCGGTCGCACGATCCTCTTCGAGCATCACCACCCGCTCGTCGCGTTCCTCGAGGCGTTTGGCCAGGGCGAGCCCAATCGACGTGGCCCCGGCCACCATGATGCGTCCATGCCTTTCGGGGGGAGCACCCACCAGGGCCAGCACATCGGCCAATTCGTGACGGGCGATGGCGAAGTACACGAGATCCTTGGCGAGGATCTGCTCGGTCCCCCCCGGAACAATCCAACGGGTTCCGCGCTGAATCGCGACGGCGAGGGTGGGCGTAGAGGCGAACAAAAGTTTCATGTCCGAAACTTGCAACCCGGCGAAATCCGAGGCCGCACCGATCCGGAAACCCGCGACAAAAACGCCCCCCTCGAGGAATTGCATCACGTCCACCGCCCCGGGCACTTCGAGGAGCGATGCGATTCGGTCCACCGATGCCGTGTCGGGATTCACGCATACACCCTCGACCGGGCGATCCTTGCACGCCTGGGTAAAGCCTTCCTCGTGGTCCGCATCGTGCACACGAACCACCACCCGGGGCGTATTGAATACATGGCTCGCCAGAAAGCCCACCACCACGTTGGACGCATCGCTCTCCGTGGCCGCCACCACCAATCCAACGTTCTCTATGCCGGCGCTGCGCAGGACCGGGGCCGTCGCCCCGTCGCCCTCGAAAATGTGTATGTCGAGGGTTTCCCCAACCTCCCGAACACGGTCGGGATCCTTCTCGACCAGGGTGACGTCGTAGCCATCCCGAGAAAGTCGATTGGCCAGCGTCTGCCCGACAAGCCCGCCACCCACGATGAGGACCCCATTGCGATCCAACCCGGCGCCCTCCCCCTTTGGCCCCCTGCGGCCCTGTACTGACATATTCCGAGCCAGCATGGGCAAGGTTACCGCGAGCCGCCGATGACGACGATGCGTGCCCCCCAATTGGCCGATTATCGTTGAATCCTACCCCAGGCCGGACCCCCCAGGCGCTATGCTGATCCCATGGACGCAAAACTTGCCTATTGGACGGCTGCGACGCTGAACATGGGCGTGCTGCTCGTTTTTGCCGCCTCGGGCATACGGCGAGTCCGAAACAGCGAAGTCGCCCGACATCGGAGTCGCATGCTGACCTCGGTCGCCCTGGTCCTGGGCTTTGTCATCTCCTACGGGGTCAAGCTCGTGGCCCTCGGACGCGAAGACCTGAGCATCTGGAGTGATGCCGCCATCTGGACCCTGCGCTTTCACGAACTCTGCGTTTTTACCATGCTCCTGAGCGGAGGGCTGGCCTTGCGGCGCGGATTGGCGTTGGCGCGAACCCGGGCCCTGAGCGAAAGCGAAGACGCCCCGGAACCCCTGCCCGGTGCCCTCAAGGGCCACGGAAAGGCCGGAAGAGTCGCGATTTTCGCCGCGAGTCTCGGCTTTTTGAGCGCATGCGGGGTTCTGTCGAGCATGTACGGACGCGCGCTCGGGTAGACGAAAAAACCGTGTGCGGCGCCTGCCGGGGACGAACGGAACGGGAGATCAATGGATACGGCCACCCAGGCTTTGCTCGGTGCGGTGGTTGGGCAGGCGGGCTTTTCTCAGAAACTCGGACGCCGGGCCCTGGTGTGGGGAGCGATCGGCGGCCTGCTCCCGGACCTCGACGTACTCGTCATGGCCGGCGGCGACCCCTTTGCGGAATTCGTCTACCACCGGGGCTTCACCCACTCCTTATGGTTTGGTCCGGTCGTGGGTCCCGTGCTGGGCTGGGCGATCTGGCGAGGGCATCGTTGGCGTGGCCGAGAAGGCCCCGGGGAGCCCGGCGCACGCTCCATGCTCTCGGCCTGGATGGGGCTGATGGCCCTGGCCCTCTTCACCCACCCCCTGATCGACGTCTTTACCAGCTATGGAACCCAACTCTTCGCGCCCTTCTCCAGGCAGCGATTCGCCTTGGACGCCGTGGCGATCATCGACGTTGCGTACTCGGGAATCCTGATCGCCGGTCTGGTCATTGGCTGCGTGCTCCATCGCCGGGGCAGATCGGCCCAGGCCGCCGCCCTGGCGGCCCTCGCCCTGTCGTGGTCCTACATGGGCTACGGCTGGTGGCTGAACGAACGGGCCGAGCATCAAGTCGCCCTTGCGTTGGCCCAAGCCGGCCATCCCGAAGCCACGGTCCACTGCTACCCCACCCTGATCCAGCCCTATTTCCGACGCTTCGTGGCCCGACGGGACGACCAAGTCTGGGTCGGCGTCCACACTCCCCTTGCGGGTGGGGCGACCGCGTGGGAGCAGTTCCAGGAAACTGAACCGAACCCGCTGGTCCTCCGACTGCTGGCCACACCCCGGGGACAGGTGTTTTCCTGGTTCGCCATGGAGGAGATCTCGGCGCGGGTGGTCGCCGAGCCCCCCGGCTTCGTCGTGGAAGTTGACGACCTCCGCTACGGATTTCCAGGGAGTCCCCGCCGCGGAATGTGGGGCATTCGCGGCGTCTTCGGACAGAACGGGCGGTTGCTGGCGCCCGTCGAGAAAACCCGCCACCCGAATCCACCGCGCATTGGCGCCAAGGCGTTATGGCGCGCACTTTGGGGAGACTTTTCCGAGCTTCCCGGCGGTCCGGCATGAGGGCCAGGAAATCCTCTCGGCCCCTGACCGATCCCGCCCCACCACCCGAGACCGTCCGAGGGCCTGAGTTCGACTCAAGACCCCGGCCCCCGGCATGGCGCCTGTGGATCGGGATTTCCCTGGCCGTCATCGGCCCGCTGTCCGCCCAGGGAGCGGAGTTCCCCGAACCTTCCCCGGTCCTTGCTCCGGCCCTTGCTCCGGCCCCTCCCCTTTCCTCCCCTTCGGCATCTCCTTCTCCTCTTCCTTCTCCTTCTCTCTCTCCTTCTCTCTCTCCTTTTCCCTCTCCTTTTCCCTCTCTCTCTCCCTCGGCCCCGCCCCTTCCCCGAACTCCGCCCCCCACCCGGGCCCACGAACGGATGGGCGATGCCCTCCCTCCTTCCCTGCGCGTCGTCGCGGACTCGGCCCGTTTCGCACTGACCTTTCCCGGAAAGGGCTGGTTCGCCGTGGATTCCCAGAGCGAAGCCCGGTTCGCCGGCTTGGACCTCGCCGTCTTCCATCGCGAGGGGGGCGCCTGGCTGAAGGGTCGACTCGCCCGGCGCTCGAATCGAGGCATCGAGGGGGCACTCATCGACGAGGCCGTCCATGTCAAATATCTCGTGAACTACGATCCGGAAAACGTCGAGACCGAGATCTCCCTGGAGAACTACCGGGGATCGGCGCTCTATTGCGGGCGGCTGCGTCAGGGCAGCGCCCGCAAAGCGTGCGCCCTTGTGGCCGTGGCCCTGCATGGGCGCCAAATGGTGCGCATCCACGCNGCTCTCCCTGAACTCCGCTGCTTGGACTCTGGGGAGGGGCCCTTGGACCCCATTTCGTCCGGCGAGCCGACCCACGCTCAACAGAAATCATCGATCCCCGAGGGGCGCAAGAAGAAAGGGGCGCAAGAAGAAAGGGGCGCAAGGAGGGGTGGGCGCAAGAAGGAAGGCGGTGGGGTAGAGGGGCACGAGAGGGCGGGGCGCGGGGTAGAGGGGCACGAGGCGCGACAGATGCATCGAAACGGGAGGCTGCCAAGTCCTCGAGGTCTCAAGTTTCTGATGCCCCAGTCCGAAACTAAAATTTATCCACAGGGGATTTAAGAATTTTCCAGCTTTCTCTTGAAATGGAAAATATTCCCACGTATAGTATTTGAAGTGGGAATAAGTCACATAAACAAATCATGCGCAAAGGAGACTCTATGAGAATTCACACTGGCAAGGCCTGGGGGATATGGACGCTTTCACTTCTGGCCGGCCTCACAATGGCCGCAGCAGCCACCGCCCTATCCACTTCCGACAGCTTACCTGGGGATGGCGTGGACCTCCGTGGCGATGGATCGCCCGAAGACAGTAGGCCCGATCTAACCGATGCTCCCGATGCACCGGACACCGAGGTCCTCATCGACCGCGACCGGACACGGACCCGGAATGCCGACGGATCGCGAACACTCAACAAGAGCCGAACCACCCTCAACACCGTCACCGGCGTCACCACCGAGCGCGAACGAACCCGCGAACGAAACGCCGACGGCAGCGAAACTCGCACGCGGATCGTGCGGCGGATCGCCGAGGACGGAACCGTGATTTCTGAGCGAAACGAGGTCCGCAACCGGCCCGCACGAGCGGATCGTGCCGATCGTGAAGACCGACCCGACCGTGCCGAGAGGCCCGAAAGGGCGGAGAGACCCGACCGCGCAGAAAGGCCCGAGCGGGTGGAGCGACCCGACCGCGCGGAAAGACCCGAGCGCGCGGAACGGGGCTAGAAAATGCACAAACCTTGGCACAGTTCTTTTCACCGGAATAAGGATGAGTGATTATGAATCACCCCCTCGAAACCTCCTACCCTCCCACCGTTATGGCCACTGCCACGAAATCTCGCTGGATCTATTTCGCGATGGCATTGGCGCTTCTGCTCGCGCCTGTGGCTCACGGCCAGAGCCGGGCTCCTGCGGAAGAAGAGGATCTACTCGAATACTCGGGCGTCCCCTTTCGCCTCACCGCCAGTACGGGGGTGGACTACAGCGAGGGCGATTACGGCTCCGGGGCCGATAGCCAAACGCTTTACGTTCCCACCTCCGTCAAGCTGGAACTGGATCCCTTCATCTTTCGGGCCAGCATCCCTTGGGTCCGGTCGACGTGCAATCTGTTCGACGATGCCTGTCAGGGCGGCGCCCAGCCCGAGCAGTCCGGGGTGGGAGACGTTGTTCTGGGATTTGCGTACGTCTATTACCCTGAAGCGTCCTCCCCGCTTCCCGCGGTGGAACTCTCAACCAAGATCAAGATCGGTACCGCCGATCGCGACAAGGGACTGGGCACCGGTGAGACCGACTACACGCTGCAGGTGGACTTCTCCAAGTCCTTTGGACCCCTGGTCCCGTTTGCGGGGGTCGGCTATCGCTTCGTCGGCGAACCGCCGGGAGCCGATCTCCAAAACAAGTGGCTCGCCTACGCGGGAGTTTCCGCGAGTGTTAGCCAGCGCATCAGCCTGGGCATCTCCTACGATTGGAGCCAATCGGCTTCGCCCAACTTCCCGGACTCCCACGAATTGTCGCCCTTCGCGAACTTCAAGATGGGACGCCGCTTCGCCATCAGCCCCTACGGGGTGATCGGCCTGTCCGAGAACTCGCCGGATTGGGGATTCGGTCTCCAGTTGCGCTTTATCTACGACCGATTCTAGACCGAGAGCCCCGACGCTCGCTGGACCTGTCCTCCCCGGGAGCGCCGGAGCCCTCAATCCATCCGCGGGCTCGGAAGCCGTCATTGGCTGGGCTAATCAAGAACAATGCTTCGCACCCCTTCGAAGAGCGGCTCCGCCCGGTACCCATGAGCAATTCCCGAAAGTTGATCTTCGCTTGCACGGTCTGGATCGCATTCTTCGTTTTGCTCGAAGGCGGCCTTGCCGTCCTGGGCGTACAGTCCCGCTTGGAGACCGAGGACCCCTTCGTGGGGTTCGCCGCGCATATTCCGCTCTTTGCTCCGGACTCCGACGCAAGCGGTCGACCCATCTGGAGAACCGCCGCCAACAAGCGTCGCTTCTTCAACGCCCAGACCTTCGCCGCCGAAAAACCCGCCGGCACGCGCCGAGTCTTCTGCCTCGGCGGCTCAACCACCTACGGCCGACCCTACTCGGACGCCACTTCGTTCTGCGGCTGGCTCCGAGAGTTTCTTCCCGCAGTCGCGCCCGGCTCGAACTGGGAGGTCGTGAACGCCGGTGGAATCAGCTACGCGAGCTATCGAGTGGCTGCCCTCACCCGCGAACTCGCCGAAATGGCCCCGGACTACTTCATCGTCTATACCGGCCACAACGAATTTCTCGAGGAGCGCACCTACGGCGAACTCCGCGACCGCAGCCCAATCCTGAAACGCGCGGATGCTCTACTCCGAAGTACTCGAATCGACGCCGCCTTTCGCAGCCTGCTCGACACTCCCCGCGATCCCGACCGCCCGGTGCTCCAGGGGGAGGTATCCGCCGTGCTGGATGGCAGTGTCGGCCCGTCCGCCTATGAGCGCGATGACGCTCTTCGAGACTCGGTCCTCCGCCACTATCGATTCAACCTTGAGCGCATCATTCGCCTGGCGCGCGATGCCGGGGCCGATCCGCTGCTCGTCGTTCCCGCCTCGAATCTGAGCGCCTGCTCGCCCTTTCGCAGCACGCACTTCGAGGGAGTCCAGCCGCCCGAACGCGAGCGATGGCGGCGCACCATGGACGAGGGACAGGCCGCACTTGATAGCGAGGATCCTACCCGCGCGCGCCAGGCATTCGCCGAAGCGACCCGCCTCGATCCGCGCCACGCCGAAGGCCACTATGGGCTTGGCCAGAGCCTACTCGCGTTAAACCAGCCCGAGGCCGCCGAAGCGAGCCTGAGAAGGGCTCTGGACGAGGACATCTGTCCCCTCCGCGCACTCTCGCCCATGGCCTCGATTGTTCGCGAAGTCGCCCGGCAGCATGATGTCGTTCGGGTTGATTTCGAGGCGTTGCTCAGAGCCCGGGTAGTTGCCCAGAAAGGACACGGCGCTCCCGGCGACGACTGGTTCCTGGATCACGTTCACCCCACCCTCGAAGGGCACCGTTTCCTCGCCCTGGAGATCATCGGGGCCATGACCGAAGCCGGATGGATCGACGGACAAACGCCCCTCACCCCGGACCGGGAAGAAGAAATTACTCGCCGAGTTTTATCCGGGGTGGACCGACGAACCCACGGGATCGCTCTGCGCAACCTGGCCAAGGTTCTCAGCTGGGCGGGAAAAACCCAGGACGCCGGGCGGGTGGCTCGGAAGGCGAGGGATTACTTGGAGGACGACGCCAACCTGGACTTCATCCTCGGCACCCATGCAGCCGAGGCAGGCAATCTTGAGGAGGCCCTGAGCCACTACGCGCGCGCCCTGTCCCGGGATCCTGGCTACGTCAAAGCGCGCAACAATCTCGGAACAACCCTCGCGGGCCTGGGCCGTGACCGGGAAGCGGTGACGGCCTACCGCGAAGTCTTGTGGGAAGCGCCCGAACACTCCGCCGCGCGGTTCAACCTGGCCAATGCACTGCTTCGCCTGGGGGAACTCGCTGGGGCAATCCGCGAATACCAGCACGTGCTGCTGGACGACCCCGACGACATCGATGCCCGCTACAACCTCGCCCGGACCCTCCAGCGGGCGGGCCAACCCGACCAAGCCGTCGACGAGTTTCGCCGGGTGCTCGAGGCGGCACCCGAGGACACCGATGCCCGCCGGGCGCTGGAAAAGCTGACCGGCCCCAACTAACCGGGACCCCTCCCGCCCGAGCGTTCCGGGCGGTCCGGGCGGTCCGGGCGGTCCGGGCGATCCGGGCGATCCGGGCGGTCCGGGCGATCTGGACGGTCCGAACGGTCCGGGCGGTCCGATCGGTCCGAACGGTCCGAACGGTCCGAACGATCGCTTCTGTCTTCTGAAAGGTCTGAGGACTTGCCCGAGCCCCGGTTCCCTCTCTGGTTCTCACCGCGCCATCGGCTCGGCACCTCGAGTGCGCGCTGATCCAGTGATATTCCCTGGGCTCGGAGAACGCCCTCCCCCGTCAATCGGCCGCGCACGAAAACCCGGTCCCCCGATTCCACCTGGGCACGCGACCCATCCAGTCCGGACAGATCGACCCACCGATTGCCCACTCGGACCCGTTTGCCCGAACGCTCGGCAACGTAGCCTTCCAGGGAGATCCGCTCGATCCCCGGGGCAAACGCCTTCACGGGTTCGATGCGGGCACGCTCGAGCACGCCCGTGTCCGAATTGATGCGCCCGTGCACTCGCACCACCTCGGTGCTCTCCGGGGCATGGGCCGACCCCTCGATATCAACGCGCAGATCGCCCACATAGAGCGCGTCGTCGGTGCCGCGCCTCAATCGGCCCTCGATGCTCACGACTGTCCCATCGCCCCTGAGTTCGACCCGGGAAGCCACCACCAACCCGTCATCGCGCCTCAAGCCACTGACCGCCACGAAGTCGCCCGGCTCGGCGCGCTCCAAAGCCTCGGCACTCTCTGCCGCAAAACGCGAAGGAAGGGCGATGAACTGGCCCGCAACCCGCAGGGTCCCCTGCTCAACGTCGATCGTCTCAACCGGACCAATGACCGCGGAACGAACTTCAAGGCGCGTGAGCCGGAGCCGATTCGATTCGCTCTTTTCCACCTGAGCATCCACCCACTGACCAATTGCGAGATCCTTAACCGAAGCGCGAACACCGTCGATCTGGACCGGCGTGTCGGGTTCGAAGTCCAGGTGATAGCCATTGACGCAGATACTTCCGAATGCCGTGATTGTGCCCACCACACCGGTACCCCCGATCCCCGAATCGGTATCGAACCACGCCGTGCCCCCGATGCCGCCCGTGGGCTCCTCGTCGCCAAGGCCTGTTCCCCCGATGCCCCCCGCCTCATCGTCACCGGCCCCAACCATATCCGCGCCCCCGGGCCGGGTGAAGCCGGTGCCACCGATGCCTCCCTCGCTTTCACTCAGCCCGGTTCCGCCCAAGCCGCCCGTCGCCGGGGCCCGCAAGGAGGCAATACAAGGATCCCCTGCCGCAACCGAGGGCACCCCTCCCAAGGTCGCGGCCAGTAGCAGAGCCAGGCCGGTTTCGAAGCGTGCCCGCCGCCGTTCACTCGGCATCGGCGTCTCCTACTTCCGAGTTCGGGAGAACCGCTTCCTGGTAGACATAGATGCCGAAGTTGAAGTGCTGGTCGTTGCCCACCTTCTCCCGATCGAGCGCCTGGAGTTCCGCCGCCCGCCGGTTCAAAGCCCGCAGCGCGTCCATCCCCTTCTCTTCGGAAAGACGCTGCAACTCACGCCCCGAGGCCGCGCTCAAGCGGTTGTAGTACACGCTGCGCTCGACGAAGGTTTCCGACTCGTGGGTCAGGTTGTGGGCCGCCGCAGCGATGTGACTGGCCACGTTGCGGCCGAGATAGAAGGATTTCTCGTCGAAGCCCTTGCTCGGAACAAAGGCCGAGGCCGCGAGCGCGACGTTTCCGTCCGCGTCCAACTTTGCCACGCCCAGACGCATCCACTCGTCGAGCACTGACCTTGGACGAATATCGCGACTCACCGACTCCACCAATGCCTCGAAGCTCGGAAGCCCGGGACTCGCCTGTCGCGGGAGTGCCCGGGGCCCTCCCGACTCATCCAGCCATTCGGACCGACTGATCCAGCGCGAATGAATTTGCTCACCCAGGGAAAGCGCCACGGGCGCCACGCTGGGAATCCCGGCCGTACGTCGCAACCGTTTGACATCCTTGCGGTGAATCCCTGTCAGCAGGCTCACCCGGCTATCGGTCTGGCGTTTGGCCTTGAGCTGGAAATCGCGATCTCCCACCTCCACGAAGACTTCCTTCAGAAGACCGGCCAACTGGGGATAGGTGACCTGGAGGCCGAGCAATAGCCGCACCAGCGGTCGCAGGAGAGTTCTCAGGGCTTTCCAAAGCGCTTGAGACGTCCCGGGCGGCTGATCGGTCTGAAAGTCGCCATCCGACATGTGGCCCCCATTCTTCAACAGTAATGGGAAATTTTACCACTTTTGGGGGTCGATGGAAAGCCATTTCTCTCTGCTTCGGTACCCCTGACCGATTTCCTGCACTATGCACCGGCACCCGAGGGGAACATGCCGCTCCCTACCCCCGTTCCCTCGCAGCCCTCGCACCGGGGGTCAGGCCAGATCAGCCAGGGGGCCGATGAGATCCTTGGCCACCCGCTCGAGCACGGCGTAGCGGGGTTCCAGTGCCGGGAGAATCATGACCTGATCGAGCCCCGCTTCGGCCAACCCGTGAAGACGCTCGAGCAACTGGTCCCGAGTCCCGACGAGGCATGTGGCTTCGATCAGCTCTTGGGAAACAAACCGCTCCTCCTCGGGCAGGACCCAGCAATTGTGCCCCGCATGAATTCGTTGATGAAGACGCTCACTCGGCACCGCGTCCAGCTGCGCGCAATAGGTCTCCCAGATATCGGCCAAGAAACCGGGCGGCGACTGACCGAATTGGCGCCACTGGTCGTACGCATAGTGGAGCGTCGCCATGGCAAACGCCCCGCACTCGTGGCGGATTCGGGGAGAATCAGCGGACTCTCCTGGGTCCAGCACCGAAATCGTCGTGAGCGACGTAGTGGGAAAGCGGTCGCGCTCAAGCCGACGACCCGCGGCCTTTGCCCCGGCCTCTATTGCCTGCCAGGCGAATTCCATCGCCCCGGCGTGGGGAGGCTGAGCCAGCACCGCCCCATCCCCGTACTGCCCAGCAAGGCCCAGTGATCGCGGGCCAAAGCCCGAAACGTAAAGGGGAATCGGATCCTTGAAGTTCACGAAACCTCGATCGGGCATGATGTGCCGGATGGGACGCGGCACGCCAGAAAGCTCGACAAAGGCCTCCTCGCCCCGAATCAGGGGCACCAGGCTCTCGAGATAGCGTTGGAATTCGGCGATTCGTTGGGGCGGGGCGCCCATGATCCGCAGGGCGGTGTTGCCCGCGCCCACACCCAGGAAGGTGCGCCCCGGCGCCAGGGCGTTGATGGTCCCGATGGCAGCCGCTGTGACCGGCGCCGGGCGGGTTCCGGTCACGGCGATCCCCGTTCCCAGGTGAATGCGCTCAGTTCGATCGGCGGCAAGGGCGAGAGTCGCGTAGCAGTCGGACCAGATCATCTGGCTGTCGGCCAGCCATGCGTGGCTGTAACCCAGCGCCTCTGCGGCGACCACGTAGTCGATATCGCCTACGTGGCTGGCCACGCATACTCCGATCTTCACGTATCAGAACCTCCCCGGGAAAATTCCACGCGACTCATAATAGTAGAACCGAACAGCGGGCAAAAAAATTCCCGGGATCGGGCCTTGGCCCCAAAGCGGCTACGACGTCCGCGATCCCGGGAACGGTGGCGCTGGGAACTTACGTCCCTGCAGCACCGGAATTTTCGGGTGATGCTTGGCGCGCTAAGTCGCCGCCACCTCACTCGTCGTAGTGCTACATTGATCCATTGTCACCTCCATGCCGGCATAGTGTCGAAAGGCGAGTCCCCATATTGGCTCGCCGTGGTCCCGGGCCGAGGTGGGCGCCGTGTCCGCCCCTCCGGGCCGCCCGTACCAACGCGTTCCCCACGAACGCGCAGATCGGACTCGGGAATGAGTGAGATCCCCTTATCACCACCTTATCGGAAGGTTTTCCTTCCAGCCAGCATTCTCTGAGCCCAGCGATTTTCCGTTCCCTTTTCCCCGGGGCTAGCCAGAATCTCCCAGCTGCATGAATATGGGGCCGCACTCCAGGAGCCTTGTCCGTGTCTGCACACGATTTTCCAGAAACCACCGCCACCTTGCTGGTCAGTTGCGATGACTGCCCGGGTCTCGTGGCAGCCCTCGCCCAGGCCCTGTTCAACCAGGGCGCCAACATCCTCCACGCCGACCAGCATACGGATACGGTGGCGGGGAAATTTTTCCAGCGAATCCAGTTCGACGACCCCGAACTGGCAGGGGTCAATCGCGTCGCTGCGGCCAACCGCCTCGAGGCAACGGTTCGCACGGTCGGGGCGCGCTACGCCATGAAATGGTGGCTCCACTTTGAAAAGCAGCCCCGGCGCGTCGCGATCTTCGTCTCGAAGACCGACCACTGCCTCTACGACCTTCTTCTGCGACACCGTTCGGGAGAGCTTCGCTGCCAGATCCCCTTGATCGTGAGCAACCACGAAAGCCTAAGGCCTGTCGCCGAGCAATTCGGCGTGCCCTTTCGGGTTTTTCCCGTGGACGCGGAAAACAAAGCCACCGTAGAAAAGCAGGAGATTGCCTTGCTTCAGGAAGAGAAGATCGACCTGGTGGTCATGGCTCGCTATATGCAAATTCTCAGCGAGGATTTCACTCGCTGCTTCGAGGAGCGCATTATCAACATTCATCACTCCTTCCTGCCGGCTTTCGCCGGGGGCCGCCCCTACCATCAGGCCCACGAACGGGGCGTAAAGCTCATCGGTGCCACGGCCCACTATGCGACGAGCGATCTCGACGAGGGCCCGATCATCGAGCAGGACGTGATCCATGTCAGCCATCGGGAATCCGTGGCTGACCTCGTGCGACTCGGGCGGGACGTCGAAAGAACTGTGCTGTCCCGGGCGGTCCGACTCCACTTGGAAAGCCGAATTTTAGTGCACGACAACCGAACGGTGGTGTTTGCCGGATGAATCTTCGACTCGTACTCATTTTTGGCCTGGTGGCGGTGATCGCCATGGCTTGGTCCGCTGCCTTCGTGATCTGGCGCGCCGCCGAACTAGGCGAGTTGGTCGGCCCCCTTGAGGAACGCCACTACCCCTCCCTCTCGGTCGTGGCCGTGGGGACCGGGAGCGGTTACGAAAATCCCGAACGACTCGGACCGGCCACCGCAGTAGCCTGGGGGAACCACATCATCCTGGTCGATGTGGGGCGCGGGGTGACCGAGGCCCTGCGAAACGCCCTGATTCCGGTCAATCAGCCCGAGATGATCCTGCTGACCAACCTGTTGCCCCTGAATACCCTGGGCCTGGATGACCTTCTCTATACCGGCTGGCTCCACGACCGGGACGAGCCACTCCGCGTTATCGGGCCTCCGGGCACGGCCGCCCTGGTGGAGGGACTGCTCGCCGCGTACTCCCAGGGCGGGGAAGCCCTGGGCCGAGCGCTGCCGCTCTCCAGTCGTGGATCGGCAATCGAGGTCCAGGAAGTGGGCGACGGTTATACCGAAGAGATCGAAGGCGTCACCATTCTGGCCGGGGAACTATCCGGGGGGGAGCTTCCCGCCCTGGCCTGGCGTTTCGAACGGGGAAAGCGGTCCGTGGTCATCTCGGGGACCGGATGGGCCCCGGATGCTCTGGTGGAATTTGCCCGGGATACCGACCTCCTCGTCCACGAAGCCGTATTTGTCCCGCCGCCCGAGGACATCGAAGCCGCGGGCATCATCGCCGATCCCCAACGCCTCATCGCCGAAGCGGCGCTCCATACCTCCATCGAGAAGATTGGCGCGCTGGCTACCCGGGCACGGGCAAAACAACTCGCCCTGGTCCGCATGCGCCCGCCCCCCTTCTACGCCTTCCAGATCAAGGCCATCGTGGGCCAGACCTACGACGGAACCATTCTCCTGCCCGAGGATGGCGAGGAACTCACCCCCTAAACACACCCGAGGTGTTGAGATCCTCGGGTTAGATCCAGGCGGACTCGCCGGGTTCGGCAGGTTCGATGGCGGGCTCTGGAGGGGGGAAACCTTCGGAGGAACCCGGCTGACGAAGAAACCAACCCTGTTCCGGTGGTTCAGGCCGGTCTTCCGGATCGCGCTCACCCGTGAAACGTTGACGCTGCTCGATGAAATATCGGTGGCCATGGCTCAGGAAAATTGCCTGGTCGATGATCTCCAGGGCACCTTGAAAGTCGCCCGAGGCAAAGAGCCCCTCCGCGAGGGTGTCGAGCACGTTCGGATCCTGCCAATCGCTATAGCGTGCGGCGCGCAGGCCTAGCAGAACCGCGACCTCCAGGCCGGCCTCCGTGGGCTTGGATTCGGTGAGCATTCGCCAAGCGGCCTCGTTGTCGAAACGCACCAAAGGCTCGGGCATCTGGAGTACCCGTATCCCGTGCTTTTCAAGCGCCACCGGATCCCTGCGCAACAGGGGAAGCATGGCGACCAGGGAAGCCACCAGCGCCAGCGTCATCAAGGCCGTCAACCCTCGAGCCATCCCACCGGACGCCCGAATCCGCCCCTCGTCGATCAGGCAGCGAGTGGCCATGTAGCCCAGAAGAAAACCACCCAAATGGGCGGCTCCTGCCACAAAGGGAACCGCGAGATCCACCAGCGCCTGGGCGAGCACTGCCAGAACGAACACCCTTCGAGGAATTCGCGACCACACCGGCAGACAGCGACTGGCGTTCAGTTCCAGGCACAACGTCGAACCGACAAGACCTGAAGCCACCCCGGAAGCCCCGATCACTTCCGGGTAGCCCGCCACAGAGGCCGCCCACATGGCGCCCAGGGCAGATACCCCCATAATGAGCGCGGTTCGACCTCTGCCCATGGAACGTTCGACCAAAACGCCAAAGGCGAAGATGCACATCATGTTGAGCAGGATGTGAAAAGGAAAGATCAGCGTATCGTGGAGGAAGTTGGCAATCAGCACGCGCCAGAATTCACCCTGAGCGACAAGCGCCGGCATAAAGCTCCCCGCGTGCACCACGGCAGGTTCCTGAAATTGCAAGAACTGAGCGGCCAGGCACAGAACGATAAAGCCATACACGACCAGGTTCTGGCCCCGGCGATTCGGCCGCGCGTCAAGCTCTGCTATCCGCTTGAGTTGAATCTCACCTTCTGGGAGACAGCCTATCCGCGCCCGAAGTTCGAGATCCACGCCAGCGACTTGTTCTTCGCTCGCAAAGCGTGAACCGCGCAGAAAAAAAACGTTCCGCGTGGTGGCGATCGCGTACCCCCAGCGCGAACGAGCGCAATGCGTCACCTCGGCGTAGGGAATCAAGGGCCCGGCCCGGCCCTTCCTCGTCAGCGAAAAAGCATGCGCTTCGAATCGAACGGGGCCAGCCGAGAAGTCGACTCCGTCCACCCCATCGTCATTCGAGCCGTCTACAGGCTCTGGCCCCATCAAAGAAGGTCCCCGGAGTTACCCGAAGAGCGCATTCCTTGCCCCTTCAGGACTGCCGGGCAGTGGACAAAGATGGGAACACTCGCGAATAGAAGAGAAAAACGAGGATGAATGCGCCCAGGAAGCCAAGTCCGATGCAAATGGGGATCAGGCCGATGAACGCGGTCATGTCGCCCTTCACCACGGACGGCCAGACCAGCAGATTCCGCTCGACCCAGAAGCCGGCCAGCACGATCGCGGCCACGGGGCCCACGATCCAAGACGTTGTCTTCGGCCGTTGCCCCATCAGAACCCAGAAGGGAACCAGCCAACAGCATGCCCAGACAACCATCGAAACCCAGCCATAGCCCTCCTGCAGGCGCGACCACTGAAAATCCCATGAACCCCAAGAGAGCGCAAAGGCCTGCTCGGTATAGCCCTTGTCGACCATAAACTGCGGGCCCAGACGATCGCGCAAGTAGAAGGTTTCTTCGGGCAGGTTCCCGAAATAAATTACGAGGTATTGGGACCAGAGCAGGTACATCCAGAAGATCGAAAAGCCAAAGAGCAGCTTGCCGATATCATGCATTCTCGACTCGGTGATCTGGCCCTCATAGCCGGGTGTCTCCCGATGCAGGACACCCAGGAGCGCCGATGCGGCGATGGCCGAAAGGATCCCCCCCCAGCACACGTACGCGCCAAACAGGTTGGAATACCAAGCCTGCTCCATCGACATAACCTGATCGAAGACGAAGACCGAGAAACCGACTCCGTAAAGCAGGCAGATCATCGGTGCCAAGCGTTCGGTCTTCTTTTTGGAGACTTTCCGCTCCTCTTCATCGCCCCGCCATCCCGCGGTCCACTTCTGGGCCATACGCTGGGCAAAGCCCTCGCCATTTTCGGCCAAGCCGTGCAGGGTCGGCCGAGCCGATGCCTTCAGAAAACCGATGGCCAAGAGGGACATGGCACCCAGGAGAATCAGGTCCGTGGTGTAGACCCGAGTCGGGTTGAGCCATGCCTCTTTGCCGTGCATGGGCGCGTCATACCACTCGAAGAGATGGGGTCCGCCGAACACGCCGACGACTCCCATCAGGAACGCGAACGGAACCCAGGCAGCGAGGCCTTCGGCAAAGCGCCGGTAGGGGCCACACCATTTCGCACCCACGATGGTGTAGATCGCCGCCAACGTCAGGCCCGCGCAGGCGAGCATGGTGGTGAAAATAAAGTTGCTCTGAAAGGCAAGCCAGGTCGATTGGGGGTCTCGCATCAGACCCGCCGCGAAGGCGAGGATGCCAAGAACCAGCAATGCAACGCTGAGGCCTGCCAGGGGCTGGGGGAGCCCCAGGGAATTGGCCTTCTCAGCTGCGGGAACTTCGGAACTCACTAGCGACCTCCCTGACCATTCAGGTCGCGGATATAGTTGACGATGTCCCACCGGTGCTCCGGCAGGATCCGCCTATAGCTGGGCATTCGACCCCGCCCGAGGGTCATGGTCGTGTAGATATGGCCATCGCTGAAAATTTTGGCCACGCTCGCCGGGCCGCCCACGGGTAGCACGAAGCCAAAGGGGCCTGTGCCAAAAGGCGGGCCCGCCACCGGGCCATCGCCTTCGCCTTCGGGCCCATGACAGGTCGAGCAATAGCGCTGGAAGAGTTTCTCACCGTTCTTGAGCGAAGCGAGATTTGCCCGAACGGGGTTCGTGAGCTGCTCCTGCTCCACGATCCCCATGGCCGCAATATCGGGATAGGGATCGCCCAGAGGAACAGTTCCCTCGGGCGGTTTCAGTCCCTCGCCGCTGCCGAAGAAGGTATTGAGCTCGTAGGCTTGAACCGCCGCTTGGCGCTTCATCTGGGGAAACCAGTTGGGCGAAACCTGCTCCCAGCACCCCAGGCCCAAGATCGCCACGGCACAAAGAATCCCGAGAAAGGGCAGGTGCATTTGGCGTCTGCTCGACTTACGAATCGGCAAGGGTCACCTCCTTGGCCGACTCGGCTCGAAGCAGCGCTTCCACTTCGGCCACGTCGCGTTCGTCGCACGTCACCACAACACCGAACTCCTCGGCGGAAAATCGCAAGTCGTAGTGCTTGTCCAGCCTCTTCGGGTAGAGACCGCCCACGATGAGAAGGCCAAAGAACGTAAAGAAACCGCCCAGTAGAATCGTCAACTCGAAGCCCACGATCCAAAAAGGTGGAATCGATGCGAAGTTCTTGCCAGCTATTTTGATCGGCCACTCCAGGGACATCCAGATCTGCATCAGGAAGCCCAATGTCACGCCGGACAGCCCGCCTATCAATGTGAACCGCCTGACCTTACTGGGCTTCGGATCTTCAGCCAGCTCCAGTTCGATAAAGGGCGCGGGGGAATAGGTCTTCAGATCGTCGAATCCGCGATCCTTGAGTTTGCGGACCGCCGACGCGGTATTGCTGGGAAGATCGAATACGCTGACTAGAGTAGGCATCAGTGCGCGCCTCCATGATCCCGCGCATGAATCTCGAGTTCCTTGACCTCGGTAATGGCGATGACCGGAAAAACCTTCAGGAACAGTAGGAACCACATGCTGAACCAACAGAAGCTACCGGCCAATACCGACAACTCCACGGGGCTGATCACGTAGATGCCCCAGGAGCCAGAGATGTAATCCCGAGAGAGCGAACCGATAATGATCACGTAACGCTCGAACCACATCCCCAGGTTGATGAAAAGGCACAGCACAAAGAGAAATGGCAGGTTGGTCCGTAACTTCTTTATCCATAAAAGCTGGGGGAAGATCACGTTGAAGGTGATCATGCACCAGGTCGAGATCCAGTAGGGACCAAACGCACGCAGCCAGAACGTGGTCTGTTCGTACTCCACCCCGCTGTACCAGGCGATGAAATATTCCGCCGCATACGCGTAGCCGCAAATCGTCGACGTGAAGAGGATGAAACGCGACATATTTTCAAAGTGATATTCCGTGAGATAGCGCTCAAGGCGGAAGATGCGGCGGACGGGAATCAGGATGTTGATCACCATGGCGAAACCGCCGAACACCGCGCCCGCCACGAAGTAGGGAGCAAAAATTGTCGCGTGCCATCCGGGCACGATGGACATGGCAAAGTCCCAGGAAACCACTGAGTGGACCGAGAGAACCAGGGGCGTCGCCAGACCGGACAGGTGCAGAATGGATCGACTATGGGCCTTCCACTGGGGCCCGGTTCCCTGCCAACCCAGGGCCAGAACGGTATAGATCGCCTTCTTGACCCCGGTTGCACGATCCCGAGCGATGGCGATGTCCGGGATGAGTCCGATATAGAAGAACACAATCGAAATTGACGCGTATGTGCTGATAGCGAACACGTCCCACAGCAGTGGACTCTTGAAATTCACCCAGAGAGCGCGCTGGTTGGGGTAGGGAATCAGAAAGTAGAGCTTCCAAATTCGACCCAGATGCAGAATGGGAAAGAGAGCCGCGGTAATCACCGCGAAGACCGTCAGAGCTTCCGCGCCGCGATTAACCGCATTGCGCCATTTGGCTCTGAAGAGGAATAGAATTGCCGAGATCAGGGTGCCGGCGTGGCCGATCCCGATCCAGAAAACAAAGGTGACGATATAGACGCCCCAAAAGACCGGCTGCTGATAGCCCGCAACGCCAAGACCCACATAGGTCTGGTAGAGCAGCACAGTCAAGGCTTGCAGAACACCCAAAACCGCAGCGCCCAGGGCCAGAAAATAGGGCCACTGGACACCGTGGGTCGGTGCCATGATGTCGATATTCGCCCTCGAATCGCGTGGTCGTTCCGGCGATGCCAGGCTGTCTGCCACTGCGGTAGCGGGAGGCGCCATCAGTGATTGCCCTCATTCTCATCGCGCGTCACTTGCGCCAAGTAGGTAATTGCTGGCCGAGTATTGAGTTCTTGTAGGAGGTGGTAGGAGCGTTCGGGGTGGTTCCCTGCCTCAACAACCTTGCTCGCGTCGTCCCGCAGGTTACCGAAGGTGATTGCATGGGTGGGACATGCCTGCTGGCAAGCCGTCTTCACCTCGCCATCCCGAATTTCCCGACCCTCGTCTTTGGCCGGCTGCCGGGCCCCTTCGATCCGCTGGACACAGAAGCTGCACTTCTCCATCACCCCCTGCTGGCGAACCGTCACATCCGGGTTGAGCATCAAACCCAGAAGACCGGGGAAATTCTCGTTTCCGTAATCAAAGTAATTGAATCGACGAACCTTGTAGACACAGTTATTCGCGCAGTAACGGGTACCGGCACAGCGGTTGTACACCATGCCGTTGAGCCCTTCCTTGTTGTGATAAGTCGCCAGAGTCGGGCAGACCGCTTCACAAGGCGCCGCACCACACTGCTGGCACGGCATGGGGATGTAGCGAACATCGAGTTCGCCCAACTTCTCCCGATTCGGCACCGGGCGCCGGGCCGCGCCGCCCTCAAGATCTCCATCACCGACGTATCGCTCGATCCGGATCCAGGCCATATCGCGATGCTGGATCGCCTGAGTCTCGCCCACGACGGGGATATTGTTTTCGACGTAACAGGCTGCCACACAGGCGCTACAGCCGTTGCAGCGGTCGTTGTCGATCACCATTCCCCAGCGATAGGGCTGGTCGGGATCGGCATCGTAGGCCGCCGTGAAGGTATGCGGCGGCTCGTCATGATGGGCCCCGTGCCCGCTCCCATGATCGGAACCATGGCCCGCGAGTTCCGCCAGAGAAGTCGACTGGGCCAGTTCACGGCCACGTTGGTTGTCCGTCCACTGGCTGAGCGCCAATCGCCGGAAGCGGCCGGTCTTTGTCACGCTGGCCTGGGCACCACCCCAAACTCGCCCGCCCATTTCGTCCTGGGTGGCCGGCAACAGCGCGATCACATTGGCACCCCGAGCAACGCCGGGTTGGCCCTCGGCGCCGATGGGTCCGTGGATCCAGCCGCCGTGCTCGCCTTCGCCCTCCATGGACGCATACAGGCCGACGCTATGGCCCTGCCCGATGGGCACCGCGATGGTGTCGTCTCGAATACCGCCGCGGGGGAAGACCGACGCTTCGATCTTGCCCGACGGCGTCTCCACTTCCACCACGTCACCAAAACCAACGTCGAGCCTCTTGGCCGACTCAAAACTCATCTCGACCCACGAGTTCCACTGGAGTTTCGTAACGGGATCGGGGATCTCCTGAAGCCAGGGCAGCGCCGCGCCACGACCGTCGCTGAGAAAATGGTGGGGGAACGCAACCAAGGCAAATTCGCCCTTGCCCGAGGCGCTCGAAGCCGAGTAGCCCAGACCCGCGAAATCGCCCGAAATTCCAACCGGCTCAATGACGACTTCGCTGAAAATACCCCCTTGAGCCAGGGCTTGGCGCCAATTCACGTCGGACCAGTTGTTTTCCACGACGTTGTGGAAGGAGCCCTCGGCCATGGCGCCGCCGAGACCCCGCCCCAGTTCGAGCAGGCTATCTCCCAGGGCCCGGGTGTCGAGCAGGGGCCGTACCGTCGGCTGGACGATCGACCGGATGCCCGGCCGGGGTGCACTGTCTCCCCAGGATTCCATGGGCGTGTGATCGGGCAGCACCAGCCCCGCCGATTCGGCGGTTTCATCCTGGAGCGATGCGAAGGAGACAACGGTCCCCACCTTGCCCAACGCTTCGGTAAAACCGAGTTCGGGAGGAAGCGAGTACACGGGGTTGCTGTCATGGATGAGCAGCACGTCGACCCGTCCCGCCTTCATGGCCGCAACCAGGACCTTCAGGTCGGCAAGGCTTGCCGCGTCATTTGTTCCCGTTGCAGGAGGCACAACCAGCGATTTTCCGACTGCGCCGAGAAGGGCGTTGGCCAGCATCACCGCCGCCACGGTCGAGGTGGCCTGGGAACCGGTATAGGCGACACCCGGCGGTAGAATCACCGGGTTCTTCGCGTGGAGTAGGGCTTCGGCCACCGCTGAGAGCTCACCCGGCTCGAGGCCGGCTGCGGTGGCGGCCTGGGCCATATTGGCCCCCGAGAGAAAGCGCTGGACTCCAGCCGCATCCACGCCCTCGGGAGTTCCCTTGGCGGCCACGACGGCCTTGGCCAGGGCAAAGGCGATCGCCGCTTCGCTGCCCGCCTTGGCGGGAATCCATTGATCCGCGCTGGTGGTCGTAAAGTTCAGCCGGGGCCCGAACGAGATCATTCGGGTACCACCGGTTTTATCGGTATTCACATTGCGCGCATCGGCGTACTGCCGGGCGTTCTCAGTGGGCGATAGCCCGGTGGAGAGAAAGTCCGAACCGAGATCGATGATCAGGTCGGCCTGGCTGGGATCAAAGATCGGGAGGGACGCAACACCAAATACGGCCTCGGTCCCCTTGCGCAGCGCTTCGTGGGCAAACGGTTCGTATACGATCCGGTTCGCACCTGCCGCGACGGCGAATTGATCGATTACACCTCCGAGGCTGGGCCCGACGGTTCCGCCCAAAATCCACGTTCGGCCCCGGGCCGAAGCCAGCTTCGCCGCCAACTGGGCCATCGCATCGTCCCAGGTCGAAGGCTCGAGGGAGCCCCCGGCACCGCGCACCATGGGCTGGGGATATCGGTCAGGAAGATAGGTTCGTCCCAGGCTGGTTTGGCCCCGACCACAGAGCTTGCCCTGGTTGATCGGGTGATCGGGATTCCCTTCAAGCTTGACGGGACGTCCCTCCCGGGTCCGCACATGAAGACCGCAGGCGGCGGGACACTCGGTGCACGTCGAGGCGTACCAGACCGCGATGCCCGGCGTAATGGACTCGGGCTGCTCCACGTAGGGGACCAGTTTTTCCACCGGTTCGGCGCAGGCGGTCGCAGCCGCGCCCGCGCCAACACCCACCAACTTCAGGAAATCACGACGATCGAGTTCGGACATTTCTATTGCCTGGTTTCCATTTCTTGTCTTCCGTTCGGCAGTCGGACCCGTTTAAGATCTCATCGAAGCAGACTGTGAATCGTTGAACCGCTGTGGATTCGCGAATGCCTATGCCCTGAAGACTCTCAGCAAGCAACTCGCGTCGTTAAAGAAACAATAAGGGGCGTTGGACCCTCAGAAACTTCAATTCAATAGTGGCACCGCGTACAATCGATGGACGCTTGGTTGTCGTTGTCCCGGTGGCAATTGAGGCACCAGCCCATTTCCATTTTCTGGACCGGCACGCCATATTTCCAGTGTTCGTCGGGCACGAGATAGAGTTTGTCGAGTTTCTCCACCGGGCCATGACACGTCTGACACTCCACTCCCGCCTGGATATGCCGATTGTGGCGAAACTGAACATGCTCGGGCAGGCGGTGGATTTGAATCCACTCGATGGGCTTCCGCTCTTCCCAGTGCTCCTTCAGAATCCGAATTCCCTCAATTTCGTCATACGACGCAGGAAACTGGGCATGGCAGCCCATGCACAACTCCACAGAGGGAACGCCCGCCGCCGGGGATCGATCGGTCCCCGAGTGGCAGTACTGGCAGTCAATCCCGAACTCGCCGGCGTGGTGTTTGTGGCTGAAGGGAATCGGCTGGATCGGTCCCGGTGCCTCGGGGTCCCACGCCAGACGCGCGCTCTCGCAAGCGCTCCGGGAGGGCCACTGACCGGCGAACTCCGGGGGAATCTCGATTGTCATAGAGGGCTTTTCCGCCGCCAGCGCGCGCAGCTCGTGGGCCTCGCACACACTGCCCGCCACAAACACATCACCCGTGGGTGTCGGCGCATGGGGTTCTTCGGCGTGCCCGCCGTCGGAATGCCCGTCATCGGATGCCCATGCCGGGGCCGCCATCAAAGGGAGCGCTATTCCGAGCGCCATGCCGAGCCCCAAGCCGAGCGCCATCACCCCGGCAACCCTCAGAAGCCAACCCAATGGGGCGGTCCGGGCGAATGCCAGCGCATTCAACCGCGCGAATACAGGGGAGAAAAGACCGGAAGGCGGCCGTACACGGAGGGTACTTTTTCGAATCGGGCTCATGCGCGGATGGGTTGTCCCTGCAAGTCGGCCCCGTCCGGTTGCCCCGCTCTAGGCTGGCAATTCGTCCGTTGGCAGACGCTCACTCGCGACCACCCGACTGAGAAGGAGATTCGGCGCGGAATTCTGACCCGGTGGGCTTGGCCCCGGGTCCTGCGCCTTCGAAGTCGTTGATCGCGCTATTGAATCGAATCCGACGCAACTCGAAAAAGTCCGAAAAGCCCTGCGACGGCGCAGGCTTGATTACACCGACCGGCTGGCCGCGTCAAGCATACGCAGGGCGCATTTTGGGACGCGTGTAGCCCACCTCCAACGCATCCAATGGTTGCATGACTCCCCACGGTTCCCGACTCCCCTCCCCGAACCCCTGCGGTTCCAGGAACGCCGAGGAATCCGCGCTGTTCCGGGCGTCCGGCCAGACAGGAAATGCGGCGCCGGGACCATCTTGGTAGAATGCGGCCCGACCCAGAGTCGAGAAGGGGCCCTTGCCGGGCTCGCAAGGAGAACACCCAGCCCCCACGACCAAGCATTCGGTCGAATTCCGATGCCCCCTCGGCCCAACCAACACGCCCCCCCTTACCAACCCCCTTTGCCAAGCACTCTTTGCCTCGCACCCTTCGCCGAGCACTCTTGCCAAGCACTCTTGCCGAGCACTCTTGCCAACCACTCTTGCCAACCACTCTTGCCAACCACCACGCGAACCACCACGCGAACCAAAAGGAAGACCTCAATGGCAGAAGCCTGGATCATCGACGCCGTTCGGACCCCCCGAGGAAGGGGGAAAAAGGACACAGGTAGCCTCTCCGGAATCCACCCCCAACGCCTGCTCGCCCAGTGCCTCAACGCCCTTGAGTCGCGAACGAGCTTCGACCCGGGCGACGTCGAGGACGTCGTCGCGGGTTGCGTGTCAAGCGTGGGCGAACAAGGCGCCTGCATTGCGCGTATGTCGGTGCTGGACGCGGGCTGGCCCGAAGCGGGTGCCACCGGGGTCACCCTCAACCGTTTCTGTGGCTCGGGGCAGCAGGCCGTCAACTTTGCCGCCATGGGGGTCATGGCGGGCCAGCAGGACCTGGTCGTCGGGGGCGGCGTGGAATCCATGTCCCGGGTTCCCATGGGCGCGGACAAGTCGGGCATGTACGGCCACAACGGCCACCTCAATGCGCTTCACCCCATGGTGCCCCAAGGCATCTCGGCAGACCTGATCGCCACCCTCGAAGGCTTTAGTCGCGAAGAACTCGACGCCTACGCGGCGGAAAGCCAGCGGCGCTGTGCCGTCGCCCAGAAGGAAGGACGCTTCGACTCCAGCCTCGTTCCCATCAAGGACAACGACGGCCAGCAAACCCTGGCTGTGGATGAGCACCCCCGGCCCGGCGGAACCGTCGAGAGCCTGGGCAAACTTCCGTCCTCGTTCGAGGCCATGGGGAGCTACGTAAACAAGGGCGCCTCGCTTTCCATGGACGCCAAGGCGCTCTCCCGTTACTCGGAAGTTGACTCGATCAACCACCTTCACACAGCGGCCAATTCTTCGGGCATCGTGGACGGAGCCAGCGCCATCCTGATCGCCTCCCCGGAATACGCCAAGGCACACGGCCTCAAGCCCCGCGCCAGAATTCTGCAGACTGCCACCGCAGCCGCCGAGCCCATCATTATGCTCACCGCACCGACGCCGGCGACCGCCCGGTGCCTCGCCAAGGCGGGAATGGAGATCGGCGACATCGACCTGATCGAGATCAACGAAGCCTTTGCCACCGTGCCCCTCAAGACCATGCGGGACATCGGCATGGACCACGACACAGTCAACGTCAACGGCGGCGCCATCGCTCTGGGCCATCCCCTGGGCGCCACGGGCGCCATGCTAATCGGGACGGTCCTCGACGAACTTGAACGACGCGGCAAGACGACGGGACTGGTCACCATGTGCATTGGTGGCGGCATGGGAACTGCCACCATTTTGGAGCGTATCTAACATGATCGATTTCGAGCCGACTGAAGAACAGGCCCTCATTGTCGAAACCGTGCACCAGTTCGCTGAGAACGAAATAAGGCCCATTGCCCGGGAGTCGGACGAGCGCGGCTCGCTCTCCCAGCCGGCCTTGAACGGTGCACACGAACTTGGCCTCGTCGCCAACGGAATCCCCGAAGAATACGGGGGGGGCGGAGAACCCGGCGCAATGCTCGGCTGCTTGATCGCCGAGGAGTTGGCCTGGGGAGATCTCTCCTCCGCTCTTGGCATTCTGTCCCCATCCCTACTGGCCACGCCCGTCGCGCGCTTCGGAACCGAGGAACAACGCGAACGTATCCTGCCTACCCTCACCGGCCCCCAGTTCGTCCCCGGGGCTCTCGCCGCGGTGGAACCCCGCTTCGATTCCGACGTTCACAGACCCCAGACCACCGCAAAATCCGAGGGCAATGGGTTCCGTATCGAAGGCATCAAATGCCAGGTCCCCTGGCTCGAGGGCGGAAATGAAGTGCTCGTATTTGCCGAAAGCGAGGGCTCTACCCAGGGCTTTCTCGTCCCTCGTGACGCCGACGGCCTGACCGCTGAGTTGGAGAAGAACTTGGGCACCCACGGCCTGCCCATGGCCGAGGTCAGATTTTCGGGCGTTCAAGTACCCGCCAGTGCACGCCTCGGTGGCGACAATCCACCGGGGGTGAGTGAACTCATCGACCGGGGGCGCGTCGGACTGGCCGCATGCGCGGTGGGCATGAGCCGCGCAGCTCTGGAGGTGTCCCGGGACTACGCGAAGGAACGCAAAACTTTTGGCTCTCCCATCGCGACTCGCCAGGCCATCGCTTTCAAGATCGCCGACATGGCCATCGAGATCGATGGAGCGCGTATGCTCACCTGGGAGGCGGCGTGTGCCTTGGACACCGGAAAGCCTTCGGCGCGGCTCGCCTCACTGGCCTACAGCCAAGCCCGACGCGTTGCCCTGAAGGTCTCCGATGACGCTGTCCAGATCTTCGGTGGGCATGGCTTCATTCGCGAGTACCTGCCCGAGATGTACCTCCGCAACGCCGGGGGATTCATCAGCAGTTTCGAAGCACTCACCCTGGTTTAGAGTCGATTGGTAAAGAGCCGGTAAGGCCCCGCGGCCGAACCCGAGGAGTTGATAAAATGGCCATTTCGTTTGATCTGACCGAGAACAGCCAAATCTCAGTCACCCACTACAACGCCATGGCAAGGAAAGAGATGCGCCCCATCTCGCGCAAGTACGACGAAGAGGAACACACACTCCCCGTCGAGTGGATTGACTACTGGTGGAAGGTCGGCCGCCAAGGTGCCCCGGTCGATATCTCCCAACCCACGGATGGTTTCGTCACCGTCTGCGTGCAGGCCGAGGAGATCTGCTGGGGAGATTGCGGCCTCTACCTGAGAATGCCCACTCCCGCCCTGGGCGGCTCGGCGGTGGGCGCTGCGGGTACACCCGAGCAGCGAGAACTCTTCCTCTCCCGCTTCCAGGAGGACGGCCACCCCATTTGGGGCGCCATGGCGATCACCGAACCGTCGGCCGGTTCGGATGCCTCGGCAATCGAAACCACCGCAGACTTTGACCCGGAAACAGAAGAATGGATCCTGAACGGCCACAAAATCTTCTGCACCGCAGGGCAACAGTCCGCCACCGTGGAAGGCGGCATTACCGTTGTCTGGGCCACAGTGGACAAGAGCGCGGGCCGAGGGGGCATCAAGTCATTCGTCGTCCCCGCCAACACTCCGGGCATGGAACTCATCGGATGCGAAAAGAAAATGGGCATTCGCGCGTCGGATACCGCCTCCCTCCGCTTTGAGAACTGCCGAGTTCCGAAGGATCATCTACTGGGCAACCCCGACGTCCAGAAGAAATCCTCAAAGAAAACCGGAGACAAGGGCTTCAAGGGAGCCATGGCCACCTTCGATGCCAGCCGGCCCATCGTCGCCGCCATGGCGGTCGGAGTCGGGCGAGCCTCCCTGGATTTCCTCAAGGAGGAACTCGAGCGCCAGGGCGTCGCCATTCGCTACGACGCCCCACCCCGGGAACTCACCGCCATCGAGCGCGACGTCATCGAGATGGAAGCGGATCTCCAGGCCGCGCGTCTCCTGACCTGGAAGGCTGCATGGATGATGAACAAGGGGAAGCCCAACAATCTCGAAGCGTCCATCGCCAAGGCCAAGGCGGGGCTTGCGGTCACGCGAATCTGCCAGAAAACCGTCGAACTCCTGGGTCCCGTGGGCTACTCGCGCAAGATATTGGTAGAGAAATGGTTTCGTGACGCCAAGATCAACGACATCTTTGAAGGCACCCAGCAAATCAATCAACTCATCGTGGCCCGCCGAATTCTCGACTATCCGTCGGCCATGCTGCGCTAGCTTTCGTCCAGGGGGACACGCAATGCCGATCAGTGAAGAACTCCTTAAAATTCTTGTTTGCCCGGAAACCCGACAGCCCGTGGCCGTCGCGGGAGCCGAGTTGATCGCGCGATTGAATGGCGAATTTGAGTCCGGCCAGTTGCGCAACCGCGGGGGCGAGGCCATCGCTGCCGCGATTCAAGAGGGCCTGATCCGGGAAGACGGCAAGATTCTCTACCCCGTCGAGGACGGCATCCCGGTCATGCTCATCGAAGAATCGATCGAACTCTAGTTTGCGAGGCCTCGCGGCATCGGGGGTCCCACTGGGAATTCTCGCCGTTGGTTTGACCAGCCTGCTGCTCGCCCTCCCCTCCTTCGCGGCACCTCCCGACGAAGGCGAATGTCCATCCATATCGCCGCGCGGTCCCGATGGCCGACCCGACACCGACGCCACGCCGATGATCGTCAAGGAAGGAATGAAGGTCAGCGCCGAAGGCCTTCTCGCGCTCCAAACCCTGCTCCCCCGAGAGGTTTGGCGGCACCGCGAAAGTTTCTTCTTTGAAGGCATGCTGATGGAGATCGGCCCGTGCCACCGCCGCTATCCCCTGCCGCGCTTTTTCCTCGAGGCCACCGACAAACACGCGGCCGGCGTTGTCCTCGATGACGAAGGGAACCTTTCGAACTACGTGGCGGGAGTTCCCTTCCCCCAGGCATCCATCGACCCCGACGATCCCATGGCCGCCACCCGCTGGGCCTGGAATCTCGAAAAACGTTTTCGAGGCGCGGGCTATCGCGGACGCTTTCGAATCACCGACTTCCCCACTCGCATGGGTGCCGTGATGCGCTACGAAGGCAAGTTCTTCGCCTTCCAGGCCGCCGGACGTGCCGACCTGGCCGAGACCGACTACCGCTCCCCAGACACCAAGAATCTCCTGTGGGCTACAGGCGGGCAGTTCACCGCGCCCTTTGGCGCGCGGGAACTCGCATGGCGACAATTCCGGTCTCCCGGGAGCGAAACGCGCTGGGGTAAACCCGACGACGTGTTCGTCTATATACCCAGCCTTCGCAAAACCCGGCGCTCGGGAACGCCCTGGGTGGATGGCGCATTCATGCCGCGCTACAGCGTGGCCGACCAGAGCCAGGGCGGTGGCGGGATGGCCCTGAGCGGGGGCGTTTCGATCCAGCCCGGTGCGGGCCCGTCCCTGGCCGTCAGCGAAAACGCGCGTGCCGGGCTTACGGGCCTCTACCTCAGACCCAACGCCTACCGTTGGCGTATCCGCGGTGAGCAGACCGTCATCGCTCCGCTCAATGGCCAGCGACAGGGCTGGCCCGTCACCCAGGGGCGCAACTATGGAACCAGCGGTCTCTCCGTGGCCGCCGACCGCTGGGATGTCCGCCAAGCAGTGGTGATCGAAGGAATCAGCCTCCAGCGATCCGAGACGATCCGTACCATCACGATCTACATCGACTACCAGACCCTTCAACCCCTCTACTGGATCAGCCACACGGGGAAAAAGCGTCTAGTCGAAGTGGGGATTCTGGTGCACCGCTTCAGCGGGGACCGCCCCGAGGAACAGCGCTGGCCCGACGATTCACCCAACCGGGTTTTCGAACCCGTTGCCGCCAGCTTCGTCAACGCCCTGGCAGGCCGAGGCGGCTGGCTCCGTGAATCCCATAGCCTGGAGTCACTGCCGTTTACGCCTTCGGCGGTGAAGCGGATGACCACCACCAGCGCCCTGGATCGTGGCCACTGAGCACCCGACCCGCGTTCCCATTCCCCGGCCCCACTCGGATACGCCCGGTCAGAACGTGTAGCGCAGGGTCATGAACACTTCGTCGCGATCGCGCACAATCGACAGACCCGGAGTCGTGCCGTCCATGTAGGCATTGGGGCCAGCACGAGGCGATGCGGGGCCAATGGTATTCACCCCCATATTCGCCAGTCCCCGATCACCCATGAAGACCGAAGCACCCACCGTCATCGAGAACTTATCCGAGAAGCGATAGTTGATCTGGGGCAGGATTCCTCCCGAACTCGAACGGAAGTCCCAGACGAATACCAAGGTGGGATTCAGCCGGTCCTGGAAATACCCGGTAAAGACCGCAAAGGTCGCCAGCACATTCCAGGGGCCGATCGAGGTAAAGCTGTCGCGATAGCCCTTTCGGTACTGGAAGAACCACTGGCTGTTGAAGAAGAAGGTCCTGTTCGCGTTCAAAAAGTTGATGAACGTTGGCCTGTCCACCGAGACCGTCAGGTTGAAATCGTCGGCCTCGGTCACAAGGTTGTAGGAGTCCGAGTCCGTGAACGGAATGCCCTCGATCCAGGTAAACTCCATGCTCCAATTCGATTTCGTCACATCTTCAGCGAAATCCATCGAGAAGCCGAGCACGTTGCGCCGGTTGTAGGCGAGATAGATCTCACTGCCCGACTGCCACTGCATGGTGCGCCGACCAAAGTTCTCGTTCCCACCCGCGCGGACAATGTTGCGCTTCTGCCCGGCGATCCCCGAGAGAGCCTGAACGATGGAGCAGTATTGCGGCGTGATAAATGTGCAGCGCTCGGAGCCGAGAGTCTCTCCATTCAGACCCCGGGAGCAATCCATGCGGTTAAATCCGTATTTTCCACGATCATTGGCTCCGCCGAGGGCATCGCCCTGGATATTGTAGATGTGACGCTGGGTGTATTCGAGATCCTCGCAGTAGGGGATCATCGCCATGAATTCGTTCTCGCTGCCGGTGAACGCGTAGTCCCACTGGAGCGACTCAAGCAATCCGCCGTCGGGCGTGTCGGCAACTCCGAAGGTTCCCAGTCGCAGCTCCTGCCAGGGCTTATTGGTCGCCGGGTTGATCGTCCAATCGTCCTTACCCCCATTGGCTGCGGTGCCGCAGTTGGCGTAGAGCTCCGCGGCGGACTTGTCATCCGTATTCAGGCGGGCCGACGTGCACTCGCGCATCAGCAAGTCGGGAAACACGGTCAAGATATTGGGCAAGCTCGGATCGCGCTGGAGCTTGTTCTCGACGCCGGGGAGCAATGGGTTAGGGATATGACCCGCCCGGTCAGACACCCTGGGCATATTGGTGATGCCCAGAGAACGCCACCCCGAAACCATACGCACCCGGCCGTTGGGGATCAGGGTGTCCACGTCCCTGTCAGTCGCCCCATACGCGGAATAGGGAAGTTGAAATCCTTGCTGGGGGAAGGCGACCGCCACGAATCGGCGTCCGCCGCACTCTTCATCGGTCTTCTGCACGCCGTCGCACTCGGGGTTCCACATCCACTCCTCATCGTAGATGTAACGGTGCTCGTAGATCTCAGGGTTCACGAAACCGCGCACGCTGGCCAGACCATCGGTGAACTCCGGCGAAAAAGTGACCAACATCATCAGCAGGTTGAAAGAGAGGCCTGCCATTTCGTTATCAAAGCTCTCCCCGGTAAATGGATGGCCCGCACCGCCGCTGAGGTCAGTCTCCCAGGGCAGCCCGGCCAACGTTTCCGTCGGGTTACTAAAAACCTCGGCGCACTCGGCCGGGGGCAGCAACTGGTTGTCGTCGGTTCGTTGGATATAAATCCATGAACTGCCCGGCGTGCAGCCGTTTTCGACCCTCTGTCCGTAGAGCAGGATCGGGGCGAAAGGGTTGCTCGCTTCGGCTCCCAGAGCCTGGGCATATTCCGGATAGAGGAACTTCACATTGACGTTCAGGCCCACCCGATCCGGATCGCCGTCCACGCCCTGGCGCCAACCCCCCAAGTAACAATTCGGGTCGTTGCGCATCTGGCTCTCACTGGTGTAAAGGGACGGGTCGCAGGGACTACTCGCACCCCCCGCCGCAAAAACGCCCCAGTTCAGCCCCGAGCGAAGCGAAGCGCGGGCGGCGTCGCGACGCGGGTCGGCCGCGAGTTCCCACGCAGAATTCAGCCGGACACTGACACCGCTGGGCAGGGCCGCTAGCCCCGGGGCCTCGGCATCCGGGCTGAAAACGTAACAATCGTAGTTGGCCACATTGTCGGGGTCGCCTGTGCCGCAACCAACGCCCCCCTCATCAGTGGCCGAGGCCAAGGGAAAGGGCGAGGCCAATGAGTTGGTGTCGGGATCGTAAGCGCTCGGGTTCGAACTCCACTGGCGATAGTCGGTCCGAGGATTCTGAAGGCTGTCGTTGTTCGGATCAAAAGCCGCCGCCTTATAGCTCAGCACTTGGCCAAACCAGTTGTTGCCCAGATAACCCGCATCGGGGTTGTTCGGGGTGAGTGCACTCTCGCCGTCCCAGCTATCCAGGGGCTGGTAGGCAATCGAATCCCACTTGCTTCGGCAGCCGGGCAGCACGCCCGCCGCGCCCAGGGGGCCTCCGATATCGGCCGTGGTGCACCGGGGCGCCCCCAGCTCAAGGACTTCGAAAGCCAAAGTTCCGGGCTGAATCCCATAGGCCCGGTAGTAGTCACGCAAGTCCCAGCAACGCGAAGAAGCGCGGGCCTGGGTAGGGTTGAAAAACCCATTCGTTTGCAGCAATCGATCGGCGCTCAGGTCGCAGGGGTTCGATCCTTGCCCCGGAGACATGGGACTAAACAGATTGGGGTTTCCAGCGACGAGGTAGCCGTTGGAGCCCAGTGCAGGGACTCGGGAGACAGGGTTGTCCGACCATGGGGCGAAAGCCGTCGCGACCTCGACCAGTTCCCCCGGAGTGATCCGGATCAGGCGACCGTTGCTCCCGGTCACCCGGCTGTCGGTTCGGTATTCGAGGGCCAGGCTTCCGTTATCCGTCAGGCGATCGCCAAAATCTGACTGAACAAGAGCGCCGATTCCAAGATCCGAAAACGAAATACCGATCGAGTCACTCCCCACGAAAGACTGGAGAATCGCGCTGCCTTCAGCCCACATCAAGTCGGCGCCGTTTGCGCCGCACGATCCCCTGAAATAGGGACCGCAGCCCAAAAGCGCTTCCTGCTCGGGACTGAGGCCCCGGTCCAGGGCGTAATCCACGTTGAACTGACCTCTCGTACCGCTGTTGTTCTGTACCACATTGCGATCGCCGATCGCGAGGCCACCGCACAGGGTAAGGCCGCCGAATGCGTTCAGGTCCGGGTTCGCGCCAAGACAGTTGTAGCTTTCGGATTCCCGGGAGTAGATCCAGGGATAGATGCTGGTCTCGGGATCGTTTAGGGCAGGGTTGCCCACAAGCCGATCGGCCCAGTGCCGGCGGGAATCGGTCGTCCGAAAGGCGTCTCGTCCACATCCGAAGACCGAGGAGCAGAGTGTGGTGTTGCTTTCCTTTCCCAGATCCTTGGCCCCCAAGTCTGTATGGAGCTGCACCAGGGGCATCGCCATTCCGTTGGGGATACGGGGGCCCTTGCTGAGGACCGCGTCAGTCGCGGTGCCCAGGAATCCGCTAAATGACGCGCTTCCGCTAAGAAAGTTTCCGATTATGGCCGAGATTCGCGGGCCCCCGGGATCTCCGCCGCTGGGTTGGTTCGTGCTAGTGAATACGGTCAGGGCACACGAGGACGGGTCCAGCGAACTGAAGCCTACCGTGACAGCGCAGATGAAATTGAACAGGCTCATGTTGATCGGATTGCTGTCCAGCGAGTTGCGCGGGTCGAATTCTGCAAGGTCGGGGTCATAGGCGTTGCCCCACCAAGCAGCGCCGTAATCCTCGACAAAATTGACGAATCCCGGGCCGTCGCTTTTCAACGGCGCGGTAAGAGCCTGGAATGGATCGAAGAGCACCGGCGTCGATGCAATCGTGTTGCCCGGGTTGGCCTGAAGCGCGAACTGGGCGTTCGGATTGCCAGCGGCCAGGCTCGCTTCGTCGTAGTCACTCACCTTGAAATGACGATCGAAACGCGGGTCGTAGTTGGGGTTGTAGCGAGGATTGGGAACCAGGTCGGGAGTTCCTGATACTCCGACATCAATAAATTTCTGCGGATCGAAAGTCCGGCGCCCCAAGGAACCGGGCGTCGCGTCGTTGCAGTACCCCTCAGCCACCAGACGCGCCCTGTAGGCTGAACCCGGGTCGCAGGCATCCGCCTGGGGACCTTTTTCCCAGGCGTGAAAGGGTTGGGCCAGTTGAGTCGGATCCGCAACCGTCGCTTGGGAGTAACGCCGGCGAGGCTCGTCGGGACTCGGGTCGCTCAACGCGGTGTCGTTCAGCCAAACGCCTGCCACATACTTGAGCGCGTTGTCTCTCGTCGGGGCGCCAAACTTCGATGCGTCCGGGCTCGCCCGGTAGGGCACGCTCCACGATTCGGGGGGATTTCCATCGCCATCCAACAGCACATTTCCATCTACATCCAGCGGCGAAAGATTTCGTATGTTGCGATTCGTCGCTCCTCGCGTCAGACAACCGGCGTTCTCCGGCCCCGAGTACGAAATCCTCGTGCCCGGGCCGGTGGGATCCAGGGCGTAGTTTGCCTGACCATCCGCCAGGGGGTGCACGACGCCTGTCCCAACCGGCGAGGCGCAGCCATAGGCCTCTATGTCGGCCAGCTGGTCCGGGGTCTGGAGGTATATTCGCGGCCGTCCGGACCGCCAATCCACATTGCGATTGTAGGTGCTGAGCCGAACCGTGTAGGGAAAGTCGTCGTAGCCGTAAAAATCGGTAATCGCGAAGCTGAAGCGATCCCAGCGCCACTCGAGCCGGGCCCCGAATTCCATTCCATCGGCGTCGTCCCAGGGATCCGGCGGTTGCACGAGTCCTGCAACGCCAAGCCCCGTGATACCGTGGGCCCAACTCCCGAAGGTCAACGCGCAGATCAGATTGACCGCGTAGGGCTCTCCGCAGGCCCCAAGATCTGCCGATTCGAAATCATCGAAATTGAGCGCCAGTTCCAGACGCACATCCGAGAACGGGCCCACCTCGTAGAAGGACCAGACCCCGCGCATGCTCCAGAGGGCGATCCGCGATTCCTCCAAGCTCGGCAATGTCGCCAGAGCAAAATCCTGGGGGTTGAATTGATCCGTGGTTCGGAAGAGTTCGGTCTTTCCCCACACGATGCTCTGCTTGCCGATCCGCAGCCAAAGCCGGCTGTCAAACATCTCGACATCGATGTAGGCCTCTTTGAGTTCCCCCTCATCCTGCTGGCTCGCGCCGCGATTGAAGGCGCGGTCGATCTCGGAAATATTGAACGGATATTCCCCGAAACCGCCATTGGCCAGCGCCGTGCGCAGGGGCTTGCTGGGGACGAACAGGCCACGGGCCTCGTCGGGCCGGGCCGCTCTGTTGTTCCAATCGCGCTCATCCCCGAATTGGCCGCTCACCGGATTGATGGTTTCCCAGCGACCCGGACCGACGTCCGCTGGGACGAGGTTTCCGTCGTTATCTACGACGGGAGGGAGGTTAAGCTCGGTCTGCTGAATGATGTAGATCTGGCGCTGGCCTGGATTGTCCTCGCGAAAGATCGGAATCGGGCGCATGGCATTGGCGCCGAGGCCCGCGCTCAGGCTCTGGGGGGAAACTCGACTCTGGTCCAGGGTATTCGGCAGCCCGGCCAGGGTGGCGTTGGTCGAGACGAAATTCTCCGGCAACCAGGGACCCATGATGAGCATGGGGTGCCCGTTGCCCGAGCCACCAATGACAGGGATCGAAGAGAACTTGAAGTCCAGAAAGGGCTCCATGGCGATCAGGTACGGAGCGCCCTCGGTCCCGTCGTCCACGGCGGGTTGCTCACCGGGGGCTCCCCCGGTCCCTTCCTTGCGACGATTTCGGTCCGCGTCCCAGAACCGCGCGGCGATCCGACCCGGCAAGAACTTTTGCCCATCGTCGGGGCAGTAGGCATTGCCCCCACTGCCTACCACACTCCCTACGCCGCAACGCATCAGCCCGGCATAGTCGACATCCCCGAGCCCCTCGGGCGCGCCCTGGTAGATGCCCCCAAAGCCGGGAACGGTCTTGATCGTATAGGGGTCTTGCAATGGACCGCTGAGCCCCCTCTCGGCGCGTTCGTCCAACGTGACTGCGTCAGCAAATTCCAGCGCCTCACTGTTCCTGCCCCGGGGACCGTTGTCGGCAATTAAAATCGACCCGGCATAGGCGTACTCATTGTTGCTGAGCAGGCGCGGGGGCAGGTTCTCGGCGTCATTGCCGTAGACATCGACACCCGGAAACATCCCACAGCCATGAGAATAGATGCAGTCGTAGCGGGCCTCGATGCGGACATAGACTTCCAGCAGGTCGAGGATGCCGTGGGTGTCCTGAACAAGATCGAGTTCAAGTTCCAGGTTGAACACGTTGTACCACTGGGTGAGATCCCACTGGCCACCGAAGTTGCGATTGATCGTCCGCAACTGCATTTCGTAATAACCATGGGCTTCGAAGCGACCGTCGATGGCTTCGAAGGCCTCTGCCCGGGTCGGTGCAAGCCCAGCCGCTAATCCGGTCAAAGCGAGCAGAAAAACAATGGCCCGGTGCATCCCGGGAAGGCGCCCGATGCGGACGAAGTGCGATGAAACGGCCTTCTTCATCTTTCGCTTAGCCCTTTCAAAAACACGTTCGTCGGGAACGTTGCCCGTCCACACAAACGCGATTCATATTTTAGGAATGCGGACCAGCCGCGGGTATACAATGCGCCACGGCGGACCCCAGCGCGAGGAAAAACCGCGCCCTGAGGCTGCCCCGGAGCGATCCCGGAACTCGCTCGAGCCGATCGTCCTAACGTGTTGAAAAAGCACCACTCCCGACAGGGAGATCTTGCCCCGGGCTCCCCGTAAACCGGCGACCGGGGGCACGCGCCTCGGCCTAAGGGGCCAGCTCAGCGGGTATCGGCATGATATTCCACGTAAAAACCGTGTTTCCCCCGGTCCTCTTGTGGATCACCTCGCGTACCGACTTGCCGTCCTCCCAGGTGTAGCGCCGAACCTCGCCGTCCTTATCGCTGACCACGTAGAGTTCCGAACGCCCGTCCCGGTCGAGGTCGGCGATGATCGAGGCATGCTCGAAACCACCGGATTTGCGATCGATGAGCTTCTTTTTCCAGGGTGAATCGGGATTTTCCCCGGGCGTCAGCATCCAGACCCCGGCGCTCTTGAGCGCCGCCACCAATTCCATCTGTCCATCGCCATCCAGATCCCCGGCGGTCAGGAAGCGACCCAGGTAATCGTCGAATTCACCGATCACTACCCCCTTGGTAGGATCCGTGCCCGCCTGGTAGCGGCGAATCTCCAGTTTCCGGGACAGCGCTTTGGTCTTCTTATCGTAATTGCCCTCGACAATGACGTAGAGCTCATCGCTCCCATCCCCGTCAAGATCCTCGACGAGGATCTCTTTGGCGTGCCGGTCGCCCAGATCGGCCACCACCACCCGGCCCTCGCCCTTCGCCGGCACGTAGCGGGTCACCCGCCCGGATTGGGTGCTTCCATCGAGCTTGTTGGGCTCACTCGGCGTGGCATAAACCTCGAGCACCCCATCCCCATCCAGATCGCCAATCTCGACTTCGTGCACGAAGGTGTTCGGCTCGAGGTCGATTTCCTCCACCGCGTAGCCTTCGCCTTCGGGCTTGATCAGGGCCACGACCCCCTGATCGTGGGTCGCCACCGCGATAACCGAAGTCCCGTCTCCGTAGAGATCCCCGACCTCGATATCGCGCATACGGCTGAATCGGCCGCCAAAATCCTTCTCCCAGATCGTCTCGGCCACGTGTCCTGCGTCGGTCTTCCGCCAGAGCTTCAACATGGCCTTGGAGCCGCCGCCGCTCAGAAGAACTTCCTCGCCCTGGGGCGTGGTGTAATGAAGGACCTTGTGGAAGACGTCGCTGTCCGTGTCGTCGATCTGGCTGACCACCCACTCGCCATTTTGACGAACCAAAAAGGTCATCGTGGCCGGGAGGGGCTTGGGCGGACCCTCGCCCTTGGGCGGAAACTGGGCGAGCCCCAAAACCAGCGCCTCGGGGAGGTTGTCTGGAGTCGTGGAGCGGGCTGCTTTCGGGGCTGGCTTCGCCCCAGGGGCGGGCTTGGCGGCGGGAGCCTCTTCTCCACCGCACCCGGAAAAAAACAGGGCAGCACAGAGGACGGTCGCCAATGGGCCCCGAAGCCCAAAAAAGTGCCTACGCATTCTGAAACTCCTCCACATCTTGAATCCAAGGGGTTTAGCAATAGGATCAGCAATCGGCCTCCCCGGAAGCCGGGAATTCCGCCCCGGGGAGGCGCGCAAGCCCCAAAGGCGTGGTAAATAGGGGGCCGGAGAAGCAAACCCTTGAGCAAAAAAGCCCTTCAGCCTCCCCGCGGCACCCGGGATTTCTACCCCGAGGACTACCGCCGGCGCGAGTGGCTCTTCGACCATTTTCGCGCCGTGGCCCACCGCTACGCGTTCGAAGAGGTCGATGCCCCCATGGTGGAGCACGCCGAACTCTTCACCCGCAAAGCCGGGGAAGAGATCGTCGACCAGCTCTACCACTTCGAAATCCACGACCGGCACCTGGCCCTGCGCCCGGAGATGACCCCGTCGGTAGCCCGCATGATCATCGCCCGGGCGGGCGGTCTGCGAATGCCCACGCGCTGGTTCACAATTACCCAGAACTGGCGTTACGAGCGCATGACCCGGGGGCGCAAGCGCGAACACTTTCAGTGGAACATGGATGTCTGGGGCGAGTCCGAGGTCACCGCCGAGGCCGAACTCGTGGGGGCGATCTTCAGCCTGCTGGACGCCATCGGTCTGGCCCGGGGCGACGTCCAGGTCCGGGTCAACAGCCGGGCCCTGCTGGAGGAGAGCCTGCGCGAGGGGGTGCTCGCCCAGCGACCCGAGGTCTTCGAGCCCCTGTGCATCGTCATCGACAAAATCGCCAAGGTGGGCGCCGACACCGTGGTGGAGCAACTCACCGACCCCAAGGGCAACGTCGGTCTCGACGAGGCCTCGGCCCGGGAAGTCATCGCCCTGCTCTCGGCCCAGAGCCTCGACCAGGCGGCCGAGCACGTTTCCGCCGACAGTCCGGCCCTGGCCGACCTGCGCCGCTTCTTCGATTTGCTCGAGGCCTACGGGGTCCGGGATCAGGTGGTCTTCGACGCCTCGGTGGTTCGGGGTCTCGCCTATTACACGGGGATCGTTTTTGAAGCCTTCGACACCGGCGCCACCCTCCGGTCCATCTGTGGCGGCGGGCGCTACGACGGGCTCAGCGAAAAGCTCGGAGGCAAAGCCATTCCCGCGGTGGGCTTTGGCTTCGGCGACGTCGTGATCGGCGAGTTGCTCGCTGACAAAGGCCTCTGGCCCGAGCTTCCCCGGCCCCTGGACGACATGGTGTTCGCCCTGGGTGAGGATCAGCGCCCGGCCGCAATCGCCGTGGCCAGCCGGCTGCGCCGGGAAAACCGAAGGGTCGAACTGGTTCTTGGCCAGCCCAAGCTCAAGCGCGCCATGGCGGATGCCGATCGCGCCGGGGCCACGCGCATTTGGCTGCTGGGTCCGGATGAAGTCGAGCGCGGCATGGCCCGGGTGCGCGACATGGCCAGCGGCGAAGAGCATGAGGAGCCATTGAACCCGTGAGTCCGAAGAAGCGCGTGCGCATTCATTCCTGGAACCTCAACGGTATTCGCGCGGCCACCAAGAAGGGCTTCGCGGGTTGGCTGGAGGACGGTTCATCCGAGATCGTCGGTGTCCAGGAGGTCCGAGCCCAGCCCGACCAGATCCCCGACGAAGTCGCCGCGGTGAGCCGTTTCCACCAGAGCTTCACCGCCCCGATCCGCAAGGGCTATAGCGGCGTGGGCCTTTTTAGCCGCCGAAAGCCCGACGCGGTGGAAACCTCTCTGGGTGAGGACCGCTTCGATGACGAGGGCCGGGTGCAGATCGCCCGTTTCGGGAAGCTCGTGGTGGCCAACGGATACTTCCCCAACGGCAACGGAAAGAACCGCGACAACAGCCGCATCCCCTACAAGCTCGACTGGTACGCGGCGCTCTTCGACCGCCTCCAGAAACTCCGCAAGAGCGGCAAGCGGGTGATCGTGATGGGGGATTTCAATACCGCCCACAACGCCATCGACCTGGCCCGCCCCAAGGACAACCAAAAGACCAGCGGTTTCCGTCCCGAGGAGCGCGCGGAACTCGACCGCTGGG
>LWDU01037115.1_pt1 | contig 52295 bp, 53 predicted proteins | sample 727161 | NCBI WGS metagenome assembly LWDU01 (sample SAMN04566230, study PRJNA314399) | hydrothermal vent metagenome | isolation source: deep sea hydrothermal plume seawater | place: Mexico: Gulf of California, Guaymas Basin | collected 2004-07-11
GGTTCTGTCGCAAATTACCCCATAGGACAAAAAGGGCCTGTAGATCTCAGCCTCTAAGCTGCCAATGAGAAAAATTGTTGGGCGAAGGTCTGGTGCTGTCCAACCCGCTGTTTCATCTGGCCCTTGCGAATCATATTGAACTGTTTCAATGCCGCCCAGAGTGATCCTGGCACTTCGGAATGATTTAAATCCAAGCATAGGTCGTATCTTCTTTTTGATGAAACGGTGGTCTTGCTCGATAATATTATTGAGGTATTTGCACTGCCGGATCTTTATACGTTTGCCGTTCTCCTGATTATATATTCTGATTCCAGCTTTGTTAGCCCCGCTCTTGTCGATGTTAATCTTCGAGGGTTTCTTCCGGAATTTTATCGCCTTGTTTAGAAACCTCAGCGCTGCATTCCGATCCCGCTTTGCTGTGAGGATAAAATCTATCGTTAGACCCTGTTTCTCTACCGCGCGGTAAAGATACTTCCATTTCCCTTTGACGGAGACATAGGTCTCGTCCATTCGCCAACTCAGGCCAATGGGCCTCTTTTTCTTTCTAAATTCTTTCTCGATAGAAGGAGTAAATTTCAAAACCCAGCGGTTGATAGTTGAGTGGTCCACATCGATTCCACGTTCTTCCATCATCTCTTCGATGTGACGGTAGCTCAGAGGATAAGACAGGTACCATCGGTTGCATAACAAGATGATATCTTTCTCAAAATGGCATCCTTTAAAACTTAGCATAAGGGCTCCAAAAACAGTATTTGTTTGATGACACGGATGCTATTATGAAACTGCTGGTAAAAACAATACGAACTTTGCGACAGAACCGTATTCAAGGCATGACAATGACTGATCAGCCTTTCCAATTCCAAATTGATCACATCGATCCGCTCGGACAAGGCATCGATAAAAACCACGGAGAGATCACCTTTATCGCCAAAACCCTGCCCGGCGAAACAGGGACGGCACACATCTGTAAAACGAAAAAGGGTGTGCAATTTGCCAAATTGATTGCCCTTGAGTCGTCATCGGAGAAACGCACCCCGCCCGAATGCCCCCACTTTCAAGACTGTCCCGGTTGCGACTATCTGCACACGGACTACGAAACTGAGTTGGGATTTAAAAAATCGGCCCTTGTTAAAACGTTTCAGAAGATCGCGTTCGATATGGCAAAGCTCGAAATCATATCGGCACCTCGAAGAACCGGCTACCGCAACCGGATGCAACTGCATTACAGAGAGAACAAGCTGGGCCTGGTTGACGGCCTCATCGACCGTATTGTGGAAATCCCCGATTGCATCATTGCAGGCGATGCGCTCCGGGCTGCCCTAAAAAGACTTTACGAGGACAAAAACCGGCAAGAAAAACATTCCGGAAGCGGACACTGCGAACTCTACTTTCACCACGGGGAATTGAAGATCGAATGGAACCGGCCGTATGCACACGGCGGGTTTTCTCAGGTAAACGACGAAATGAACGCAGTGCTCCGGCGCGCCGTTAGGGAAAGCTTAAAGGCGACGGTGGTTTCCTCCATTCTCGACCTCTTTGCGGGGGGCGGTAATCTTTCCGACGATTTAGTGAAGGCACACGCAGCAACCCGGGTGATGGTGGATGTCCCCCCAGCAAAGAGGCATCCCGATCTCATCCATCTGGACCTTTATCCCTTATCCGCACTGAAGATCTTCGAAAGAAAATCGCCTTTGAAGCGATTCGATCTCATTCTCCTCGATCCGCCCAGGAAGGGCTTCCCAGCCCTGAATACTTGGGTGGAAAGATACCGGCCTAAGACGCTGATCTACGTGAGCTGTCATCCCGGAACGCTTGCCCGCGATTTAGGGAGGCTTAAACCCGTACATGAGATTTCAAACTTGGTGCTTATCGATCTATTCCCAAGCACACGCCATTTTGAAACCCTCGCCCATATCCGCTTTCGAGACTGACCTTTTCTAAGGAACCTCTGATTAAGTCCGGGTTGAGTTTTTCAGGAGATAAAATGTCTCGATTCAAGGCGAAAATCGAAGAGGATGGTTCTCGCGAAGCCATACCACGCTATTTGGAAAAACCACACCTCAAAGGCAAGGATTCTACGACACGAAACGAAAAAGATCTTCATCTGTATTCGCTCGCTAACTCCGTACGCTTGCTATGCGTGGTCAAGATTTGCAACGCAGAAGCGGGACTTTTTTGCCCTGAAAAAAACAATTCATGACTTATTCAGAGCTTCCCTAAGCCAAGACATCATCCGCAATATGCCACTCCAGATCTTCAATCACACTCAGTTCAACAATACTTCCTGCTTTTCCCAACAGACCTCTACATTCCTTGCTCAAGTTCAGAAGGTGGAGTTTTTTCCCGTTTTGACTGTAACGCTCAGTGATATTTTGGAGGGCTTCAAGTCCCGAGTGATCCCAAACCCGGGATTCGGCGAAGTCAATCACAATATGTTCAGAATCACTTTTAAAATCAAAGAGATCTTTAAAGGACGTCACCGAGCCAAAAAATAAAGGGCCCTTCAGATGGTAAAGCGTTCGTCCATCTGTTTTTCTTTTTTCAGCCTGTATCATTTTCCCATGTTCCCAGGCGAAAACCAGGGCAGAAATAATAATGCCAACTAAGACCGCAATTGCTAAATCGACAGCAACCGTCACTCCAGAAACAATAATGATGACGAGCAGGTCTGATCTGGGGATTTTGTTCACCAATCGAAGACTGGACCACTCAAAAGTACCAATGACGACCATGAACATGACCCCAACGAGTGCCGCTAAGGGCACCTTTTCAATGAAAGCAGCACCAAATAAAACGAAGCCTAGTAGGCAGATGGCCGAGGTAATACCTGAAAGTCGCCCTCTTCCGCCACCACGGATATTGATCATACTTTGGCCAATCATTGCACAGCCACCCATGCCGCCTAAAAATCCATTTACCACGTTCGCAAGGCCCTGACCGATACATTCTTTGTTGCCACGGCCTCGAGTTTCTGTGAGTTCGTCCACCAGGGTTAGGGTCATGAGAGATTCAATCAATCCGACTGCTGCGGCAAGTACGGCATAAGGGAGAATCATTGTGAAGGCATCAAGGGTAAATGGCATGGCAGGCAGGCCGAATGTGGGCAGCCCTGCGGCAATTGTTGTGATACTTGCGTTGCGATCTTGAACAAAATCGAGCACGGTTCGCACAAGCCCGGGATTGCCTTGGTTGATAAAGTGTCCAATGAGGCTCACTACGGCAATGCCGATCAAGGTTGCGGGGACGGCCTTAGTGAACTTGGGGAGGAGGATGCCGATTGCCATCGTCAAGGCGATTAAAATACACATGAGAAACAGAGGTGCCATCGCAAGAAGTTCTCCACCTGCAGTAAACTGCTCAAACTGTGCTTTAAAAATGATAATGGCTAATCCGTTGACAAAACCCAACATGACCGGATGCGGTACGAGACGGATAAATTTTCCCAATTTGAGTACACCACACAGAATTTGAATCAAGCCCATTAAAATCACTGCGGAAAACAAATAACCCAGAGCATTTTCCAGGACCATGTCTGTACTCATTCCTGAGCTTTGTCCGAAGGAAACCACTTTGGCGACAAGTGGGGCAAAAATGACAGCAACAGCACCGGTTGCGCCTGAGATCATGCCGGGACGCCCACCGAAAATGCCCGTAACGAGTCCCATCATAAAAGCAGCATAAAGGCCTACTTTTGGATCGACACCCGCAACAAAAGAAAATGCGATGGCTTCCGGCACCAGAGCCAAAGAGACGGTCAAACCGGAAAGCAGGTCATTTTTTATATTTTCGGGCCGTTTTATTTTTAAGGGGATGAATCGATTTTTGGTGGAACGGAGTTTCATGGAGTGCTTAATTTCTGGCATTCATTTAATCCTTTAATTTTAATCGTTCAGCTGAGTTTTAGTTTGATTGATTTAAAGTGGGGTTGAAATGCACCCTGTGTATTCAAAGGCACATTTGAAGGCGGAACTTATGAGCTAAGAAAGGTATCGTAGGTCCACGTCCCAAGTAATTAAAATGATTGATCTACATTACGTCTTGCTTGTAGCATTCGTCAAATTTTTCAGTCTAAATTATTATCAACTTGTAGATGTTATCGGCAATTCTCAGAGATTCAAATTTTATCGAGTTGTAAGATAAATGCTTATTTAAAAAAGAGAACTGATCAAAACTCATTTCTGGAATTTGTTTTTTTTGAGTAGAATAGGTTGGAGCAGGAAGAACTTATTATTTTCCTGAATCATCTGGTGGTTAAATTACCCTCAAGCACCATTATGTAGCGAGTGGTTTTAATCTCATTAAAGTATTGTGTCGAAATTGTGATAAAATTAATCGAAAACCATAGAATCAATAGACCTAATAAAAATATCATAACCTATTGATATTACAACTTAAATTTTGGAACTACCCCAAAAAATCAGTTGCGAAAACACCCCTTTTTCATCTTCGAACCAAGGGGTCAAGGGTTCGAGTCCCTCTGGGAGCACCAGGTTCTGGGAGCTTTCACAAAGAATGGTCCTCTTTGTGAAAGCCTATAGTGTCTTTGAGTATCCGAATAGATGCCCCTGGATTAAATAGATTCCCAGTTCCTTCATGACCTTCAGTTCTTTTTCGTTCTCGATCCCTTCGGCAATAATCCCCTGTGTAGAGATCTTTCGGAGGCCGATCACCAAGTCCTTTAATACAATCCTGAACTGGGTTGAACTTACGGCCTGCAGGACGGTGGACCGGTCCAGCTTAATATAGTCTGGTGCGAGGTTGGCAATAAAGGGCAGGGAAATGAAGCCGGCCCCAAAATCGTCTATGGCGAATTGATACCCGGCCTTTCTCCATTTTCGGGTGATCTCAAGGCAATCCTGCACATCCCGTAAGATCTCTTCTTCTGAAATTTCCAGCACCACATCCATGCCAGGGGGCTTCGCAGGCAGATCGATCTTCTTTAAGACCTTGAGGTCCACGTTAAGGAACAAACAGTCCAGCTTGAGCTCCTGGGCAGTCTTCAGTTGTTTCATAAAACAAAGACATTTCAACTCATAAAGTTTTCCGATGGCATGATATCTTTTAAAGAGTTGCATAATGCTTTTTTTTCCCGAGGGGTCACGGGCCAAGGCCTCATATCCACGCGCCTGATTTAGATGAACATCCATCACGGGTTGGAAGACCACATCGATCGTTTGATCCTCCAGGGAGTATTCTTCTTCACCGATATGGAATTTATCTCCCCCTTTCTTCGCAATGTACAATGCCCGGTCCGCCAGCTGGATGAGTTGATCTGCCTCAGTCCCATGTTCTGGACAAATCGCAGCCCCGATACTGATGTCCAGCTCTGGATACCCCTTTTTGCTGAGTAGGCCAACTCCCTTTCGAATCCGTTCTCCAACGACCAGAATCCCATCCCGGTTGGTATTCGGCAGAACCACCATGAATTCATCACCTCCCCAGCGAAAAACCAAGTCAGAGCCCCGAATGGAATCCAGGAGGATTTTGGCGACCGCCTTTAGGACCAGATCTCCTGCCTGATGACCCTGGGTATCATTAATCTTCTTGAAATTATCCAGATCACAGAGGAATATGCCCATGATGTGTTGATCCCTATTCGCCCGGGTAATTTCTTCTTTGAACCGTTGCTCGAAATGTCATCGGTTATAAAGATCTGTGAGAGAGTCACGAATGGCCTGTTCAGTCAAAGCCTTTTTCTCCCGTTTTCCGTGATTTTCATGTTCTCTCAGCAAGCGGTCTGCATATCGGACGATGATGAAGAGGCAGAGATAGAGGAGTCCTAAAATAAGCGCGACCCCAACGACAACTTTTATTTGTGTTTTCCGGATTCTTTCAACCGACGGGGTGACGTCCGCATAGAGTTCGAAGACCCCTTCAATGGAAGAATCGGGATCGTTTAATCGAATAGGAATATAACTTGAAAGGATGTCTCGTTTAAAGATTAAGCCTTCAAAGCTATCTATCTCGCCTCGATGGGTGAGCGCGCTGACCACCCCACCTGTCAGGGCAGATGTGAAACCAGGATTTGAGATTTTGTCCTCCCCGATTTGCTTGGGGTCGGTTGAGAAAACGGTGAGGCCCTTTTTATTGTAGATCTTGACTTTGATCACCGAAAGTCCCTGCATCTCTTCTCGAACCGCTCTTTGAAGTTCAGCGATTTTGGATGGAGGAGGTGAGGGGATCTTCAGCCTGCGGGCTTCAGTGTGTCTATCCGGGGGCCTGTGGTCAATTGTCGGGGCATGGTGGGTAGGCCCAACTTAACCACTTGATGTGGTTTTCCCTTCGCATGTGAGTTTTTCACCGGATTGTGTCACCGGCCAGCTGGGTTTCAGTTTTCTTCCATCAAGGTCTAAGTCCTCAATTACCCCAAAGTCTGGAATAAAATCAAGCCAGGTCAGGAGATCTTTGAGGGATAGCTGGAAGCGATCGATATCTGAGGCCGTGGCCTCCCGTCTGTTTGGGAACACCCAGGCGACGTACTCTTTGTTGTCTAAGCGGTAGATGAGTTTCCACCAGTGGTCCGGTGTCTTAATCCCATGTGTTCCGGTGAAGAAATCATTTTCTGTATCATTTCCCCAGATGACCCCTCCCCATACCTCTAATGGTGTGATGTCTCTGTAGCATTCGGTAATAATTTCCGTCTGATGCCAGGCTCCTTTTGACTGCTTAAAGGCCGAGTTTTGAGGGAGGGTGTTGGTCAGTAAGAAGGTGTCCAGCAAGGCTGCTTTCTTATTGTCCATGTGGTTTGTGGAAACCAGGTGGCCTCGATCCCATGTTCCAAAAAATGGATCAACCGTTGTTGTCCGGTAAGAGCGCCAGGACTGAGGCTGACACTTTAGTGGAACTTTTCGATCATATTTGTATCGAGCACTTTTTGGGCTAATGTTTCCTCTGTCTGCACCAACTTTGTAGTAGAATGCGACGGCGCCATGGTGTTGCTCGCAGTCCAGCCAGAGGGTAAAACCGTGGTACTCTCTTTTGAGAAGATCCGGAGCGGCCTCGGCCTCTCCAGGGATCTGGACAAAGATTATAAATATTGTGAACAGCCAGTGAATCATTCGTCCTCCAATGAAGGCCGAGTTGAAGATCGTAAGTTCAAAATGTTCTGGTTTCCACACGATACCAGTATAACCGCCTGAGGTCTATCTTCAAATCATAACTTGTGGGTCTCGGTTGGAGAGTGTTGGCAATAGTCAGATCCGAAGGTGAGTTACTACTGAACTCTGCTTTGTTTCTGGAAGGGTTTCGGATTTCATGGGCTGTGAAAATGATTGCACAGTTTATGGCGATAAGTGTGAATGAGTTGATATGGGAAGGTGATTCTTGAAACGGGATAGCGATCTGTATCTGGATCTCCCCCACACTTGCCCTTGACCTTTCTTTTCACTATAATTCTCACATAATTCTTACAAAATGAGGAATCGGACTGATGCCAAGTATAGAGATAGGAAAATTTTCTTTTAGTAATTTTTCCCGACCCGCGAGATTGTTTCTCGTTGTGTACATGTTCTTCCTCCTTGGGGGTTGCGCGAGCGATGCCAAAAAGATTTCTCCGGTGCGATCACAAACAACACAGCTTCGGGAGGTGATTCAAACCTTGGTAGAGGCCTATGAACAGAAAGATGGGAAGACTTTTTTTGAAAAGCTTGATCCCTCTTTTCGCCTACTGGAACCCTTTAAAACCCAGATCAATCGGGATTTCGAAGGTTTTTCCAAAGCCGATATTCAGGTGTCCATAGAACAGATCCGGATTGAGGGGGGATTTCTCGTGACAGTCATTCGATGGAAGGGAGATTGGACCGCTGTGTCCGGTGGGCCATCGCTCAGAAAAAGAGGGCATGCTGTCTTCCGCTGGACCTCGAAAGAAAATCTACGTCTTTTGGAGATTAAGGGGAATCCTCCATTTGGGGTTTTTTGAGGAGTAAGGTATGCAGGCAAAAAAGACCAATGCGATCCTTACGGATTTTCTGATTATTGGCGGCGGCATCGCGGGGCTTCGCGCGGCCATCGAAGCGGAAAAGTACGGGAAGGTCATCATTCTGAACAAGGGAATCAAGGGAGAATCCAGCTCAGATTTTGCCCAGGGCGGAGTTGCCGCCGCCTTGGGTGATGATGGCGAGGGCATTCAATCGCACTATCAGGATACAGTCGAAGCCGGCATGGGGCTTTGCCAGGAAGATGCGGTCCGGGTCCTGGTGGAAGAAGGGCCGCAGCGCGTCCGTGAACTGATTGGCTGGGGGGCAGAATTTGACCGGTCTGGGAATGGTTTTGCCCTTGCCCGTGAGGGGGCGCATCGCCAAAGCCGAATTCTCCGAGCCAAGGGCGATGCGACCGGGTATGAAATCGTCAGAACCCTCCATCGCGTTATCGAGAAGAAAAAAAATATCTCAATTCGGAATGGCCATTTTGCCATGGATCTTGTATTAAGCCCGTATCAGGATGATGGAAATGGGCAAAGCACCCTCTGCCAAGGCGCGTGGGTACTCGATGAGCGGACGGAAGACCGGCATCTTTTCCTGGCACAGACCGTGATCCTTGCTACCGGCGGCGTGGGTCAGGTTTACAAAAAAACAACCAATCCCTTGGTGGCCACTGGGGATGGTATCGGCTTGGCCCTCGCCGCAGGGGCTGAACTGAGCGACATGGAGTTTTTCCAGTTCCACCCCACAGCGCTTTCTCTTCCTGCGGCGCCTTCTTTTCTCCTTTCTGAAGCTATGAGGGGAGAAGGTGCCGTCCTTCGGAACACGGCTGGAAAACAGTTTATGGAGGGCTATCATCCCGATGCGGAATTGGCACCGCGTGATATTGTGACGCGTGCCATCGTACATGAAATGCATCGTGAGCTTACGCAGCATGTCTTCCTCGACCTCACCCACCTTGACTCTACCTTTTTGAGAGGACGTTTTCCAAAGATTGATGCGACCTGTCTCCGCTATGGGATAGATATGACGAATGAACCCATCCCGGTCGCGCCAAGCGCCCACTATCTGATGGGAGGTGTGCTTACCAACTTGAAAGGGGAGACCAGCATCCCACGTCTTTATGCGGTCGGCGAAGTTGCGTGTACGGGAGTTCATGGCGCCAATCGGCTTGCGAGTAACTCTTTGCTGGAGGGTCTTGTTTTTGGTGCGCGTGTCGGAGAGGCTGTTGGGCAGGTAATGGCTATTCCTCTGGAGGCATCCGACCTTTTATGTCAAGAAAAGACAGGCTTGGCCGAGGCAGGTTTTTCACGGACGGATACGACTTCCACTTCCAGAGTGGAGTATCTCTTGGTTCAAAAAGAGCTGCGGGAAATGATGTGGAAAGAGGTGGGGATCATCCGGAGCCAGAACTCGCTAAAACGAGCCGCTCAAAAATGGGGTCGGTGGCGGTGGGTTTTTTCAAGGCCGACGCTGACGCGACTTGCCAGTGAGACAAAGAATATGCTCTGGACCTCTGCGGCCATGATCGAATCTGCACTCAGGAGAAATAAGAGCATCGGCGCTCACTTTCTTGAAGATGACCCCTGCGTCACGGCAGGCACTTCAAGGCCCCCGGAAAGCACGCGCGCATTGCTCTCTCAAATCACAAAAACGTCACTAGCAAAGAACTTTCCAATTGAGGAAACCGCCGATTCGCCTGCGCACGCAAAAAGAACGTAATACCCGACCTTTCCGGGAGGGGTTCTTCAATCTGGTCCTGGATTTTCTGATATTGAATGATGTGGGAAACCGCCAAGTTGTCTGAAAGACAAGGCCGGGAGTCTGTCGGAGAAATAGGATCGTAGCGAGGTTAATGGAAAATAGAGACAAGTTTTCAGATGATTTGAGGCGGATGGGTCTCGCGCCAGCCATCAGCGGTTTCTTATTCAAGGAGCGATGCGTCCCTCCCCCTGGTAAAATTCATAAAAACGAAGTACATCTTTGACGTAACGGATGGTTTGCGTGATTGGAGGGATTGCTCCGTATCGTGCCACATTTCCCGGTCCTGCGTGGTAAGCGGCCAGCGCCAGCGTGACATCACTCCCAAATCGATCAAGCAGATAGCGCAGGTAACGTGTCCCGCTTCGGATATTGTCTTCCGGATCAAAGGGATCTTCCAACTGGAGGTCCTTGGCTGTGGCGGGCATCACCTGCATCAGGCCCTGCGCACCCGCCGAGGAGACGGCCTCTGTATTAAAATCTGACTCAACACGGATCATCGCCTTGATCAAGGCCGGTTCGATCCCCTGTGCCTTGGCCTCATGATCGATAAACGGGTCGTATTGCGCTCTTCGCTGCTTTCTAGTAAGTGTGTGCGGTGAATATATCTTCCATTTTCTCTTTTGGTAACGGGAATTTGTCGGCACATTGGTAAAATGGGTGATCCCCGAGGCGTCGGTATATTGATAGATCTGCATCGAGAATGCCTCAATAGGCAGGAGGACTAGAAACAAAAGTGTGAGTTGTCGAAAGAAACGCATCTTCCCCTCTGAGGTGTTACTGTTCTTGTTTATATAAAACGTACCAGCGACTTGCGATTCTGTCAATTTTTCTAGTGACTTTTCCCTGGTCTTGAATATGATCATAGGAAGACTTATATTTTCTTTAGTAGAGAACGCATCATATTGGGTCTAAAAGAGAGGGGAGCGGGATGCGCCAGGAACGCTTAACATTAAAGGCCCAGGAGGCCTTTCAGGACGCTCAGAAGAGGGCCGAATCGTCTCATCATCAACAAATTGATGAAATGCACCTCGCATTGGCATTACTGGAAAAAGATGAAGGGATCGTCCAGTCCCTTCTCAAAAAATGGGCATCTCCATAGAGGAGGTCTGCGTAAAACTGGTCCATCGTCTGGGGAAGATCCCCCAGGTTCATGGTCCGGGTGCCGTCGGCTCGCTGCATATGACCCCGAGTGTCGCCGCCCTGCTTGAGCGGGCCGAAAAGGAGGCGGCGCAGCTCAAGGACGAATATATCAGCACCGAGCACCTATTCCTCGGCATGCTTGACCGGAAAGGGTCGGTACAAAAACTGTTCCTGAAAAGCGGGGTGGCACGAGAAAAAGTGCTCCTGGCTCTTGTAGAGATCAGGGGGTCCCATCGTGTGACCGACCCCAATCCGGAAGAGAAATACCAGGCCCTGGCCCGCTATTCGGGAGATTTGTGCAACCTGGCACACCGGGGAAAACTTGATCCGGTTATCGGGCGTGATGACGAAATTCGGCGCGTCATTCAAGTTCTCTCCCGGCGAACGAAGAACAACCCTGTCCTCATCGGTGAACCGGGTGTCGGGAAGACGGCGATTGCGGAAGGTCTGGCACAACGGATTGTCTCAGGCGACGTCCCGGATGGCCTTAAAGAGAAGCGGGTCCTTTCGCTAGATATGGGCGCCCTGATCGCGGGGGCCAAATTCAGGGGAGAATTTGAAGAGCGTCTCAAAGCCGTCATCAAGGAGGTCTTCAATGCCGAAGGGAAGGTGATCCTCTTCATTGATGAACTCCACACCTTGATTGGCACCGGGGCCGCCGAAGGGGCGATCGACGCCTCAAACATGCTCAAACCGGCCCTGTCCCGCGGAGAACTGCGTGCCATCGGGGCGACAACGACGGAGGAATATCGGAAACATATCGAAAAAGATTCCGCGCTCGCGAGGCGATTTCAACCGATTCTGGTTGAGGAACCGACGGTGGATCAGGCGATTTCTATCCTTCGTGGATTAAAAGAGCGCTATGAAGTCCATCACGGACCGTTTTCTTCCCGACAAGGCGATTGATCTTATCGACGAAGCCGCCTCGCGCCTACGTATGGAAATCGATTCCATGCCCTCTGAACTCGATGAGCTCACCCGAAAGATACGCCAGCTCGAGATAGAACGGGAGGCGGTCCGGAAGGAAAAAGATGAGGTGTCCAGGGAGCGTCTGAAGAAAATCGAAAAAGATTTGAGTGAATTAAAGGAGGAAGCAGATCCTCTTTCAGTGCAATGGAAGCAGGAAAAGGGCCGTATTCAGAAAATCAGGGCGCTCAAGGAAGAGATTGACCTGTGTCGCCAGAATGCCGAGCAGGCGGAACGGGCGGGAGATCTCGAAAAGACGGCTGAGCTTCGTTACGGAAAAGGTCCCCACCTTGCGGCGCAGTTGGCGGAGTAAAATAAGGAATTGCAGCGCTTACAAGACGATCATAAGATGCTGAAGGAAGAGGTCGATGAGGAAGATATCGCCGAAATTATCTCAAAATGGACCGGAATCCCGGTCTCACGCATGGTAGAGGAGGAGGTTCAGAAACTGATCCATATGGAAGAGCGCCTCCATCGGCGTGTCGTCGGACAGGACGAGGCCATTGCGGCCGTCTCCAATGCCATCCGCCGGGCCAGGGCAGGGATCTCAGATCTAATCCGACCACTCGGATCATTCATCCTCCTGGGACCGACCGGTGTTGGAAAAACCGAGCTGGCGCGTGCGCTCGCCGAATTTCTCTTCGACAATGAAGAAGCGATGATCCGGATCGACATGTCGGAGTATATGGAGAAACACGCCGTCGCACGCTTGATCGGGGCTCCGCCCGGTTATGTTGGATACGAAGAAGGCAGGCAGTTGACCGAGGCCATTCGAAAACGGCCTTATGCCGTTGTCCTCTTTGATGAGATCGAAAAGGCCTATCCGGATGTCTTCGGCATCCTCCTCCAGGTCCTGGACGATGGAAGACTGACCGATGGAAAAGGGCGGACGGTCGATTTTAAAAATGCCGTCCTGATGATGACATCGAATGTCGGGAGCCAGGAGATCCAGGACAGCGACGGGGACGAGGGTGAGATTCGGCGACAGGTTCTTGGGGCCTTGCGGACGAATTTTAAGCCGGAGTTCTTGAAGCGAATCGAGGACATTGTCATTTTTCATCCTCTGGAAATGGAAGAACTGGAAAAGATTGTCGACATACAGATGGTCCGACTGAAAGGCCGGCTTGACCAAAAACAGATGACTCTGTCGCTTTCTCCTAAGGCAAAAACCTACTTGGCACGTGAGGGCTACGACAGGGTTTTCGGGGCACGGCCTCTGAACCGGGTGATCCAGCGGGATATCTTGAACCCCCTCTCTATGGGACTTCTGGAAGGGACCTGGAAAAGCGGTGATCGGATTGTGGTGGATGTGGAAGAGGGAAAGATTGTCTTTCGTGCAACCTGAGAGGCCTTACATTAAATATTGACAACACGGTCTCATTATTAATAGAATTCCCCCAGCCTTTCCTCCCCCTGTGCAAACGGGGATAGGGTGAGGAAAAATATTACTTAGGGAGGGCTTAACCATGAAGCTTATTTTGAAAGAAGATGTTGTACAGCTCGGTCAGATGGGAGACCTGGTCGATGTAGCAGACGGGTATGCGAGAAATTACCTCCTTCCACAGAAAAAAGCAACTTTCGCGACGACCCGGAATGTAAAATTATTTGAGCATGAAAAACGAGTCGTTTCCGATCAGGTCAGGAAAGAGCGTTTTTCGGCGGAAGAGACTGCGAGAAAAATAGAAGCCCTTGTAATCCGCATCCCCGTCAAGGTGGGTGAAGAAGGGAAGCTTTTTGGATCGGTGACCTCAAAAGACATCGGTGAAGCGGTGGCCGCTGGGGGTATTGGAGTGGACAAGCGTAAGATTCTTCTTGATAAGCCGATTAAGGAACTCGGAATCTTCGAGATCAAGATCAAGATTCATAATGACATCACCGCCCAGATTAAAGTCGAAGTTGTGGGCATGGATGAGGTTGTGACTGAGGCCGTAGAAAAAGCTGCAGAACCGACCGTAGACGAGGTTGTTTCAGAGGCAGCGGATGTGGCAGGTGATACGGCTGAAAATGAGTCCGTGGAAGATACGGGTGAAGAAGCTTCCGAGTAAGTCTCCGAGACTGTTCCTCTCTACCCACGACACAATATTGTCTAAAGTGTTCTCCCAGGATCCACACGTGGGTCTTGGGTTTCCTTCTCTCTCCTCCCTTCCCCCCCCCCTCCTCCTGCTTGACTCTTCTGTCTGATAAGGGATAAGATTTGTCTATGTATCCCTTTGTTTGGTCTGCCTTTTTTCTTTTTATGTTGACCTTCTTCCCTGTCGCTTCCGAGGCGGAGACGATACATGTCCTCACCTATGAAGGCATCATCAATCCTGTCACATCTGAACTGTTCGTCAATGCCATTCATAAAGCAGAACAGGCTGAGGCCGAGGCCTTGATTATCCAACTCGATACCCCAGGCGGACTCGATCTTTCAATGCGCGCCATCATCAAGGCGATGATTGCCTCAGAGGTTCCGATCATTATCTATGTGGCGCCCAGCGGGGGTCGTGCTGCCTCGGCAGGGGTATTCATCGCCCTTGCGGCACATGTGTCGGCCATGGCCCCCGGAACCAATATTGGTGCGGCCCATCCGGTGGCAATGGGGGGGCAGAAAATAGATGAGGAGATGCAGAAAAAACTGGAGAATGATGCCGCGGCTTATATTCGGTCCCTGGCCGAGCGTCAGGGTCGAAACGGTGTGTGGGCTGAGGATGCGGTCCGGAACTCGGTCTCGATCACAGAGACGGAGGCACTTGAAAAGAATGTTGTCGACCTGATCGCGGAAGATCTTCCGGACCTGATCCGACAGATAGACGGCAGGACGGTGGTCACCATGAAGGGAAAGCGCCTCCTCGTGACTGCGGATGTGGAGATTATCGAGAACCCGATCAGTCTGCGCATCCGCATTCTCAAGGCGATCTCTGATCCGAATGTGGCCTACATCCTGATGCTTCTCGGAACGACTGGGCTAATTGCTGAACTTTATAGTCCAGGTGCCATCTTTCCGGGCGTGGTCGGCGCCATTTGCCTGATTCTCGCCTTTTTTGCCTTTCAAACCCTGCCGATTAATTACGCCGGGCTTCTCTTGATTTTATTGGCGATCGTCCTTTTTATTGCCGAGGTGATGGTCCAGAGCTTTGGTATTCTCGCAATGGGGGCGGTGACGGCCCTCTTCTTCGGGTCCTTGATGCTGATCGATTCCGATATCCCGTCACTTCGGATCTCAATCTCGGTGATCCTCACGACGACTTCTGTCACAGCGCTCTTTTTTATCGTGGTCCTGCGCGCGGCCTGGAAGTCCCAGCGGGCTCCATCCCTCACCGGGGTGGCGCAACTCGTGGGTGAGATAGGGGTGGCGCAGGCCGATCTTTCTCCTGGAGGGCCGTTTCGAATTCAAAGAGAGATCTGGCAGGCCGAAAGCGAAGAGACCGTTCGGGCGGGAGAACAGGCAAAGGTGATCGAAGTGGTTGGATTGAAGCTGAAAGTAAAGAAGTTAGGGTCTTTCCCGAAATAAAAATAGGAGGATACAAATGTTCCCGACCTTTCCTGTCATGGTGGCCGTCCTCTTCGTCCTCTTCATCCTCGTCAATGGTGTCCGAATCCTGAAAGAGTATGAGCGGGCGGTGGTCTTTCGTTTGGGACGGGTCCTTACGAAAGGGGCCTTCTATGGGGGGAACGGACCCGGCCTGATCATCCTGATCCCCTTTATCGACAAGATGGAGCGTGTCAGTCTCCGGACCGTCACGATGGATGTCCCGGCACAGGATATTATTACTCGGGATAATGTGACCGTCAAGGTCAATGCCGTCCTCTATTTCCGTGTCGTTGAGGAGCAGAAGGCGATCCTGAATGTTGAAAATTTTCTCTATGCCACATCCATGATTTCGCAGACGACCTTGCGAAGCGTTCTCGGACAGAGCCAGTTGGATGATCTTCTTGCCAACCGGGAAGAGATCAATGTCGAGCTCCAGAGAATCATCGACCAGCAGACTGAACCCTGGGGGATCAAGGTCAGCGCGGTCGAGGTGAAGAATGTGGACCTGCCGCAGGAGATGCTTCGGGCCATCGCCAAACAGGCCGAAGCGGAACGCGAACGGCGGGCCAAGGTTATTCATGCCCAGGGAGAATTTGAGGCCTCGCAGAAATTGGCCGACGCGGCACATATCATTGCGACCGAGCCTGCGACGCTCCAGCTCCGGTTCCTACAAACGCTCACCGAGAACAGTTCAACCATCGTCTTCCCGGTCCCGATCGACCTGATCTCCTCCTTTTCGAAGCCGAAGAAGAAGGAGTAGTGGCGTGCTGAAGGGTTATTGTTTTCGCATCGATTCGAGGAATACTGCACTGGTAATCATGAAAAATCCGGCGACGATCCCCAGAACGCTTGCTGATTCCCACTGAATGATCCAAAAGAAAAGGCCGACGATCAGAAAGAGTTTCAGGCTGTATCGGAATTGTTGTTTCTTTCTGGAAGGGGGATCAAGGATCTGCTGCTGAAACATTCGATGTAAACTTCGGAAGTTAAACATGCCCAGCAGACCGCCGATGAGAAGTGAAGCCCCGAAGTTCCCAAAGACAAAAAGGGTTGCGACACCGCAGGCGGCCAGAATCAGGAGGCTATGCTTCTCGATCCGGCGGAGGACGGCGTTGCTCTTTGCCAGAAATTCTTCAGGGTCGATCTCGGATTGCTGTGCATTGTCCTGAACCATCTAAATCTTTTTTAACACCTTGTAGGCGGCGCGGACGGTCTTCTCGATGTCTGAAGGGGAATGTGCTATTGAGAGGAAGAGTGCTTCAAAAGGGGAAGGGGCAAGATAGACTCCTTCTTCCAGCAGGCCGAGAAAAAACTTTCCGAAGCGGACCCGGTCGGTCTTCAAGGCCCCCTCGTAGTCCTTGACCTTTTTATCGGTAAAGAAAAAGGTCATCTGTGACCCGATCCGGTTGATCTGAAGGGGAATCTTTGCCTTACGGGCGACATCAGAAATCCCTTCCTCGAGGGCAGCGGAACGTGCCTCCAGTTTTTCGTAAACACCGGATTCCTGAAGCAGGCGCAATGTTGCGATTCCGGCGGACATCGCCAAGGGGTTGCCGGAGAGGGTTCCCGCCTGGTAGACCGGACCGACCGGCGCAATCTGATCCATGATTTCTTTCTTCCCTCCATAGGCCCCGACCGGCAATCCTCCGCCGATGATTTTTCCCAGACAGGTCAGATCCGGTCTAATGCCGTAGCGTTCCTGTGCGCCGCCGGGCGCGACCCTGAAACCGCTCATGACCTCGTCAAAGATCAGGACAATGCCGAAAGGACGGGTCAACTCCCGAAGACCCGGAAGAAAACCATTTTCTGGAACAATCGTTCCCATATTGCCTGGAACCGGTTCGACGATCAGGCAGGCAATCTGGTTTCCCAACTTCTCGAAGGTCTTACGAAGGGCGCTCAGGTTATTGAAAGGGACCGTGAGCGTGTCGCGTGCTAGATCGGGCGGGACGCCGGGAGAATCAGGGATCCCGAGGGTTGTGGCGCCCGACCCGGCCTTGACAAGGAGGGAGTCGGCATGGCCGTGATAACAGCCTTCAAATTTCACAATCTTGTTCCGACCCGTATATCCCCTGGCGAGACGAATGGCGCTCATCGTCGCCTCTGTTCCGGAATTGACGAAGCGGACTCGTTCCATCAGGGGAAAGTTTTCCTGGACCCGCTTGGCGAGCGTGACCTCTAGTTTTGTCGGCGCCCCGAAGCTGGTCCCGAGGGCCGCGGCCTTCTGAACGGCCTCCACCACCTTTGGATGCGCATGGCCGACGATCATCGGTCCCCAGGAGAGGACGTAATCGATAAAGCGATTGCCATCGATATCTACGATCTTGCTCCCCTTTGCCCGTTTGATGAAGAGGGGATTCCCCCCGACCGACTTGAACGCCCGCACCGGTGAGTTTACGCCGCCCGGAATCCGTCTCTGTGCTTCCTCGAACAGTGCCTCTGATTTGTCTCGTTTCATAGTGCGTCATTTTATGGAACAGGGCGAAACAAGTCAAGCCGTGCTTTTAAACCCAAGATCCAATCGTGGATATTGGGTTCAGGAGCAAATCGTATAGATCTCAGCATCCTTAATTCCGGATGGACTATTTCGATTGACGGCAAGAGTCGTTGATGCTACTGTAACCAGAGCGGTATGTTATATATATTTAATTTGAGGAAGATCTGATGGCATGGGAGCCGAGAAAGCCTGAAGGGGAAAGTGGCGATCCCTTCGTAAAATTGATGAAGGACCTCCAGAAGCTGGGGGCCGGAGGCCCTATTAACTTTAAGGGCTTGAAGCCGATCATTGGGATCCTCGTTGTACTCTTCTTATTATGGAAAGGGTTCTACATTGTCGCGCCGGACGAACAGGGGGTTGTCCTCCGTTTCGGGGAGCTTGTCCGGACAGCCGAGCCCGGCCCCCATCTCAAAATTCCTTTTGTAGAGACCGTTCTTCTTCCCAAGGTGACAAAACTCCATCGTATCGAGATCGGGTTCCGCACCACCCGCGGTGGGTCCCAGACCGTCCCGAGAGAGGCCTTGATGGTGACCGGTGATGAGAACATTGTCGCGGTTGAATTGATCGTGCAGTTCCGTATCCTGGACGCCGAGGACTTCCTCTTCAACGTCGCCGATATCGGGCCAACCATCAAAAAAGTGGCCGAGGCCTCTATCCGGCAGATCATCGGCCAAAGCCAGATCGATGAGGCCCTGACGGTCGGGAAGGCCAGGATTCAGCAGGACACCCAGATTGTGCTTCAACGGATACTGGATGAGTACGAGGCGGGGGTTCAGATCACGGCCGTCCAGTTACAGGATGTCGATCCGCCCGGTGCGGTTGAGGCCTCTTTTAAGGACGTGGCGAGTGCCAAGGAGGACAAGGAAAAGTTAATCAACGAGTCCCATGGTTATCGCAATGACATCATCCCAAGGGCCAAGGGGGAGGCGGCACAGGTCATCAATGAGGCACAGGCCTATTCCGAAGCACGGGTTCGACGGGCTGAGGGAGAGGCGGATCGTTTTTTACAGACCTTGAAGGAATATCGTCAGGCGAAGGGGATCATTCGGAAGCGGATCTACATTGAGACGATGGAGGAGGTTCTGTCTAATATTGAGAAAATCATCATTGACGACAGCCTGGGTGGAAAAGTGCTTCCTTTGCTCCCTCTCGGAAAAGCGGGACTTGGAGAAATGAGCGGGAGGGGAAGGCGATGAAAAAGAAAGACCTCATGGGCATTGCCGTTCTGGCCTTCTTTGTCCTGCTGATGATCGGGGTCTCCCCTTTCTTTGTGGTGGATATCGTCCAGACGGCGATCGTCGTTCAACTGGGAAAACCGGTCCGAACCATTACCGAACCGGGCTTGAAGTTCAAGATCCCTTTTATCCAGGAGGTGATCAAATTTGACAAGCGTCTCCTTGACTATGACTCAGAGCCGCAGGATGTGGTGACCCGGGACAAGAAGACCCTGGTGATCGACAACTTTGCGAAGTGGCGGATCGTCGATCCCCTGAAGTTCTATGAAGCCTTCCGGACACAACGCGCGGCACGCTCCCGTCTGGACGACATCATTTATTCTGAACTGCGTGTCGATCTGGGGCAGCACGATCTCTCAGAGATCATTTCTCAAAACCGCTCGGAAATTATGGCCACGGTGACCCGCCTGACAAATGAGAAGGCCCTGGTCTATGGAATTGAGATTGTGGATGTCCGGATCAAGCGGGCCGATCTTCCGGAGCAGAACGAAAAGGCGGTCTTTACCCGGATGCAGGCAGAGCGGGGAAGAGAGGCAAAGCGCTATCGCTCCGAAGGGGCCGAACAGGCCCAGAAGGTTCGCTCAGAGGCCGAGAAAGAGAAAGAGATTCTCCTTGCCGAGGCCTACAAGACACAGCAGGAGTTGATGGGGAAGGGCGACGCTGAGGCCTTCCGGATCTACGCGGAGGCCTATGGTCAGGATGTGAAGTTCTTTGAATTCATCCGGTCGATGGATGCCTATAAAAAGGTATTCAAGGATGGGAAGTCCATGATCGTCCTCAGCCCGGACTCGGAGTTCTTCAAGCACCTAGAAGGTGTGAAGTAAGGCTCTGCCATGACGGTTCAATTGAATCGGTTCCGCAAGGCCGTCGCGCAGTTTGATGCCGTCAATTGTGAAGATCCTAACCAGGAATCCTACCAGGGAAAGACCTTTCCAAAAGAATTACTCTACGCACAACGGATGACCGCCTGCCTGGCCCAGCTTGCCCCTGACGCATCGGAGGCCCTTCGCCTCGCCGCAAGATCCCAGCACATTGCCCGCTGGGAAATCCCCCGAAGCAACTACCCCTTGGACCGGCTCGGCTATCAAAAATGGCGGACAACCCTGAACCGTTTTCACGCGGAAAAGGCAGGTGAAATCCTTAGCATACTTGAATACAACGATGAAACAATCTCACGCGTCCAGGGCTTTCTTCTCAAAAAACATCTCAAGAGTGATCCTGAGATGCAGCTTCTGGAGGATGTGATCTGCCTGGTCTTCCTGGAAAGTTATTTCTCCGATTTTTCAAAGAAGCATGAGGAGAATAAGATGATCGAGATTGTTCAAAAAACCTGGAAGAAAATGTCCGCCCGTGGTCATGAAGCCGCGCTTCAGTTGGACCTGCGACCCGAGGATCTTGCCCTTATCAGGAAGGCGCTTTCGCAGAGCCTTTCAAGATAGGTTCCTGTTTGAGCATGTAATCAGGTTTTTCAAAGAAGCAGACTTCATCTTGACAATTTCCAGGGACAAGGTTATATTGCGAGGCTTGATAGGCGCTCTAGATGATATAGGGATTCACTCTCATTATCGTTAATGTCTCAAGGATGGGCCTTGAAAAACGGGTTTATTTCATGGTGAGCGCAAACCTCCCTCTTCTTGGGCAGGGTTTGGCGAGCGGATAAAAATAAAGAGGATCGTCCTCGAGTTGGAGAGTTCTTGCCGCTCTGTGGCAGGTTTCTTCAAATTTAAATATCTTTTAAAGGGAGGAACAATAGTGCGTAAAGTTATAGAAAGAGTACTTCTTCTGTCCATTTTTTTGATTTTCACATCAGTGGTTGCCCAGGCGGCGACGATCAAGGTGGCGATGCTGAACACGGGTACCGATGGCACGTCTCAGATGGTTTTTGAGCCGGCCTTTATCGAAGCCAAGGTGGGAGACACGATCGAATTTGTTGTCACCGACGTCCTCCATCAGCCTGTCTCTGTTTCTGTCCCTGAAGGCCAGGCAACATGGCATGTAGAGCCCAGTGAGGGTGTCACGGTGAAGATCACGAAGGACGGGGTCTTCTTCTTCAAATGTGAAACACATGCCATTCTGGGCATGTCCGGGATCATTCAGGTGGGTAGTTCGAAGGCGAACCTTGATGCAGCAACAGAAGCTGTCGAGGAATACGTTGAAGGGCTGGCCATGAATGCGGACCGCATTGAGGGTTTGCTGGCAAAGGTAAAGTAGGGTTTTTTCCCTTCCTGAACGTCATAAAATAGGGTGAGCGATGCTCACCCTATTTTATTTTCCGCAAGCTTAAGCCTGTTTCAGGCGGACCTCTTTAATCGCATCGGAAACCTGAAGGGAGAGTTTGCCTAAGATTTTCTTGAGTCCCAACTGGTGGTTATATTCCTCAAGGGTCATATCTTCCAGCATCACACGAAAAGGTACATTGTCTTCAGCCATCTCGACCCCCTGGGTGTAAGTTGCAAGGGCGGCTGTCTCTATTTCGAGTCCAAATTCCAGCATCTCCGTCAGGTCCGTCGTCTGCTTGATCGGGGCGGGTTCGACGGTTGGAATCCCCCCCAATCCGACAACATATATTCCCAGTTTCCGGGCATGACTAAAACTGTCGTTGCTCATGTCTCCAAAGAAACCGGAGTGGACTTCCCGGTAGGTTCCCTGAAGGAGTACACTGTTTTGAGAATATTGAATGGCGCCGCCATATTCCAGGCTGATCGCGCTGTTGAGAAGACTGATCATCGCTTGCGAATCCATGGGAAATTCCTCCTCATTTTTGAGTGACAAAATTCTAATGCAAGAGTCCACCTATAAAGGTCAGTATACAAGCTCAGGATGAGGCAATCAAGGACAATGTTTTTCTATCCTGTTGATTTCATTGGGCGATATTGATTTTGACAATTGATATCGAGACCGGGACGAGATCCAGGTGAGAATAGAAATCACTCTCTTCGGAGAACCTTTTTTTGACGATGAAAAGTGATCGTAATCCGAGGAAATATTATTGGCAGGCCCGTTTTTAGGAAAGCTCTGATTAAGTCTGTGTTGAATTTTTCGGGAGCTAAAATGTCTCGATTCAAGGCGAAAATCGCAGGGAATAGCCAGCTATTTGGAAGAACCACGCCCGGAAGGCGAGGATTCTACGACACGAAACGAAAAAGGTCTTTATTTTTATTCGCTCGCTAACTCCGTACGCTTGCTATGCGTGTCAAGATTTGAAACGCAGAAGCGTGACATAAGGGCCCTGAAAAAACAATTCATGACTTGATCAGAGCTTCCCTAGTAAATAAACGGTGTCCGAAGGCTCTTCTTCGGTAGGACAGTATTGTCGATAAGACCATCACAAAGCCGAATAATTCGCGTCGCATAGGCCGCGATGTATTCTTCGTGCGTGACCAGAATGATGGTGTTGCCCTGTTCGTAGAGTGTGTTGAACAATCCCATGATTTCAGTGCCTGTTTTGCTGTCGAGGTTCCCTGTCGGTTCATCCGCAAGAATGAGGGAGGGCTTTGTGACCAGGGCCCTTGCGATTGCAACACGTTGTTTTTGCCCACCCGATAACTCATTGGGTCGATGTGTCATTCGGTCACCCAGGCCAACCTTTTCCAGGACCTGTCTCGCCATCTTTCCCCGAAGTGAGGAGGGAATGCCGAGGTATATCAGGGGCAACTCGACATTTTGGAGGGCAGTCACACGGGGAAGGAGATTAAAGGACTGAAACACAAAGCCGATATGCTTGTTTCTAATTTCCGATAATTGGTTGTCACTCAGGCTTTTTACATCCTTATCTCCGAAATGGTATTTCCCCGAAGAAGGGGTATCCAGACATCCTAGAATATTCATCAATGTTGATTTTCCAGAGCCGGATGGGCCCATCACCGCGAGATATTCATTGGTCTTTATGGACAGGTTAATATCATGCAAGACCGGAATTTCCTCCGATCCCATCCGATAAGACTTAACGACATCTTGCATTTCAATCAGCATGTCTACCCTACCTGTCCCCGGCCTTTCATCTATTCATATCGAAGCGCGTCAATGACATTCTTGTTGGCGGCCCGAAGTGCCGGATAGATTCCCGCCACCGTACCGATCCCCGCACAGATTATAAAACTGTAAGCAATCCATTCCATCGGCAGGATCATCCCCTCTCCAATTCTGTATTGGTTGAAGGCGATTCCACCCACAATTCCCAATAGCCCTCCGAGGAGGCCCAGGATGATGGATTCGGTCATGAATTGAGTGAGGATGTGAATCTTCTTGGCGCCAATTGCACGTCGTGTCCCGATCTCGCGAATACGCTCGGTCACAGAGATCAGCATGACATTGGCAATCCCAATCCCGCCGACAACAAGTGAGACGAGGGCAATTACCATAATAAACTGACCGAGTTCTTTGTTCGCGTCTTTAATCGTTGCAAGGAAGAAATCCTGCCGTCTGACCCTGAAATCATTCTCGTGCTCCGGATGGATCCGGTGATTTCGTCGAAGGGTTGTTTCGATCTCAAAAAGGGCTTCATCGTAATCGTCGGCTGAACGAATCTGAGCGAGAATGCTCGCGACATGTTTTGTGCCAAACAGGCGCTGCTGCGCCGTCGTCAGTGGGATAAAGATCTGATCGTCGGGGCTTCTCCAGCTTTCCCCCTTGGCTTTCAACGTGCCGACAACCCGATAGCGCTTCCCCGTGATCAGGATAGTTTCGCCGACAGGAGACCGGTCCCCAAATAATTTTTCGTGAACGGTGGCCCCCAAGACACTCACACGCGATCGTCGATTGAGTTCGTCCTGATTAAAAAAGCGACCTTCGATAAGATGCTCATTATTAACGGATTCATATTCGGGTGTTGTGCCGGTAATCCGTGTATTCCAATTTTTGTCTCTGAACTGCACCCCTTTGGAGCCAGAATAAAGGGGTACGGTGGCGGTGATGACTTCCGAATGATCGGCCAGCTCTTTTGCTTCTTCCCACTTCAAACTGACGACACTTGTGTCCGTGCGAACCCCTCGCCTTCTGGAATAGTTGGGACGGATCTGCAGGACATTTGAGCCCAATCCCGCCAAACGTTTATTGATTCTCCTCTGGGTTACTTCTCCGAGTGCAACCACGTGGAGCACTGCGGCAATACCAACCGCCATGCCTGTGAGGATCAGGATAGATCGCAGGGGGTTTGCCTTAAGGGTCTGCAATGCCAGAAGGATATTTTCAAACAGAATCATCTCTTATTTCTTCTTCCTCACGCCGAAACCCCGGCTTCTCTTGATTCTTTCTTCAAGCCGCTTGTTTGCGGCGTTTAATCTGGATGTCATCGGGATGCCGAGGATATCTCCTTCCGAAAGTCCGGAAAGAATCTCGGCCTCCTTAAAATCAGAGAGACCGACCGATATGGTGCGAGATATAAAGACATTGCCCTGTTTTAAGTGAACCACGCGTTCATCCGGCGCGGCATCCGCGCCCTGGATTTTTTTGAACGCAGTCACAGGGGCCAGAAGAATATTGTCCTTTTTGAAAAGAGTCAGTTCCATTTCGGCATTCATTCCGGATTTTAATTTACGATCCGCATTTTCCACCTTGACGACGATATTAAACCGGGTCACACTCTTCTCGTCAGGGTCTGCTTCCGGCGCGATACGGACGACCTCACCCAGAAACTTGAGCTGGGGATAAGCTTCCGCGACGATGGTGGCGGACTGCCCTATTTCCATCTTCCCGATGTCAATTTCGTTAATCCCTGCTTCAATGTACACAGAAACCATGGCGGCGATATCGACAATCGGGTTTCCGCCATCCGCGCCGCTGACGCCGGAGGCAATAATTTGGCCCTCTTCCACATATTTTTGCAGGATAATCCCCGAAATGGGGGCACGAACAATCGATTCGGCCAGCGTTTCCTTGGCGGTGTCAAATTTGGTCAAGGCCTGAATGACCTTTCCCTTGACCACCGCCAGCTTCAGCCCGGTCTCGTCCCGTTCTTCCTCTGAAATGATCTTCCTCTTGTAGAGCGTGTTTCGACGGGTGAACATGCGTTTTGCCTGCTTCAGTTCCGCCCTGGCGATATCGAGGTCTGCCCGGGCCTGCGCAACCGCTGACTTTTCATCCCGCTGATCTAGCTTCGCGATGAGGTCTCCCTTGCGGACAAAATCGCCGGCTTCCACGGGCAGCTTTATGATCCGGCCGCCGGCCTTCGATTTTAACTCAATCCGGTTGATCGGTATCACGGTTCCATCGGCCGTCACCACTTCTTCAAAAGTACCCAGTTCAACCCGGACCTCTTTATACCTTTGGGCATCCCCTTCGGAACTGCTTCCTTTTGGGCTTATCCCCAGGAAATTGATTCCAATTTTGTCTGCCCCATAGTGATTGATCCCAACAATCGCAATCGTAAAAAAGGGAACCACAAGAAGTATTTTTTTAAAGAAAGACATTTTTACTACCGTAATGGGTTGATGGTTCTGTATCCGCGAAACTATACCACAGCATAATGGATTGTAGCCGTAAGGGTCAAGCGTGGGGCCAAGGATGGTGATTGGATCTGAGGGGCTCTCGATGTCGGGTTTATTTCAGGGGGATCGAAACCTGTTGACAGATCCCCAGTGTGACCTCTGGGATATCTTTTGATCAACGCTTATCGATTCCAATATAGTTCTAATCTTAGTTTCCTCTGGTTCTCATTAATAAGACTGATATTCCAAAGCTGGTCATTGTGAGCATCAAGGGTATCTCCGTTAAGGGCCAAGACCGATCTTGCAAGAATGGGGATCTCCGAATCAATCAGGAAAATTGACGAAAAGTTAGGACTTTCTAGTTTTATGGAAATAATAGCAGCCTAAATTCAGTCAAATTTTGTAACTGTTTGTAAAAATCTATTTTTATTACGACTTTCGTTAGGCTTAGTATTATCCGGCCCAACAGGGTGATGGGGAACGATCTGCTTTTGAAAAGTTTAAAAAGGTTCTATTATTGTATTAAATCAATGAGTTAAAAAGATGGCAGGGAATGTGCTTTGTATGAATTTTTACAATCACCTTCCCTGCGAGAGGGGCCTTGACGGATTCATTGACTCGAGGTGGGGAATGGGGTACGAAGCAAAAAACCTCTCAAACCACTATTAAACCTTTCTGTAATGGAAACTGTAATGAAGAAGTTCTTGAATGCATTGGTTCTGTCGTTCGTTGTTTTTGCTTTTCTCTCAAAAAAGCAATCTTCGTCTTATCAGTTCAGTTAAAAGAGATCAATCCCTCAAAAGAGGGGGCACCTAGACACGTGTTGGGTTCTTCCTTGACAGATAAATCGCAGAGGATGTACCTTTAATGATAGGGAAAAGGAGGAATCGAAATGGTTCCGAAAAAATATCGGCAATGCGGTTTTCTTGCCCTTGTGGCAGTTGTGACACTGTCCGGGTGCGCGTATGGAACACGTGCGATCTCGGAGGATCTCAAGGTACAGATCACACCCGGGGTGACGTTTCGGGAGGTGATCCGCGACCCTGGATTATCGATCGGGAAAAGAGTTCTTTGGGGAGGGACCATTGTCAGGACGACAGTTACCGAAAGGGGGACCATCCTGGAGATTCTTCAAAAGCCGCTCGATCACAGAGACCGTCCCCTGCGGACGGATGAGAGTGAGGGCCGTTTTTTGATCGAACGCATTAACGCCTTCCTCGATCCGGCCATTTACAAAGAAGGACGAGAGGTTACCGTCATCGGCGAAATCACGGAGGAACGACGGCTTCCACTCGGAGAGATGGTTTACGCCTATCCCTACTTGGTCTCCTCCCATATTCACCTCTGGAGGAAGCGACCTTTTCCCGATGAGCGTTATGCGGGACCCCCTTACCCCTATCCTTACTTCTACCCCTACTGGTTCACCTCTTTTGGCATCCATCGACACTTTTGAGCACGCATAGAGAGCGTAATCCTCGCCCCTCTGGGGCGGGGTTCTTCGATCTTTTCAAGAGACATTCACCCCCTCGCTACGATCCTGTTTTCCCGACAGGTGCTTTCACAAGAAGTGACATCAGGCGAAAGGTCTGCAGCGCTTCTTCGATCACCGTCCCCTCTTTAAGCGCGGGATGGTCAAATACAAGATAACGATGGATCTTTAAGAACGGTCTGTTTTCTAACGCCGCGCTGACTTCTTTTTTATTGTCCTTCCGAATTTCAAGGAGGGTGTTTGAGTCTAAACGCCATTCCCAGAGGGTATCGGTCATCAGGATGAACAGTCCTTGATTGGCAAGAGCGATGTAATGGTCCAGCAGATTTCTTTTATATTGATGGAGATATTCTCCTTCTAGTATTAAGGAGAAGACAAAAAAATGCCCCCACCAGAACAGGGTGCGAAAAGTCAGTTTCTCCTGACCTTTAAAAAACTTTGGGAAGTCCAGGTAGAGATAGGGAAAGCCCTGAAGGTGCTCTCCTTTGACGAACTGATAATTTTCAGGATCAAATTCCCGGGGAGCGAGAAAAGAAATTTCACGAAGCTCCTCCTTTAATTCAAAATGCAGTTGGAGGAGGAGAGTTTTGACCTTTTGGGAAACGGTGGCCTTGGTTTCAAAAAAATGGGTATCCTGGATAAGTGCGTGCTCTTCAATAGTAAAATGAACCGGTGTGTTGATAGGATCTGGACCTTTTATCCCTACTTTATTGTTCATTTTAATTACTCCTAAGCCCCGCCTGATCTCCGCCGGGAGAGGGAAGGCCGAATCTTCTGCAAATCTCCGTCATCCTGTTCTGGCAACGGAGAACAAGTTCCGGATCGCCGCGGCGTTTATAGAGATGTGCCAGACCGCGTAGCGCCTCGATTTCACCATAGGGATCGCCCAGGCTTCCGAAATGGGTTGCTGCGTAGTTCAAACAGATTTCGGCATCACGATCATTGCCGTCCTTTGTGAAAAGACGACCAAGTTGTCCCCAGGTTGTGGCAAGCCCCTCTTCAAAGCCGGTTTTTTTGTGAAGCTCCACTGATTTTTTTAGATAGTCAATGCCTTCATCGAGTTCCCCTTTGTCTTGAGCGAGTAGACCGAAATTACTATAGAGTACGGCCAGAGAGTGCGTATCTTTTTCTTTCTCCAAGAGATCTTCGGCCTCGAGGTAGTAGGCTTCCGCGCGTGTTTTGTCCCCGTTTTCCCGTGCAAGATTTCCAAGGTTTACAAGGGTCAGTCCGACGGCATGTGGATCGCTCTTTTCCTGTTGCAGAGACAAGACCTCCCGGTAGTACTCCTGCGAACGGTCCGGCACGTCAAGTTGTGCGTAAATATTTCCGATGTTGATTAAGAGATCGATCCGGTAGTTCAGAGTTTTGTTGGGTCCCAGGGCTTCCAGATCGGCCTCAAAGCAACGCAAGGCCGCTGGATAGTCCCGACGATGCAAAAAACGCTTTCCGTTGAGAAAAAGGCCGCTTCGATCTGTATCCATCGGGGCGTCAATCTTATTGGGGTCGGGTTGTGTCATGCTCTTTAAAATAACGGATCGGGTGTTTTAAATCAAAACTTAATGCAACGATCCTAGGATGCCTGTATTTGGCTTCGCGAGACCCATTCCTTCAGGGCACGGCCCGAGGGGCACAGAACCCGGAGTGTATGGTTTATATGTGAGGATTCAAGCACCACCGCAACGCCGGCATGGAGGAAGGGACTGGTGTGCTGAATCGTTGCAGCTATCTGTTGACAAAATGAACCAGAATAGTCGGATAATGAGTCCGTTAAAGTTGTTCTTCAATGTTTTTCTCAAATTTTTAAAACAATTGAAGGTCGTGATTCGACATGTCTCCTGAGAGAAAAGCCCCCACTGTTCAAAAAAAGTGGGAAATGAATGCACGAAAAGTCTCTTTTGCAAAATCATTCCCGGGATGCTTAGAGGGATGGACTGATGCTGTTGGAAAAAAATAGAACAGGTTGTCGTGCTGGAAAAAGAAAAGGCCGAGGTGGTTATCTTTATCGATGGGACCTTTGTTTTTGTTTCCGCTGCAGATTTAAAGCCCGCGGTGCTGATCAAATTCCTGCTCAAAGCAAGACCCTTTTTGGAACGTCACTATAAGGGTGCCTACGAAACGCTTGATCAACTCATTGCCTCAGATAAGGATTTACAGCGTTTATCCCGTTTGGGAAATATCATGGGCGCCATCCAAAATAATTACGCACAGATCCCCGAGTTGAAAGCAGAGCTGAGCCGTTTTCTGAAGAAAGTTGAACAAAAGTCCGTTGCTCAGGACATTTCTGGAATCGAAAAGTGAAAGCGTGCTTGTAATCTGGAAGAATCCATGGGGATAGAAATATTCGGGGCCATTGCCGTTTCATCCATGGTGATCTGCTACGCTCTTGAGCAGAAGTCTCATTATTTTGTGCTGGCCTTTTCTATTTCGTGTTTAGCCGCGGCTTTATATGCCTTTCTCATTCAATCCTGGCCCTTCGCCGTCATTGAAATGCTTTGGTTCTTGATTGCGGCTAGACGCTGGACCTTGCTACGCCGTGTTGAAGGGCGTGAAGACAAATGATCCGGATCATCACCGGGGCAGTCATCTCAGGTTTTAAAGAGACTTCATTGAAAGACACGTGCCAGTGATTCTTGAACGCTTGGTCTCCCACCTGAGGCAACATCTTTTTTTCTCCTCTGGTGAAAGAGGGTGAGCGTTTTATTCGCTTTGGCCAAGACAACAATCTGTTCACAGTACTGCTCAATATTCTCTCCAGGAAGCGCCCATAACGCCACTTCATCTGAGAGTGCATCCAAATATGTTCTGGCCCCGCAGCACCCCAGGCTCACGGCTGCCTTACCATTATTCATGACTTGGGGAATGACGGCACATGCAGGATGTCCCATTGCAGGCGCACTGTTTTTATCGACCCGTTGAACGGCTTCGCTGATGATCAGCCCCTGTTGCGCATGAGCAAAAAGCAAGACGATATCGGGATCCATCGGAAGCTCTGCAAGAGGCCCGTAGACAAGATGCTTCACTTTACGATCCAAAACCGGAATTTGGGCGACTTCCTCTTCACGGACGTAATCCAATCCGCTCATCGCCTGTAGTACTTCCCGAAGCTCCCCCTTATATGATGCAGAGGGTTGAGACAGGTTATGGGTATGTACGCCAATGGCACATAGCTCGTGATCTTTGGTTGAAGTCACAAAAATTCCCGTTGCTGCTTCCTGCCAGAAGGAGCATCCGGCCGGGACGGTTCCTTCAAATTCCGGGATATTTTCAGGAAGGTCTTCACAAAAGGACAGCGCAACCGGCGTCAAAGGAAGGTCCAAAGCCTCCTCCAATTGACGTGCAGCAATTTCATTTTTATTCATGTTGACCTCCAAGATTGTCAATGAATTATAAAACAAGACGCGGTACTTCCAAGTCAAGCCCTTTTTCCCCTTTCTGTCCTGCATCACAGCGGGTTGCGCAAGGAATACGGACTCTGCTAACCTGAGCCTTGAAAAGGAGGATGCACATGACAGTCGCAGAATTGATGGCTCGATTTCCTAAAATTCCGAGGACGCTCTCAGATGAACCGCTGGTTGCCGAATTTGCCCAGGCCTGTGGGGAGTGGTTGGCAATGGCGCAGGAACCGAGTGCCTGCTCTACCCAACATGATGCACGGAATCAGTATTATCTGAAGCTCATCGGCCCCATGGCCATACATGGATATGGACTCTCCTCCCGCGAAGATCTTTTGAAGGAGCTTCAGGGTTTTATCGATCGACACAAGGCGGACCCCAGTACGTTTGCGGTGAGTCTGCTCTCACCTGAAACGGTTGAAAAAGAAGTCAAGGGACCTGGTTGTTTTTAATAAAATGATCCTTTAAAAACTGGATGATTGATGCATACTGGAAGGTGTACCCCAGGACATCCTTCACTTTCTGATTAGAGACGCGCCGTTCCGGTGCGGGGGGCGCGGGGCCATCCGATAGAATCGGAACCCCCTTTTCCTGGGAGATCCACTGGGCCAGTTCCCGCCTTCGGAGAAGGCTGTTGTCCACCACATTATAAATCTCACCGACCGGCCCTTCTCTTTCTTGTCCGATCACCCGGTGGATGACACCACAGAGGTCATCCTGATGGACGGACAAGACCCATTGATCCGACATCTCCGATGTGCAGATCTTCCCTTCCCGAATATATCGATAAAAATATCCCCGTGCAAGGCTATACAGTCCGCCCGAACGTAAAATCGTATAGGGAACATCACTTGTGACGACGGCCTGTTCGGTGCGGAGTAGAATCTCTTGACGGTCAGATTCGATGGAAATGTTGTCGTTCTCGTGCCAGGTCTTGTCTTGAGATCGGGGGTAGACGCCCGTGGAGCCAATGAGAATCAGGTGGGGAAGGGGAGGTTTTCTCCGCCTGACCTGTTTGATGAGGAAGACCATGTTTCCGAGATAAGTCTCCCGATAACACGCGAGGTTTCCCCTCCCGGAGGATGGGCAAAAAATAATGTCATCTGCCCATTCCACCAGAGGCAGGAGCGCTTCACTCCGGATCGGCGCAAGGACAAGCGGACAGGGATCGTCCAGCAGGGGCGAGCGCTTGATGCCCCGGATCTCATAGCGCGTGTTGTAGAGGCGGAAGAAAGCAACGCCAAGGGCCCCATATCCGAGGATGAGTACCCGTCGGCGGCGTATCGTGGGATTCATGTCTGTGGTGTCGTCTTGCAGAAGAGGGCAATACTGGCAGTAAATCCGTGAAGAAAGTTTTTCCGGCCGATGGGTCCGATCTCTCCCTGTGCGAAAAAGCCCGCCACGGGGATGTCCCCCAGGCATTCCCGGATGGCACCGATATCGTGATGTTCGCTACCGAAAAACCGTTGACCCCGGCCGTTGCAGGAAAAGAGAAGCGCCGCTTCGGCCCTGGCCTCACCCAGTTCCCTTTTTCGAGTCTCTAAGAGCAGGCGAAGGTCTTCCCGGGCGCTCTCTCCATCCCGGACCTGCAATTGAACCGTTTGCCCCTCTTTGATGAGGTCTCCACAGGTGAGGCTGCCGCTGTCCTGATCAATTCCGATCAGGCTGCGGATGAGGAAGTCACCCCTGCCAAAGTGGCTCTTCTGCTCGTCAACCGCAATGCCAACATGAAGGCCTTCTTGTGCGAGGCGTTTTTCCTGTTCACTAAGTTTTGCATAGGTTTCTTTGACCGACTCGAGGGCAGGCCGACCCCCTAGTTCATGGATCACGTTTCGCTCAGCAGCCGTCACCAGAAAACGATCTCCGACAGGGCGGCAGCCCTGGGAAACGACGGTTTCGAGTTGGATGGCGCCATGGACCATGACACCGACACAGCCTTTTTGTACAAGCTGATTATTAAAAAAGAGGAGATTCTCTCCGGGATTCCGGGAACCGCCGGCTATCCCGCCCAATACCGGCGCGAAGGGAAATTTCTCCTGGAGGAAGCTGAGAAGGGTGTTTGCCGGCGTCGAGAATGGTTCAGCCAACAGTATGAAAAATGGGGAGTTTTCAATCGGGAGGAGTGAATCGGGCCACCCCTTTACCTGGGCGCCGTGGACATTTTCATCAAACGAGAGGTGAAAAGGGAGGAGTGTGACATCGGGCAGGTTTGCGGTCCAGAGTGATATGGCCGGGCCTTGTTCGACCTCAAGAGAGGACCCGATGATTCCCCCGCCGGTACAGCCCAAGAGGACCCTGGCGTTCAAGGCGTGATTGAGGTGGGTGGCAATCTCAGAGGCTGCTTTGCGATGGTGAGAGGAGATAAAAAAAACACACAAGTCTGGGGGCGATCCCATGGCCTGCATCGCATCTGAAGCGAGCTTTTCCACGGCGTTACGTGATTCGGCCTCAGTTGAAATCCCGGCCCAAAATTTCATGGCGATACCATCCCCCAATCAGATACCAGCATAACAAGCTGACATCCCGGGGTCAAACACGGGGTGGCCGTTCTTAGGGAAGCGCTTGATTCCATCTCTTTGGATGGTGTATCCTCTTACTCAGTTGAAGAACATTGTTGAGGAAAGGCCTGATGAAACAAACAAAAATTGCGGTGACCGAGGAAATCACCAAGGAAATTGAGAACTTCGGTATCCAGATGGCCCGCTTCAAAAATAAGGAGATCCCGGAGGAGAAATTCAAGCGGTTCCGGCTTCAATACGGCATCTACGGCCAACGGCAGGCAGGGTTGCAGATGGTTCGCGTCAAGATTCCGTCCGGACTTCTGAATGCCCGAAAGCTTCGTTGCCTGGCCGATATCTCTGAGAAATATACAAAAGGCATCGGCCATGTCACCACCCGCCAGGACATTCAGTTTCATTATGTCGATCTCGACCATGCCACCACCATCATGACCCAACTGGCCGAGGCGGGACTCACGACCCGTGAGGCCTGCGGCAACACCGTCCGAAATGTCACCGCCTGTCAGCATGCCGGGACCTGCCCCACCGAGCTGTTTGACGTCACCCCCTACGGTGAGAAGGTGGCCTATCATCTTCTGCGGAACCCGATTACCCAGGACATGCCTCGAAAATTCAAGATCTCTTTCTCCGGTTGCCAGAGCGAATGCGGTCTGGCGGCCATTCACGATATTGGTTTTATCGCCGAGAGCCGGGAGATTGCAGGAGAAACGGTTTACGGTTTTAAGGTTCTGGTCGGGGGAGGCTTGGGGTCGCACCCCAAGCTGGCAATGCTTTATACGGAATTCCTTCCCATTGATGAGGTGCTTGTGACCTGCGAGGCCATCTTGAGAATTTTTGATAAGCATGGCGACCGACGGAGAAAAAGCAAGGCCCGGATGAAATTTATTCTGGAAAAGTGGGGGCTGGACCTTTTTAAAGAAAAAGTCTCAGAGGAACTGGCCGCATTAAAGAAAGAGGGGAGGGAGTATCCTGCCCTGCCGAGACCGGTACAAAAGACGCCCAGCCAGCCCCTGTCCATGGTCCAAAACGGAAACGGTGCTCAGGCTGCCGACCCTGAATATGCACGATGGATGCGGACGAATGTGGTGCCGCGCCCGGAAAAGCGTTGTGCCGTCCAGATCAAGCTGACTCTGGGTGACATTACTGTTGCTCAGTTTCGCGGGTTGGCCGATGTGGTTGACCGCTATTCCCCTGATGGTCTTCGGACAACGCACCAACAGAACATGCTCCTCCACAGTATCCATCGGAAAGACCTTCCCGATCTCTATCGTGCGCTTTGTGAGATCGACCTGGCGGAGGCCGGTGCGGAACGGGTGGTGGACGTCATCGCCTGTCCGGGGGCCGAGACCTGTCAATTGGCCCTGACCTCCTCGATGGGACTGGGCGGCGCCCTTGTGGAATCTTTCTCAAAAGATCTGCCGGAGTATGAAGACCTTGAGGGCCTTCGGATTCGTATCTCCGGCTGCCCCAATTCCTGCGGTCATCATCATATCGCCGGGATCGGGTTTCACGGCGTCGCAAAAAAGGTCAATGGAACACTTGCCCCGCATTACCAGCTTCACCTTGGCGGAAAAGTCGATGCAGAGGCCTCCGTCATCGGAAGTTCAAATTTGAAAATCCCTGCGAAGAATATACCGTCGATGGTATTGGAAATGGTTCGGATTTATCGTGAGAAACACCAGGAAGAAGAGAACTTCAACGACTTTGTCGAGCGCTTTGGCCGGAAACAGTTTTGCGAACAACTCGAACGGTTTACAAGCCTCCCGACCCCGGAGGCCGCCCCGGATGCCTATCTGGACTGGAAGGAAGAAAAGGCCTTTACACTTGATGATCTCGGTCCTGGTGAATGTTCCGGGACCGTCATCGATATGATTGAATACGCCTTGAGAATGGGGAGAGAGACCGTTAAGAAGGCCGCCCTGGCTGTGAAAAACAGTGAGTATCCCGAAGCGGTCAAGCTGATGAAGGAGGCCATCCTCTTTGAATCCCGTGCGCTCCTGTATACCTATGGCATTGAATCGCCTCACGAGGATGAAACCCTGAAGGAGTTCCAGCACAAGCTGGTGGAACAGGGCATTCTCTCCGAAGACTTTGAGTACTTCACCGTGGATCTTGGGGTCTGGACTGATTTTGATATGGCACCAACATCGGTTTCGACCCATGTCGAACGGGCTGCAGCCTTGATCGCAGAGTGCCAGGCAGCTTACGACCGAATGGACGCCAGCATGAAGTTGCGCAAGAGGGAACCGTCTGAAGTGTAACTCTGAAACAGAAGATGGAGGGCCTATGGAAGCGGGAAAAGAGGTTGATGTTCGCCTTGATCTTTCGGGTGTGCTTTGCCCGATGAATTTTGTAAAGACAAAACTCCAATTGGAAGAGATGGAGGCGGGCCAGGTTCTTGAAGTCGTGATCGATGAAGGGAAACCGGAACGCAATGTTCCCCGGAGCGTTCAGGCCGAAGGACACAAGGTTCTGGAGCTGGCCGAGATCCCGGACGGGCATTTCCGTCTGGTCATCGAAAAAGTTTGATTGACGATCAGGATCTTTCAAGCCCAGACTTTACTTCGTCTGGGCTTGTTTTTTGATGGTCTCGTAAAAAGTCTGAACACGAATCGTGAGCGTAATCCTCGCCCTCTGGGGCGGGGTTCTTCAAAAAGCCTATTCCCGTCATTCTGGCGAAGGCCGGAATCCAGTCTTTCGCAGGTGGTTTCAAGCCTTTTGGACTCCGGTTTTCACCGGAGTGGCGACTTTTTACGAGTGCATCATTTTTGTGAGAGGATGCTTTTTACCCAATGAAACCGATGCCCGCATATGATGTCGATCGCTCCTATGAGGCAAACTACCGGGAGGGGCCTTTTATCAAAGAAAAGGCCCCGGTGCGTCAGATTAGGCGAAAGGAGCGCTTCCTCGGTTTTGAAGTTAATTCCCGTCTTGGGATACCGGCCGGTCCCCTTTTAAACGCGCGCTGGATCCTCGCCTACGCGGCCATGGGTTTCGATCTTCTTGTTTACAAAACCGTACGGACCTGTGCGACCCCCAGTCATCCCAAGCCCAACTGCATGTTTCTGGGCATAGAGGACCAGATCCGGGAGGTCGATTTTGAGAAACAGCTTGTCGCGACCATGGAAGCGCCTTCTGATTTAAGCCGAATCAGCATCACCAATTCCTTCGGGATGCCGTCACGCGCGCCAGAGGTCTGGCAGGCCGATATTCAAAAGGCAAAAGAGGGTTTGAGTGCGGGACAGGTCTTGATTGTCAGTGTGGTCGGGACGCCGGGCGAGAAAGGTCTGGAGGCCGATTATGTCCAAGGGGCGACCCTTGCGGTTGAGGCAGGAGCCCCGATTATTGAGATCAATCTTTCCTGCCCGAACGTCGTCACCGGAGAAGGAAGTCTCTACACCGATCCGGAGTCCTCTTCCGCGATTTCCAGGGCGGTAAAACGCGCGATCGGCGATGTCCCTCTGATGATCAAGATCGGCTATATTCCCGACCCGAAGCGGTTGGCCGAGGTGGTCGGGGCAAACGCTCCCCATATCGAGGCCATTGCGGGTGTGAATACCCTTTCTTTTGAGGTGGTCGGTCCGAATGGTACTCAAGCCCTACCGGGGAAAGGCCGTCTTCGTGCCGGGGTCTGCGGCGCGGCGATTCGTCAATGTGCCATGGAGCAGGCGGCGCGGATTGTTGATCTGAAGCGGAAGGTGCAATACGATTTTGAAGTGGTCGGCGTCGGAGGCGTGATGACGCCGGAACATATCCGAAGCTACCTGTCCCTGGGTGTTGATGCCGTCATGTCGGCGACCGGTGCAATGTGGGACCCGCTCCTTGCTTCCAGGTTCTGGTCTCAGGTGTAACGATCCATCTTACCTCTTTTTTCCTTCATGGCTGCGTTACTGTGGTGCTCGAATCCTCACGTATAAACCATACGCTCCGGGTTCTGCGCGCCTCGCGCCTTACCCTGAAGAAAAACGAGGCAACCTGAACCATTACGGATTTCCACCGTTTATGTTAAAAAATAAAATCGTAGCATGATTTCTCTACTGAAAATTGCAAAACGTTTTGGAACGCGGGCGCTATTTTCTGAGGCGACGCTCCAGATTTCGCAAGGGGACCGTATCGCCCTGGTCGGGGCCAATGGGACAGGCAAGACAACCTTGCTCGAGATGATCGGCGGGCATATGCGGCCCGATGCAGGGGAAATCGTCATCTCAAAAGAGACCGTGGTCGGCTACCTTCGGCAGGAGGTAATTCAACTGAGAGGCCGCAGCATCCTTGAAGAGGTCCTCTCCGGATGTGAGATCCTCCATGAGATTGAAACCGAGATGAAGCAGGTTGATCGAAAGATCCACCAGACAAGCGATCCGGAAGAGAAAGGGCGTCTCGGTCTCCACTATGCTGAACTGCAATCTCATTTTGAAGCAAAGGGCGGCTATGCGCTTGAACATCGGGCAAAGCAGGTTCTCTCGGGGCTGGGCTTTCAGGAAGCGCGTTTTGGCGGGCGGACGGACCAACTCAGCGGTGGGCAGCTCATGCGGGTCGCCCTCGCGAAGATCCTCCTTTCACTGCCCGACATCCTCCTCTTGGACGAACCCACCAACCATCTCGATCTCGCGTCCGTGATCTGGCTCGAAGGCTTCCTCAGAAACTACCCCGGTTCGATCCTCTTGATTTCACACGACCGTTCTTTCATCAACGGCTTGACCAATCGGGTCATCGAAATCGCGCAGGGAAAACTGTTGACCTATGCAGGAAATTACGACCGCTACCTCAAGGCCAAGGCGGAATCCCTGGCGATTCAGGTATCGACCTACAAGAACCAGCAGAAGAAGATTGCGCAGACGCAAAAGTTCGTGGACCGTTTTCGATACAAGGCGACCAAGGCGCGCCAGGCTCAGAGCCGCATCAAACAACTTGCAAAGATCGAACGTATCGCCCCGGTTCAGGAGGCGAAGCAGGTCCGGTTCAATTTCCCCCAGCCGGCACGGGGAGGGGCCGCGGTGATCACGCTGGAGGATGTGGGTCAGTCCTACGGGACCCTACGTGTTTATCAAAAACTCAACCTGTTGTTGCGGCGTGGGAGCAAGACGGCCCTGGTCGGACCGAACGGCGCCGGTAAATCGACACTCATCAAGATCCTTGCCGGCATCCTCCCGATCGATCAGGGGAAGCGCTTTCTGGGTGAAGGAATCACCCACTCTTACTACAGCCAACATCAGCTTGAGACCCTCAATCCGGACTGGACCATACTAGAGGAGATTCAATCTGCCGCGCCGGAAGGGGCGCCCTCTTTTCTCCGCGGAATCCTCGGAGCCTTTCTTTTCATGGGGGATGATGTCTTCAAAAAGGTCTCAATCTTGAGCGGAGGAGAGAAGAGCCGGCTCGCTCTGGCGAAAATGTTGATTCACCCGGCAAACTTTATTCTTCTCGATGAGCCGACCAACCACCTCGATATCCCCTCAAGAGATGTTCTCGAAAAGGCTTTGATCGCATACACCGGCACGCTCTGCTTCATCACCCACGACCGTCATCTCATCCGCCAGGTGGCCGACAGCATTATCGAAGTGGATCAGGGACAGGTGACCTTCTATTCCGGTGACTACAATTACTATCTTTTTAAAAAGGAAGCGATGGCAACCTCACAGTCTGGTATCTCCGGTGAAAACGGGGCCGATCGAGTAAATGGCTCAGAGGGGACGAAAGAGAGTTCGGATCGTCAGGAGGGGAGAGAACGGCGGCGGCGGGAGGCCGAACAGCGCAACCGATCCTATAAGCGCCGCCGGAACCTGAAGAAAAAGATCGAGGCGCTTGAAGAGGCCCTCGACCTTAAAACCCGCGAGTATGAAGAATGCGTCGCCCTCCTGTCAGACGCAGAGATCTACCAGGACAAAAAGCGCTTTCACGAAATCATGTCGCGGCACAACCGCCTAAAAGACGAGATCAAGGAAAAGACGACCGAGTGGGAAACCCTCTCGCTGGAGGACGAAGCACTTTCTCAAGCTTAAAACAGACTTAATGGAGAGGGGTCTTTAAGTCATGTTTCAGAAGGCAATCTGAACCCTTCCCTAGTTCATTTCGCTGGCATGGTTGTTTCCTTCATAGGCATAGGCCAGTGCATCTTTTGTGTGATCTATCATGAGGTCGAGGTGGTCTTTCATGCCATGTTTTAGCGCGCTTCGGGCATGTGCAATGGCTTCTGCCACATTTTCCATCGCTTCAGGGCCATGTGTTCTGGTGGCCTTGCTGGCGTCAGAGGCCTTGATCCCACCCTGCCCGTGATTGATGCATTCCTCGGCCTCGTGGATCATCTTCTTCAGGTGTTTTATGGCTTTTCCGGCATGCCCCTTCTCCCCATGTGCAAGGCTGTCTTCCCCTGACGCGACCATCGCATTGCAATGTTCTTTTGCGATTTTGACATGCTTTGCAGAGCTGGCGAAGAGGTTTCCGGGCAAGATGAGAAAGGCAACTGCCGCCAAGGCTAGAGTGAAGTAAATACGCATCGTTCCTCCTTCTTTCGTAGGGTGGATAAGGCGGGTTATCAGTAAGCGGAACTCTAGCATCATGCCCCGGATGTGTCAATATTGATAGACCCTATTCACCCATCTCCAAACACCCATCACGGCCTTTTCAACACCGCATTTTAATGTTTCTTATTGACAAACCTCATTGGTAATCTATAATGAAACCCGGCATTTTACTGATAGAATTTTGTGATAAAACTGGAGTATATATAATTTGAAGATGCATTGTGCTCCGCCTTCTCCTAAGAATCACTATCCCCTTTTCTTTGCCCTAAGCGTTACTTTCCTCCTGGGAATAATTTTATCCCCCGGAGCCGCCACGGCCCAGGATAAGGGATTCTCGATTAATTCACTTCCCCCTGCCTCGCCCAGGTCACTGACCCCGAAACAGTTACAAAGGGGAAAGGAGATATTACAGCAGAAACAAGGCGAGACATCTTCTCCCTTTGCCCAGCCCCTTGCACCGACAGGAAGGAACGAGGAAAAAAAATCGGCAGAAATCCGGCCAGACTCAACCCAGGCTGAAGAGAAGGCAGAAACAGCCGAGGGGGGTCCGTCGTCGCCGGAGAGAGGGCTCTCTCCCTTCGAGTCCTATATTCAGGGGAAGAAGACCCAGGCCATCTCTTTGAATATTAGACAGTTTGGCTATGATCTTTTTGAGAACCCCCCGACGACCTTTGCCCCGGCCGACATGGTTCCTGTGGGTCCGGATTATCTTCTCGGTCCCGGAGACGAACTCCGGATGAATATCTGGGGAAAGCTGAATGCAAACCATATCTTCTTCCTGGATCGAGACGGAAAGGTCGACCTTCCCCAGGTTGGAACCATCCACCTGGCAGGACTGACTTTTTCAGAGGCAAAGGAATTTATCCGAGAGGAGTTTGGTCGATACTATAAACCGACCGAAGTCAAGATCAACATCAGCATGGGGCAACTCCGCTCCATCCGGGTTTTCATTGTCGGAAAGGCCGAGCGACCCGGGAGCTACACCCTCTCTTCTTTCTCCACACTGATTAATGCCCTCTTCTCTGCCGGCGGTCCGAGCAAGATCGGGACGATGCGGGACATCCAGGTGAAGAGAAAGGGAAAGACGATCACCCACTTCGACCTCTACGATTTCCTACTGAAGGGAGGCAAGGAGAACGACATTCGTCTGATGCCCGAGGATGTCATCTTCATCCCGACCGTTGGGCCCCGGGTCGGGCTTGCCGGAAATGTGAAGGCCCCCGCCATCTATGAGTTGAAAGGAGAAACAGGGCTCCAGGACCTGATTGGTCTGGCCGGAGGAATTAATGCGACCGGTTATCTTCAGCAGGTGCAGATGGAGAGAGTCTTTGAAAACCAGGCAAAAAAGATCCTCGATATTGATTTCAGGCAACTGGAAGAAGGGGGAAAGATCCCCTTAAAAGATGGGGACATTGTAAAAGTCTTCTCTATTAATCAGTCGGTGACAAACCAGGTGGACTTGATCGGAAACCTGGTCCGCCCGGGGACCTATCAATGGAAGCCTGGAATACGGATAAAAGATCTGATTCACAGCACGGACGATTTTTTGCCCGACACCTTTCTGGACTTTGCTTTGGTGGAAAGAATGGTGCCGCCTGATTACCACAAGGAATATCTCTCGATCGGCCTGGGAAAGCTCCTTCTCGACGGAGATGAAAGTGAAAATATCCTACTCTCACCATTTGATACGATAGTGGTCTTTAACCGGTGGGATCTCCTGACCAAAGAGAACGTCCATATATCCGGTGCCGTAAACAAGCCGGGAAGATTCGAGCATCGGCCCAACATGAAACTTTCAGATCTTTTGAAATTGGCCGGCGGTTTAAAGCGGTCTGAGCATCCGGATTCGTATCTGGGTGAGGGGATCATCACGCGCCGCATGCCTCCTGATTTTCATGAGGAGAAGCTCAGCTTTGATTTCAGACGGGCGGTCATTGAGCAGGATGCAGAGGCCGACCTCTTTCTTTCCCCGATGGACAGGGTTCAGATCTTTGACATCTGGGAGCTTGCTCAGGAGAAAAAGGTCCACATCGTTGGGGCCGTGAACAGTCCGGGAAGCTTTGCCTGGGCCGAAAAGATGCGGGTTATCGATCTGGTCAACCTTGCAGAGGGTGTGAAATATTTTGCATCGCTTGAATTGGCGGAACTGACCCGGATTGCTCCAACTTCGGAGGGGCCGAAGGTGGAGCGCTTCGAAATCAATTTGGAGAGAGCGATAGGGGGGGATCCTGAACACAACATCACGCTTCAGACAGACGACCACTTTTCCGTACAGACCATTCCGGAATGGGAGCTCTACAGAACCGTTCACATCGGCGGGGAAGTCCGCTTTCCCGGAACCTACACAAGCAAAAAGGGAGAAGCACTCTCTGCCCTCATCGCGCGGGCCGGAGGCTTTACCGAAAGGGCCTATCTCAAAGGGGCCTTTTTTACACGGGAATCAGTCCGTCAACTCCAGCAAAGACAACTCGATGAAGCGATAGACCGGCTTGAGCATCAGCTTCTTTCCCAATCGGCCAATACGATTGAAGCAGCCCTGTCACCCGATGTTCTCCTTCAGGAAAAGGCCGCGACGGGTCAGCGGCAGGCCCTGATCGCTAAGATGCGGGCGGCAAAGGCGAAGGGGCGAATCGCCATCCACCTGGAGACCCTCGAAAACTTCAAGGGCAGCCCCTCCGACCTCATACTGGAAGAGGGCGACCGGCTCGCCATCCCGGAAAAGCCCCAGCAAATTCAGGTTATCGGTTCGGTTTATAACCAGACCGCCTTTATTTTTGATGTCGAAGAAGATGTCTCGGACTATCTGAAAAAAGCCGGGGGGATGACAGAGCATGCCGAAGAAGATGCCCTCTACATTCTCAAAATCGATGGCTCGGCCATTTCAAGGCGGCAGGGCGAATCTTGGTGGGGGGGCGGGATCATGTCCTCAAGCCTCGACCCGGGGGATACGATCGTCGTCCCGGAAAAATTGGAACGAATTTCCTGGCTCAGAGAGGTAAAAGAGCTCACTCAAATCCTGTTCCAGATCGCCACAACGGCCGGCATCCTCATTGTTGCACTCTAAGAAATGAGCCGTTCTTATGCCCGATAGTGATCAGAATATTCCGGAGGCCTCAGGTCCGACATCTTACATTGACGAAGATGAAATAAACCTGCTTGACTACTGGCGAGTCTTGATAAAGCGGAAGGGGCTGCTTGCCCTCATCATCGGGACTGCCGCGACTGCCTCCGTCATCATCAGCCTGCTTCTTCCCAAGATCTATGCCTCAACGACCACCCTCCTCCCCCCCCAGGACAATGGGTCCGGATCGGCCCTCTTGGCCTCACGGCTTCCAGGCGGAATGGGTGGGATGGCTTCCGGTTTTCTTGGAATCAAGTCTCCCGCCGATCTCTGGGTCGGGATATTGAAGAGCTGGACAATTCGGGATGCCATCGTGATGCAACTAAATCTCAAAGAAGTCTACGAGGCCGAAACAGACCAGGCGGCCGGAGAGCAGCTTGGAAATGCCCTGAACGTAAAAAAAACGAAGGAAGGGATTGTCTCGATTACGGTGCAAGACAAAGACCCCACCCGTTCGGCGGAATTGGCCAACGCCTTTGTGGCCGAGCTTGATAAGTTCAATAAGAACATCGTGATGACCTCGGGGGGACGGATGCGGACCTTTGTCGAAAAACGGCTTGATGAGGCAAAGGAAACGCTGGTAGTGAGTGAAGAGGCCCTCAAGACCTTTCAGGAGGAAAATGGGGCGGTCAAACTCGATGCACAGTCCACGGCCATCATCGGGGCGATCGGGAACATCAAAGGGCTCCTAATGGCAAAGGAGATCGAATTGCAGACCCTCCTCTCCTTTGCCACCCCGCAAAATCCTCAGGTCGAAATATTAAGGACAGAAGTCAAGGAGTTGAGGAAAGGTTTAAGAGAGCTGGAGGAAGGGAAGAAAGATGGGAAGAGATCTTCAGGGAGCATCTTTATCCCGACCGCCCGCTTCCCCGACCTCGGTCTGCAGTACGCCAGGCTGGTCCGGGATGCCAAGATCCAGCAGGCCCTCTTTGAACTCCTGACCCAGCAGTATGAGATGGCCCGGATTCAGGAGGCCAAAGATACACCCACAGTCCAGGTCCTGGATGTGGCCAAAGTCCCCGAGAAAAAGACCAAGCCAAAGCGGACGCTTATTGTTCTGCTTTCCACCTTCACCGCCGCCTTCTTTGGGATCTTTCTGGTCTTCTTCCTGGAATATATCGAAAAGGCCTCTCTGACCGAGAATACGTGACCGTCATGAAGGAAGAGATCCCTCTCGGTCCTTAACCCTTGATAATACATCTTATATTTGTTACATATTCTTTGACGGCCTTCTCAAATTGTTTGATCTCTCAGGTCTTGCCCGATGAAAACCACAAGTAAATTCCTCCCCTCTTCCGGCCCGGAAAAGCGGCTCCGTGTGATCCCTTTTTATACAGGTGATCAGACGCTGGAGGAAGTGTTAAGACACCCCTCCAGCCTTAAATTGCTCTGGATCGAAATTCTCCTGAACCGGGATTTCTCCTGGAAAGTATATCTTGGACGCCCAGAAGTTCAGGCTGCCCACGAAAAGGCGTGTATCTGGTATGGCCATTTTAAGACCATGGTGGAAAGCCGTATTGGGGCTTCCTCCTTAGAAGCCAGGCCGGGAAAGATTGATGAAAAAGAATACAGAAAACTTGTGGAGGCCCTAAATTTTGTCGCAAGTTGATCTGAAATCTGTCATTGAACTTCTGAAACAATATACCTCAGAGGAACATAAATCGCTGAAGGTCACATTGTTAGGCGGTTTGGCCTTGCATTATTACGGCATGAAAGGGCGGAGTACAATTGACATTGATGCCGAGATAGAGGGGGATCTTGAAGCACTCTTTTGTTTTCTGAAGGCTAGGAACATTCCTTCAGATCTGAGTGAGAACATCTCTGGATGGTCGGTGATCGCAATGCCGCCAGGTTATCAGGACAGGGCCATGAAGATCCACCAGTCTGCCCAACTGGAGGTCCGGGTCCTGGATCCAAAAGATTTTGTGATCGCTAAACTGCGCCGTTTCACCGAAGAGGATATTGAAGATGCTCTTTTTGTGGTTAAAAAATATCAAATCAAACCTGGAGAAATTTCCCTCTCCGCAGAGGCGGCGACTCAGTCTTCTATAAAAGACACCATGCTGTTCCTCTTCAAAAAAAATGTGGATATTTTTCTGGAAAAAGTTAAAAAAATGGAAAAAGGTAAATCGTAATACGGAATCAAGAGGAGAAGCATGGTCAAGCATGAGGATTTGACCCCAGGCTCACAAAAAGATTCTCCCGCTTATTTTGCCCACGAATCTGCATTTATTGATGATGGGGTTCAAATCGGAAAAGGGACAAAGATCTGGCATGTTTCCCATGTCCTGAAAGGCTCCTGCATTGGGGAAAACTGCAAGATCGGACAAAACGTCGTCATTGGTCCCAAGGCCGTTGTCGGAAATAACGTCAAGATCCAGAACAACGTCTCCGTCTATGAAGGGGTCACTTTGGAAGACCATGTTTTCTGTGGTCCGTCCGTTGTTTTCACAAATGTTTTCAACCCCCGCAGCGAGATCCCCCGAATGAATGTTTTGAAATCGACGCTTGTTAAGCGGGGCGCAACAATCGGGGCCAACTGTACCATTCTCTGTGGAATTACCCTTGGTGCCTATGCCTTCATCGGCGCGGGAGCCGTTGTCACAAAAGACGTGCCCGACTATGCGCTGGTGGTCGGGAATCCGGCCCGTTTCTCCGCTTGGTTCTGCCGTTGCGGAGTGAAGCTGAAAATGATGGGAAAAACCTCCAAATGTAGTGAATGTGGTCTTTCCTACCGGAAGGAAGGCAATCGTCTAGAACCTTTATGAAATGGATCGTCAGAAGGAAAATGGTATGAAAGATTTTGCCTTGATTGGTGCCGCGGGCTACATTGCGCCTCGCCATATGAAAGCGATCAAAGAAACAGGGAATAATCTTGTCGCGGCCCTGGATAAAAATGATTCGGTCGGGATTCTTGACCGCTATTTTTCTGAGGCGGATTTTTTTACAGAGTTCGAGCGATTTGATCGCCATATTGATTTATTAAAGCGGAAAGGAAGCCATATTGACTACGTCAGCATAGCCTCCCCGAATTACCTGCATGATTCACACATACGCTTTGCACTGAAAAATGGCGCCGATGCCATTTGTGAGAAGCCTCTGGTGCTAAACCCCAGGGAGGTCGGGGCCTGCGCTCGCTATGCGTGCCAGGAGAATCGGCAGTTTCTGATTCTGCAATCTCGGAATCAGGAGAATAAAGACTACTTGATTCTTCCGTAAACATCTTCGTAACGGGTAATGTCGTCCTCCCCAAGGTAGGTTCCGCACTGTACCTCAATCAGTTGTAGCGGTTCGTCGGTGGGGTTCTCCAGCCGATGCTTGACCCCCATCGGGACAAAAGAACTCTGATTCGTCTGAATTGTAAAGACGCTTTCGCCACAGGTCACCCGGGCCGTCCCGGACACCACCACCCAATGTTCACTTCGTTTTCGATGCATCTGAAGGGAGAGCTTCGCCCCTGGGTTGACAACGAGCCGTTTGATTTTGAATCCCTTCCCCTCTTCCAATACGGTATAAGTCCCCCAGGCGCGGATCACGGTCCGGTGGACGCGGTGTTCATCACCGTTGTCCCGATCTTTTAAAATTTGAACAACTTTCCGAACGTCCTGAGCCTTCTCCTTGGCGCAAACCAGAGTTGCATCCTCGGTATCGGCGACGACGACATCTTTCAAGCCGACCACGGCAACCAGGCGCTTGCCTCCATAGATGACACATTGTTCACTCCCGACATTGACGACATTGCCGGTGATGATATTCCCATCGGCATTTTTTGGAAGGACCTGGTCAAGGGCATTCCACGAGCCGACATCGTCCCATCCCATGTCGGTTGGAATCACCGCCATCCGGTCTGATTTTTCAAGGACGCCAAAATCAATTGAAATGGAGGGCAAGTGCGTATAAACGCGTTGAAGGGTTTCCGCCTCCTTCTCCGTTCCGATATCCGGCTCGATTTGCTCGAGTCCTTCTGCCAATTCCGGCAGGAAACGCTTGATTTCTTCCAGAATCGTTGAGATCTTCCAGGCAAAAATGCCGGTATTCCAGAGGGTATCTCCACTCGCGCAATACCGCTCGGCCGTTTTCCGATCCGGTTTCTCAATAAACCTCCGTACGGCCGCAGCGGGAGGATAGCCATTCAGGGACTCTCCTTCCTGAATATAACCATAGGCCGTTTCGGGCCGTGTCGGTTTTGCGCCCAGGGTAACCAGGTGACCCTCCTCTGCGATCTTCTCCGCCAGGTGAAGGGAGTGAAGAAAGGCGGCATTGTCCCGGATATAATGATCGGCGGAGAAGACAACCATCGTCCCGTCCTGGTGTTTCTTCCGGAGCATCATCGCTGCGAGACCCACTGCTGCCGCCGTGTTCCTGGCGGCCGGCTCCAGGATGAAGAGAGGTTTGGTGGTTAGCGAGGACAATTGCAGGCGGATTTGTTCGGCTTGTTGGGCGTTGGTGATGATGTAAAGACGTTCAGGAGGAATCAGATCTGACACGCGGGAGAAGGTGGCCTGGATGAGGGTTTGATGGCCAAATATTTTGAGGAGCTGTTTCGGGAATTCCTCACGGCTCAAGGGCCAAAACCGCGTTCCGCTTCCTCCCGCTAAAATCACACCGAACATCCATTCCCCCTTGTTTGATAACTACTTATAGTAGTAAAAGTTTCAGCAGATATTACTCTGATCTTCTTCAAAAAGCTATTCAAAAGCAGGTTTCTAATTCCGCAATTTCGGAATTAAGGCGGGTCAAAGGCCAAGCAAATTAGGGTGGAATAAAGGGCTGATCCGGGTTTTCTCCTTTACTCAGCAGGCCGATTTCAGTAGTATAATCCAAGCTAAAACATGAGGTGGTGTGCCCGGCGGCTTCCGGGAGGCAAGCCTGGAGCCAAAAGAGCCCTGCAAAAGAGAATAATCATAGTGAAAGATTTCCATATTTCAAGACCTGACCCCAGTGACTCACACAGACTCTCAGGGTGTCCATGAAGATTCTTGTTACCGGGGGTGCCGGATTTATCGGTTCCGCCCTGATTCGATATCTCATACAGGAGACAGAGCACAGCCTGCTCAATGTGGATAAACTGACCTATGCCGGCAACCTGGAGTCTCTGATTGATGTAGAAGAGGACTCACGTTATCGTTTTGAAAAGGTTGATATCTGCGACGCAGTGGCAATCAAAGGTCTTTTTGAGAACTACCGTCCGGATACCGTGATGCACCTTGCGGCAGAGTCCCATGTCGACCGCTCGATTGATGGACCGGCAGTATTCATCCAGACCAATATTCTGGGGACCTATACCCTCCTGGAAGCGGCGCGCGGTTACTGGGATGACCTGGAAGGACCAGCGCGGGCGCAATTTCGTTTTCACCATGTTTCGACCGACGAGGTCTTTGGCTCCCTCGGTGAGACCGGCGCGTTTACCGAAGAGACCGCTTATCATCCAAACTCCCCCTACTCTGCAAGTAAATCCTCTTCAGATCATTTGGTCCGCGCCTGGCATCATACCTACGGGCTCCCGGTTCTCATCACCAACTGTTCAAACAATTACGGTCCCTACCAGTTTCCGGAGAAACTGATTCCCTTGGTGATCCTCAACGCACTGGAGGAAAAACCGCTTCCGATCTACGGAAAGGGAGAAAATGTCCGGGATTGGCTTTATGTCGAAGACCACGTCCGTGCCCTGGTTCTCGTTTTGACGGAGGGCCGGCCGGGAGAAACCTACAACATCGGCGGTCATAATGAGAAGACCAACCTGGAAGTGGTCGAAACGATCTGCCAACTTCTTGACGAACTTGTGCCCAATGCCAAGCTGAGGGATCATGCCTCTCTGATTCAGTTCGTGAAAGACCGGCCGGGACATGACCGGCGCTACGCCATTGATGCCTCAAAGATTGCTCGGGAGCTGAACTGGAAACCAAGGGAGAGCTTTGCCTCCGGACTGAGAAAAACAGTACAATGGTATTTGGATCACCGACCCTGGTGCCGCCGGGTGCAGGATGGGAGCTATAGAAGGGAACGCCTGGGCACTCTGTAACGATCCAGATCACCCGTCTAAGGCTCCAGGGTTGCGTTGCTGTGGTGCTCGAATCCTCACGTATAAATATACGTTCCGGTTCTGTGCGCCTCGCGCCTTGCCCTGAAACCTTATCCAGGCAAGCTGAACCGTTACAGAACCATTACAATGGATTAGAAGGGTAAAAAATGAGTGAAATGAAAGGGATTATTCTGGCCGGAGGGAGCGGGACGCGCCTTTATCCTGTGACTCAGGTGGTGAGCAAGCAGCTCTTGCCGGTTTACAACAAGCCGATGATCTACTACCCACTCACCACCCTCATGTTGGCCGGTTTGAGGGAGATTCTGATTATCACCACACCTCACGATTTACCTCAATATCAAGCCCTTTTAGGCGATGGATCGCAGTGGGGACTTTCCTTGACCTATGCCGCGCAGCCTCAGCCCAACGGACTGGCGCAGGCCTTCCTGATCGGGGAGGATTACATCGGTGACCGTTCCGTCTGTCTGATCCTTGGAGACAACATATTTTACGGAAGGGGTCTTGCGGAAGTGACCCGGAAGGCCGCGAGCCTGAAAGAGGGGGCCATCGTTTTCGGATATTATGTCCGCGACCCGCAGCGCTATGGTGTGGTACAGTTTGATGAACACCGGCAGGCGATCGCTATTGAAGAAAAGCCGGAGCATCCCAAATCAAACTATGCGGTGACAGGACTCTATTTTTACGACAACACGGTGGTCGATATTGCCAAGGGCTTAAAGCCTTCCCCGCGGGGTGAGCTGGAGATCACCGATTTAAACAGCGTGTATCTGGCCAAAGGAAAGCTTCAAGTGGAGCTGCTTGGGCGGGGCATCGCCTGGCTCGATACAGGGACCCATGAATCACTCCTGCAGGCGGCTCACTATATCGAAGTCATGGAGACCCGTCAGGGGCTCAGCATCGCCTGCCCCGAAGAGATTGCCTACCGGATGGGCTATATTGACGCCTCTCAATTGGAATCACTGGCCAAACCGATGCTTAAAAATGGTTACGGCCAATATCTCCTTGATCTGGCAAACGGGGATGGCCCCCCCGATGAATCTATGAAAAGAACCCATGAAAAGAATTGAAACCAAGCTCCCCGGAGTCATCATCCTCGAACCGACGATCTTTCGTGATCCCCGTGGATTTTTTTTGGAGACCTGGCACCAGGACCGGTATAAAGCAGCCGGTCTCCCTGACTTTGTCCAGGACAATCTCTCGTTCTCCACTCAGGGCGTCCTGAGGGGACTCCATTTCCAGAACCCTGATCCACAGGGGAAGCTCGTCACCGTCCTGCAGGGGGAGGTTTTTGACGTTGCCGTCGATATTCGCGTCGGCTCTCCCACCTTCGGCCAATGGGTCGGCGTCACCCTATCAGGGGAAAACGCACGCCAGATCTACATCCCGGAAGGTTTTGCGCACGGCTTCTGTATTACCAGTCCCACCGCTCTATTTTCCTATAAGTGTACTGCTTTCTATAAATCTCGGTCTGAACAGTGTCTTCTCTGGAACGATCCGGATATCGGGATCACCTGGCCAATCGAGACCCCGATTTTGTCTGAAAAAGACAGCGCTGCACCCAGTTTAGAGAAGATCGACCATGGGGGCCTTCCTCGATTTTCAAGGGGATCCTGATGGCGCGGATTGCGTCGCGCCCGGATATTGTCCCCCGTATTCTCCTTTTGGGAAAGCAGGGGCAGGTGGGATGGGAGTTACAGCGGACCTTGGCTCCCCTGGGGGATCTCATCGCGCTCGATCGGGCCGATCTTGATTTGACGCAGACCGATGCCGTTCGAAAGCGGATCAGAGAGATCAAGCCGACCCTCATTGTCAATGCGGCTGCGTATACCGCAGTAGACAAGGCTGAAGACGAGCCGGAGTTGGCCATGCGGATCAACGGCACGCTTCCCGGCCTTCTTGCTGAGGAGGCCAACCGGGTCGACGCCGCGCTAATTCACTACTCGACCGATTACGTCTTCGGGGGAGTGCAAGCGCCTCCGGAGGGCTACACCGAAGAGATGACGCCCCATCCACTCAATGTCTATGGCAAGACGAAGCTTGCCGGAGAGCGTGCCGTCCAGACCATAAGCCGGTCTTACCTGATCTTCAGGACAAGCTGGGTCTACGGCCTGCGGGGAAATAACTTTCTCCTGACCATGCTGCGTCTGGCGCGGGAGCGTGAGGAGATCAAGGTTGTGAATGATCAGGTCGGGGCGCCGACCTGGAGTCGTATGATTGCAGAGATGACTGCCCGGGTCCTCACACGATTCAATCAGGCGGCATCATTAAAGGAGGTCCGTGGCCTTTACCACCTTACCGCCGGGGGTCAGACGACCTGGTATCACTTCGCAGAGGCCCTCCTGAACCAATCCCGCTCCACGGATTTTCGACTGAAGGCCCTCCTTTCTATCCCAAGCTCCGCTTATCCGACTCGTGCCCCACGCCCGGCCTTTTCCCTACTGGACTGCCGCAAGCTGAAGCGGACCTTCGGCCTGGTATTGCCCGATTGGGAGGAGAGTCTGAGGCATATGCTGAAGCCTGAAAACGCATAGCAAGCACGATCTCTGTTCCTTTATGGGGGATTTCAAATGGGATCAGAGGGCTTGAGCCATATTCCCCTTTACTCAAGGTACCGATATCGGTACCATTACCTACGAAAGAAACGGAGGCGGTCGTTCAGCGCCTGACCCCGATATATTAAGGAGGGATACACGCTGGTTTACCTCGTCATTCCGGCGTATGCCGGAATCCAGTACTGTCGCTTGTGGACACCAGCCTTCACCGCATTTTCCTCCTCTTTCAAGGACGATCATGATAAGCTTCGGAAGCGGGTCCCCGACGGGGCCTTTATTAAGATCTTCTGAATGTCTTGTGGCTCTTAAGGCACGGAAGGCGGTGGAATAGTGAATTATATCAAGCACTCTGACCCCTTGATTCCTGCAAAAGGGATATGGTTTTTTGAGATCCCGATAGTTATAAAGTGAACAAGAAAAAGTTACTTAAGAAATTATTGTCCGAATCGAAGAATATACGGTTCTCAGAGGTTAAATCTTGTGCAGAGATGGTCGGGTTTAAGTTAGATCGAATCAGCGGAAGCCATCATATATTTATTCATCCTGCTATCCCTGAGCTCATCAACCTCCAAGATGTGAAAGGAAAAGCAAAACCATACCAAGTGAAACAGTTGCTAAAGCTAATCGAACGCCATAATTTAAAACTAGGGGAGTAATCAGATGAAAGATTACCATATCAATGTTTTTTATAGTGAAGAGGATGCTGGATATATCGCTGATATTCCCGACTTAACTCACTGCTCTGCCTTTGGTGATACTCCAGAGCAGGCGTTGCGAGAGGTCCTAAAAGCAAAAGACTTCCGCAATCATCCTTAGTAACGGCTAATGTCATCCTCTCCAAGATAAGTCCCGCTCTGTAGCTTTTGATCTTGAACCCCTTTCCCTGAAGAATGGGTCTCGCGAAGCCAAAATCCAAGCATGCTGAATCGTTACAAGGTTCCAGAGGATCTTACTGAAAACGCTTAATAAAGAGATCAAAAGCGTGTCCAAAGTCAGGTGAATCAAGACGGAACGAGAGTCTGAGCGGTAAACTCCCCTTTACTTAATAGGCCTATTTCAGTAGTATTGCCACTTCTAAAAGAAGCAGGCTATATCGGCGAAGCAAGCTCGGAAATGCACCGCGGGTTTCAGATTTTGGGCGCGTGAAGAGGTTGACTGGTTAGAAGTATTATTGCAAGACCTGACCCCGCTGACGGAC
>LWDU01039578.1_pt1 | contig 52286 bp, 44 predicted proteins | sample 727161 | NCBI WGS metagenome assembly LWDU01 (sample SAMN04566230, study PRJNA314399) | hydrothermal vent metagenome | isolation source: deep sea hydrothermal plume seawater | place: Mexico: Gulf of California, Guaymas Basin | collected 2004-07-11
GACCACCGCGAAACCCTTGCCCGCTTCGCCCGCACTCGCCGCCTCGATCGTCGCGTTTAACGCCAGCAGCTTGGTCTGCTCGGCGATTTCGACGATGACCTCGATGACCTTGCCAATTTCTTGCGCGGACTGACCCAACGCGCCAATCTGCGCCACGGCGCGATCGACGGTGGTCACCGCCGCGCCCGTCACATCGCGCGTCTGTTCGGTATTTTTGGCGATCTCGGCCACCGTGGCGCTCATCTCCTCGGTGGAGGCGGCGAGGTGGTGGATGCTACCGGTGGATTGCTCGGCCGAAGCGGAGACGGTATTCATATTCGTCGACATCTCTTCGGCGGCAGCTGAGGCGGTATGGGCGTTTTGCGAGACGGCGCCGATATTGCCGGCGACCTCTTCAGAGACGGTCGACAGCGTCGCCGAGGAACTGGCCAGGTCGTCGGCCTGGGCGTTGAGTTGCACGAAGAGCATGCGCAGGTTATCGGCCATGTGCTGGAAGGAGTAGGAGAGCAGGTCCTGATCCGAGCGCGGTTCAATCGCGACGTTGAGATTGCCTTGCGCGAGTTGGTCGGCGGCACCGGCGATGCCTTTGATATAGGCGACCAGTTCCCTAAAAGAACTCGCCAAACGAGTAATCTCGCTCTGCGAGCCTTGTTGTCCATTGCTCAAATCGCTGTGTATTTGCAGATCGCCCTTATTTATGCGCTCCATCTGATGCTGGAGCGCGATAATGGGTTTGACGACGCGATCATAGGTAATTACGCCGGCAGTTATCGCCAGCAAGATCAATGCACCGACGACGATCTGGATCGTTAGCAGCAGATGGGCATTGCGTTGTTTGCTGGCCAGCACGTTGGCCTGGGTGCGGTCATCGAGCATCACAAAGAAGCGACCGATCGGATCCATGATCTTCGCTTTTTCGGCGTGGTAGACCGAGTCGTGCATCAACGTCCTGGCCTTGGCCATATTGGCCTCGCCACCTTGTTTGACCGCGTCCATCGCCATTTCCTCGCGAGCGACCAAGGCATCCGAATTGGCCTGCGATTCGTTGAGCAGCCAAAACTCAGCTTCGGTAAAACCCGCATCCTTCATCAGTTGGCGCAGTGGCACTGTGCGTCCGTCGGTCCGTGGCCGTTCGCCATTGCGCACAGCGAGTATGTCCCAGTATTGCTTTTTGTATGCGGGATCGCCTGTTATTGAGTACGTGCGTGCCAAACGGGTCAGATCATCCGAGCTTTGGCGCAACTCGTCGGCGAGCAAGTAGGATTGATAGCGCGCCTGGGTGGTTGCAAAGAGCGTATTGCCGCTCTCGACGAGCATTGTGGTCAACACGGCCAGCAATGCGGCGCCCAAGGCGATGGCAGAGAAGAGTATTAGGGACAGATTTTTGATCGACATGCAATGGCCTCGCTGGGGAGCGATTGAGGAGGATTTCAGTTATATTTCAATATATAGTTATATCGGTTGTTATTGGTCTATGTACACTGCTATCTCAAAATGACGGCGGTCCCTGGCCCTGGGTGCGCTTCATCAGCCGGCGTTCGTTGGCGGGGAAACTGGCGCGACGATGCATGGTGCAACGATTGTCCCAGACGACGAAGTCACCGGTCTGCCATTGCAGGGTCCAGGCAAAACGAGTTTGGCTCACATGGGCGGTGAGTTCGTCGAGCAGGGCGCGGCTTTCTTCCTCGGGCATGCCGACGATGTATTGCGCGTGGTTTGGGCTGTAGTACAGAGTTTTGCGACCTGTTTCGCGGTGGGTGCTGATGAGCAGATGGATGGCTGGGTGGTTGGGATTGTATTCAGGGCGTTTATGGCGATAGGCTACGTGCAGGCCTTCGAGACGATTTTTCCAGTCGTCGTCAAGCGCCTGATAGGCGGCTTCCAGCCCGACCCAGGTTGTTTCGCCGCCGGTGAGCGGTGTCTCCAGCGCGTACAGTGTGGAGAAGGAGCCGGGGGTGTGTAGAAAGCAGAGATCGGCGTGGTAGTCGATTTCATCGTTGGCGAGCGCGCCTATCGGGCGACCGTCCGCTGCGAGATTGGAAACGAGGGTGATTTCTGGGATGGGGCCAGGCGGCAGGGTGCTGGTGGGGTGGCGCACGGGCAGGCCGAAGGTGCGGCTGGTGCGGACTTGGTCGGCTTCGGTTTGGTCTTGCTCACGGAAGTAGAGCACCCCGTATTGGTGCAGGGCTCGGCGCAGGGCGGCGGCGGTTTCAGGGTCGATGGGGTCGCGCAGTTGTAGGCCGTAGACGCCGGCGGCTACTGAGGGGGATAGGGGGACGATGTTGAATGGGACCATGGTCGATAGCACCTTCGTGGCGGTGGGAGGCCTTCGAGTAGGGCCCTTCGCTGATGTCGCTGACCTTCGGTCGCGGTCTACGACAGCTCGCTTCGCATCCTGTGAAATCGCCTTGAGCGAATCCGCTCAAGGGGCCTACCCGAAGGCCTCTCGTGCGCTGGGTCGGTTGGTGGTGTTTGCATCCAGACTGGTAGAAGATAAAGAAGAAAAGAAGGGATGTCTTGTGTTGCTTGGAGGTTTATGGCGATGGTTCTAAACTTAGTGCTCTAACAAATAGCACAACCGTCAAACGCCACACCGTCAAAAGGAGCAGTCTTATGGCAACGTTAGAGCTGTCGGTGCGATATTTTCAGGATTCGACACCTGAGGGAGTGCCTTGTCGGGAAGAGAATTTTATCCGTCGGGAGGTGGAAATGGCATTGCCATTGCGGCAGACGGCGTTGGTATTGGTGGATGTGTGGGATAATCACTTTATCGAGAGTTGGTTGGAACGGGCGGGGAGAATAACGTGGCAGAGCGTAGTGCCGGTGTTGGCCAAGGCGCGGGAAGTGGGTATGGCGGTGGTGCATGCGCCGAGCCCACCAATTGCCGAAACATACGAGCAGCTTAAACGACATGCACCGGCGTCGCCGAGTCCTGTCGCTGATTGGCCACCGGCGGAGTTTCGCGCGAGGGTGGGAGAGTACGCCGCGTTTCGTGGCCCGCGTTCGCAGCCGCCGGGGATAGCGGATATACCCGAGTTGGGCATGTCACCGTTGGTGGAGGTGTTGGAAGAAGAGTTTGTGGTGGCGACAGGGCAACAGTTGCACGAGTTGGCCCGGGAGCAGGGGATTATGCATCTGATCTATGCGGGTTTTGCGACCAATTGGTGTATCCTCAACCGTGACTATGGCATGCGGGCGATGGCGCAGAAGGGGTATAATATGATTTTGTTGCGCGACGCGACGGCGGGGGTGGAGTTTCCCGATACGGTGGATGCGTGTTTTGCCACCGAGATGGCGATTCGCGAGGTGGAACAGCAATTGGGGTTTAGTGCGGCGAATGGGGATTTTTTCACCGCCTGCGATGGGGCTACCCGTCTAATTTGACGAAAAAACACTTGTTAAAGATTATATATTAATGCCAAGAAACAGAATTGCCATAATACTGGCGCTGTCGTTCGTCGCTGCTGTTTGCGCGGCCAACGCGCAAGAATCGCCAACGGATCAATTGGCCCTCGCCTGGAGGGAGTACGGTCTGCAGGCTTTTTCCACTGCGAATGACCTCTTCGCGGATGTGGCCGAAACTGCGCAAGGTGAAACGCGTTGGCAGGCACTATTGGGTCAGGCGCAGATCGTCCACTACCAGATGCCGGGCCGCGATCCGGAGGAGGCGATCCCCCTCTATAAGGCGCTATTGGCGGAAGTCGGCGATAAGGCCGAATGGCGCGGCCAAGTGTTGGCGCGTTTAGCCGACTGTCATGCCGAGCTGGTGCCGGTGCAGATCGACAAGGCGCGTGAACTTTATCGCGAGGCGCTTGTGACCTTGCCGGCAACATCGCTGATGGTGCAAGAGACGGCGTTGCGCTTCTTGGCGACCTATTTGCAACGGCCTGACCGCGCGGAGATCGCACGCGGGCTCAAGGTGTCGGACGAATTCGCAGAGCAGATGGCTGGCACGCCCTTCGCCTCGGTATTCCACGGCTTGCGCGCCGAGATGGCTTTTTTCACCGACAACTACCGGGCATTGGCCGCAGCGCTTGACCAGCAGTATCGCGCGGGTATCAACAATGTGAGCGTAAAAGAAGGCGTGCTGTTTCGCTTGGCGCGCTTGTACGAAGTGGAGTTAGGTGATTATGTAAAGGCAGAAGCGTATTACCGGCAGTTGGCGAGGGAGGTGCCGTCTTCGCGGAAGGCGCATTTTGCCATATTGCGCGCCGATGAGTTGAAGGCCGGCAAGCTCGATTCCGACTACGCGCCGCCCTTGTCGCCGCAGGTTGAAGATGCTACGAGAAAGGAGCAGCCCTAATGGCTGCAGAAGAAAGCAAAAAGGCATCGCGCTCTTGGAGCAATTATGTGGCGGTGATGTTCCTAGTCGTTTCCTTTTCCGTTTCGCTGTGGCGCGTTTATGAGGTGCGACAGGTTGAGCAGGCCGACGACGTGGCGACGATCCGCGTGGTGCACTGGCAGTTGGAGGCGGGTTTTCGCGAGGCCTTCGACGTTATCGCCCATCGTTTCGAAAAGGCGTATTTCGCGGAGACGGGCGAGCGGGTGCGCATCGTGCAGAACGCGATTTCCGAACGCGTCTACAAGCAATACGTGCAGACGCAGGGCATCGGCAAGACGCTACCTGACCTAGTGCAGTTGGGGCGCGATGAATTGGGCTCGGTGCCGCGTTTTTTTATCAGTAACACCGAAGATGTGCAAAAGCCGAACCCCTACAACAAGGGAACGGACCTAGAAGACGTCCCGTGGATGGATACCTATCTCGACGGCATGCTCGGCTCGGTGGATCAGACGGACTTGGAATATTACGGGGCATCGTCAAGCACCTATTCGATCCGCATGTTCTACAATGCCGACTTGATGCGTGAGGCTTTCGACATCGACGAACCGCCCGGCGGATACCGGGATTTCCTCGCGCTTTGCGCCGGTTTCGCGGAGTGGGCCGCGAGTGAGCACCGCGACGACCTGACCCCGGTGGCCGCCTCGAAATACCAGGCCGACGTCTTTCGCAGCATGCGCGCGGCGACGCTCTTCGAACTGATGCTCGAGAACGACCGCGACTTCGACGGCCATTTTGGCGCCAACGATGAGGTGCTCTTGGCCTATGCCGGCGGCGATTTTGATTACCACGACCCGCGGATTCGTGCCGATGAGATGACCGTGGCTAATCTCACGCAGTATTTTGCCCCGGGTTTTATGGCGATGGACCGGATGGAGGCGCAGTTTCGCTTCACCCAGGGCAAGGCGCTGTTTTGCGCGTCTGGCAGTTGGGATGCGATGAGTTTCGACAGCCAAGTCGACTTCCCGATGGGCATCTGCGACTTCCCTTTCCCCGACCGCCAAGATCCCGAATTTGGCCAATACGTGCGCGGTCGGATCAGCGAGGCCGATTCGCCGGCGGTATTCCGCCTGGCGGTGTCGAAATTCAGCGATCATCCAGATGTCGCGCTGCGCTTTTTGCAGTTTCTGACCTCGCGTGAAAACAACCAGCGTTTTAACCAGCTCTCGCGCTGGCCGCCGGTGATCAAGGGCGCCAAGCCGCATCCGCTGATGGAGCCCTTTATGCGCAAGCCGGAGGGTTTTTGGACCGCCGACGTCAATCGCATTATCGGCGCTGGCCCCTGTACCGCGGCCTATACCCAGGCGCGGTGGGAACTGGTCGAGCACAAGGTCGATTTCGACGGTTTCGCCGATATGCTGGAACGCGATATGCCGCGGGCGATGGCGCAGGAGTTTGAGCGTTTGCTCAACAACGAGTGGGAGGAGCGACTGGCGCAGGAGATGTCGCTGTCGCACCAGTTGGGCAGTTATTCCTTCGGCGAGACCTGGGGAGAAGCCGCGCCGATTCCCGAGCGGGTGCAGAGCAAGATGGTTTATTTATGGGAGATGCGCATGCGCCGCTACCGCAATTCGTATCGTTTGCTGGAGTGGCAAAAATTGCTCGACGCGGACGAGCCGAAGGCGCAGGAGATCCAACAGTATATCAAGATCGACTTAGAACGGAAACAAAGTTAGCATGCCGAAATATGTAAGTATCAAGCGGCTGACCAGCTATTGGCGGCTCTACCTCTTCGTCGCCCCAGCGGCGGTATTGGTAGGTATCTTCGCCTACTTTCCGGCCGCCAGTGCGATCTATCACGCCTTTTTTCGTTGGAACGGCTCCTATGTAAAGGAGTTTGTTGGGCTCTATAATTTTTATCAGTTGTTGGGCTGGTCGCCCTTCTTGTGGCTGGTGATGGTGGCTTGGGTAGTGCTATTGATGGCGTTGCTGGTGGGGCGGCCGATGCGCTTGGCGGGTTGGGCACCGTGGGGGTTGTTGTCGATGGTTGGCGGCTTGGGCGTGGCGCTCTTTACGGCCGGGACCGAGTCGACTGTATTGCATATGAACGCCGGCGAGGCGTGGCAGTGGTATGGACGGGCGCTGTGGGCGACGGTGTTGGGTGTGGGCTTGCACCAAATTGTGCAGCGCAATTGGAGCCAGATGGTGCAGGGCGTGTTGGTGCTCTACGGTTTTTTGTGGTTTTACTACCAGTCGATGTATGCGACCGGCGACCAGACGTTGTGGTCGGGTTTCGGGGTAATTTTCATTTTGGTGTTGGCCAACTTGGTCAAGATGGTGCCTTCGATTGCTACTGCCGTAGTGATCCACCGGCTTAAGAGCGAGCAGTGGCAGTATATCTACCGGGTGCTTTTCGTAGTGCCGATGATCGTGCCGGGGATGGTGGGGCTGTTGGTGTGGAAGTCCTTCTTCGACCCGACGCAAGGCATCCTCAATCGCGTATTGATCGGCTCGGGTTTTTTCGACGTGCTGGTGTGGTTCGATGGCCTCGTGGGCTGGGGCGTGTTTCACGCTGGCAGCAGCCCCTCGTGGTTGGGTGACGCCTCGCTGGTGATTCCCTCGTTGATCTTCTGGGGTTTCCCGTGGGTGGGCACGGTGGGTGTGCTGATTTACCTGACGGGTTTGGCCGGCATTGACGAGAGCGTCTACGAAGCGGCCGATATCGCCGGGGCCAGCTCGCTGCAGAAATTCACTTATATCGAGTTTCCGTTGATTTTGACCCAGGTGCGGATCAACCTGGTGCTAATGATTATCGGCACTTTGCAGACCTATGGGCAGATCCTGATTTTGCTCGGTGACAGCGGTGGGCCGCAGGGCGTGGCGTTGGTGCCGGGGCTGTATATGTTCCGCAGCGCCTTTGTCGAGTTGTATGCCGGCAAGGCCTGCGCGATCGGTCTGATCGTGTTCTTCTTTATTCTGATACTCACCGAAATCAACAATCGCTACGTGCGGGTGGAGAAGTAATGAGCGACTTTTGGAAGGGCATCGGCCAACATCTCTTTATCTGGGCGGTGCTACTCTTCGCCTTTTTCCCGCTCTATGTGACTTTCGCGATCAGCGTTAAGAGCAACAAGCAGTTTAACAACCAGCCTTTCTCACCGCTGTCGTTGAGCGGTTTCGTGGAGACTCTAGAACGCAAGCCGGCGGCGGTGGACGCTTACGGCACCAAGGAGACGATTCTGGTGCGCGAGGCGTTGGAGGCGGGGCTACAGCCGGGCGATGCGGGGTGGCCGGTGGTGCGGTTGAGCACAGCGGATACCTGGCATTGGGAAAACTGGATCGTCGCCTGGGACACAGTGGGCACTTATATCTTCAATACGGTCCTCGTCGCGGTCACGGCGGTGGTATTCGCGCTGTGCTTTTCGACGGCGGCAGCTTTTTTCTTTGCGCGCTACCGAATGCCGGGCGCCACTTTTTTGTGGTACTTTTTCCTGGTGCTGATGCTGATGCCGGGGGTGGCGAATCTGGTGCCGCTGTTTATTTTGCTGCGCGATATGAACATGATCAACAGCTTGCTGGCGCTGGTGATCATCGGGATTTCGGGTGCGCAGGTGGTGCAGATATTTATTCTGCGCAATTTTATCGAGGAAATCCCGCAGGATATGTTCGACGCAGCCGATGTCGACGGGGCGAGTCCGTTCAGGCAAGTGCTCTATATCGTTTTGCCGATGTCGGGTTCGGTGATTTCGACGCTGGCGATTTTGCAGTTTATCAGCGTCTGGAACGATTTCCTGCTGCCCTTTATTATTATCCGCGACGACTCGCTTTTGACCTTGGCGGCGGGTTTGATCAAGCTCGACGGTGAGTATGTGAAGCAGTGGGGGGAGATGATGGCGGGGTATTCGATCGCTTCGTTGCCGCTGGTGCTAATTTTCTTGTTTACGATGAGACTTTTTGTGCGGGGGATTGCGTCGGGTGCAGTGAAGGGTTGAGCTAATATACGGTTGGCTCGGGAGTGTGGCTCCATTTATAAGCCCCCCGGGCCGTCGCCTCTCGGGGCGCCTTCGCGCCCACTTTTCCCGCACTGGACGACCAGGCCCTTTTTCCGCCCAACGCTCCTATAAATACCCTACGCCAGACCCTTAGGCCTGCCCTGTCACCTTTTTTATTTAGGGGAAGATGGTGTTGCGAAAAATACTCTGCATCGAGTTCCAGCCAGCCTGCTGATCGATATTCGTTTATCCGTTTGGATCTAACTCGCGAATCCGACCATGCAACCGAAGCCGTCTATCTCCAGTGTGCACTTGGGCCGCTGGAAACCGTGTGCGGAGAGTAGCCGCAAATGCTGTTCTATGGGCAGGCGGCCGGGGCGCGGGTCTTCGGTCTTGTGCAGGAAGTCGGCGTTGAGAAAGATGCCGCGGGGGGCCAGGATCTCGTGCGCGATTTGGTAAATGCGTTCGACTTGGTGGCCGTCGCCCAAATCGTGTAGCGATTGCAGCGAGAAGATGGCGTGCACGGGGCCGGTGATTTGCGCCGGCCAGTTGTCTTCGTTGAGGTCGGCGTGGATCAGTTGGACTCGGTCGCCGAAACAGGCGAGGCGTTGACGGGTGCGGTCGAGCAGTGGTTCGGAGAAGTCGATGCCGGTATAGGTGGCGGGTAGGGCGCTTAGCATTTGTTCGGCGAGTTTGCCGCCACCCGGCGCGAGTTCGACCGCGTGCGGTTCGACCGCGCGCCGGGTGGCGATCTGCTCGACGATGTGTTCGGCGAGTTCGGCGCGTGCGGGCCAGCGGTCGTCAAGGCTTTGCAGCCATTCGTCGACGCCTGCGGGGCTGTGGAAATCGCGGGGCATTAGGTGGCCTGGCTTCGGTAGAGGTTGATCGCTTAATTCTTGGAATTCAGTCTTGTGCAGGGCGCGGCGGGTTGGCCCAGTGTTGCTGAGGGTCGTCGCCTGCAAGTAATACGCCTTTGAGGTGCCAGCCCTGCAGGGCGCGCACTTCGGCGGCGCAGTAGCGCATCGTCAGACCGCAGCGGCGGCGGCCGGAGGTGTTGGCCTTGGAGCCGTGCAGCAGCATATCGGAGTGGATCGAGATCTCGCCGGCTTTTAGCTCGACGTCGATGGGTTCGCCGTATTGCTCGGCGGTGGGCACGGTCTGGAAGAGCACGTTGTTTTCGTCCTCTTCGCTGAGCTTGTAAGTCAGGTGGCCATGGTGGTGCGAGCCGGGGATAAAGCGCATACAGGCATTGTCGACATCGGCGTCGTCGATAGCCAGCCAGACGGTTGCGGTCTTGGACGGCGTCATCGGCCAGTAGGAGGCGTCCTGGTGCCAGGAGACGGTCTTGCGATCGCGCGGCATTTTGCAGAAGAAGTGCGAGCCCCAGCCGACCAGGTGCTCGCCGAGCAGGTCTTTGATATGGGCGGTGATGCGCTCGTTGGCGAGCAGGTCGAAGACCCGGCCATAGGTTAGATGTGCGGAGTTGATCGAATAGGCGTCGCGGCCTTCAGCCAGGACCTTGGCGAGCAGTTGATCGAAATAGGCGCGAATTTCGCCGATCTGCTCGTCGGAGAAGATGCGGATGCCCTTGATATAACCGTCGCGGTTGAAGGTGTCTATTTGCGCGCGGGTAAGCACTTTGGGATCTTTGTTTTCGCAAGGTCGGAAGCGCAGGTCGCGCGGCAGCTCGTCTATCTCGACGTCTTGGTAGCGGGTGATCTTGTCGTCGGCCATAGGGTGTGGGCTCGGTGCTTTCGGTGGTGGGGTTGCGTATTTATTTTTCAAAATCTAATCACCTGACTGACCAATGACAACACGGAGTTATGGCATGCTGAGGGCAACGCAGATCGAACAGTATCGCGAAGATGGTTATTTGATGGTGCAGGGGCATTTCCCCCGCGAGGACATGGACCGCTTATTGGCCGTCGCCCGCGCCGACCAGGCCTTGGCGGCTAATGCCAACGACCGACTCGACGCCGAGGGACGGGTCAGCCGGCTTTCGCTGCGCATGGATCTGCCGGAAAGCGCCTATAGCGCCTATGTACGCCACCGCGATATCGTCGAGCCGATGGAACAGCTAATGGGCGAGGAGGTTTTCCATTATCACCACAAGATGATGCTGAAGGAACCGCGTGTCGGCGGGGCGTGGGAATGGCACCAGGATTACGGTTATTGGTACGCGAATTTTTTGCGCGCCGATATGGCCAGCTGCATGATCGCTGTCGATCGCGCGAGCAAGCAGAATGGATGTTTGCAGGTGCTCAAGGGCTCGCATAAGCTAGGCCGGCTCGAACACGGGCAGACGGGTGACCAGACGGGTGCGGATATGGAGCGGATGGGCGTGGTGCTGGAGCATCTGCAAACCGTGCATTGCGAGATGGAGCCGGGAACGCTGCTCTTCTTCCACAGCAACTTGCTGCATCGATCGGACCCCAACCAGAGCGATGACTCGCGCTGGGCGCTGATCTGCTGTTATAGCGCAGCGTCGAATACAACCTTTAAGCCGGAGGTCAAAGCCGGGCAATACGAGAGATTGGAGCGGTGGAGTGCAGAGAAAGTGGCCGAGGCGGTAGAACGGCACCGCGGGGCGTTGTAGCCCGGTGATGGTAGTCCTTCAATTTGCCCAGATATGAGAACGAGCCCATACTGGAACCGGTCGACTATTTTGCAGATAATATGTGCAATCGTCGTGTTCCTGCAGACCCCCTATAATCCGAAGTTGATAGTCGGTAAAAAGCCCCGCGGCCGTCCGCTCCTATGGTACCACTTTCCATTTTTTGCGGTGCTCGAACGAGTGCAGCAGTCGGTGTATAGGTAGTATGGTGTTAGCGGTTAAGAATAGAGTGCTCGCAGGGTTCGCCTCAGTAGCTCAGGCCGATACTGCGGACTAGGGTGCGGATAGCCGAGTCGCCGGCGATCTGCAGGTGAAAGAGATAGAGGCCGGGCGGGGTCATAGCGTTGGAGTTATCGCGACCGTCCCAGGACAACTGGTAGTGCCCGGCGACACCCGGTGTGTCGTTCAGCGTGCGCACGAGTTGGCCGTACAGGTCGTAGATGCGGGCCGCGACCGGCCGGGCATCGATGACCTTGAGCACGTCGAAGGAGATTTCGAGCGCGTCGTTGATACCGTCGTTGTTGGGGGTAAAGAGCCCGGCGCCGATATCGAGGTGCGCGAGGAGGTCTTGGTCGACGGGTAAAGTGATTGCGTCGCCGGAGCCATCTATCTCGGGTGCGGCGTCGCCTGGGTCGACTTGCTGGCGCAATGTCTCAATCTCGCTTTCGCGTTCTAGGAAGGCGCGGAAGCGGGTATTGTTTTGGAAGACGGTGGCGGCGAAGTGCAACTCGACGCGCTCGGCGGCGGAGAGGGGTGTTGGCAAGCGCAGGCGTAGTCCGGCGTCGGTCTCGATGACCTCGACAGCGGTCGGCGTGCCGTCGATCTGAAGTTCGCGGAAAGTTAAAGCTACCGAGGCTTCGAGCGCGATAGCTCCAAAACCTTGGCTGTCGCGGGTGAATTCGGGGTGCAGAAAATAGGTGAATTCGGTATGCGCCCCAGGTTTGACCAGCGCCGGGTGCACTTCGCCAAGCGCGGTGTGTGCCAGTGGACGGGAATAGACCAGGGCGAGTTTGTCGAGGGCGAGTTCGGCTTGTGGGTCGCTGGCGAGCATTTCGGCTTCGAGTTGTATATAGCGCCGGGGCGATGGCGAGCGGAAGCGGGTGCCGGACTCGATGTATTCCTCGCTCCAGGGGCTCCAGCCGTCGCCGGGTTGCAGATTGGTTTCGATGGGGCCGCGGAACGAGGCGATCAATTTTTGGTAGCGCTTCTCGGTGACCTCCTTGCCATTTTTGTCGAAGTAGTGGTTTTCTTCGACGACCTGGTCACCGCTGCGACTGCGCAGCAAGAACTGGGAGCCGGGCGGTGTGGTGGCGTCCCATTCGATTTCGGTGATATTCCAGTCCGAACCGAGGTCGATGACCGGCGAGCGCAATACCGCGCGGGCCGGGTGGCCGTCGCCGTAGACTTGGAACTCGCTGACCAGGCCGAGGCCGTCAAGGCGGTTGGTGTTCTGGCCGGACAGACCGCCACCGATGATATTTCCGCCCTGACTGGTCGGGTAAAAAAGCCGCAGATAGCGGGCGGCGACCGGCGCTACTTCGTGGCGGAAATTGCGGAAGCCAAAGAGATTGCGGGGGTCGACTAGGGTCGAGGCCAGTTCCTGCCAGGCCAGGGTGCCATCGGGGGCCAGCGAGCCGTTGGAGTAGAGGACCTGGTAGGCGAGAAAGTTGGCGTAGAAGTGCCTGCGCCGCGGCGGGATGCCCAGCGGCTCGCCGAGAAACCAGACCGAGTCGATCCAGTAGGTGGCGCCGAGATCGACGCGGTAGTCGCCGAAGGTTGCGCTACCCCCCGATGAGCCTTTGGCCAGGGGATTGACGCGCCACATGGTCGAGAGATTGCCGTCGAACATCACGGCGGGTGAACCGGCGATGGCGACGATCGCGGCCTCGACATCAACAGAACCGCCCTTGGCGATTAGGTCGAAGGCGATATTGTCGCCAAAGGCTTTGGCCTCGATTTCCGCCAGCACGGGAGCGCCTTCCATCGCGCGGGTCGCTTCAATGCGGATGACTTGCACTAACTCGTCTTCGAGGTCTATGGTGAGCTCGTGCGCCTCGTTAAAGGCGAAACGCTCGCTGGCGCTATAGAGCAGGGTGCCCTCGACGATGATATTGGCGTTGTTGATAAAGTGCTCGCCTTTGGACATGGAGAGCGTGAAGAAACCGAGCGGTGGCGCGTCCTCGTCAAAACGCAGGCGGATTTGTTGTAGTGGAAAGACCTGTCCGAGGTCGATCTCAATCCACCAGTCTTCCGGCGAGGTGCCTGCCGAAGGGCTCCAGCCGGTAGCCGGATCGCCGTCGAAGGCGCGGTCGGCGGTGGCCAGCGCGGCGCCGGCCCCGCGGATGGTGGCGCCGGCGAGCGGGTTGATATCTTTGCGAATGAGCACCGGCCGCAACGCACCGGCTGGATCGAGGTGCAACGCGCCGGCGGGGTAGGTCCAGGCCTCCCAGATATCGGTGGGGGCGATGGCCAGACGCTCGGCCCGGCTGGTGGCGGGGGCGAAAAAAAGAATGCAGAAAATCAGGGTCAGCAGGTGGAGTGAGGGCATGGGCGTCAGTTGGTTGTTGGTGTGTTGCGATTTAATAGCGATCTTTATAATAATACACTAATAACCGAGCTCAAAGAGCTGCCGTATTTGCCATTTATGAGAGATTTTATTTTGCGGGCCCGCAAGGGACCTTCTTCCCCGGACTTTTCCCTAGACGAGTTGGGCCGGGCCGGGCATATGGAAATCGTCGCCCACTGTATCACCAACGCGTTGTTTTACTCGCTCAATATTCGCACCGGGGTGCGGGTGCATATCGTCTTTGATGGACCGGCGGCCCCACCCAAAACGGTGCGCATCGAAAGCGATAGTCTTGGCTCGTTGGGCGGTTTTGACGAACGCGCGTTGGCCGGGGTGATCAAGCAGGCGCTACAGGCGGGGTTGCACCTTAGCTTGGAGGAGGAGGTGCAGGCGTTGGATGGGGTTTATGTGGCCAAACGCAGTTTCGAGTCGTTGGTGCGCGACTTCAGCGCCCGCGGTGCGTTCTACACGATGCAGAAACGGGGCACGGACATCCGCGATCTCGAGTTTGCGGAGGACGCGGCGGTTGTGTTTTCCGATCATCTGTCGATGCCCAAAAAGGCCGATCGCTTCCTTATCCGACTCGGTGCCGAGCCGTTGAGTGTCGGGCCGAAAATGCTTTTCGCCTCGCAGTGTATTGCCTTAGTGCACAACGAGCTGGATCGGCAAGGGCTGGCCTGAGCCGGCTTGCTGTGGGCGGTGGTCTAATCTATTATTGTCAATGGTCGAGGTTAGCAGTACAGGAGTAATTATGCTACAGGGTTTAACCATCAGCCAATCCGGGCTGCGCTCCGCTGAGGAGCGCCTCCGGTCTACGGCGCACAACACGGCGAACGCCACCACGGAGGAGACGGTGTCTCTGCGCGCTCATGGGCGCGAGGCGCCGGAGGGGGGCGTGCGCACCGAGGTCGAGCTCGGCCAACCGCACCAGCGGGTCGAGGACGCCGTTGAAATGATCGCCGCCGAACAGCACTTTGCCGCTGGCGTGCGCGCCGTGCAGACGCAGGACGAGATGCTGGGCGCGCTGCTGGACATCGAGGGCTGAAGCTCACCAATGCTCAAGAGCAACCGCATTACTCTATTGGTCATTCCCGAAGAGGGCGGCAAGACATTCGAAGTTAAGGTTCCCCGCCTACTGCTGTGGTTTGCCTGTTTGTGCAGTATCGCGTTATGCGGACTTTTGGCGCAGGGTGTTCGTTCCTACTTCGATGTGCGCGCCTTGGACCATACCGTTACACGGCTCGAGCGGGACAAGGCATTGCTCGAAGAAGAAGTGGCGCAGATCGAAGAGCTTGAGGAGGTGCTGATTCGGCTTAAGCGCAGCAACGACCAACTGCGCGTTATCCTGGGCGAGGCGCAAGAGCTCAATGCGGAATCCTCGCAGAGCAGCATCGACGAAATCCCCTATATATCCTCCATTCAGCGGTTGCGTTGGGGCCATGTGCAGACCGTACCTACCGTATGGCCGACGCGCGGGCCGGTGTTGCGGTCCTTTAGCGCCGACGTGCCTTCGGTCTTTATCGGTGCCGTGGCGGGCAGTCTGGTGCGGGCTAGCGCTGCGGGTGAGGTAGTGCGGGCCGGTTATGACGAACGCCTCGGTTTTGTCGTGGTCCTCGATCACGGCAATGGGCTGCGGACCGAATACGGCTATAACACCCGTTTACTCGTCGCTGTCGGCGACTATGTGCTCAAAGGACAGTCGATCTCCCTTTCCGGCGAGGGACGGGAATCCCGGGGGGCAGGTCTGTATTACGCAGTCGAAGAAGATGGGCAGTTTCGCGATCCGATGTTGTACAAGCTGTGGATGTGAGGGCATAGATGGCCAAGAAGGCTAGGGAGAAGGACGCGCATAATAACACGCTGATTGGGGCCGGCACCGTGCTCGACGGCACCTTGGATATCGAATACGATGTTCGTGTCGACGGCACGTTGCGCGGCGAGCGCCTGGCGACCCGGCAGGCCTTGACGGTCGGCTCAGAGGGTGAGGTCCTGGCGGCCAGTATCGAGGTGGCCGAAGCCTTTATCGCCGGGCAGGTGAATGGTTCGCTCAAGGCCAGCGAGCAGGTGTACCTCAAAGCGGGCGCGTGTTTCAAAGGTGTGTTGCGGACGCCTAAATTGGTGATCGAGGAAGGTGCTTCTTTGGTGGAGGCCGAAGTGGTTGGGCAACAAGAGCAACAAGAAGCCGAATAAGGTAGCAAGGCCGTTAGTTCCAGCTTAGGGGCCGTGCTCGTTCAAATTGTTGTATCGAGACGCTCTATAAACTAGCCAAAAAAACCCGGTGGCCTTTCGCGGCTATCGGTTTTTTTATGAGACTTCTCAAGCGCTCGGCAGGGTGAAGATCTCTTTGTGGAAGGCCGGGGCGATGCCGATGTCATTGTCGCGCAACGATATTTTCCAGGCCTCGTTTTCCGGATGCGCTTGCTTATAGTCGAGAAGGTTGTCGACAAGTTCCGCGAGGCGATTGGCCTGGCGGGAGACCCGATCGAAGCAGTTCAGGGTTGAAGCATTGAGCCGATGGGGGCTATTGGGCGAAACCCGCAATAAAAAAGGCCCGCTGCTAATTTAGCAGCGGGCCTTTTGTGCAACTGGGGTTGGGCTTACATCATGCCGCCCATGCCGCCCATGCCGCCGCCGCCGCCGCCGCCGTACATGTCACCACCGGGAGGGCCGCCGGCCGGGGCTGCCTTCTGCGGGAGCTCGGCGATCAGCGCTTCGGTGGTTAGCAACAACGCGGCGATGCTGGCGCCGTTTTGGAGCGCGGTACGCGAGACCTTGGCCGGATCGACGACACCGGCTTTGAGCAGGTCTTCATACTCGTCGGTGCGGGCGTTGTAACCAAAGGCACCCTTGCCGTCGATGACCTTGCGGACGACGATCGCGCCTTCAACACCGCAATTGGCCGTGATCTGGCGAAGCGGCTCTTCGAGTGCGCGACGGATGATATTGACGCCTACGGCCTCGTCGCCTTCAACTTCGAGCTTGTCGATGGTTTTCAAGGTGCGCAGGAAGACCACGCCGCCACCGGCGACGACGCCTTCTTCGACAGCCGCACGGGTCGCGTGTAACGCGTCCTCGACGCGGGCCTTTCTCTCTTTCATTTCGGTCTCGGTCGGAGCACCAACGTTGATGATGGCGACACCGCCGGCCAACTTGGCCAAGCGCTCTTGCAGCTTCTCGCTGTCGTAGTCGGAGGTGGTCTCTTCGATCTGACGGCGGATCTGCGAGACGCGGCCCTGGATGTCAGCGCCCTTGCCCGAGCCCTCGACGATGGTGGTGTTGTCCTTGTCGAGGGTGATACGCTTGGCTTGGCCAAGGTCTTCTATGGTGACGGCTTCGAGCTTGAGGCCGGCCTCTTCGGAGATGACGCGGCCGCCGGTGAGGACGCTGATGTCCTCGAGCATGGCGGTGCGGCGATCGCCAAAGCCGGGGGCTTTGACGGCGGCTACCTTGATTGTGCCGCGGATCTTGTTGACGACCAGGGTCGCCAGCGCTTCGCCTTCAATGTCTTCGGCGATGATCAACAGCGGCTTGCTCAACTGGGCAGTCTTTTCGAGGACCGGGACCAAGTCGCGCATCGAGGAGATCTTCTTATCGTAAATCAGGATGTAGCTGTCCTCGAGCTCGGCTGTCATCGACTCCTGGTCGGTGACGAAGTAGGGCGAGAGATAACCGCGGTCGAACTGCATGCCCTCGACGACGTCGAGGGTGGTATCGGTGCCCTTGGCCTCTTCGACAGTGATCACGCCGTCCTTGCCGACCTTCTCCATCGCGTCGGCGATCAGCTCGCCGATGGCGTTGTCGTTGTTGGCGGAGATGGTGCCGACCTGGGCGATCTCTTCGCGGGTTTTGACTTCCTTGGAGGCCTTGCGGATCTGGTTGACGACGACGTCAACCGCCTGATCAATGCCGCGCTTGAGGTCCATGGGATTGGCGCCGGCCGTAACATTCTTAAGGCCTTCGCGGAAAATGACCTGGGCGAACAAGGTGGCGGTGGTGGTGCCGTCGCCGGCTACATCGCTGGTCTTGGTAGCGACTTCCTTGACCATCTGGGCGCCCATATTCTCGTAGGCGTCCGCGAGCTCGATCTCCTTGGCTACGGTCACGCCGTCCTTGGTGATGGTCGGCGAACCGAAGCTCTTGTCCAACACGACATTGCGACCTTTTGGTCCCAGCGTTACTTTGACGGCGTTGGCCAACTTATCGACGCCTCGCAGGAGCGCATCACGCGCCGCCCTATCGAATTCTAGCTGCTTTGAAGCCATGTAAAATACCTCCTAAGGTATTGTAGGGGTTGAATGTTCTTCAAGTATTCCATATCTGTATGGGCTTTATTCTTAGCACTCTTTTATTTTGAGTGCTAAAAAGAAGAGCTGAACTTTCAAATATAGAAGGTCAACTATACTTGCGCAAGAGGAAATAGGCTTGATATTTAGGATTATGAACGAGATATGTGTTTGTAGGGTTGGCAGGGTAGAATTTGCTCAAGTTTGGGCTTGGCAGGAGGCCTTGCGCGAACTGCGGCGAGAAGGACAAATGCCCGATATACTGTTGCTCGTCGAGCATCCGCCGATCTATACGTGTGGGCGGGCGACACTGCCCGAACACCTCTTGTCGGAAGAGTTGGATGGGCAGCCGATCGATCGCGGCGGCAGTGTCACCTTTCACGGACCGGGCCAATTGGTGGCCTATCCGATTGTCGATTTGCGTCCGCGAGGGCGAGACGTGCATCAGTATTTGCGCGATCTGGAGGCGGTATTGATCGAGACACTGGGTACTTACGGTCTTGAGGGTGAAGCGCGGTCTGGTTTGACGGGCGCTTGGGTCGGTGGGCGCAAGGTGGCGTCTATCGGCATTCATGTGCGGCATTGGATCACCGCGCACGGTTTGGCGCTTAATATATCGACGGATTTACAGTATTTTGCGGCGATCAGGCCGTGTGGCCTGGGCAGCGAGGAAATGGCCACGATGGAAGTGCTGTTGGGGCGCGAATTGGTTTTAGCCGAGGTCGAATCGGTGTTTTTGCGGGCTTTTGCCGATGTTTTTGCGGTTGAGTTGACGGAGATAGATCGCGGTGAGTTGCAGGCTTTTATTGCCCGTCCCGAACAGAGTGTATAGCGAGTTAATAATTAGAAAAGGATTGTATTCCCATGGTTGAGCAGTTGACCCATCTCGATGAAGAGGGCCGCCTGAAAATGGTCGATGTTGGTGACAAGGAGCCGACCGAGCGCGTAGCTCGAGTGCGCGGCGAGATCCATATGGACGCGGTGACGGCCCGACTTATTGCCGATAATAAAATCGCCAAGGGCAATGTATTGGAGGCGGCGCGGCTGGCGGGGATTATGGCGGCCAAGCGTACGGGGGAGTTGATTCCTTTATGCCACCCGCTGAATCTGATACGGTCGGTGAGGATTGCGTTGAGGTGGAAGTCGAAGCCAAGATCAAAGACCGCACCGGTGTGGAGATGGAGGCGATGGTGGCGGCGAGTACGGCGCTGATGACGATTTACGATATGTGTAAGGGCGTTGATCGCGGGATGGTGATTGGTCAATTGCGGCTGATGGAGAAGCGGGGCGGGCGCAGCGGGACGTGGGTGAGGGACGAGGGGTAGGAGCAAAATCGGCATAAAAGAGGGACGGCGTTTTACCGACCCTCTTTTATAGTGCAAACCTTCTTAGCTTTCTACGATGATTTGATCTCAGGAATCGTAGTGTTTTCTCCCAAGGCCCGCTATCGCTCAGTCTCCCAAAATGCGATTTAATGTCCCGCTCGGTCGCATGGCCGCCGCCGCCTTCTGCGGGTCGGGGTGGTAGTAGCCGCCAATATCGACGGTCGAGCCCTGTGCGTCGTTTAACTCGGTGACGATTGTTTTTTCGCTGGCCGCCAATTGCTCTGCCAGTTTGGCGAACTGCTCTTGCAGCGCCGCGTCTTTGTCCTGCTCGGCCAAGGCTTGTGCCCAGAACAATGCCAGATAAAAATGGCTGCCGCGATTGTCCAACTCGTTGACCTTGCGCGAAGGCGATTTGCGCTCGATCAGGAACTTGGCGGTGGCTTGATTTAGCGCTGTGGCCAAAACCTGCGCGCGCGCGTTCTCCGTCTTGTAGGCCAAGTCTTCTAGCGAAACGGCCAGCGCGAGAAATTCACCCAACGAATCCCAGCGCAGATGCCCTTCTTCGACGAATTGCTGCACGTGCTTCGGCGCCGAACCGCCGGCACCTGTCTCGAAGAGACCGCCACCGGCCAATAGCGGCACGATAGAAAGCATCTTGGCGCTGGTGCCCAATTCTAATATCGGAAACAGGTCGGTCAGATAATCGCGCAAGACATTGCCGGTGACGGAAATCGTATCTTTGCCGTCTTTGGCGCGCGCCAGACTCAAGCGGATGGCGTCGACCGGCGCTAAGATCTGGATATCTAGGCCGTCTGTATCGTGGTCTTTTAAATAGGTAGTAACCTTAGCGATCAGATTGGCGTCGTGCGCGCGCCTTTCGTCGAGCCAGAAAATGGCTGTTGCGCCGGTCTGGCGCGCCCGGGTTACGCCGAGTTTGACCCAGTCTTGGATGGGCAAGTCGCGCACTTGGCACATGCGCCAGATATCGCCTTCTTCGACCTCGTGTTCTAACAGCACTGTTCCGGAATTATCGATGACGCGCACGTGCCCATTGCCCGCGATTTCGAAGGTCTTGTCGTGGGAGCCGTATTCCTCGGCCTTTTGCGCCATCAGCCCGACATTCGCCACATTGCCCATCGTCGTCACGTCAAAGGCACCGTGTTCTTTGTGGAAGGCGATCGTTTCCTGGTAGATACCCGCGTAACAGCGATCGGGAATGGTGAACTTGGTGTCTTTTTGTGCTCCATCCGGTCCCCACATCTGCCCGGATTCGCGAATGGCGGCCGGCATTGATGCGTCGATTATTACATCGCTCGGCACGTGTAAATTGGTGATGCCGCGGTCGGAATTGACCATCGCCAGCTCGGGCCTTGTTTCGTAACATGCGGCGATATCGGCTTTGATTTCTTGTTGTTGGGCCTCGGGCAGGCTGGCAATTTTGGCGTAGACATCGCCGAGGCCGTTTTTCAGGTCGACGCCGATTTTGGCCAATATGGTCGCGTGTTTTTCGAGCGCGTCCTTGTAGTAGACGGATACCGCATGGCCAAAAAGGATCGGGTCGGAGACCTTCATCATCGTCGCTTTTAGGTGCAGCGAGAATAACACGCCCTGGTCCTTGGCGTCTTGAATTTCCGCTTCGTAAAAGGCGCGCAAGGCGCGGGAGCTCATCCGGGTGGCATCGATCACCTCGCCTGCTTGTACGGCGGTCTCCGCTTTCAAGACGGTTGTATTGCCGTCGCCGTCGACAAATTCGATGGCGACATTGCCGGCTTCCGCGATGACGGCCGACTGTTCGCTGCCGTAGAAATCGTTATCGCTCATATGCGCCACGTGGGATTTCGAATCGGCGGGCCAGGCACCCATCGGGTGCGGGTTTTTCTGCGCATATTCTTTCACCGCCGAGGCCACGCGGCGGTCGGAGTTGCCTTCGCGCAACACGGGATTGACGGCGCTACCCAGGATCTTGGCGTAGCGGGTCTTATTTTCCTTTTCTGCCTCGGTCGTCGCGTCCTCTGGATAATCAGGCAGGGCATAACCCTTTTCTTGCAGTTCTTTGATCGTGGCGGTCAGTTGCGGGATAGACGCGCTGATATTCGGCAGTTTGATGATGTTGGCTTCGGGCATTTTGGCCAGTTCACCCAGTTCTGCTAATGCGTCGGACTGCTTCTGCTCGTCGGTCAGGTGGTCGGAGAAATTTGCGATAATGCGGCCGGCCAACGAGATGTCTCGCGTCTCGACAGTGATGCCCGCGGCCTCAGTGAAGATCTTGATAATGGGCAGCAGGGAATAAGTTGCCAACGCTGGGGCTTCGTCTGTTTCGGTGTAGATAATCTTCGATGTTGATGCCATCGTTTTTCCTTGTCTATTAGGGCATGTCGCCAAAACATGAGTAAAAACAAATACGTCAATATCGGTCGGCTCTTGATTCGACCGTCCGCAACTACTCTACCAAAAACTTACTAATTCCAAAAACGATTTATACGACTATGTTAAATTCCTCAAAGGAATACCTTTTTCCTTGTCTATTAGGACATGCCGCGCAAACATCAGTAAAAAACCAACTATATAACTAATCAGCTTCTCACAGAAACGTCAAGGCGGCCCTCATGTCAGCAAGCTGTTGTTTCGTCGGCATTTTGTGATGAGTTAATTATCGGTTGCATGCAAGAGATAGACCGCTTAGACCGATAGCTTCGGGCTGCTCAGCACTGTCTACTTATGCCGGATATATTTACTTCGATCATTTTCCTACTAAGAATTTAATTGACAATATAGATGCTATCGCATACCTTGAAATTAAACCTTTAGTAGGATGGGCTTATAAGCTATGGTGCGCAAAGAATCGACGGACAAAAAACTCACTCCGCTTGAAACCTTGATTATGAATGCCCTATGGGACGACTCACCCGCCGCCGTCAAGCAAATCCAGGAGCGGCTCAAATCCGTCAAGCCGATGGCGTATAGTACGGTGCTAACGATGATGCGGATTTTGCGTGACAAGGGTTTTCTCGTCTCAGAACGACAAGGCAAGGCGGATCTTTATCGTCCGGTTGTCTCGCGCGATGATGCGGGCCGGCGGTCGCTGGGCGAAGTGATCGATTCATTTTTCTCCGGCTCGGCTGAGGCGCTGGTCAGCCAGCTATTGGCCGGCCGGTCTTTGAGCGATGAGGAGTTGAAGGCGATCCGCGCGGAGTTGGACAAGACGCTGGCGAGCAGGAAGAGCGGCAAGCAATGAATGTGACATTAAACCAACTGGGTGGCGAGTTATTTGGCCGATTGGGGCAATTGAGCGTCGAACTAGCGTTGCTGGCGGCTTTGGTGTTATTGGCTAGTCGTTTGCTGCCGCTGCAATCGCCGGCCCTGCGCCATTTTCTTTGGGTGGTAGTTTTGCTCAAGCCGATCGTCGCTTTCGCGATCAGTTCGCCCTGGACGCTATTTGCCCCACTGGCTTTGACTTTGCAACCCGAAGGTTCGTTGCTGCGCTATGCGCCTTCATTGGCATCTGTTGAAATATCCAACACTGTTGCCGTTGCCAATGTGCGTTCTGCGTCTTTGCTCATGGCTGGCTGGCTGGCGGCGGTGTGGGCTGCGGGCGTCGCTATATTGCTGGGGAGGATGCTGGTCGGTTATGGCGTTATTTGGAAGTTGCGGCGCCGAGCGCGGGTAGATAACACCGGATATCTATTTAACGTGCTGCAGCAGACGCGCCGGGCGCTACGGGTCAATGCCTATGTTGGCGTGGCGACTTCCGACGTTGTCCGCTCTCCGATCGTGATGGGCATTTTCAGGCCGTTGATCGTACGCGCCGACGAACTCGAATTGGTGCTGATGCACGAACTGGCGCACGTGCGCCGCCTAGATAACTTGACATTATTGCTACAGCGGCTGGTTGTGGCGCTCTTGTTTTTTCATCCAGCCGCCTGGCTGTGTGGGCGCATGCTGCAGCGCGAAGCCGAACAGGCCTGCGACGACCTGGTCGTCAACGCGACAGGCCGCCCAGAAGCATATGTTTGCGGGTTGACCAGTGTCGCCGAACTCGCGCAGTTGAAATCGCATTTAAAAAGGAGAATTCCCATGATGAATGTATTTGCCGCCGCCGAGTCGGATTTGGCGCTGCGTATCCGCAGGACACTGCATGGCGGAGCAAGCCGCATGGGCACGTGCTCTCGCGTGTTGGCCGGTTTGATGCTCTTTGCCCTGGCTGCGGTGACCTTGCCTAGTGCAGGCATCGCGCAGACGGGCGAGAGGGTAGCTGGTGAGGGTAATCGCGAGACACACGATATGGATCTTGATGCCATTGGTTTGAGGATCCGTGAGGCGATCGAACGCGGTGATATGACGCCCGAAGAAGGTCGTGAGAAATGGGCAGAAGTTCAGCGGCAGGTGGCACAGAAGCGGGATGAGGGTGCTCTAGATCTCGACGCCATCGGCTTGAGGATCCGCGAGGCGGTGGCCAATGGTGACATAACTGCTGAAGAAGGTCGTGAGAGAATGGAAGCGGCGCGCCGTCGAGCGGCGGGTGATGAGGGCAAGCGGGGTGAAGAGCGGGTGTGGCGTGCGGCCATGGCAACGGACCCGGACGAGTGGTCGGAGGAACTTAAGGCGGCTATACTGGAGCTTAAACCTGACAGCACGATTGAAGAGATCGCCGATGGTATTCGCCAGCGTCAGGCGTTGATGGAGGGCAAGCGGGGTGAAAAGGGCGATCGATTGCGCGACTTTCAACGCGGTGTGATCGAATGGGCGATGGCAGAGGCGCCGGACGAGTGGTCGGATGAGCTGAAAGCGGCGATTGAGCGGGCGGGTTGGGACTTGCAGGAGTTTACCGAAGGTGTTCGCCAGCGCCAGGCCGCCGGTACTACGGTGACGGACTTTTCGCAGATTCTGATCGATTTAGCGACATCTGTAGAAGAGACTTCCTGGGGACAGGTTAAAAAGGAAGTTAAAGAGGTTGACGAAGATAAATAATAGGCGAGTGAGCGCGTTTGCGGGTTGTGTAACCGCATAGTTTTTTAACGCAGTTTAGTGTAATATCAGCGAGAGTTGCGGCGCATGGTAGTTGTCCGTTTGGGCAATGATCGTGCGCCGTTTCTCATTTGTGCATAAGGCAAACCCCGCTTCCCACTTGACCATGTGCCACAAAAGGGCTTGTATCCTTTTTCTGTCGTTTGCAATGCGTATCGCTCTGGTGTGCCGCGAGCGAGACTATTCACTAATCGAAGAGATATAGATTACCCATGAAATTCCTGATTACTGGCATCACCGGACGCGTCGGCGCTAATGTCGCGCAAAATTTCCTGAATAAAGGCCATGAGGTCAGGGGTTTCGTATGGCCAGGTGACCGCCAGGCGCAAAAAATGCAGTCGGTCGGTGCGGAGATCGTCGAAGGCGACCTCGCCAGCTTGGCTGACGTGCAAACGGCGGCCGAAGGTCGGGAAGTGATACTGCATTTGGGTGCGGCGTTCCAGGCCGGCGGGCCTTTTACGCCCGAGCAGTATATGCAGACCAATGTGATGGGCACCTTTAATGTCTTGCAGGCCTCGCTCGAACTGGGCGACCAACTAAAGCACGTGATCGCCACTAGCACCGACGCGACGATGGACAAATACCCGCCGAATGGCATCGACGACCCCATTGCCGAAGACTCGCTGCCGTTGGTCGCGACCGGTTGGTACGGCTATACCAAGGTGCTGTGTGAGAATTTGGTCGACCGCTATTGCCGGCACGACAATCTGCCTGCTACGGTCATCCGCTTCGCCAATGTGTGGGGCGCCGGCGAAATTCTGAAGTTTCCGGCGTTCCACCTGGAGACTTTCCTCCAGCAATTCGAGAATAGAGAAGACGATGTGGGCAAGGCGACGTATGAGCGTCTAAAAGCCGAGAATGACGGCAGCCCCCGACTGATCGTCGCGCGGGATATCAACGGGCGGTCGTGGAAGAAACACAATATCGAGGTGCGCGATGTCGTACATGCCTATGAACAGGCGGTCGGCAATGAGAACACGTTTGGCAAGGTCTACCAGATTGGTGCCGACAAACCGTTCACCTGGGACGAACTGATCCCCTATATGTCGGAAAAGACAGGCATCCCCTATTCGGTGGTCGACCTGGCGACTACACCGAACTTCTACGAATACGACCTGTCGGCGGCGCGCAACGATTTTGGTTATGCTCCGCAGCTTTCGGTTTTCGACATGGTCGACGAGGCGATTCGCTATAACGAGGGCGGCGGCGAGATTATACCGACGAAGGTGTGAGGGGACCGCTGAAGGTTGGGAGTGAGCACTAAACGCAAATCCCCAAGATCTATTTTTCCACTAACATATTTCTCTAATCGCTGGAGAGAGTGGGGTATGGCCGGCAGGAGCAATCCCCCCGGTTTAGGTCCCGCACGGTGCTCGGGTGACCTGCATCTCTTTGGGTACGCCTGGGTGAGTTAGAACGTCCTACAGTAAGTGCAAGGGGGCCGTGCTGTGATTGCTCCGGAGGGTTCCGGACCCTGCTCGTCTCTTGGTGTCCATCTGCCACTATTGCGGCAAAGCGTCCACCAGCACGATATCGANNACGGGCCGTTCCTGACCATAGCCGACCGCGTGCATCTGCTTCATCGGCAAGCGATAGACCTCGTTGAGAAAAAGCCGCACGCCTTCGGCGCGTTCTTGCGCCAGTTTTTTATTTTCCGCCTTCTTGCCCGCGTTGTCGGTATGGCCTTCGAGCATCAGGGGAAACTGCGGATAGGAACGGATAAAGCGTGCTACGTAGTGCAGGCGCTCATACATTTCGGGGGTGATGACGGGCTCGCCTTTTTCGAATTGGATCGTCTCTAGTAACACGAGCTTGGGTTCGAGATAATAACCCGGTTCGAGCGAGATCGGCGATTCGGGATTGTTTTTGTGCACGAGCCGAACGATGCGGGCTTCGGCGCTGTCGCGCCAGGCGCGGCTGATGCTGACTAGGCCCATGACTTTGCCGCGGTTCATTACGCGGAAGATACCGCCGGGTTGCACGCCCTCGCGGCTGCCGAAGTTGATGATAAAACGCCCCTGGCTGACTCCGGCTTGCGGGCCGCGCTGCATCGGCAGGAGGTGGGCTTTGGTGATCCGATATTTGGAGGGTTCCCACTCGGGACTTGCCACGGCCGCCTGTTCTTGCTGCTGTTCTTGCTGCTCTTGTTGGGCGCTGCTTGGCAAATAGCAGAGGAAGAGCGCGAGCAGCGCGCCGAATAAGGAACGAAAGTTCATGCCTGGTTCAACTGAGTGCGCCCGCCAGCTTGAGCATTACGGCTTTCTGGCTGTGCAGGCGGTTTTCGGCTTGTGTGAAGACCAGCGAGCGCTCGTCGTGCAAAAGCGCCCCTTCGATCTCGTAGCCGTGGTGGGCGGGCAGGCAGTGCAGGATCTTCAGGTCCAGGTCCACGAGCAGTTCGCGGTTGAGTTGGTAGGGTTGGAAGAGCTCGACGCGCCGCTGTTTCTCGCCGGCGAACTTGGGCTCGCCGAAGAATTCCATGTCGATCCAGGTGTCAGTGTATATAGCGTCGGATTTTTCTAACGCTGGATGCAGTTCCTTGGTGTATTCGTAGAGCCCGAGGCGTGTGGCTTCGGCGTAGAGTTCGTCGTCGCGGGCGGCGGCGTTGACCTCGGGGCAGATGCAGGTGACATGCATGCCGACCTTGACGCCGGCGGCGATCAGCGAGTTGGCAACATTGTTGAGGACGCCGACATAGGTCAGCCGCAGGCCTTCGAGTTTGCCGAAGGACTCCTGTAAGGTCATCAGGTCGGTCAGCGCCTGTAAGGGATGGTAGCGGTTGCAGCAGCCGTTCATCAGCGGCACCTGCGAGGCTTCGGCGGCGCGCAGTATGTCGGTGTGTTCGAGCAGGCGCGCGACGATAAAGTCGGAGTAGCTGGAGAGCACGCGGAACTCGTCGCCGAGGTCGGCTAGGCCGAAGTTGGTGTTCTGCCAGTCGAGGTAGAGGGCGTGCCCGCCGAGTTGCGTCGCGCCGATTTCGCCGGCGCAGCGGGTGCGCGTCGAGGTCTTCTGGAACAACAGGGCCACGGTGCGCCCGGCGATGGCGCCGGCGTAGTGCTGCGGGTTGCTCTTGACGTCGAGGCCGCGTTCGACGACCTGGTGTATGTCCTCGGAGGACCAGTCTTTCAAAGTGATCAGATGCACGTTGTTATTCCTCAAGCCAGATAACGGCCGATTTCGGCCAGTATTTTTGTGGTAATTTCGCTTACTTCGCCTTCGATGCGCAAGCCGGAGGCGCGGGCGTGGCCGCCGCCGCCGAAGAGCCCGGCCACTGCGCTGACATCGACGGTGTCGCGCGAGCGCAGGCTGACGCGGTAGAGCCCGGGGTCTTGTTCCTTGAGCAGCACGGCGACTTCGACGCTCTTGACCATCAGGCCGTAGTTGACGACTTCGTTGGGGTCTCCAGCTTGCATGCCCTCGCGGTCGAGGTGCAGTACGGCGACGCGGTCGGCGAGGTGGAGTTGCATGCTGTTGATGGCCAGACCGAGTTGCTTGACTGAGCCGAAGCTCTTGTCGGCGAAGACGTGGTCGGCGATATAGTCGAGTTGCACGCCGAGTTGCACTAGGGCGCCCGCTACTGCGAAGGTAGATGGTTTGGTCGGCGAGAAACGAAAGCTGCCGGTGTCGAAGATGATGCCCGTATACAGCTGGGTGGCCATCGCAGCGTCAATCTCGTAGCCGAGGCCGGCGACGAGATGATAGACCAATTCGCAGGTAGAGCTTATGTCTTCGGCCAGATTGATCTCGCCAAAGTTATCGTTGCCGTGGTGGTGGTCGATATTGAGGATGCGAATACCGGAGGGTAAGTTTTCGCGGACCGAGCCGATGCGGTCGAGCGAAGGGCAATCGACGATAATAGCCGAGCCGTAGCCGGACAGGTCTAGGTCGGTGTAGTGGCGCACGTCGGGCCAATCTTCGAGGAAATAGCACTGTTCGGCCGGCGGGTCCGGCAAGCCGATGTCGGCGCGCTTGCCCAAACCACGCAACAGGCGCGCCAAGGCCATGCAGGCGCTCAAACCGTCGGCGTCGCTGTTGACGTGGGTCGTTAGCAGGAAGTCGTCTCCCTGCTCGATAAAGGCTCGCACGGCCTGTAGCTTCAGGTCCAAATCAATTCTCCGATGTCGGTGCGCGCAGGACAAAGTGGATGCGGTCGGAATCCTCGGTACCCTCGTTTAATGTGAAGCCATCAAAGGCGTCGAGCAAATCGAAGACGCTCGCTTTGACGTGTTTGGCGATGGAGGCGACGGGATAGATCCGTTGGACGTGCGTTTCCTCTAGCACCACGTCGCCCTCTTCGTAGTGTATCTGAAAATGGTTGCTCTGCAGTCTGGTGTCCGAGTCGTAGACGCTGTGCCGTTCGTAGGAAAACCCCGGCCCTATTTCCTTGTCGCGCATATCGCGAAAATGGCGCAGCGAGTTGCGCTGGGTACAGACGTCGAAAACGAAGAGTCCGCCCGGGTGGATGATGCTGGCGATGCTGGCGAGGGCCTCGTCGAGGTCTGCCGGTTCGAGCATGTAGTTAAAGCTATCGTACATGCATACCACTGCGTCGAAGGGCCCCAAACCCTCCAGTTCGCGCAGGTCCCGTTGTACGAATTCCATACCAGCCTCGCTGCCGGCCTTGCCATTGGCGACCCGCAGCATGGCTGCGGAAAGGTCGACGCCGGTCACCTCGTAACCCAAGCGTTTGAGTTCGAGGGAGATATTGCCCGTACCGCAGGCCAGGTCGGCGACGTGTTCAGTGTCGGGGGCGAATTGTTCGATGAGCGAATGCACGTAGTCGACCCATTCCTCATAGTCGACGTGGCGCATCACATAGTCGTATATCGGGGCGAGTCCCTGGTAGGGGGCCTGTGGAATTTTGTCGTCGGTCAACAGTTTTGTCCTAAAAGCTCAAATCTTCGTATGGATCGCGGTGTTCGTCGCGGATTATTCGGTAAAAGCGGTGGCGGTCGCGCTTGGCCGGCGGTCGTGCCGGGACACCCAGCACTTCGATGTCGAGCAGGCGGACGTCGGTCTCGATGATGATCTGCTCACCAATGATTACGAGGTGCGAGGCCTTGGCCGGCTGGCCGCCGATTTGCACCCGTCCGGCGTCGCAGGCCCGCTTGGCTTCACTGCGCTGCTTGATCAGCCCCGTGTTCTTCAGAAAGATGTCCAGTCGCATCGTCACCCGGTCGGCGCAGGTCGTCCTCGTCGAGACGCGTCTCGATATGGATCTGCTGCCGGTATTCGTCGATCAGTTTGCGCATTGCCTGTTCGGTGCGGGTTTCGCGGATCAGGCCTTCGAGCGCTGTTTGGTCGTCGTTGATTTTGATGATGTGGCCGCCTTCTTCGAGGAAGAACGGCTCGCTGATTTCGCCCAACTTGAGGCCGTTGAGGTAAGGTTTGAGGAACTCGGGTATCTGCTCCCTGGGGAAATTGCCCCAGAGGCCGCCCTGTTGCGCCGTTTGCGGGTTGCTCGAGTATTTGCGGGCGAGCTGGGAAAATTCCTCGCCGCTGCGTGCCCGTTCGCGCAGCTCGAGCAGTTTGCCGTGCGTATGTTCTTTGTCGTCGTCGTTGGTCTTGGCTAGGACCAGAATATGGCTGGCACAGAGGGCATCTTCGCGTTTCTCTTCCAGCTTGATCAAATGGTAGCCGTAAGGGCTGAGCACTGGTTCGCTGGTCTCGCCCGGTTTGAGCTTGAAGGCCGCCTCTTCGAATTCGCTCACCATCGTACCGGCGGAGAAACAGCCGAGTTCACCGCCGTGGCTAGCGCTGCCTGGGTCTTCGGAATACTCGCGGGCGACCCCGGCGAAGTCCTCGCCTGCGGCGAGCGCTGTTTGGGCCTCGCCTATACGCGCGAGTTTTTCTGCGAGTAGCGCGTCGCTTGGCCGGATCTGCAGCAGGATGTGGCTGAGCGAAATCTGGTTCGGCAGGCTGTCGATGTGGGCTATGCGGAACGCCTCGACGTCGCGGTGGCCGACATGGACCCGGTAGGCGACGAAGGCGCGCATCTGGCGCGAGAGCAGACGGTGGCGAATCTCCTTGCGATAACGGGCCTTAAGCTGGCGTTCGGTCAGGCCCACGCGTTCCAACATGCGACCGAACTCCCCGTCTTCCATGCTGCTCTTGGCCAGTAGGAATTGTTGGCCAAGCATTTCCTCGACTTCATTATTGTCGATTTGAATGCTGTCCTTCTGGGCCTTGAGGATCAACACCTGCTCATCGACCATATCTTTGAGGACCTCGCTGCGCAGGGTTTCGAGCTTGCCGGGCTCGGCAAAGGACGAGAGGCCGCGCTGTTCCGCTTCGAAACGCAGGCGATAGTTGAGCTCGGACCAGAGAATGGTCTGGTAGTCGACAGTGGCGACGATGCGGTCGATTAGTTCAGGTGCCGCCCAGGCTTGGGGCGCGAGCCAGAGCGCGGTGCAAAGGATGAGCAGGGGGCGATTTAATCGTTGCAGTAGCATATGATTTGAGAAACCTGGCGCTACATGGCCGTCGCTTGGCTGTCAGCGGCGGAATGCGCGGTTTGTAAGACTGGATCTTTGACGGCCCAGTCTGAGGTGTTTTTGAGTTGCTCGACCAATTGGTCGAGTTTGGCCTTGTGGCGCTCGCGCACCAGGGCCTCGATAATATCGGCGCGCACTTGTTCGAGGTTGCGGATGGTGCCGGCTTCCTGGCGTTCTAAGATTTGGATCAGGTGATAACCGTACTCGGTGCGTATCGATTTGGAGACGCGGTTGAGGGGTAGCTCACGGGTCGCCGCCCAAAGGCTCGGCTCGTCGACTTCGGAAAAATACCCCAGGTCACCGCTCTGGTAGCGGGTGTCGACGTCGAGCGAATACTCGCGGGCCACATCGGTAAATGTATCGCCTCGTTGTAACGCCTGCCGTCTGGCATTGGCCTCGCGCTGGCTGGAGAGCAGGATGTGGCGGGCCTTGACTTCGGCAATGGCCCGTTGGAACTGGTCCTGGTGCGCGTCGTAGTAGCGTAGTATGTCATCTTCGCTGAAGTCGAGTTCCTCGCTGCTGAATTCGTCATCGAGCAGGGCGGCTACCAATAGGTCGCGGCGCGTCTGCTCAAGCAGCATTTTCAGCCGTGCCTGCTGGTCGAGCTCACGGGTTAGAGCTTCCTGGTAGAGTAGTTCTTGCCGCACCCAATTTTCGACGATCTGTGCGCGCTCATTCTGCATCGCGTTGGGGTCGAGACCCGGCGCAGACTGGCTTGCCAGCTCGGACGCGGTGAATTCGGCATCGCCGACATGGGCGACGAAGTCGTCGTGGGAACGCGGCGAATTACAGGCCAGCGGCGCGCAGAGCGCGATGGCGATCAGGGATTTCAGAGGATTTCCTCCAAGATGTCGCGGGCCTTTTCTAATCGTTCAAGTTCGTCGCGACCTTGCACCTGGATCTCGATGCTCAGCCGTTCGCCGAGGTCGAAGTCGAGTTGCGTCGAGCATTTCTCCACCATGCGCTGTATATCGACCGGCGAGACCTGCCGCTCGGCGGGAAAGGCAAGGCGCAAACGGCTCTTTACTAGTTGCGCGCTCTCGACGCCTAGTTGCCGGGCCATGACCTTAATTTCCATTATGTGCATCAGCGAACGCGCTGGTTGCGGCAGGCGGCCGAAGCGGTCCCCCATCTCCTCGCGAATCTCCAAAAGGTCGACGATCCATCTTCTGATCCGGGTCGGGCACATAATCGTCCGGTATATAGGCCGAGACCGCGATCTTGATATCGGGTTCAGGGCTGTCGGGCACCGTCTCGCCCTTGATATCGCGCATCGCCTCGTCGAGCAGGCGGCAGTAGAGGTCGAAACCGACGGCGGCGATAAAACCGTGTTGTTGCGCCCCGACCAGATTGCCGGCACCGCGGATCTCGAGGTCGCGCATGGCGATGTTGAAACCCGAGCCGAGGTCGGCGAATTCTTCTATCGCGCGTAGGCGCATACGGCTCTTCTTGGTCAGCTTCTTGCCCTTGGGCACCAGTAGGTAGGCGTAGGCCCGTTCGTTGGAGCGGCCGACCCGACCGCGGATCTGGTAGAGCTGGGAAAGGCCCAGGGTGTCGGCGCGGTTGACCAGGATGGTGTTGACTGAGGGGATGTCAATGCCCGACTCGATGATCATGGTACAGACCAGGCAGTCGTATTTCCGTTCCATAAAGTCGAACATGATCTTTTCGAGCTCCCTAGGCGGCATCTGGCCATGCGCGACGGCGAAGCGCACCTGGGGCAACAGGTCCTGCAGGTAGTCCTTGAGCCGGTGGATCGATTGCACCCGGTTGTGCACGAAGTAGACTTGGCCGCCGCGTTCGACTTCGCGGTAGATCGCCTCGGCGATGCGCGTCTCGTCGAAGGCGAGGATCTCGGTGTGGATCGGCAGGCGGTCCTGCGGCGGAGTGTTGATCACCGACATATCGCGTGCGCCCATCATCGACATGTGCAATGTGCGCGGGATCGGCGTCGCGGTCAGAGTCAGCACGTCGACCATGCGCTTGAGCTGTTTGAGCCGCTCTTTGTGCTTGACGCCGAAGCGTTGTTCCTCGTCGACGACGATCAGCCCGAGGTCGCGGAAGCGGATGTCCTTGGAGAGGATGCGGTGGGTGCCGATGAGCACGTCGACCTTGCCGCTTTTGACCTCCTCAATGACCTTTTTCTGCTCTTTCGGGGTACGGAATCGGCTGAGCACCTCAACGCGCGCCGGGGTGTGCGACATGCGTTCGGAGAAGGTCTGGTAGTGCTGTTCGGCGAGGATAGTTGTGGGCACTAGTACGGCGGCCTGACGGTTGTCGCAGACGGACTTGAAAGCGGCGCGCACGGCGACCTCGGTCTTGCCGTAGCCGACATCGCCGCAGACCAGGCGGTCCATCGGGTGCGGCGATTCCATGTCCTGTTTGACCTCGCCCATCGTCTGCAACTGGTCGGGTGTTTCCTGGAAGGGGAAGGCGGCTTCCAGCTCGCGGTGCATCGGGCCGTCGGCCGAGAAGCTGACGCCCGGCCTGGCCTTGCGCTCGGCGTAGAGCTGCATCAACTCGCTGGCCATCTTGAAGATCTCTTCGCGCGTGCGCTCTTTGAGCTTTTCCCAGGCGGTGCCGCCCAACTTGCTGAGTAGCGGCGCCTCGCCCTCGGAGGAGGAGTATTTGCGCAGGCGATCGAGTTGTTCGACGGGGATGAAGAGTTTGTCCTGGCCCTGGTAGGTGACGGTCAGGCAGTCGTGGTCGCGGCCGCCGATGGACAGGCGGCGGATACCGCCATAGCGGCCGATACCGTGGTCGATGTGCACGACGAAGTCGCCGCGCTGGAGGGCGCCGTAGTTGGAGATGGCGGCGGCCTGGCGGAACCGACGGTAGCGGTAGCGGCGTTTCTGACGGCTGAAAATCTCGTGGTCGTTGAGCACGGCGAGTTTCGCCTGCGGGAAGGTGAAGCCGCGGTGCAGCGAGCCGAGCCCGAAGTGCACGTCGGGCCACTCCTCGAATATCTCCTGCAGGCGTTCGATCTGTCCCTTGGTCTCGCAACGGATGTGGATGGCGTAAAACTCGTCCGACAGCTGTTCGATTGCCTGCCGCAATATCGGCAACTCGCCTTCAAATACGCGCGGCTCCTTGGCGTCGAAGCGCACGGCTTCTTCGAGGCGACCGAGCGGTGCGGGTTCGAGCCGGGTGTGCGTGCCCAGTTGTGCCGAGAGCCACTCTTGGTCGCGCAGCAGTTGGTCGGGCGGGAAGTGCGTGCCGCGCTCTTGGTGGCGTTTGTATTCCTTGTTAGGGCGGGCCAGTACCTTGTCGAGCTCTTCGGCGATCTCGTGGTCCTCTTCGAGGAAGACCAGGGGTTTTTTGAGGTATTCGAAGAGCCCGTTGTCGCGGCCGTAGAGCAGGGCTGAATAGCATTCGATGCCTTCGAGTGACTCGCCTAATTCGAGCTGGTCGCGCAGCGGCGACAGCGCTTCACCGGCGTCGGCGGCCTCTATGCGCTGTAGATAGTCCTCGTAAAAGGGTGAACCTAAGAGGACTTCGCGCGCCGGCAGCACCCAGGCTTCTTCGCAACTGTTGAGCGAGCGCTGCGTGTTGACGTCAAAGCGGCGGATCGATTCGATCTCGTCGCCGAAGAATTCGATGCGATAGGGGTGTTCGACCCCGAAGGGGTAGACATCGAGGATGCCGCCGCGCAAGCTGAACTGCCCGATGCCATCGATGGCCGGTACGCGCTCGAAACCGCAGTCGACTAGGTGCGAGCAAAGCGCTTCAGGTTCCCGTTCTTCGCCGACCTTGAACGATAGGGAACTGAGTTCGAGGGCGTGCGGCGGTATCAGCGGCAGCAATAGGGCCTGGGCGGGCGCGACGACGATGGTTGGTTCGCCGCGCATAAGGCGAGAGGCGGCCTCAATGCGCAGACCGGTAATCTCGCTGTCCGGGGACCGGCGGTCGTAGAGTTCGACGTCCCAAGTCGGGAAATAACAGACGATTTGCTCGCCGGCAATCGCCTGCAGATCGTCGCGCCATTGCTCGGCGCGGTCTTCGTTGGCGGCGACGACTAGCACTGTGCGATCTAGGGTGTGACGGACGTGCGTGGCTAGAAAGGCGGCGAGGGTGGAGGGCAGTCCGTGCAGTAGGATCTGTTCCTGCCCGTTTAAAAGCCGGGTGATGACGTCTTTGAAGCTATCCGTCTGCGCCGTCAGGCGCGTTATGTCGTCGAGCGAATGGGCGGGATCCATCCTGGTCTCTACAAGGGTATGGCGAGGAATTTTATCGAGCGATAAAAGATCGTTATTAATCTACGTAAGATAAGATTAACCAACACTTTCTGTCAAGAAATTGCATTGGCTTTTCACGAACTGTCTTCGCCTATTCGGCCAGCGTTTCCTCTGCCAGTACGGTGCGAATGGCGATGGCTTGATGCTCGAGATTTTTGCTTTCCCGGCGCGAGACGTAAAAGAGATAAATAAAGACTCCGGTGACGACCAAGAACATGAACACCAGTGCAATCAATATCGGAAGCTGCTCTTGTTCGACGAAGATAATACCAGCACAGCACAATGACCAAGCAGCACCGCTGCACCCCCAGAGAGTGCGGCGAAAACGCTTCCATTGGGTACGCATCCAGGTAATTTGGCGAAGATCGACGCTCATTTCATAAACATAAAAATGGCCCGCAGGCCGTTTGCAAAGAGAAGTAATTTATTCTTTTCCACCATAGTTCAATATATAAGGTCTGGTAAGAAGTGCACAAAATCAATGGGTGGCTCGATTTTAATTGCCAGAGGAAACCTGGTAAATGTACCAACTCTTTGTCGAATCGGCACGGACTAGTTCAAAGCGGTTGGGGTGCGCTTGAATTTGTGCTAAAGCGTGCGCGCTGGTCGGGTCTAGGCTGTTGGGGGTATTGGGGTCGTCAGGGCCGATAAAGACATATTGTGCCTGGTCTTTGTTGATCGTGGAGAAATCGCCATAGTTGACGGTCGGGCGATTGTGGTGGATATGGCGTTCGAGCGGGCTGGAGGTCATGATGATATCCCGTGGCCCGGCGTGATTCTTGAGGTATTGGCTGCCGACGGAGAAGTCGATAAAGCCGCGGCCCTCGGCCTGGCGTGCTTGGCGGAAAGGCACCTTGACGCGGTAGGCGTTGTGGATGAGCGACATCGGCAGGGTCAGGGCCAACAGCAGCAGCGGGATGCGTGCCGTATGGAGGTTTTTAATCGACAGGTGCGTGCTGAGTGTTTGTAGGCTACCGAGCGCGAAGAGGTAAAAGACCGGCAAGAGCGGCAACAAGAGCCGCAACTCGACCCAACCGCCGGGTCGGTCGACGGGGATGAAAGTCCAGTTACAGAGCACGCCGAGAAAGACCAATAGATACAGGTGTAATAGCTGCAGGCCGGGTTCGCCGCGCCAACGAGGATGCAGAATGCCGCCGAGCGCAAGCAATAGAAGGCTTCCGCCGAAGGTCCAGGAGACGACAGTGTAAAGCCCGCCGAGGCCCTGTTGCGCGGCAAGCACCTGGGCCGCCTGGCCGAAGAGCGGCAAGCAAATAATAAAAGAGGGTCCAGGCCATAAACGCCAGCCGGTCGAAGAGCGCGAAATCAAAGCCAACGATCTGGTCGAGATAGGATGCGGGCACCATGCTTGCGCCGCCGGATTGAGCAAAACCCGCGAATAGCAGCGCAAAGCCAATCTGACAGGGGATCCACGCGCCGAGCCGCCGCCATTGACGTTGATGGGCCAAGTGCAGAACCACCGCCAGCAGCAGCGCAAAGCCGATCGAGCGGATCGCGGTACCCAACGCCAGGCAGAAGGCCATCCCGACTAGGCTGGGTCCGAAGATTTTTTGTCCGCGCAACCAGCGGTCATAGAACAGGACCGCGGTCAGCGAAACGAGCGTATAGGCCGTTTCGCTGAAGACGCGGTTGGCGTAGGCGATGGCCCAGGGGTTCAATGCGACCAAGGCCAGAAGGGCTAGGCGCTCATTGCTTTTACTGAAGGGTTTGAGCAGCGCATATAGGACGAGCAGCAGCAAAAAAAAGAACAGGGTTGAGCAGAGTTTGAGGGCTGTCAATGAATCGGGGAAGAGATAGGCGATCGGGCTGATCAGTAGCGGATAGCCGCTCGGCTGGGTGATAGGAGCGACCGAATGTTCGCTGGGGCCGACGTGCAATACGGGCCCTCGTCCTTCGCTGATCGAACGGGCCAATTCGGCGTAGACGGCATCGTCGGCCATCGAGCCGACGGCGAACTCGTCGAAACGGGCGATAACTAGTATCAGGCTCAGAAGCCCGATGGCCACCAGGTATTTTCGCGACCCGGACAATAGTAGATGCACTATTGCGCGGACCAGGGTTGCGTTTGCGTGTGGACTTCTGCACCGCTGTTCAATGCCTGCTCGCACATCAAACCGAGATAGTGGTCTTGGCAAGCTTCGGCCAGCGGATAGGGCGTTTCGCCTCGCGCCATGCGCAGCATTAGGTCGCCGATCGCGATTTCGTCGTCGCTGAGCGCGGCCGGAGCCAATGGGTTGGTGTAGACCATTTGCTGGCCGAGTTGTATGCCTTTTAAGTGATTGCCCTCCAGGTTCCCGGGGCCCCCGGCGCTGTGGCGCAGCAAGTCCAGATAGATCGGCGTGCGAGCATCTTGCAGATATGCGATCTGGCTATTGACTATTTCGCCGCGCTCGCCGCGCACCAGCACGCGATTGTTGCGCACCCAGTTGAAATACTGTTCGCCGCAGAAATCCATAAAGCCCAATCGGCCGTCGAAGTCCAGCCAGAAAAAAGCTTGTTTGCAGTCGGCGATGGTTTCTTGCGCGGGCGGACCGTTCCTATCGGGGCCTTTGACCAGGGGCGCATTAAAAGAACGAGCGGCGATCGTCGCGTTTTCATAACCGATGCCCAATAGCTTGCGCATCAGGCTCATGCCGTGGTAGCCGTGCGCCGCCGAAACTTGTGCCTGGCTGATCGTACCCAGTTTACCCGATTCGATTATTTGGCGCACCGCGGCGAAATAGGGCTGGAGGAAATATTGCTCGGCGACGCAGACCTGTACTTTGTGTTCCGCTACGTATTGCCACAGCTCGATCATCGCCGATAGATCCGGCGCGGGCGGTGTTTCTGAAAGCACTGGTACGCCGTGATGCACTAGGTCTTTGATGATCTCTGGATTGGCGGCCCAAGCGACGGAGGTTACCGCGAAATCGAGTGTGCGACCAGCGAGCATTTCGTCTATCGTCGCGACGATTGGGCAGGCCCACTGATCGGCGATGCGCTTGGCTTTTTCGCGGTTGCGCGCAACGACCACCGGCATCTCGAAATGCTCGGGGGCTGCCGCTGCGATGCGCAGGAAAAACTCGGCGCGCCACCCGGCACCGACGATGCCAAAACGAATACGACTCATTTGTTGTTCCTCGACAGATAGCTGAAATGGTTGATTGCGTTTCCTTGCAGGCTAGGTGGCCAACGGTGGACCGCCGGGAATTTCGATGGGCCGGCGCACGGTGTTATAATGGGCTCGCCGCGCGGTGAATCGCGCGGTTAAATATTCTCCGAGATGGATAGAGCCGGCCATTTCGTCCTGGTTGATTTCACCTGAAAATAAGAAAGGTACCCCGTCGGCTGTGTGTCGTGCGACGCTTTGCAGCTTGAGATGGTTGCCTGCGACGGTGCCGTTGATCTCCTGGTTGGAAAAGTCACTTTGGTGCATGCCCTGCACCCAGTTGCCCTCCTGCTGAAGAAACAATCGGTGCTCGCTGCTGCTGGTGAAATATTCGACGGTGAGGTCCCAATGACCGTCGATATCCGCGGCGGCGGTCATTGCGACCGGTTTTGGGGTGCGCGTCTCGCTGAGAATGCCGTGAATGCGCTCGGCGACCACTTCGGCCTCGCCGGGTTGCATTTGGCTCGGGGTCACGTGAATGCTCGTCTTGCCCTCGGTGCTGCTGCCGCCGATGGCGATCCGTGGTTTATTGCGGGCAAAGTTTTCGGCCACCTCCTCGCCGGTAATATGCAGGGCCAAAGGATCCCAGCTGATCTGCAGTGTCGGCGCGACATTAGAAGGCCCCGTAGGCTCGACGACCTCTGTCGATAGACCTTCGATTTGCGTCACCTGTCGGGCGATAAGGTCCAGATAACCGAGCCAAATCTTCCATTCGCCGCCGTGGTCCCTGGTTGTCCAGGCTTCAACCGCCGCCAGCATACCCATGATTTCTTCCCGGCTGATTTTATTGTCCCTATTCGGCCCGTGGTGCGGTGAACTGGCCTGCCACGCTGACATGAGAATGGCCTTGTTGCCCAGGACCAACCCGGCCCCTTGCGGCCCGCAAAGGGCTTTGCCGCCGCTATAGGCGACTACGTCGGCGCCGCGCTCTAGGTGTATGGGCGGGATGGTGAGGTTTTCCGCTGCGGCGTCGACCAGGATGGGAATCTTGTGGGGTTTGGCGATTGCGGCGATGGCCTCCAAAGAAAGCGGTTGGCCCGTCGCCGAGGCGCCACCGGCATTCAGATAGATCATAGCCGTGCGTGGGTTGATGGCTCGTTCCAGCTCTTGTGGGGTATCGATCATGATGATCTCGATGCCGATATTGCGCACCGCGTGGTCATAGGTGTTGCGCGAAGAACGGGGTATGATGACTTGTGTTTTGTCTAATCCGGTCAGGTCAGGGATGCGGATGAGTTTTTCGGGGTTGCCGCCGGTCACGCAGGCAGCGGTGACGTGTTTCAGCCCGGCCGCGCAACCCGCCGGGATCAGGCCCCATTCGGCCCCGGTGATTTCAGCCAGTCTTCTGCCGACTCCTTCGGCTAGTTCGTCGTATTGCACAAAATGCCTCGATGCGGCTTTCATCGCCGTTAAGACTTCTGGACGTTCGATGGAGCCGCCAATAATCGTAAAGGTCCCGCGGCAATTGATAATGGGTTCGACGCCTATGGAGCGGAATATATTCTCGTCTTCACCGGGTGGAGTCATCATGATATTCCTTTCGATAATACGCTTGTTGCGCATTCATTGGCAGTGGGCTCAGATCGTGCCAGGTCTTGTGTACTCGTAGCTATTTTGTCGCTATGGTGCATCTGTTCGTGGAATTCTTGCGGTATTTTTTTCGTCGAGTCATCCATTTTCATGCGCCAGCGCGCAACTTGCGGGCGTGCCGTCGGCTTCGGCGAAGACGGTGCCGAATTCTTCTTTCGACACCGAATGCGTACTTATGCCGCGATACTGGAACTGCAATGCGCGCCGGCGGTTCGCTGTGTGGTTGGGCGGAGTCTGGTGCGGCAGCATGGCGGAGAAGAACATAATGCCGCCGGCTTTAAGCGGCACGGCTACGGCTTGGCCCTTGTCGATGCGGTCGGGCAGAATCTCGCAGTCGATGGTGTGGTGGTGCCTGAGCGCGCCGAGTCGGTGGCCGCCCGGCAAGATATGCATGCAGCCATTTTCGATGGTGGTGTCATCCAGAGCGATCCAAGCGGTGGCGATCTTGTCTAGAGGCAGCCAGTTGAAATAGGCATTGTCCTGGTGCCAGGGTTTCTCCGAGCCGATTAGCGGTGGTTTTGATAGCGCCATCTCCGCTTTTAGGATGGCTTCTTCGCCGATTAGTTGGGCGATGAAACCGGCTATCCTGGGATGTTGGATCAGGTCGATAAAGGTCTGATGTTCGCGGTGGTAACTGAATAGCTTCCTAAACTTGAGCTCCGCCTCATCGATGGGCAGCGCCAAAGGGTCGATACCGGCCTCGAAGTGGATACCGAAGCCACTATCCGGGTTGACGACTTGTATGCCCGCGTAATTTTTGCTCGCGTCCGGTCGTTCGCGCAGCTCGGCTTCGCCGCGGTGCGCACGTTCCAGCAATTGGCAGGTAATCTCTGTCAACGCTGAGCGGGCTGCGGTGATTTCATCCGCGGTTAACGCGTTTTCAAACGCGACGCAGCCTATTTCGCTAAACTGCGCGAGATGCTCGGGGCCGAGCGTATCGGGGCATTCGTCGACGATTAACTTCGTATCGTTATAGGCCATTGCTGCCATTCCTTCCCAGGGAATCTTTTGATTGCAGATCGTTTTAATGTGCCGGTGCGTTGAACGTGGCCTGCGCCTTGTCCCGTTCCCGCATGCGGATATATTCCCACTCGTAGGGCGCTTCGCGCAACCTGGACGGGCCGTTGCGTACGTCGATGCCCATATCGGCGGCTTGCGGATAATGGCTGTAGATCATCAGGCGCCGAGGATTACCCGAGGTATTGGGGCGCGAGTTGTGGATTAGCAGCGACGAGAAGAGCAGGACCGTGCCGGCCGGCACTATCAGGTCGATACCGCCGGCCGAATCGATTGAGCCGGGCTCGACGATCAGGCCTCCGTGCTCCGATTGTTGATGCGGCAGATGTTCTTTATGCGTGCCCGGCCAGATATGCAAGGGACCGTTCTCTGCGGTGCAGTCGTCGAGGCAGATCGCCGATGAGATGATCGTCTGCGGATAATCTTGCGCCTTGTAATACGCCCAGTCGCTGTGCATGCCCCAACCGTCTGAACGCCGTCTGCTGATATCGAAGCCGCTGACCGGCTCGGGTAGAGGCTGTTTGTAGTTGAGCTTTTCTTCCATCAGTATCGGCTCATCGGCCATTAGCGTCCGCATGGGGCCGATGAGCCGCTCGTCGGCCGATATTGCCGCCAGATACAGCGAGAGGTCGTTGACCGGTTGTATCTTGACGGCCATCTGTTCACCCTGCGCGGATTCGACGATGGCCAGGCGGCCGCTGCGCCTGCTGTGTGCAATCGACGAGTTGATGATCAGTTCGAGTATCGCGTCGGCTTCCCCCTGCATTTTGGCAACTTCGTCGGGGTTGAAGGCATCGGGGATGGCTATATAACCGGCGCGGTTGAACTCTTCGATTAGTTGTTGGTCTGACATTGCGGGGCATCCTTTGGGCTCAGAGCGATTTTTCAGATACGAGCTAAGACTAAGATATCGTCTAATAGCGGCGGGCAAAAGACGGATCGCAATAAGACTCGGCCAAATCGCGTTTTTGCGGGCAATGCCGTTTATTAAAATGATCTGCAACTACCATGAATTGACAAGGATATGCTGAAGTATGCGATTTTATGTTTTGCTTTACTTTTTATTCTTTGCCTCTGAGGGCTTGGCGCAAATAGCCGATGTGCGCGTCTTGGTTTTTTCGCGCACGGCAGGTTTTCGCCATGACTCGATCCCCGACGGTATCGCCGCGATTCGCCGGTTGGCCGATGAAAGGGGGTTTGTCGTGGAGGCGAGCGAAGATCCGACGATTTTTCGCGATGGGCAACTGCAGCAATATCGCGCGGTGGTTTTCCTCAGTACTACGGGCGATATACTGACGGGGGCACAGGAAGAAGCTTTTGCACGCTATATCCGGCGTGGAGGTGGTTTTGTTGGCATACACGCCGCTGCCGATACCGAATACGGATGGTCTTGGTATGGCGGCTTAGTCGGCGGTTATTTCGCCAGTCACCCGGAGATCCAAAACGCGCAGGTCCGCGTGGTCGATCCGGTGCATCCTTCGACGCGCGAGTTGCCCCGACGCTGGGACCGCCGGGACGAGTGGTATAACTACCAGGGCAATGTACGCGGCGCGGTACACGTATTGGCGGTGCTCGACGAGGACAGTTATAGCGGCGGGGCGCAGGGCGTCGACCACCCGATTGCTTGGTGCCATGAATACGACGGGGGACGGGCCTGGTATACCGGCGGCGGGCATACGCGGGAAAGCTATAGCGAGCCGTTCTTTTTGCAGCATCTACTCGGCGGTATCGAATATGCGACGGGTCTTGAGTCGGGTGATTGCGGGGCGGGTGTCGACGCAAATTATGAAAAAGTCGTACTCGATGCCGATGCGCAAAACCCGATCGCCTTGGCGATTGCCGACGATGGCCGAGTGTTTTATATCGAGCGCAACGGAGCAGTAAAAGTCTACTTGCCCGACAATGGCGAAGTGGCGGCTGTCGGCGCGCTGGCGGTTTCGACACGGCAGGAGGACGGTCTGATCGGCATTGCGCTGGACCCGGGCTTTGCACAGAACAACTGGGTCTATCTCTTTTACTCGCCCGCTGGATCCGCACAAAAACAGCATGTTTCCCGTTTTGTGCTGCAGGATAACCGCCTCGACCTGTCGTCGGAACGGGTGATTCTGGAAATTCCCACGCAGCGCGAGCAATGTTGCCATTCGGGCGGGGCGTTGATTTTTGGACCCGACGGCGCGCTCTATATCGGTGTCGGTGACAATAGCAATCCCTTCGATTCGGACGGCTATACGCCGATCGATGAGCGGCCCGGCCGCGCGCCTTGGGATGCACAACGCACTTCGGCCAATACACGTGATTTGCGCGGCAAGATCCTGCGCATTGTTCCGCGGCAAGACGGCAGTTATACCATTCCCGCGGGCAATCTCTTCACCGATCGCCCGGACGACGGACGGCCCGAGATCTATATCATGGGCGTACGCAACCCCTACCGGATCTCTATTGACCAGAGCCGGGACTGGCTCTATTGGGGTGATGTCGGTCCGGATGCCGGCGCGGCGAATCGCGCTCGCGGACCGGCCGGTCTCGACGAGTGGAACCAGGCCCGTTCGGCGGGCAACTACGGTTGGCCCTATTGCATTGGGGATAATAAAGCCTATGTGGATTTCGCCTTTGCCGATTCTACATCGGGCGATCCTTTCAACTGTGGTGCACCGATCAACGCCTCGCCCAACAATAGCGGCCTGCGGCAACTTCCACCGGCAGAGCCGGCTTGGATCTGGTATCCGTATGGCGCTGCGGCGGATTTCCCCGAGTTGGGCGGCGGTAGTGGCCGCACGGCGATGGCCGGACCGGTTTATTATCACCAGTCGCGTGCGGGTCGAGCGCTGCCGGCTCATTACGACGGTGCGCTCTTTATATACGAGTGGGCGCGCAATTGGTTGCGGACGGTGCATTTTGATGCGGCGGGCGAGATCCTGCAAATCGATCCTTTCCTACCCAGTATCACCTTCAAACGCCCGATCGATTTGAAATTGGGTCCCGATGGCGCGCTCTATATGTTGGAGTGGGGCAGCGGTTTTTGGGGCGACAACGAGGACGCGCAATTGGTGCGGCTCGACTATGTGCGGGGCACCCGTGCACCAGTAGCGCGCGGTCGGGCGACGGCGACGGATGGTTTGGCACCGCTGGCCGTGCAGTTTAGCGCTATGGATACTTTCGATCCGGACCCCGGTTCGGTGTTGGAATTCGCCTGGGATCTCGACGGCGATGGCCAAGTCGACAGTCGGGCGGAGGAGGCCGATTTCACCTACGCGGTCAACGGCGATTATAATGTATTGCTGACGGTCACCGACGAGGACGGCCATCAGAGCACGGACAATATCAAGATTACCGTTGGCAATACGCGGCCCGAGATCCGTATCCTTGCCCCTCCGGCCGGTGGTTTTTTCAACTGGGGCGAAGTCGTTCCATTCGCGGTAGAGGTCGCCGACGCGGAAGACGGAGAAACGGCTTGCGGGCAGGTCGTCTTCCAGGCCTTTGTCGGCCACGACGCGCACAGCCACCCCTTGGACGAATACGCGGGTTGCCAAGGGCGCTTTACCGCCCTTGGTGGCCACGGTAGCCAGGCCGATGATTTGTTCTATACCGTTGAGGCGCGTTATACCGATCGGGGCGGGCCGGGTGCTGGTTCGCTAACGGCCCGTGCGGGTTTGATCCTGCAACCCAAACGCAAGGAGGCCGAACACTATACGCGCCAGAATGGCGTACTGCTGGAGGATACAGGGGATGTGCGCGGTGGCGGCCAGAATGTCGGCTGGATCGACCACGGCGATTACTTGGTCTTCGCGCCGGTTAATTTGCTCGGCATCGATTCGCTGAGTTTTCGCGTGGCTTCGGCGAGTGAGGGCGGGCGTCTTGAGGTGCGTATGGACGCAGAGACCGGTCCGTTGTTGCTTCGTCTCGATATTCCGGGCACGGGCGAATGGCAGCGTTATATCGACGTGGGCGCTGCGGTTGAGGACCCGGGTGGTACGCACGAGTTGTTTATCGTCGCCAAACGAAATCAGGGCGACACCGGTTTGTACAATATCAACTGGATCGATTTCCACGGTCCCGGAATCTCTGGCGCTTCTTCGACGGCGATCGCGGATACCGATAGGGTGCGGCCGAACGCCTTCTCGCTGGCGGCGGCCTATCCCAATCCGTCGAATGGCAGTGTGGTACTCGGTTATACCTTGCCCGAGGCCGCTTTGGTGCGGCTGGAGGTTTTCGACGTGTTGGGACAGCGGGTGGCTACTGTCGTCGACGAATCGCGTGCCGCTGGCCAACACCGGCTGCGCTATGATACTTCGGTGCTGGCTAGCGGTCTGTATCTCTATAGGTTGTCCGCCTTGGGGCGGTCGGCGAGTCGGCGGCTGGTCGTCGTTAAATGAGGAGATGTCGACAAGGTCTCCGTGCGCTGAGAGTTGAGTAACTAGGCGAAAATTAGGACATGTGAAACCAATAGCAGCGGGACTAAAAAAGTCGCTACATACCAGGCGACGGCGCATAGCGGTGCAATATCGAGGTGGCGCAAGGCGGTGATTCGGTCAATCGCGCCGACAATATAGCAGGTCCAGACGAATAACAGCGCTCTGGGCGAATTTCTTTGCAGGGCAGTGGCCAGGTCGCCATCGGTGGCGGGGATCGCGAAATCGCCGGGCAATGCGCGCGTTCTTTACCGCCTGACAAAAGTTACCGCCTGACAAAAGTGCACGCGTTAACCCGGGCAAGTCAAAGACGTGGGCTAGGCGGTGAGTTGTCTCCTACTTGACCGAAAAGCCTCAAAAGCGCTATATACTTTCCCATATGACTAATTCAAATAATAATAGTGAGCTCTACGAAGATAGTATCCGCGAGGCGAAGCAGGCGGAAGACGTCTTTTTTCGTTCTGAGCGCGTCGATTTCCTACAAATATCATCCTCGTTGCACCCGGAGGCTAAATCGGCGATTGTCGTGCATAAGCCGTTGCGGCCGTCGCCTATTCTGCTTTTTACGCACGGCTGGCATATGAGCGTGCAGCGGCCGGCAGAGGATACGGAAAACCCCTACCCGGGCTTTCTGTCGGTGCAGGTGGATATGCGGGGCCGGGCTTTTTCCACGGGGCAGCCGGATGCGAATGGATTTGAGTTATACGATGTCTACGACGCGCTGCAATCTGCCAGAGAAGATTACGCCGATTTGATCGTCGATCCCGAGCAGGTGTATTTTGTCGGCGGCAGCGGCGGCGGCGGCAATGCGCTCGGTTTGGCGGGCAAGTTTCCGGATCTGTTTGTTAGCATTACGGCCAATTTCGGCATCAGTGATTATGCCGACTGGTACGAGAGGGATGCCATCGGCGAGTTCCGCGACGAGCTGGACCCGTGGGTCGGTTGCAGCCCCGAGCAAAACCGCATGGCCTATGCGTCGAGAAGCGGTATCACCACGGTGGAGAATTTGCTTTCGCCTGTATATATGGCGCATGGCGAGCTGGATCCGCGCGTGCCGGTATCGCAGAGCAGGGTCTATTATGAAAAGGCGCTCTCCTTGGGCAAAATCGCGCATTATCTCGAATTGGCCGGTGTCGGCGACCGCAGTCACCTCGGCAAGATCACCGACAAGCAGAGCGCGTCTTTTGCGGCGTTTTGCGATCGCGCGTTAGTCGATCACCAAGCACCCCCTGTATTACCGCAAAGCGGAGAGCTGGTCGTCGCCGGGTATCTGGTGACGAAGTATTTCACCGTCTTTCTCGACAGCATCGATCGTGTCGCGCGGATCCGTTATGACCTAGAGTGCAGGGAAGTAGATTTTGTGGATGGTGCCGGAGTGATTAGCTGGCGGTAAGCGTTGTATTCTCCACTGTGCTTGTTATGAGGCACGGCCCGTCAGCGTGAGCCTGGCCGAGTCGCAATCAGCAAAACAAATCCTCCATATATCCCGCTATTGGTTGAAAAGAAAGGCCAATGTATATATGAGCATCAGCGAATTACACGCCAAAGCCGATCGCTTGGAAAAAGAGCTGCGGGAGACACGCGAGCAAATTGCGCGGGAAACCCACGACCCCGAAGTTGTGACGGCCGAATTGGCGCGCACCCGGGCATATGCCTTTAGCGCGCAGGCGGATCCGGTCGAGGAGATGGTTGCCGGTTGCGCCGATTCGCTTAGCCGCTACGGTTTTTGCGTTATCGACAATGCGATTCCGCGGCATCAGGTCGATGCGATCCGCGACGAGGTCGTAGAGGCGCAAGCCGCTATTCGCAAGAATGTCGAAGGGATCAGGAGGCTGTTTGATGAAGAGGGCGCCAACGCGGAAGAGTTACTAGCGGGTAAAGCGGCGGCTAATGGCGTGGAGTTGCGTCGGGTGCGTCGGGTCGGGCACCCGCCGAAGCCGCCTAACGACATTGTGCGGATGCCGCAGTACGCCGAGCACTTGGCCAACCCGGTAGTTACGGCTGTCGCCCGTCGTGTGCTCGATGAGCACTTGCGCATCGCGCAGTTGCATCCGCGCATTATCGAGACGGATGCTCCCGACGGCACGCCGGGCGGTTTTGGTTCGACGAAATACCGCGGGCGGGCGGACAGCCGCGAATGGCATACCGACTGGCCGCACGATTTGTCGGCCTACGGTAGGGAAAACCCCAACGAGAATGTCGGTTGTGTGCGCCAACCTTTTCCGGACGTGACGATGTGTCTGGTGATGATCTGGTATATGACGGACGTCGACGAAAACTCGGGCGGCACCTGGATCGTGCCCGGTTCGCACAAGGACCCGAGAAATCCGCGCGGACCGGCCGACGGTATCTCGGTCACCGCGCCGATTCCCGGTGATATGCAGGTTTCGGCACCGGCGGGCTCGGTTTATATACAAGACTCGCGCTGCTGGCATGCGTCGGCAATGCACAATCCGAGTGGCCGGGCGCGGGTGGCGGTGGTCAACCGCTGGTGCCCGTGGTGGGTGTCGGTCGACGACTACGCGCCGGGTGATAAATACAGCGCCAATACCGTCTGTCAGCCGCTGTCACATGCAGAGTATCGCGGTCTGCCTGCGGCCTTGCAGCCTTTGTTGCGGCATGTATGCCCCGACGAGCGGGATACGTTGCAGGCTTCGGTGCTCGAACGCGCCGAGGCGGCAGGGCGGCGTACCGCAGCGGGTTTTCGCCAGCTTGAAGAGGATATTGAGGGGCGGGTGCAGGCAAATGCGCATATTCGGGTGCCGGTGGGCTCCGTGAGCAGCGGAATCTCCAAGCATTAGCTGAGCAAAGGATGGCAAGAGGTTGAGGGGAGCCTCTCCGCTCGAGTCCGTAGCGCGGCTATTTTAGTATCAGCTAAGGTTTATATAAGTCATAGAAAATGGGAGCCAAGAGAAAATCGTTGGCTCCCATTTTTCTTTTATAAGCAGGCTATGCTTCGCCTGCTTTAAAGGTTGTTTTGCGGCGCCGAAATATAAGGCTCGCGTTCGAAGCGGCAGTCCGACTCAACGAGACGCGGGTCGTCTTGCTCGCGCAAAACACGCATTAGCTGCTCGTGTAACTGTCGGCGCGTGTCAGAATACTTGGAATCTTGCGCGACATTGTGCATATAGTGCGGATCGACGCGCAAATCGAAGAGTTCTTCTTGCGGCCGTTTGCCGAAGCCAAGTTCGAACAGGGGTTGCACGGCTTCTTCTGCCCGATGGTGGATCATCCAGGCTTTGGTCGGGCCGGCGTCCATATCGGGGTAGACGGCGAAAGTGTCTTTACAGAGTTCGGCGAAAGAAGGAGCGGTGACGGTCGGGTCATCGAGGCCACCGGGGTTGCCTGCCGGCCAGCGGTCGGGGGCGAAATTGTAGATGTAGAGGAAGTCTTTTGTGCGGATGGCGCGCTGGGGGTAGGGCAGAAAGCCTTCGCGTGCCGCTGCGACATGGCGCTCGCGTCCGAGCACGACGAAGGTGCGTTGCTCATCGACGAGGCCGCTTTCTGTACTTTCGAGTACGGGCAGTAGGCTGCGTCCGGTCATGCTGTCGGGGATGTCGACGGCGGCGGCCTCTAAAAAGGTCGGCGCTAGGTCCATCAAGTTGACCGCGTCGTCGACGGCGCGGCCCGCCGGTATGCGACCCGGCCAACGCGCGGCCAGCGCGACCTCGCAGCCGATATCGTACAAATTGCACTTGGCCCGCGGAAACCCCGGGATGCCGTGGTCGCCGCTGACGACGACAAGCGTATTGTCCAACTCACCGATGGCTTCGAGGCGCGCGAGGATAACGCCCAGGCCGGCGTCTACGGCCAAGCACTCGCCGAGATAATCGGCTACGTCTTCGCGTACATCGTGCACGTCGGGCAGAAAGTCGGGCAGGTGGCCTTGCAAGTCGTCGGGCTCTAGGTCCCACAGCGCTTTGCCGGAACCGCGTTCCCAAGTCCGGTGGGTATTGGTCGGTCCCCACCAATAACAAAAAGGTTGCTCAGCGGGGCGGGCTTCGAGGAAGGCGTCGAAGTTTTGTCGGGTTTCGTCGTAGAGGGCCTGCTTGGCGCCTTCTATGCCCAACTCGTCGGCGTTATCCGTAACCCAATGCGAGAAGCGGCTGTAGTTGGTGCCGGCGGGTTCGTAGCGCGTGCGGTCGGCGCCGTAAGGGGCGTTGATCGCCTTGCCGGGCGACCAAACTTTATAGGTGTAGCCGATATGGTAACCAGCCTTTTCCAACTCCAGGGGATAGGTCGGGATGGTTTCGTCCCATTCGGCGCCCTGTAAGATGGCGCCCATGCCGGTCTGCCAAAAATATTGTCCCGATAAAACGGAACTGCGGCAAGGTGTGCAACTCGGCGCGGGCACGGCCGCGTTTTTAAACAGCACGCCTTCACGGGCGACCCGGTCGAAGTGCGGGGTGTCGATTAACTGATTGAGGGAGTTGGCTTCTTCATAGGGGCGATAGGCGCTGGCGTAGCGGCCCCAGTCATCGGCGAAGGCGAATACGATATTGGGTTTCATATAAAGACTAGCCTTTGATTAGTACAGCTTTAGCTCGATTATATCCGCCATCCTGGCGGAATATTTATGGTGGTCCAGTAGCGATAGTGCATTTTCGCCTCCATATCCAGCAAATTCAAATGGCGCGTTCTCTCGACGGATTCCTTCAGCGCCATATGGACCAATTCCTATTTTGTTTTTACCCATCTGTATTTGAAAGCCTCGGTAACGAACTCGTCGAAAAAGCATGGCAGGAGTCCAAGAGCAATACTTACTCATCCCACTCAAAGACCACTTTGCCGGTCTGACCCGTGTCAAAGAGCGAGAAGGCTTCAACGGCCTCTGCGATTTTGAAGCGGTGCGTGACGATCTGATTGAGCGCTACGGGTTTTTTGAGCAGGAATTCGACCGCGGCAAAATAGGACGCCATCGAAAAGACTGAATTGCCGCGGACGGTGAGATCTTTTGTTAGCACGTCCGCGAAGTCGACGGTCAGGTCGGGAGCGGAGCCGCCGCCGACATAGACCACGGTGGCGCCGCGACTGGCGACGGTGGCCGCTTGCTTACGGGCGATGGCGTTTCCCGAGCATTCTAACACGCCGCCAACACCCGTGCCCCCGGTTAAGTCCCTGATCGCGTCAACGGGGTCGTCGTTTTGGGCGTTGATCACCTGGCCCTTGCCGACCTTTCTCGCCAGGTCGACGCGATAGGGGTGCGTATCGACGCCGATGCCGCGATAACCCATGCCGATGCCGAGCAACAGACCGGATAGGCCCACAGGCCCGAGACCGAAGACCACCAACGTGTCGCCGACATGCGTCGGAATTTTGCGCAACGCGGAAAAAGCAGTGCCCGCCGTACAGGCGAGTTGTGTGGCGACGGTAAAGGAGAGCGCGTCGGGTAGGGGTAGGCAATAGCGCGCTTCCGTCAGCATATAATCGGCGTGCGAGCCGTCTTGTGTGCGTCCGAACGCGCCGCTGCCGCTGCCTTCGTCGCAAAAGGCCGCGTTGCCCGAACGGCAGTCCATGCAGTGCCCGCAACCGAGTCGGTGATAGACGCAGACCCGGTCGCCGACGCAAGGATGATCGACATTGGGGCCGACGGCGGCGACGATTCCGGTGGGTTCGTGTCCGGAGATCATACCATTTCGTTCGTTGGCCCAGGTGCGGCTGCTGTGGTACTTGTGCAAGTCGCTGCCGCAGAGCCCGGCGACCTTTGACTGTATGAGCACCTGTCCCGGACCGGGTTCGGGCTCGGGAAAATCGCGCACTTCGACTTGGCTATCGCCGAGGTAAACCACACCTTTCATCGTCGCTCTCCGATCTTCGCTGTGTATTAGACTTAAGCCGTCAGTCGTTGGATCGCTCGGCGCCCGGCACGTCGCGGTCGGGCAAAGTATAGCTCATCCAGCGCGTCAGGTCGCGCTGCGCGGGGGTGAAACGTTCGCGGATCGACGGCGGCATCCAATAGTGTCGGGCGTTGTGGTGGTCCCACATGGGGCTGGCCCGGTTGCGTTGCACGTGGTTGTATTGCAGGGTCGTGCGGCGGCGCTTGCTCGTCTTGTTGGCGCCGGCGTGCGTGAGCGCTTCGGTGAAGAGCATCACATCGCCGGGCTCGCCGGTAACTTCGATGGCGCCGGGCGTATCGAGGCCCGCCGTGCCCCAGCGCTCGCGGTCGAGGTTTAGATTCTTCTTGTGCGATCCGGGTATGATGCAAAAACAGCCGTCGCCCGGATGATTTGGCGTGAGCATCGTGACGACGTTCAGCATCGGCGAACGGATCACGCCATCGCGCACGGTGTACTCTTCTGTTGGCAGCCCATTGTGCCATCCTGTCGCTGTACGGCCGGCGTATTTAGAGATCGACCAAGTGTTGACCAACTGCGGCTCGGCCATGAATTCTTTTAGGTAGGGCAGATAGGAAGGGTGCGCGATCAATTGGTCGAAAACGGGGTCGAGGCGCGGTAGACCGTTGAGCCGGATCTGGTTGTCGACATTAGTGTCTTTGCTGAAGTGTTGGCCGTTGACTACGGGTATGCCCGCGGCCCAGCTTTCGTCGTGTTCTTTGGCTTCGTTTTCGACAACGGCAGCGTCGAGCGCATCAATCAGGTCGCGGTCGATGGCACCGCGCAGGATCAGATAGCCCTGTAGGTCGAAAAGAAAGCGTTGTTCTTCGCTGATTTCGTGCATGTGGTGTTCTCGTTTCTATCTATCTGTGTTTTGGATTGCAAGGCTGCGACATTTCAGTATAGCACCATTCCCGGGCCATTACAAAGAAACGCTGAGGCCCTAAGTTCGGCAGGTGATCTTTGCAGCCGTTGCATTTTTTTAAATAATTAGAGAAAGATTGCAAATTAAAATGTCTGCCCGCCTGCGCTGAATACCTCGTCCAGGGCGGCGAGTAGATCCAGCTCCCGAAAGGTCAATCCCGTCGCCTCGTCGTCTACGATATTGCCGGTGCGTTGGAAAATCGCCAATATGGCGTCGGGGATCGTCGGGCCGTACGCTTGCCAGTCGCAGTTGGATTTTTTGATGGCTTCCCTTAGCACTTGCGCGCTGGCGGCGGCGTAGGCGTTTGCTGATGAGGTCGCCTGGGCGCAGACCAGTAGGTCGATGCCGTGGTAGCGGTCTAGGTAGACGGCGTGCTGGCCCGGTGTCGTCGCCCCGATCCCGAAGCAGTGCGGCTGGCAAGCGGGCCAGGAAATGCCCTGAGTGTGGTTGTTATTGCCGCTTGGGGCGCTGACCCAGATCTGCATCTGCCGCAGGGTTTGCAACTCGGCGTCAATGGCCGTCGGCACCGGCGCCC
>LWDU01036166.1_pt1 | contig 52272 bp, 42 predicted proteins | sample 727161 | NCBI WGS metagenome assembly LWDU01 (sample SAMN04566230, study PRJNA314399) | hydrothermal vent metagenome | isolation source: deep sea hydrothermal plume seawater | place: Mexico: Gulf of California, Guaymas Basin | collected 2004-07-11
GCCGCGACCTCCGCCGCGACCTCCACCGCGACCTCCGCCACCGCCACCGCCGCCACCGCCACCAACGGCTCCAACGGCTCCACGCGTATCACCACCACCGCCGCCACGAGGATCGCCGCCACGAGGGTCGCCGCCACCACCTGGAGCCCCGCCCTGACCCTCTGGCTTGGGGCCACGTCTTCGTCTTCTTCGTCGCCGGCGCGGACGATCACTGTCGTCACTGCTCTCCGAGTCTTCCGAACTGCCGCCGTCGCCCGAGCCACCTTCGTCACCTGACGCACCGGAACGACCAACGTCACCGGAACCATTTCGGTCGTCGGACGTATCATCAATCATATCCGCACCGTGGTCCTCAAACCTTGCGGCCCGCGCTTCTTCCATCACGGCTGCTGTATCATCAATGGGCGGAGCCTTGGCAAGATCGTCAGCAAAGTCCTGTTCGACTTCGACTTTCTTTTTCTTAGCAGGCGCCCGTTTTCGAGCAACACGCTTTTTGGCTGGCTTTGCTGAGGGGGCGTCTTCAGCGACTCCGTCTCCGAAGGAATCCTCAGTCGCTGCTGCTTCGGCCGGAGCCTCATCCTCAGTCTTCTTGCGACGAGTGCGAGTGACCTTTTTTCGTGTGGCAGTAGCTTTGGTCTTGCGTGCTGGTGAAGTTTTTTCTTCAGCACTGGAGCTGCTTGTCGGCATAGGAAACCCTATTTTCCTGTACGAAATATAGAAACGTGGCAAAAGCGGCGCAAAGCGAGAAAATGCTTGCCCACGTCGTTGAAATTGACGAGTCCACAACATCAAAGGGCAATATGGCGATGCAACTCGTGCCATTAAGCGAATGTTGTTGATTCGCGAACGGTCAGTAACCAGAGAGCCTGTCTGGCAGGCGAAAAACGAACCCTTTCGGGCAGGCTAAGGGATTCATGCCACTCGACAACGAATCACCGAGAAACCTGTTTGCAGAGGCAAACGGGGAGGCAGTCGCATCCCTCAAGTGACAATCTGACAAATCACCCCCGGGAAGTGTCACCAGGACACATCATCGTCCTCGATGACAACCGGAATTAAGGCACCGGTCACGCCTCTGGGGGACTTCGTCAGTTGTTGGAGCTGCCTGTGTGAGCTCCGAGAATACGCGAAGATTTTACTTGTGTGGTGGCTGAGTGCGGGCAACCCGCGATCAGCAGCAACTCAATTGGTCTTAGTATTAACTTAACGGTTTGCTGTGTCAATCGATCTCTGCGATATCTGCACCTACATTTTGCAGGGTTTGTGTTTTTTTTGACTGGGTACTCTGCAAACACAGAAGAATCCACCGCCACTGTCGTCAGATATGACCGGGAAAGACCACCCATTTGCGGTGGCCTGACCACGATTTAGAATGGCCAGCTGACTTGCGCATGTTGCGCAGACACTATGTCGCAGCTACCAATGCAGGCAGACCAGCAGCTCCGAGCGAAAGCTCAAATCTGAGTGCGAGCCGTCCCGCATTAGTTGAAACGCTGACCCACCAGATCGTCAACTCTGATGGCGTGACGAATCCGCGTGTACTTCAGCGGACTCTGCTTGAAACTGACGCGATTGTCCTCAGAACTGAACAGATATAGTCTATCATCAAAAAACGCACCAAATCTGATTTTCCCAGCCACCGCGCGGTCATCCGTCAGCAGGACGATGGGATCGCACCCCATGTTCTGGGGGGCATAATCCGATGGAGCTTTCAGGAACTGTTTCCGCAGTTCTTCGGTGCTGAAGAAGTAGGTAATGCCTCGGTAGGTCGTTGTCAGATCTTCGCGACCGGAAACCCATTCCCGGTCCCTCAACAGACGCACGGGACAGAATCCTTCAAGGCCAATAATCCGTGTACTGGCGACGACACGTGGCGCGGGAGACTGTGCTCCTTTCGCCGCGACGCGCCTTAACAACGACATGTAAGCCAGCGTTGATTTGAATCCTACATTTAGCGTCTCAGTCGTTCCGTCGCGATAAACCACGACATCACGCGGTATTGTTGACGCACCAAACTGCGCAGCAATGGCAGGATCCCGCGCAACATCAATTTCCACGGCGGCAAGCCCCTCACTCAACTGTCGCTGCACCTCACGATTGGAAAATACCTGCTGACTCATTTGCCGACAGGGACCGCAATACGAGGCATGAAAGTGGATCAGCAAAGGAAGCTCGTGCTGCTCTGCTGCATCACGGGCGGCTTCGTATGATTCGTACCAGCCTTCACTCGCCAGAGAGAATGACGAGGCTGTGGTAAGAAAAACTGCGGTGAGTAAAACGGCGATTCGGTTCGGCATTGTGGCTTCCGTGTTTCGTCCGACGGAGTGTGCCAGCGACAATCACGGGAAAGCGATTTTCCGCAGAAGCGGTAAAGCGCTGAGCGGGGCCGGCATGTGTTTGTATCGGCCGAATGACAGAATCGAGTCGTTGCGCATGACAACCGGAATCGGGCTTTCTGCACAGAAACATCAAACATCGCCGGAATGTGTAAGAGAGAGCGTCGCTGCCGGATTTAACGATTAGGAAACAGACGCGGTCAGGGTCGACTCATTTTACAGGAAAGCCCCGTCCCACGGATTGCAGCATGCCGGCCGCTTTGTGAAGTGTTTCCTGGTATTCGTCTTCCGGTTCCGAATCCGCCACAATTCCGCCGCCCACGGGAAACTGCACAACACCGCCTTTCAGCGTGAAAGTGCGGATCAGAATGCTGCTGTCAAAGTCACCGTTCGGTCCCAGATAAAACATGTTCCCGCAGTAAGCGCCACGTGCTGTAGGTTCCAGTTCTGCGATAATTTCCATCGCTCGAATTTTGGGAGCACCGGTAATCGAACCACCGGGAATTGCCGCCGCACACAGATGCCAGACGTCATGACCGGGTTGCAGCTCGCCAACAATTGTGGACACGAGGTGCTGCACCGTTTCGAACACTTCAATCTCACACAGCCCCGTCACCTTAACTGACCCGGGCCGACACACTCGCGACAGATCGTTGCGCAGCAGGTCGACAATCATGACATTTTCCGCGCGGTCTTTTTCGCTGGCGAACAATGCGTTGCCGGTGAACAGATCGGCGATAGGTGAACGGTGTCGGCGGCGCGTTCCCTTGATCGGCCGCGATTCAACAAGGCGACCATCGCTGACTTTCAGAAAACGTTCTGGCGAGGCACTGACCACAGCAAAGTCGTTGTGCTGAAACAGACCGCAAAACGGTGCGGGATTGTGCTGCTTCACTCGACAGTAGAGATCGAAAGCGGACTTCGTCCACGGCGTCGTCAATTGCTGAGACAGATTGGCCTGAAAAATATCGCCCGCCCGGATGTACTCAATCACTCGTTCGACACCAGCCATGTATTGCGTCGCGGAGAAACTGGAAAAGACATCCTGGTAACCTTCCAGCGGATACTTTGCCGACAATTCGCAGCAAGCCTGACCATCACTGCCTCTGGCGGGCCGCTCCGCGTCGCAGCCAAGTCTCTCCAGCACCCATTCCGTCCGCCGTCGCTGGCTTTCTTCCGGAGCGACAAGGGATTCGAGTTGCAGGACACACAGGCGAACGGAATGTTCGGCACGATCCCAGACGATAGCCCAGTCAAACAACCCGGCAGTCAGAGCCGGCGTTGAAAACTCGTCGACGGCGACTCTGGGAAGAACTTCAAAGGCGTGACCAAGTTCGTAAGACATCAACCCGGCAATGCCGCCACAGAATGGTGGAGCATTTCCCGACTCCACCAGCGGCAGTTGGCTGGTCCACTCGCGTAATTTCTCGAATGACGCGTCTCCGTGATCGCAGCGATCGAGTTGACAAACGTCGACGGGATCGGCCGTCAGAATGGTGTACCGAGCATCCGGGTGTCGACCGGGACTTTCGCTGTCAAAAACGACCAGGAATGACTGATCGGCGAATCGTCTCACAGTCTCGACAATGTCGAGGTGGTCATCCAGATTTTGAATAAAGAGACGGTTTGACACAGCTAAAGCAGTTTACAGATTAACGGAACCAGTTCTGGCTCGTGGCGGGCAGTCGTTCTGCTATCGAAACACAAGAACCGCGGCCATGAGCCAGCGAAATTCGCTGTAAAGCGAAACAGAATAAACGAACCATTCAAAGCGACACGGATCACGTGACCATCACGTCCCGCCGTTGTCTTCGTCGGAGCTTCCATGACGGACGGAAGAAGATCCGGGAAGCTCTCCGAGGACTCCCCATTGCAGCGACTCATCCTGAGTATACTGCTTTCCCAGGAATCGAGCGATTTCTGCGCGAGCCAGCTCGTAGCCCAGATAAAACGCGTGACCTGTATCGACGTCCTTGTTTGCTTTCAGTGCCGACGTGAAGACTTCAAACGGCCCGTCGCCATGCCAATGCCCTGCGTTGTTCATTAAATGCACTTCTGATGACGTCGCAAAGATCCGGAAATTCGGATCCGTCAATGCGGCCGCAAGTGCGTTCAGTGAGTCTTCGGATTCCGGCCTGAGCTTCGCATCCCGCAGCATCACCAACGACGAATCGATGTGTTTGGGAATGACGTGATTGTTGATGGAATGAGCGATCAGCCGACGTGCAGCGCTGAATTCGGCGACGGCCGTTCGACACCAGTTGATCACCTGAGTCGTCAGCACACTTCGGATGCCGAGTTCTTCGCAGACGGCAGCCAGCAACATATTTACGCCGGCAGAATCCACTTCCGTCAGTTCCGTAACATTCCCGATGCCCATCATCATGGGCACGTCGGGGTACTTTTGCCGAGCGTCCATGTAGCGCCGCAATGACGCGGTGAATCCCATGCCGATCGGTTCGATGATCGGATCAATTCGAAACGGAACTGTTGCCGAGGAAAGTTGTTCGATCAACCGATCCAGCGATTCTGCGTCGGACGGCGTATCCGGAATTGCAACGACTTCGACACCAAAGTCCGTCACCCAATCAATATTCGTGTGATTACAACTGAGAATCAGCTCTGCACCGGCCGCGACGGCCAGTTCCACTTCGTAACGGTCAAAGCTATCGATCGACACACGCAGGTTTTCGTCCCGCAGTGCCCGCACGATTTTGCCAACGGAACGACAACTTTCGCCAGGCACGCAACCCACATCAATCAGGTCGGCACCATCGTCCGACATGGCCCGCGCTTCTGCGACGACGTCTGAAACAGACATCCGTGTGGCATGATTGATCTCAGCAATGATGTCGATCGAGTAATCCTCAAGGCGGACTTCTTTCTTCGCACCGAGGCCGAAGTACTCAGGCAGATCGCGGTAATCCTTTGGCCCACGTTCGAAGGGCACGCCGAATTGTTGTTCCAGTCGGGACAGATCCCCCTGGCACCAGCCGGGCAGAACAACGCGATCAACGCCCGTCGGCACATGCAGTCGTTTCTGCAGCAGGTTGACGTGCAGCAACGCAGCCACCTGAACCCCGGGCACTGCGACTTCGTAGCGAAATCCGAGTCGCTGTGACAACTCAGCAACGGTCTCCCGCAAGCCGAATTCAGCCAGACGTCCGCTGACGAAGAGAATGGTCGAATTCCCGACTTCTGATGTTCGGTTTTCCGTCACCGTACCGCGCCGCCATTGACGTTAATGATCTGTCCCGTGATGTACGCTGCGTCTTCGCTAAGCAGAAACCGAGCCATGTTGGCGATGTCCTGCGGCAGCCCCCACCGCTGCAGCGGCGTCTCATCAAGGACCCGCTGATGCCAGTAGTCGCTGGCGCCGTCGCCCCAGGCAGTCTTAATCCAACCTGGAGCAATGCAGTTGACTCGCACGTCAGGAGCAAGGCTCAGCGACAACGAGCGAGTAAACCCCATCACGGCATTCTTGGTCGCAGCAAACAGCTCGCCGCTGTCGCCTTCCATGCCCCGGTCCGACTGATCCCAGCCGATGTTCAGAATGCAGCCATTTCCCTGTTCACGAAAACGACGGCCGAAAGCTCGTGACATTTCGATCGTCCCGGCGACATCAACGTCCAGCAACGTCCGCAACTTTGTCCCAAAGTCGGCTTCTTTCATGTCACCAGTCAACAGATCAGCGCCGGCGTTGTTGACAATGGCATCAATGTGGCCAAAGGAAAAACACCGTTCTTCAAACTGACTGCGAGACACCGGGTCCGCAACGTCGACCGCCAGCACTAACGCTTCACGACCCGATTTCCGGACGCCTGTCGCCGTCGCTTCCGCCAGATCTTTGGATTCGCGATAACTGACAACAACATCCGCTCCGGCTCGCGCGCACTCAAGTGCGATGGCTTGCCCAATTCCGCTGGACGAACCTGTCACGACGATTCTTTTTCCGATCAAACCTGCAAACGACATGCGGACAGATTAACGGCCACAACGCACAAAAGCACCCGTCCGGCGCTGCCGTCTTACGGGAACGACAGACTTCCGAAAATTGGCGCGCGATCTCCAGCGCAACTTCCACGGCACGCCGCTATCACGTGCTGCCGGCCTTCGTCGTTGCCACAAATACTGACCGCTGTTATCTGATACACAGTAGTCTTCCTTGACGGAAAAACGGCCTGACGCCAACCTTGCAGTGTTTGACAGCGCCATTTCGTTCAACCGGTTCAGTGAACTTTTGTGATCCACGTCTTTACGTTCTGTTCCAGAACACCCAGCGGCACGGCTCCGTCACGGAGGACAACGTCGTGGAAATCCTTGATATCGAACCTCGCCCCAAGCTCGCTTTCTGCCAAAGCACGTAGCTCACGAATCTTCAGTTCACCGATCTTGTACGCCAGTGCCTGCCCGGGCCATGCAATGTAGCGATCGACTTCGTTTTCGATATCCAGCAATGACTTGGCCGTGTTGGCGACAAAGAAATCGATGGCGGCCTGACGACTCCATTTCTGGCTGTGCATTCCCGTATCCACAACCAACCGTACGGCGCGCCACATTTCGTAGGTCAGCTGCCCGAATTTGGAATAGGGATCCTTGTACAGTCCCAGCTCCTCGCCGAGTTTTTCGCTGTACAGTCCCCAACCTTCGATGAAGGCCGTGTAACCACCGTAGCGACGAAACTCAGGCAGGTCATCCAGCTCCATTGCCAACGCGATCTGAAAATGGTGGCCGGGAACAGATTCGTGAAGCGACAGCGCTTCAATTTCGTACTTCGGTCGGTCCTGCGGGCGATACAGATTCACGTAGTATCCGCCCGGACGACTGCCATCGGCAGAGGGCCGCTGATAGTAAGCCGTTGTCGTGTCCGGAGCCATCTGAGCCGGAATAGGAATAATTTCATAGGCGGCTTTCGGAATGCGTTTAAACAGTCGAGGCAATTCCGGGTCGATCCGTTGACAACAGTCTTTGTACGCCTGCAGCAGATCATTGGGGTCTGTAAAAAAGAACTGCGGGGCGGACCGCAGATGAGTCAGAAATTCCTGAAACGAACCCTCGAACCCGACCTGCTTCTGAATCGCCTCCATTTCAGAACGAATTCGAGCGACTTCACTCAGGCCGATGTCGTGAATCTGCTGCGGGGTCAGATCTGTGGTGGTGAATTTCTTCGCCAGCGCGGCATACATCTGCTGGCCGTCGGGACGCTGCCAGCAGCCGACGTCATCAAATGACGCCGGCAGATACTCGTCCTCAAAGAATTTCAGAAACCGAGCGTACGCTGGCAGGATATTCCGTTCAATGGCCGCCTTCGCAGCACTGCGAAGTCTTGTGGCCTCGGCCTCAGACAGCTCAACCTTGAATGTGCGGAACGGTGCATAATAAAGACTGTCTTCGGCCTTCTTAACAAGCTGCTTGCGAATCTGCGTGGGGACTCGCTTCATCACGACTTTCGGATGCAGCATTCCCGTCGCCATGCCGTTTTTCATCAAGGCAATGGTCTGGTCCATGTACGTCGGGAAGGCGTTCAGCCGAGCGATCCAGTCTTCATAGTCGGTGACGGTATCGAAGCTTAGCAATCGGGCCAGATCGTTTTGGTTTTGAATGCCACCCCGTTGATTGACCGGCAGGAACTGAAGTTGCAGCGGCTGGCTGGCGATGCGAGTCTCGTATTCTCGTTTAAAGAGTTGATAGTTGAGCCGATCAGCATCACTCAACGGACTGACGTCAATCTGCAACAACCTGGCCATGGCCGCCCGAGTCTTTGCTGCCGAAGTCTCGATGGCCTCTTCAGAAACGTCACTCCACAAACGGTTGTACCGGCGATCACCCAGCTGCGATGCGTGTGTCGGGCTTTCGCGCAAGGTTCGCTGCCACTCGGAATCAAAGAGCTCATGAAGTGCTTGCGTGGCCGAATTCCGCTGGCTGATCGGTGAGTCGTCTGCAGCCAGGTTAAGAGCGGTTGTCTCCGCAATGAGCAGACAAATGACCAGCAGCCGTTTGAGAACGATGCGAGCATGTGAAACAGTCGTCGTCGATGTAGTTGTGGTGCCGACGGAAGTCCTGAAGAAGTGGCGGCGTGAGACAGTGGACGTCATGGAATGATCCTGAAACAAGTGGCACGATGTTCAACACACTCACGTTGTTCGCCACAACAGTCAAGCCTGAGACCTGATTCCGCGGTTGGAGAGCGGGGGACGTGAGTCCCGTGATTCGTACGCATGTTCGGCGCGGCAGTTGCCAAAAATCCGTCCACGACGCAGTCATTCAGGACGAAAAAACTCCGGTCACCATAGGCACGAACAATCCGGGCACTGGCACTTCCGCGGACCGTAAGACAGAGGCACGTTGTCATTTCACGGCGAACCACCCCGCACAGCTTAATCCACTGAAATGTGCCCCTGGTGAACAGGTCCTGATAGAGAAAACATTCATTCCCGCAACCGGAAGTGTGCAGACGAATTCAAAAAATGCCCTAAACTGCCTTCCCTGATAGAGTCAGGCAGTGAACAACACAGCGTTTCCGAGACGAAAACACGGAATTACCGGAGATACAGGTGTCAGAAGATCGTTCGATGGCCACCCGCGACATCGCATCAAAAGCGAATCGTATCTGGCTGATGGCGATGCTGGTCTCAGTCAGCTCGATGATCATGTTTCATTTTCTCGGGGCTGGCTGGGGACTCGCATTCCTTGCGGCCGAAATTGCATTGATTTCCATTGTCATTGCACAAGCATGCGATCCGTTCGCCGATGCAGCACAATATATCGGCGAGACACTCAAGGTGCCCGGTTCCGTGCGCGGCGCAACTCTGGACGCCATCGCCAGTTCGATGCCGGAATTGTTCTGTGGCATCTTCTTTGTGGTGACGGCACTGTCGTCGGCCGGGTCCGATGAGCAGGCAGCTATCCTGGCAGGCTCTGAAGGCTACGGTGCCACGATCGCGACGTGTGCCGGCAGTGCTGTCTACAACATGATTCTGATTCCGGCGTTCTGTGCAATTGTCATCTCTTACTTTCGCAAAGACCGCCCCTCAATCGTGGTCGATGACGAAGTCATTTCGCGCGACGGCATGTGGTGCGTCAGTTGTCAGATCCTGATGGTGCTGTTCCTGTTTCAGGATCATATGTACTGGTGGATGGCCTGTATCTTTTTGACCCTGTACGCTGTCTATGTGTGTCAGCTATACCGTGATGCACAACTCTGGCGGCTTAGAATTGTGGCCGTCAAGGAGATCTTTACAGCCCAGGGAACGTCTTGTGAAATCGGAGCCGTCACAGAACAGATTCGCGAAACCGGTCTGAAGGTGTCGTACAATTTCGTCGCACGAGCACTGGAAGATCTGAAGGCGGGAATTGACAACGCCGATGATGAAGATGACGCCGATTCCGCAGGTGTCCTGTTCGGCTACTTCCACGTTCCTCTGACCAGCATTTCGGCATGGGTAGTCATCGGCCTGTCGTCCGTGGTCGCTGCCATCGCGTGCTATTTTCTTGTCGATGCCACGCGTCAGATAGCAACAGAGCTGTCCATCCCCACGTTCTTCGTCGCGGTGATCGTGGCAGCTGCCGCTTCTTCGGTTCCGGACACTCTGCTGGCCATCGGAGCAGCAATGCGTGGTGATGATTCAGGAGCGGTGTCCAATGCCTTCGGTTCCAATATTTTTGACGTCTGTATCTGTCTTTCGATTCCACTTCTGGTGAATTCCTACCTGACCGGATGGAATCCCGTCAGCCTGCTGCAGGACGGCAAGCCCCTTCCAGGACTGGTTGGCCTGAGAACCCTGCTGGTTGTCCTGACAGTCGTCACCCTTGCCATCATGTGGCACAACCGCGAATTGACGCGAAAAAAGGCATTCATTCTGTGTGGACTGTACGCCGTCTTTATCTGTTACGCAGTGCTCGGTTCAATGGGTATTGGATTCGGCACCTGACGCGGCACAAAGGACTTCCTCACAAGAAATCGTGTCCTGGGACACATAACATTTGTCACAGACAAATCCGCAGCGACTGGACGACCAGCACGAAATCGCCGTGTGCCACGTTACCGCCTATGCCAAACCCAGAGCCTGGACAATTGCCGCCGTATCATTCCTGACGGCGATCGGTGAGTTGGCGTGAGGGGTTTTGTAGACGCCGGCGGGATGGAGTTTTTGGGCCTGCTTTTCAGGATCGCCGGTGTGGTAGGCGACTGTCAGGTCCGGATCCTTCAGTTGGTGCCCCGTCAAAATGCAGGCGACTCGATCACTGGCAGCGATCACACCTTCTGCACGTAGCTGCCTGAGACCGGCGATGGTCGCACCGCTGGCGGGTTCGCAGCCAAATCCGTTCGCGGCGATCAACGCTCGCGCATCCACAATCTCCTGGTCTGCAACGCTGCGAACGACGCCATCGCAAACATTCAGAGCTCGCAGAGATTTCACCAGGTTGACCGGGCGATTGATCTCGATGGCTGACGCCAGCGTATTGGCACGGCGGTCTTCGCTGTCCATCGATGCGTAGTAATTGCGAATGACGTCAGCGTTGTTGTGACCTTCGTTCCACTGCAGTTCATTGTTGTTCACTAGTTCGTCCAGCGTGCTGGCACCTGCGGCGTTGATGATCGCCAGACGGGGAATACGATCAATCAGACCGAGCTGCTTCAATTCCATGAAGGCCTTGCCGAAGGAGCTGCTGTTGCCGAGATTTCCACCGGGAACAACAATCCAGTCCGGCACTTCCCAGCCCAGACCTTCCAGCACTCGGAACATGATCGTCTTCTGACCCTCCAGTCGAAACGGATTCACGCTGTTACAAAGATAGATGGGGTGTTCCGCACATAGTTCGCGGACTCGGGCCAAAGCGTCATCGAAATCACCTTCGATCTGCAGAGTCTTTGCTCCATAGTCCAGCGCCTGCGAAAGTTTTCCGTAGGCAATCTTTCCGCTGCCGACAAAGACGACACACTGAAACAGGCCGGACACTCCCGCGTAGATGGCCAGCGATGCACTGGTGTTTCCCGTCGAGGCACAGGCTGTCATTTTAGCGCCCACCATACGTGCGTGAGTTGACGCAGCCGTCATGCCGTTATCTTTGAAGCTGCCCGAAGGGTTCAGACCTTCGTACTGCAGAAACAGTTTTCCCGGATTCATGCCGATCAACGCAGCAAGTCGATCGTTCTGCTGCAGGATCGTCTGCCCCTCGCCGATGGTCACAATCTGATCGTCAGCGGGAAAACCAAGCAGCTCTCGAAAACGCCACACACCGCTGAAGTCCAACGGATTCAGACGATTGCTCCAGCGGGATTCGAATTCCCGCAGCGATGTCGGGACGGGGATCTGGTCCCAGTCGTATTGAACGTCCAGCAGACTGCCACACTTTTCGCACGCGGTCAGGATCTGACCGATATCGTACGTGGCCTGGCAGTCGGGATGAATACACTGCTGAAATGCGTGGGACATGATGTAAATTGTTTTCTTGCGGTCATCCTGCGGACGACGGGAGCAGACCACAGGATTTTGCATGGACGCCTAAGTGGAGTTGCGGCCGTGCCGTGTCTGAGTAACACGGCATTCCCGCCATCGGTTCGAATCGGTGTCACGGCTTCGGCATGATGGCGGTGACGGAGTCGACGGTCGTTTCAGATCGATTCCGGCTCGCTGCCGACATAGCGTAGACTCGGCAGCAGCTGGATGCCAGAGGTGTGCTGCTCAATTGTCTGAGCGGCCCAGCCAACCATCCGTGCAATCCCGATCGCGAGAGAAATTCGGTCTTCCGGCACGTTCAGCAGGGTCAGAGTTCGCGCGGCCGCCCAATCCGTCGTGGGGAACAAACCTTCGCGTGCCAGTAGAGATTCCAGACGAGCTGCCGATGATTCCATCACAATGCTGTCCAGGCTGCCGAGAAGTTCTCGCGATTGTTGCCGCAGAATAGCAACCCGAAGGTCCTCTTCGTCTTCGCGGTGAAATCCAAACGGCATGCCTTTCGGCTGCCGAGTCTTCCACCAGCGATCGGCATGATCCGGAGACCGGAAACTCTTCAACCGTTCCGACGACCAGGCAAACGGGTCGTTCCTCAACTGCGATACAAACATCGATGAGGCGGCCTTCAATGCGGCCACGATGTCATTGACGGCGCTGCCGAAGAATCGGGCGGAAAAGCAGGCTGGGCGCATTTCGGTCATGCACTGACAGATCATCACCGCGTTCATCGCCTGTTCCTCGACAGGCGTTGGCTCGCAGTTGTCATCGCGAAGAATCTGCAGCAGCCGCCCCGCGTAGGACAGTGTTTTCGATGATTCATCACCGGACAGGGCGCGGCCTTCCTGCAGCCGTCCGCCAAACGCCACATGCAACAACACCGGCAGTTGGGCCATCACTCGCCAGAACTGAGAACGCGACGCCTCAAAGCTACGGTCCCCCGGGGTCGGATCAAAACAGGACAGCAGTGCAATGCTCAGCGGAAAAAGGTCCAGCGGACGCGTCTGCAACGGCATAGTTGCGATCGTCTCGCTGACCGGCTGATCGATGACCGCAGACTCGGCCAGAATGGTGCTGATGTCGGCCAGTTCATCGGGGTCAGCTGCACTTCCCTTCAGCAGCAGCCAGATGACCGACTCAAAGCAGCCCTCTGCACAAAGGTCCTCGACATCCACGCCACAGTATTCGACGCGACCATTGCGGCAACCAAAAAGCTCGGTTTCACCACAAATCACACCACTGAGTCCCGAATGAACGGTATCGGGTGTTTGGTGTAGATCGTTCACAATCTGGTGAAGCCCCTTCACCAGGTGTGGAGCTGGCGATGCATGCTCCATGGCAGAGTCCTTTCTCGGAATCCATTCCGATATTGCTGAAAGTCTTCTTCAGCGAATTCCTCTGTGTAGCGGACTCGGCCGTCCTGACCGATTGTTCTAAAATAGTGTCCGCCACCCTGCTGCAACTCCGCAGCAGCTTTTTCCATGACGCGGGATTCTATAACATCAAATCCACGCGAGGGAAGCGAGTTGGCATGATGTCGCCTTGAACCAACGCCTTGATAGGTCTCATAGGGTGCGGGTTTTCCTGTTTTGGTACAGTTTTCACTGCATTTTGCCGATCAGGCTGGAACTCTGAACGATCACCCGGTAAGCTTCCCTGCTTCGGTTTTGCCCCCCGTGATCGCCGGCAAGCAGACCAACTCGTTTACCTAAAACAACTTACGTCAATCCTCGATGCCAAACACACCCGCAGCCAAAAAGTATCTTCGTACAAGCACAGGGCGACGACTCCAGAATCGTCAGCAGCGGTCAACGCTGCGTGGCAAAATCAAGGGGTTTCGCACTCTGCTGAGCGGAGAGCCAAGCCGCGAGGAAGCCGATAAGGAATTCGGATTGGTCGTCAAGGCTCTTGACCAGGCCGCAGCAAAGAATCTGATTCATGCCAATGCTGCAGCGCGTTCGAAGTCGCGTTTGGCGGCACTGAAAAAGAAAAGTTGTTCCTGACAGTTGAATTCATCACTGTTGAATTGAGACACGCTTAAGGCTGTTACCTAATGGGTAACAGCCTTTTTTTTGCGCTTTCGTCTGTATTTTTCCAATCCAAAGTCGCGATGGTGACATTCGGCAACAGCCCCCGTGTCCCTTTTCACAACGTTGCCTCGATTTTGACACAAGCGATGCGACGCAAAAAACAGCGCAAAAAGCGGAGCAATAAAGACATGAAACAGTCGCGACAAAAAAAGACATGAAGCAGTCGCGACAAAACGGTAGACTAGCCACCTGACACGATTCTGCGACCTTTATTTCAGCATTCCAATACTGAGCAGGTGTTGCATGAAAGGTACAATCTCAACCGGTCTACAGATTCTCGCGTCGGGCCTTGCTCCCTACGTCGACGACATGCTGCAGCGCAGATTGGGCGACGACTGGCAACGAGCCAGTAACGTGACGCAGATCCTCAACTCTGCTGACCCAAACCAATGGGACGCCCAGGTCGTACTTGTCCTGATGTGGGCCCACTGGAATCAGGTCTTCCGACATGATCTTGGTTTCGTCGAACGCTGCCTTGTGAGTGAACTGCGTGAGTTTCGATATCGCTGGGCTCACCAGAAACAGGTTTCACTGCGTGACACCTACCGTTGCCTGGACAGCATCGAACGACTACTGCAAGCCACTAACAGCGATGCTGTGGAAAAGGTAGACGAACTGCGTAAGGAAACGCTGAAGCTTCTGCACGATCAGGAGCTCGTCGAAACATCGGTTTCAGCTCGGGACTGGTTCACAGCGGCTGTGACCTCCGTCTGTGGTTTTCTGATCGTGGTTGTTGTGCTGGAATATCTGCGTCAACCGCTGTCGTGGGTTCTGGCGTCAATGACAGCAATCGTGTTCACGCGCTTCGTGTTCCGGGTTACTCGGCAAAGTCTGGTCGTCAACACCGGACCGCGACAGTGCGGTGGTTGTGCGCGAGTCTACTACGGAAGTGTCTGCCCGTATTGTCAGCCGATAAAGATTTCTCCGGCAACGCCTCCGACAGTCGGCAGCGAGGTAGAGTAGCCGAAATGCCAGGCTACTATCACAGATGAGTCCGGACGTGGTGGCGCGAGAATACGCTTTGTGGCGCGGCCTGCTTTCGAAACCGGTCACGTGTCCCCTCACTTGCCATGGTACTTGAATCCGCATCGCCCCAGGCGATTGACGAGCTGCACGCGGCTGCGAGTCTTCCATAAAACGAAGATGCAATTTGCTCGTGTCTTTTATGTCGACCAATCGGAGCCAGCCGGCAACTTCCGAGCGGTAACGCGAATAGACCGTCGCAAACAGTCGATTTGGGCTATCGCCCTGCCGCGTCAGGCTGCCGTTTTCCTCGGAAATGCTGGCATCCCGGGTATTCCTCAGTCGACTGACTGCAATAATGCATACTCATTCGTCGTTCTGGCGGTGAGACAATTGGCTCATAGGATTCAGGATGGGATCAGCCCGGCGATCAGGATATGCAACACTGCGATGGCTTCTGCTGATAGCAGTCGGAGCGGTCGCTCCTTCAGCCGTCGCGCAGCCCCGGCCGCAATCGCACCGAATTCTGGAACTCCCGCAGGGCGGAATGTCAGACCTGGGGCAACAGCTACAGATGCTCAGGCACCTGCAGACTCTTGTTGGGGGTCAGAAAGATCAGCCACGGGAGTTCTCGGGATTCGATCTGGAGCAGCTGAATCAGCTGCAGCAGTTCGGCGGCGAAGTTCCGGAAAACCTGCTTCCTCTGCTGAATAACATCCCGCCAAACGTCGTTCGGAACGTGCTGTCTGACCCGGATGCTCGGCAACAGATACAGCAATTGTTGCAACAGTACGCAAAAGACCGTCAACTGCCTCGTGGTGGTTCCGGATCGAATATGCCGCTGTTGCCTCCATCAAAAGACAACCCGTCGTCGAATCGCCCATCGCAGAATCGTCCATCCGGCAATCCTCCATCGTCCTCGGGACAGAAACAACAGCCTCCCGAACCAGAGCAGGACATCGACCAGTCTGACGACGTCCTGAAGAAGGCGTTGGAAGGAGTCATGAAGAAATTCTCGAATCTTCAACAGGCAGAGGATCCATCTTCCGCCAACCGGCCGTCCACGTCCCCGTCGCACCAGCAGCCCGCTAATGACGGTGACACGCAGGATTCGTGGAGCGATGTGCTGGACAAATTGATTGAACAGGATCGAAAGTTTCGCGAAGGCGACACCACCAGCACCGAAGTCGGCAACGATCAACCGTCCGCAGAAGCACAATCAGGGACTGGGAGCCGGAGCCCGAACAACGCAGGAAGCGGCACAGATTCTCCGTCGAAGACAGTGGCCGAATATTTGAAGGAATTGAAGAACCGACCATTGCCGCCTGTGCCAAATCGGCCGCCGACATCGCCACAGACACGACGGTCTCCAGGCAAGCCGGGCGACATTTCACATCAAACCTCGTCAGCGCCTGACGAGTCTGCTGTGGCACGCGAGCAACTCAAACAGGACGCCAAATCGTCACTGCAGCGACGTGGACTCAAAGAAACGCTCCGAAGAATTGCCAGGGACGCTCGCCAGCAGATTCGTTCATCAGGTTCAGCCGGCAGTCCGGGAGACGCAGCGACCGGGTCGCAAACCGGTGCAAGGTCGGGCAGCTCTGCAGGTCTCGAACGTGCGCTGATTCGCGCATTGGACGGGCTGCGAGAGGATATCGTCGAAATTGCGAAAGACGCGAAATTCAAACGGAGCAGCTCAGGCAATGGCTCGCAGGCGACCGGCAGGCCCACCAAAAGTCGTTCCGATTCGGACTCGGGGATGCGAAGCTTGGGCCGTTCGGCAGGGAATTTCCTGAGTGATCTCACAACAACACGTGCGTCCTCAAAGAATTCTTCGGCATCAACGCCGGTCGGCGTCAGTGACGCTGTTACGGAGAATGTTTTTGGCCTGCTGACTCTGCTGGCTCTGCTGGGCATTGTCGCACTGTTCGCATGGAAGTCCGGGTTGCTCGCGACCCCCTTCGGCGATCCTGCCTATGGACCGCCAGTGCGGGCCGTTGACGTTCGGACGAAACATGACGTTGTGAACGCCTTCCACAACATGGCACTGCAACCGTCCCGGCAGGTGCAGCGCTGGTGGACTCATCGTAAGGTGGCGGATCACATGTTGCAGGATCGGCCCGAACATATTCAGGCTGTCAAAGTCCTGACGGAGCTTTACGAACAGGCTCGATATCTGCCGGAAGAAACGGAATTCAGCCAGGAGCAGATTCAATCCGCACGTCAGGCCCTGAAGCAGTGCGAATCATGTTGACGGGAGAACGCGGAGTTTTGGATTCGGGCACAGTGAACGAGTTCTCCTCGTTCGGCCGCGGGCACAACGGGCCAGGTTCATGGAACCATCACGTTTGGTCAATTACCCAGGCGGTTGTGCGAATCTGTGATGCCTGCGTGAGCCGACGATGTGCTGCCATCGTGCTCGTGGCACTGTTCATCCTGGTCGCAGGTCCGAGGTCGGTGGCGCAGGAGTCCACGCAGTCTGCCAACGACGAATGGCATTTTCGCTACGAATTGTTTCAGATGCTGCTGGAGCAGAACGGTCTGAATCCGACAACATCTGCCAACGAGCTCTTGAATGACCCGGAGCACTCGGTCCTTGTGATTGTGGGTCAGCTGGACCGGACCATCCATCCCCGGATGATCGAAACATTCTGTGAAAACGGTGGCGCGGTTCTCCTGGCGTCCGATCTGAAATATTCCGCCGGACGGATCTGTGAATTCCACAGAGGGCCTGTGGTTGGCGTGCGTTCGCGTGATTGGTATCAGTCTCACCGCGACTGTTTGAACATCACTGATCTGGATCCTGATCATCCTCTGACGACTGGCGTGAACAGCATCGTCGTCAATCGATCCGGCTGGCTGGACAATCCGCGGTGGTTTGCGCGGAAGCCGGACGTGGCCGCGCGATTGCCGCTACGATGCGCTCCGGTCGATGCTGGCGGTAAACCCGTCGTTGCCACAATAACCCTGAGTCCACCTGCCAGCGGTCCGTTGATCATTGTCGGTGACCAGAGCCTGTTCACAAACGGAATGCTGTGGCACGGCGACAATGCAATTTTGGCGATCAACGTCAGCAAAATGCTGTGTGAAGGTCAACGGTCGCGGCTGTTGTTCGTAGCCGACGGCACCGGGCTCGGTAGCTATGAAGACAGCCCCTTGCTGAACAATCTGCCGCCTCCAACGTCGCTACCGGAATTGCCGGAGAACATGCCGGAACCGGAACTGGAGACGATGCTGCGCGTCGCGAACTCAGTGATTCAGAACGTCGAACAGTCAAACGTTCTGAACGAAGTGCTGGCCAATCGACCACGAAACGCACGTGCACCGTATTACTGGCGAATATTCCTGTTCCTGCTGGCCATCGTGGCATTGGCATTCGTGATCTGGAAACTCTCGGCAACCGGCTCAACTCCGCAGGAACCGATGCCCAATCGCGATATGAAGACGGCTCACGATCTCAGTGCCGGCCGAAAGATAAAGTCGGCGGAGTTTGGTTTTGCGTCCAGCCTGCTGGCCAGAGAACTGTGCGAGGAACTGACTGGTCTGGAGGATCCCGCCAACTGGCAGCGTCTATTGGCCGCAAACGCTGCCACCGGAGTGTTGGTTGTTCAGGAAAAATCGACGCGGAATCAACTCTCCGTCGTGCTGGACCTTGCTGTAAACACGCGGACGGTCCATATTTCACGCCGCCGATTCGAAACGATTGGCCAGACGATCCATCAACTGCGACAACTTCATCGGCAGGGGAAGCTGCTGAGACGGTGCCGACCGCCAACGGATACGAGCTACCGCTCGGAACAGCAAATGGGAGCAGAACTGCACTGAATCGATAAGTGCTGGCGAGAGTGACGGATTTTTTTTGTCTAAAGACGAGTACTGTTTATTCGAAAAAGACTTCCGCCCTTTAGTCCTTCCAATGAATTCCGGTCTCCAACAACTTACAGAAGAAACCAACTGTGTCTGTCTTGAATACGAATGAACTTGCTGAACGAGTCAATTCACTCAGAAAGCGAACGCTGGAATCGGTCAGGCAGGTTGTTGTCGGATTGGATCATGTCACCGACCAGCTGCTGATGGCATTGCTTGCTGGCGGCCATGTGCTGCTGGAAGGCGTCCCCGGCACGGCTAAGACGACGCTGTGCCGTACGTTTTCGACATCACTGGGCATCCACTTTGAACGCGTTCAGTTTACGCCGGACCTGTTGCCGTCCGATGTCACCGGCACTCAGGTTCTGGATCGCCAGACCAGCGACTTTGTGCTGCGTAAGGGGCCGATCTTCTGCCAACTGCTGCTGGGCGACGAACTGAATCGCGCTCCGGCTCGAACCCAGTCCGCCTTGCTGGAAGCGATGCAGGAACGACAGGTGACGATTGAAGGAAAGACACTGCCGCTACCGGAACCGTTCATGGTGCTGGCCACCCAGAACCCCATCGAACAGGAAGGCGTCTATCGCCTGCCGGAAGCTCAGCTGGACCGTTTTTTGTTTCGCATCGAAGTCGGCTATCCAGAGCGAGACCGGGAAGTCGACATGCTGGACCTGCACAGTCACACGGCGGCAATTACGACAGCCGTCACCAGCGCTGAGGAAATCATCGGCATTCAGCGACAACTGGACAGTGTTTACGGTACGCGTGAGCTGCAGGAATACATCATCGATCTGGCTCGTGAAAGTCGTGCTCACCCGGACCTTGTCCTGGGAGCAAGTCCTCGCGCCGCCATCAACCTGATGAAAGCCGGTCGAGCTCATGCGCTGATGAGCGGGCGCGGGTTTCTGACTCACGAAGACATTCAGGCGGGTTGTCTGCCCGTACTGGGACATCGACTGATCATGCGACCGGAAGCGGAAATGGACGGCAGGACGGTGAGTGATGTCATCCTGCAGGTGATTGAAGCCGTGCCGGTGCTGGATCGACGGTGAGCCATCTTCGATGGTTCGTGCGAGCTGACGCTCGGAATCAGGAGTCAAGTTCGGAGCGAATTCGTTGCAGTCCATCCAGGTGACGAGATCCGACAACGTTTCTGCGGTCACGGATGGCGAATTTGCTCGGAGAGTCACGGCCAACTTTTGTCGCCCACGCCAACCTTAAAGCAGCAACACAATGACCGCTCGAAGTCGCTGGCTGGTACTGCTGGGAATTTCCGGATTCGGTCTGGGAATTTTGCGCAACCAGAATGCGCTGGCATGGTCGTCGTTGACGATTCTGGTCTGGCTGTTCGCCGAGTGGCTGTGGTTCTACTGGCGTGTCTGGCGTGAGCTGCCGGCGCTGCAGTTCACGCGAAAAGTGAACGGCAGAACGGAAGCCACGGGACTCGTCTGGTCCGAACGCAGGATTTCGGTGTCGGTCGAAATGACGTCCGGAAATCGTCACGTGAGTCCTTTGCTCGTCATCCGCGACTGTCTGTCAGAGAATCTCGAATTGGTCTCCGGTAAGAACGAGCACGCCATCATTTCGAAATCAGCGTCGAACAGCTTTTGCTATGAAGGTCGCGCACGGGGAATTGGCACACTGATCCTGCCGGGGATTTGCCTGAGGCTGCAGGACGCTCAGGGATTTTTCGTGACGGAACGGTTCATTCCATTGAAGCAGACCTTTCGAGTCCTTCCGGCGTACGCCAGCGTCAATGATTCTCAGCCGCTGGTCAAGCGGATGAACTCGTTGCCGCAGCACGGCATTCACCGCCTGCAGCGAGCCGGCATGGGATCAGAGTTGCTTGAGCTGCGGGAATACGTCCCGGGTGATCCGCCGAAGTCAATCGCCTGGAAAGTATCAGCTCGGCGCGACATGCTGATGACCCGGCAGTACGAATCCGAAGTTCCCGTGCGTGTGTATCTGTTCGTCGACGGTTCTGTTGGAACCAGAATCGGTGGCTTTGGCCGCAGGCTGATTGATCAGATGAGTTACGTGGCGGGCAGTGTGGCGCGGTCCGCCATCTCAGCGGGCGATCCCGTGGGAGCCGTTCTGTTTGATGAACGGGGCCAACGACGAATTCGTCCGACTGGCGGTGAACGTGGATTTCACAATTTTCTTGAGCAGTTTACAGATTTCGCGGTGCCACCGAATCCTCCCGCCCAACGGCTGTCGCCAGCGCTGATTAATGCTGCCATGCGACTGTGTGGCGAACACTATCCGGAACTGCTGGATCCGCGAATCAACCAGGTGCCATTCACCTTCTTTCCGATCGCTCCGTGGACACGTCGTCGATTCTACCGCCGCACAATTCTGGCCAATGTGCTGGCCGATTTGTATGACCTGTCTGTCAGCCAGATTGTGGAACTTATTCACGATGATCGAATGATGGCGCAGTTTGCTCAACGTCTGTTAAGCGAAGCCGGCGTATCGTGGATGCCCCCCCTGGTAGAAACGCGCAGTCAGGGGTTTCACGACGGCATGGCGACGATGGAAATGCTCAGCAAGGCCATCACTGAATCCGTGGCGACGGCGCGTGACAACGAAGTTTACGTCGTGTTGGCCAATCTTCTGGAGTGTGCCACGAACATCAGTCACGTATTGCCTGCCATCAAACTGGCGCTGGCGCGTCATCATCGGGTGATTTTTGTATGCCCGACGCCGGCGTTTCGCCGACCGCAGCCACAACACAGCACTGATGTCGGAACGACTGCCGAAGAACTGCTGGAACGGGCCGAAGGATTGCGCAGTCGTGAACTCGCCAGTCGCCTGCAGCGCGAGTTGCGACGACTGGGGGCATCGGTGGCTCTATCCGGTGAGCAGGAGGCCATTCGAATGGTGCTCGCAGAAACTGAATTGGCTCGCAGTGGCCGCGTTGCATTTTCAGGAGTCCGCTGAATGTCATCTCTGACACCTTCGCAGCCACCTGCTGCTGCTGAGAATTCGGCAGCAGTCAGACCTGATCTGCAGATCATGAAAGCGGCGAACCTGCTGCTGGTCATGTTCTGTGGCTGGTTCTTTCTGACATTCCTGTACACGGGGGCTGTGCTGAATCTGTCGCTGAAGTTTTTCTTTCTGGCGATCCTGGTGTTGACGCTGCGTCGCTGGACGGGTGCGTTGCTGCTGGCGCTACTGCAGGTTCACCTGTTCTTTCTGGAGCCGCACGTGGTGAGTTCCCGCAGCATAGTCGGCGAATTTGTGTGGGTGATGGCCACCGTTTTGCTGATGATGGCCGTGAGTCGCTTCCGCACCCTGCAGGAAATCGATAAGCAATCAACAGTCAGGCGACTGCTGTCTTCCCTGACAGCCGGTGCTGCTCCAATGGATGGTCGTGTTTCACCCACGATGTCCCGGTATTCAGGTGCGGCCATGGTAACAGTCGGTCGATCCGTGCTGCTGCTTGTCGCCTGTTCAGTACTGGCGTATCTTCTGATGTCACTCGTGCCCGTGGATACGACGTTCACAGGACTCAATACGATCCGTGAGTTTCGTCTGCGACCGACCGGTTACCGCGTTATCATGTCCGGCCTGCTGCTGTTTTCGGTGTTCGTGCTGGCGTGGCTTGTCATCAACGAAGGCGTCTGGCGCAGGCTGTCGCCCGCTCAGGCCGGTGTTTACCTTCGCAGCGTGTTTCTTAAATGGCTGCACCGAGACCTGCGAATGGTGACCAAACGACGACTTAAGCGACGTCGTCGGATGGCTCGACGCAGAAATCTCACTGCAACAAAAACGATCCCCAATGATTCATCGGAGACACAGCATGTTCATTCTGATTCGTGAAGCCGCGGGCTGGCTGCTGATATTGGCCGCGTTGTATCTTGTCCGAACGGGGGTCGGCTACGTCTCCAATCCGCAGGACGCCCGTATTGTGGAAGCCGGCGTCGTGATGCTGGCGGCGATGGGCCTTCTGCGAGCCGGCATCCTGCTGGTGAGGATTTCGACGGCCGCCAGAATCTGCAGTCGCGAACAGCAACAGTAAGCATGACAGAACCGCAGCGTATTACGCTGAATCGTGGCCGCGGCGAACGTCTTTTTACTTGCGAAAGTCACTTTCCCACGAGCCACACGTCTACATCTTTTGAAAAACTGCGCGAGTCAAACGTAATCGTCGTTGGTTCTGCCTGCTGATGTTGGATGGCGTGATTTCTGCTGCCGCCCCTGACGATTGCCCGGCGAAGTGCAATTCTGACGTCACAGGCACTGCGTCGCGCAGACTTACCGGTGTTCGATTCTGATCAGGTACCATCGGCTGCCGTCTTTGGCGTCAACCAGGTGGAAGTCGCGAACGTTCTGTCCGGTTGCTTCGTGTTCCGAGACTTCTATCAGCTGTGTGTGGCCGAATTGATTGACGGCCTGGTATTGGCCAGCGGCGATGCCCGGAGGCAACGGTACGTCGATCTGTTCTGACGCTGCAGGCCTGGATTCCTGGATCTTCAGCACGGTTAGTGAGTGTTTTGAAAGTGCAACTTCCGTTGGCTCACTATCGACGGTCCGCTCCATGGCAGCGATCGCAGTGGCTCTTTGCTGCGTACGCTTGGCAATTGCCGCATGCATCGCAGCCTGATCCCCATCCCAGGCTGCCATAAACAGTCCAGTAATCAGCACCAGCAGAAGAACTCGAGCGTTCATTGGTCACTTTTCCGATTACACAAAACAGTCAATCCCCGAAGACTGTATCGGCGCCGCCATGCCTGGACTCTGGCAAAAATTGCCTGCAGCAGGGGCCCACCTCGCCGGATCTCGGAAAATACCGGTTGTGTCAATTCGAAGACACCCACGTGAACTGGTCAGAACGCGACGTCAGGGACAAAGCCTGGGGATAAACCTCCAGGCGTTCTGCGGCGTTCCGTCACTCAATTCGCTTGTGAACAACCGTCATTGCGGGGATCGTCGTCGACTCATACGTCTCGTAGACGGCCGACTTCGTGTGGCTGCGGTTGTAGTCTTCCGGCGGCATGGAACTGTTAAGACTCACGTAATTGACTCGGCGAACGCTCGTTGGAGGAACGACGACTCTCACTTCCGGCGGAGGCTCCACGAATCGATCATCCGGCTCTGGCGGTGTTGGCGGAACGGGTGCCCGCTGAATACTTTCCAGCCCGGAATCCGGCTGGCGGTTCAGTGGTCCGGATCGTCCGGAAACGCCTGAATCGATGCACGTGCCAATGAGCGCCTGACAGCCAAATTCAATGCCATAGGCACCCACACCTGGTGCCGAACAATCGCTGGGGCAACTTCGACGCACGTGCAACTGGTCCCCGCACGTACAACCACGCCGGCTACGACAGTCGGCGCATGGGTCTCGTTTGGTTCCGCCGGTCCGCTTGTTGGCAACATAGGCCTGCGGGATCGGCCAGCTGTGCCGCATCACTCCGTGATGCGGCCTTGCTGGAAACCGGGCCGCCCCCTGATAGGCAAGGGGTTGACAGGTCGTGGGCATGACGGGAGCAAATGGTCGGCACATGGGACCGACGGGCGCGAATAGTGGCCCCGGAACACAATACCCTGGGCCCGGGGGTTGCATGCAAACCGGAGTCGGGACGCAACAGCAACCAGCCAGAACCAGCGGCAGAGTGCCAATGAAGGCCAAAAGTCTATGTTTCATGTCTAACTTCCCGGGCAGCGACAGGGCGCAACGATCACCTGCTGGTATTCAGCTTCATCGGCTGTAAAACTGGGAAGACTTTAAGGATTGTTCCGATTGAGTAGGTGTTCCGGGCAAGGCCGACCAGACCGCTCTGCAACAGGACTTCCAGACGTTATGTTTCTGGATTTCAAAGCGTTCTGATCGTCGGAAGGTGTTTCCGTGGCAACATGGCTCATCGGCAGCACATGGTGTAGAATGCTGTCCACGCGTTCAGAAAGCAGCTGGTCGGTACTCAGGTGTGGATGACTACAGAGTTTTACGCTGAATCGTGCCCGCGAAAGACGCGTTCCAGATTGAGAAACGGCTATGCCCACGAGCCACAAGGGTTCACGAGAAAAAGTAAAGTGCTTCAACATGTCTTGTTGTGACAAAATGCGATCGAGTCGCAGCCGTGGCTCCTTTGGTCTGGCTGTCGCTGAGTTCACGTGTCGGCCAGAGATCCTGTTCGCGGTTGTCTGTGCCGCTGCATCGACATTTCTCATCGGCTGCGGGGGCGGCGAGGCACCCCCGCCAGCTGCGGTCCAGTCCACAACGAATACTGATTCCACAACGGTGACACCGCCGCCTGCTTCGTCCAACAGCGCCTCGAATGGTCCGCGCCGACAAAACGAGCGTTGGAAGGACGCCAACGGCGTGGAATACCTTGGAAACGTGCCCCTGGATGTCTTTTTCGATCAGCCGTATACCGTTGCGTCGGATACGACGCCATTGAATGGGGTTGCCTCGACGGGCGGTCAGTCGCTGCCAGCGGCACCCGCCATGAACAATGACTCGCCACCGTCCGCAGCACCAGCGACCGACCCACCGACGACAGTCGCAAGCGGAGGACAATCGTGGGACGAATTAATGCCGATGACAGTGATCGACGAGGAGATCACGTCAATTCGCAACTTCCTGAATCAGTCGTTGCAATCGGTTGGGTCGTACAACAGTTCAATGCTGATGGTCCCTCCAAACGCCGCTACCGTCGCAGTGTTGTCGGGGATCGTCATGCAGCATCCCGAGGATATCAGCTGGAAAGAGGACGCGATCTACATCCGCGACCTCGCCAAGAAAATGAACGAAGACACGCTGAAACGCGGCAAAAAAGATCAGGATCGTTTGCTGAAACTGTTCGAAAACATGGCCGACACATTGAATCGTTCGCGGCCCGCGGATCTTGATGAACCATCCGCCGACGATGATTTTTCGACCGTGGCCGAGATGCGATACGTCATGATGCGCATGAGCCAGGCGGAAACGAAGCTGAAGACCGAAGTCAACGAAGGTGGCTTCGCATCGAAGCAGGATATGGTCAAACACGAATCCACTATTCTGGGAACATTGGCCAAAGTCATTTCACTCGACGATTATGGCTATGGCGACGATGAAGAATACGTTGGATACGCTCAGCGAATCGTCGAGGGCGCGAAGGCCGCCGTCAATGCAGCCGAAGGCGGCGACTTCGACACCTACGAGCTCGCCCTGTCGAAGGTGTCCACGGCGTGCCAGGAATGTCACGCTGCCTACAAGAACAACTAACGATGACCGCCTCATCCACTGAGGCACGGAACATAGCGATCATGGTTGAAAAACATCGAATTCGCCGGACGGCCCAAATCCTGAACGTCAGCTTGTGCCTGGCATTCTCGATGCTTTCCGCATCTGACACCCAGGCCGACACCATCGTGTTGAAGTCAGGACAGCAGATTGTTGGTCAGGTGCTGAAAGTCCAGCAGGATTCCCTGTTCGTGGACATCGGTGTCGACGTCATTCGTATTCCGCTGGACAAAATCAGCGAACGAATCGAGGACAATCCCTCAGCGAAACCCGAAACAATTAAAACCGATTCGGGACTGCTGCGGTCTGCAAAACTTCAGGTGCGAACAGTCAAGGAACTGGTCAGCCGGTTTGCTGAAGGAGTCGTCCTGGTGCAGACGCCGGATGGGTTGGGTTCGGGTTTCATCATCAGCAAGGCTGGTCACTGCGTGACAAACTATCACGTCATCGAAGGGCAAACTCGGGTCGCCGTAACAATATTCCATCGTGGCAAGACGGGAGAATTTGAACGAGTGGCCGTTCGCGACGTAAAGATCCAAGCGTTGAATCCTCATTTCGACCTGGCTCTCCTGGAAATCCCCAAACAGGAGGGAATCGACTTTCAGCCAGTATACGTGGCAGAAAACGACTCTCAGCGTGAAGGTGATACCGTGTTTGCGATCGGTAGTCCGCTGGGGCTGGAACGATCGGTCTCTGAGGGCATCGTGAGCACTCGTAACCGGAACATGAACGGAATTGTCTACCTTCAAACGACGGCTCAGATCAATCCAGGTAACAGTGGTGGCCCGCTGTTCAATTCGAAAGGCGAAGTCGTTGGTGTGATCAACATGAAGCTGACGTTTGGCGAAGGCCTTGGCTTTGCCATTCCGGTGACGTATCTGCGGCACTTCATCGCCAATCGGGACGCGTTCGCATTCGACCGAACCAACCCCAACACCGGTTATCATTATCTGGATCCACCCCGTCGCACCAATTCGAAGCAACCGTATGAAGTGCTGAATACTGAGACTCAATAGACGCAGACGGTCGAAAATCTTCTTTCGCCGCTGTTGGATCAGAGTCAATTACTGTTCGTCGGGAAAAGACTCCCGCCCCTTTGCCGCATTCAGACAGAATTACAGGTTGGTACGCCAACAGAATTGGAAAGCTTGTTGATGCTGACTGGTAAGTCATTTCTGGCCTTTGTTGGCACAGACTACGAAGATCTTGAACTCTGGTACCCGAAGCTGCGACTGATCGAAGCCGGCGGCACGTTTGTCACAGCAGGGCAGCAGGCAGGTACAAAGTACGTCGGCAAGAACGGTTATCCGTGTGTCTCTGACATCGCCATCAATGGCATCGACACATCCAGCTACCACGGGCTGATCTGCGGAGGCGGCTGGATGCCGGATAAGCTTCGACGCGATCCTGAAGTACTGAGAATCACCCGTGAGTTCGCCGCAGCCGGCAAGCTTGTGGCCGCCATCTGTCATGGTGGCTGGATTCCAATTTCTGCCGGCGTCTACAAAGACGTAAAGGTCACAGGATCGCCCGGCATCAAGGATGATCTCATCAACGCCGGCGCCATCTTCGAAGATGCCCCCGTTGTCGTCGATCGACATTTCGTGAGCAGTCGTCGCCCGGATGATTTACCGGATTTCTGCAAAGGCATTCTGTCGTTGTATCAGCAAGAAAAATAACATGCCACAATTCATGACGTTTGGTGAAATCATGATGCGGATGGCTCCGCCGGGATTTCTGCGAATTCAACAAACGCTGCCAGGGCCGATTGATGTGACGTTTGCCGGCGCTGAGGCGAATGTGGCCTCGTCGTTGGCGATGCTGGGCGCCGACGTCGGCTTTGTTTCTGCGCTGCCAGACAGCCCCCTGACTGACGCCTGTATTGCGACGCTGCGGGGACTGGGAGTCGACACCGCCAATGTGATTCGGTCGAGCGCGGGACGAATGGGCATCTACTTTGTGGAAAGTGGAGCCAACCAACGCCCCAGTCGCGTCATCTACGACCGAGCCGGATCGACCATCAGCCTGACAGCACCCGCTGAGTATGACTGGGACACCGCATTCAGCGGAGCGCATTCGTTGCACGTGTCCGGAATTACTCCAGCGTTATCAGAACACGCTGCAGAAGCCACCATTGCGGCCGTACAACGGGCACAGGACGCCGGCGTGCGAGTTTCGTGTGACCTGAACTATCGCGCGAAACTCTGGAACTGGAAACCGGGCGTCGAGCGGAAGCAGCTGGCAGCGGAAACGATGGCTCGGGTGCTGCCGCATGTCGACATCTTAATCGCCAACGAAGGCGACTGCGGCGATGTTCTGGGGATCCATGCCGGACACACCGATGTGGATTCCGGAAACGTCGAAGTGCAAGCCTATCCGGGTGTCGCTCGCCAGGTTGTGTCACGTTTCCCCAACGTCAAATTTGTTGCCACGACTCTGCGTGAAAGTATTTCAGCCAGCCACAACAACTGGGGCGCGATGCTGTTTGACGTTTCCGCCGATAAAGCGATGTTTGCCCCGGAACTGGAAGGTACCTATCAGCCGTATCAGATTCGCAATATTGTGGATCGCGTTGGCGGCGGAGATGCCTTCGCCGCCGGCCTGTTGTTTGCCTTGAACCATGACGACTACGCCGGTCCCGAAGAAGCTCTTCAATTCGCTACGGCCAGTTCATGTCTGGCTCATTCCATTCTCGGTGACTTCAATTTCAGTAACCGGGCGGAAGTGGATGCACTGATGACGGGTTCCGCGTCCGGCCGGGTTGTACGGTAGCGATCAATACAGCGAATTTCGCTGGCTCATGGCCGCGGTTGACGTGTTTCAATAGCAGAACGTCTGCCCCCACGAGCCACAACTGGTTCCGTCGATTTGTAGACTGCTCTAGTGCTTTGTCACTGTCAAAAAGTGGGGTAAGCATCCTGCTTGCCGTGTGTTTTTCCTTATGAATCGCAAGCTGGAAGCTTACGCCACGAATCTGCAACCCGAAGATTTAACTGTGACAATGCACTAGTGTCCTCACCGGATTTGGCGGTGCGGCGACCGCGTTCAGATTCAGCGACGATCCAGCGGGTCGCCCTGTGGCAAACAAATGGTGCCACCCAGCGCAATTTCGGTGGGGCAACCGTGGAACTGATGGTGGGTTGTGCTGCGGTATCGTCACCGTAACATGTTACGTGCCGTATCAATGTCCATTAATGGTAGCGCACAAGGCGGCGTATTGCTGATCAGGTTTGCGACCGCGTTTTCGATCGGGATGGCCGAGCATGAACAAATGTAATGACGTCGTGATTTGGGTGGCGGTATTTCTGCTCGGATGCTGTCCGTCGGACAGTGCGTCAGCCGAGCCCCCGGATGCAGAATCAGGTTTCGTTTCCATCTTCGATGGCAGGACACTGGACGATTGGGAAGCGATGCCCGCCAAAGCCGACCCAGCCTGGGAGGTGAAAGGCGGAATCCTGATCGGTGTCGGAGACAAGAGCAGAGGTTACCTCACCTACAGTGCAAACAAACAGATCGCCGACTTTGAACTCAGATTCAGTTATCGATTCCCTGGCAAAGGCAACAGCGGTGTAAGCATTCGTGCAATTCCCGACCCAACGGGTCGCCGCAACTTCCAATGTTATCACGCCGACCTTGGGCACCTGGGGATCGGCAAGCAGGTTCTTGGCGCGTGGGATTTTCATACTCCCGGTCGCACAGAACATCGTTGTTTCCTGGGCGATCGCTTAATCATTGATGAAAACGACAAACCTGTGATCACACCGATCGAGAACGGGTTGACGGAGGCCGACATCAGGAAGAGAAAATGGAACGACGTACGGGTAATTGCAAAACAGAATCACTTCCAGTTCTACATCAACGGCAAGTTGGCGTCGGAGTTTACAGAATACCTCGCCCCGGAACGGCGACTGCACAAGGGCATGATCCAGCTTCAGTTGCACGACCCCGACATGATTGTTCATTTCAAGGATCTGCGTCTGAAGATTCTGAAGTAGAACCTGAAGCTGCATCAACATTCAACTGAAGTGGACTACATCGGGAAGTGAAACACCGAATTTGCGCTGACCATCCCATGAAGACTTCGACTGCTGCACCTGCTCGGTCAGAACAGCCGAGCTCCCATCAGACCAATCCCAATACTCGAGCTCTGACAAAGCACAAACATGAAATTCAGGATTGCCGTGTTGGGCGCCACCGGCTTTATCGGATTGCCGTATCGTCGGGAGATTCGCGGTTGTCCCGATGACGCTGCGATCGAGTCGCTTTGCGGTCGGCGACTTGAATTGCTTAAAGCTGCTGCGGCCGAAGACGGTGCCGAGTACTTCACGAACGACTGGGAAAAAGCGACCTGCACGGATTGAAAGCGAGCCAGCATGAACGCACGTTCTGACGTGGCACAGGATACATTGTGAGTGTTGCTCTCAACCAGCAGAGGAAGCTGTTATCGACAACGGCTATACTCTGCGGGGCATTAATCTTACTTGCCAACGCGGTCAACCACGCAGCTGATGCGGTTTTCGGACCAACTGAAATCGAATGTCCGACCGCTGGCCATGGCGCTGGTCATGAAAACAAAGGCAAGGACACACGGCAGGATCAGCAACCCCATCACCGGCACCGTGGCAAGCTTCCTGAGAAACGTTCCATGTTGTCCAGCGCGAAAGGCTAAGTTCAGCAGCACTGCGCAGAGCCAAACGATGCCCAGTGTAATGCACAGGGCTGTGACGCGATTCCTCTTTAGTGCGGTCTCGATGTCGCCCAGAATCTGTTCTTCGAATTCTTCCGGGAACTCAATCAAAGCGTATGTCTTGCGCATCTGAGTCGGACTGCCCACGGCGTCAATCACTTCAGTGCGGGTCCAGGTCTTCCTGGAGGAATTGCGAATAGCGTGATCCGTCACCGCCAGTTCCACCACCTTTTCCCAACCGTCGTCTGCGGCAAACCTGCGGGAAACCAATCCGGTCACTCTGTGCCTCAACGCTTCAACGATGGCTGGTCTCAACGCTTCTGCCGCGGGGATGCTGGCTTCGACGAACTGCGACTGCACGACCGTTTGCCCAATACCAGGATTGTCGATCCATTCCGGTGGCTCCGACGACCGCGACGAATCCCGGGAAACAGCCGGTTCGATGTTCGCTTCTGCCGTCAGGTGAGGTTCCGGAGTTGCAGCGGTCCATACATGTGATAGCGCCGCCAGGAAGGTGCGGATTCCGCCAGCGTGTCGAATCACAGGGCTGGCTGGCTGCGGCGCTGTTGCGGACAACGGAATGAGGGCATAGGCCTGTCGCAGTTCCGGCGAAATGGATGCATTCAACTTTGCAACGGCTGCTGCGCCCTCCGGGCCCAGCAGTCCAGCCAGGAAGTCCTGAGACAACGGCAATACGAGCATATCACCGTTTTCCAGTTGCTGTACTGCCCCGGACTGTGATGTCGACAGGACGGTCGTGATTCCGGTTTCGTGCGCACGTTCATTCGACATGCGGACTCCAGGGAGTTCACTACTGTTATCATTGACCATCGCTGTTAGCCTGGAATCGGGCGGCTCCAGCGTAATCTTCCCCATATAAAAAACGGAGAACACCAAAGCCAGGCCAACGCAGATGGCCACTGCAACACCGGCCGCATGAAAAATACTGCGGCGATGCGCAAACAGCCCCGACAGCAGCAGAAAACCAACGACGACGAAAATCATCAGCGTAATCATGATAGATTTGCTCCGACTTTCTGTTGTGATGACCTGTACATTGCGACTGCCTGAATTCCGCGACGAGCAACACGATTCATTCTCAATTGAATGACGCCTGCTCGGCCTTGGCCATGTGAGCAGGTGGATTGACCGACCTGTCGGGTGTTTTGTCCGGTGCGGGTGCCGGCGCAAGCCTTCTGTCCTCGGCTGGAGTCCAGCCTGCAGATAACTGTACGACAGCCGAAATAGCCAGCGCCCACGTTGCTCCCAGAGCTTCCGGGAAAGAAAACTTCTGCAGCACCGCCGCAATCACGACGCCAATCACCAGAGTGAACAACGCGCTGGAAACTCGAAACCGCGCTTTGCGAAAACTGTCGACCTGCCACCACCAGCGTCGGGCAGAAAACAAAGCCGCAAAAAATATCATGAAGCAGGCGACCGTCGGAAAGCCCGTTCCGTCAGCAACCGCAACACGACCAACGAGCACAGGGCCACCATTGAAACCGCCGTGAAACGGTACGTCATGACTGATGAGCAGATACTCCGGCAGCACGGCTGCCAGAAAACCGACACCCAGCCCAAGAGTGCCAAGACACAGTCTCCGCGTGAAACTGTCGCCCCTACGACCTTCCCAGATTTTCGACGGAATAATGAGCGCCCACGATGCCAGCATTGTGATGGCGGCAAAATAGACGGCTTGAGCGCTGTCAATTAATAAATCGGTCGTAAGAAAGACGGCCGTGGTCACCAGGGCCGATGCGGCCAGCGACACGGTGATCGACGTCGTCATATCGGTGGCGCGATGAGTTTTCGAAATTTTTCGAAGCGTCGCTGGTGTATAATTCCGGTCTCGAGTATTTCGTGCGTACCTTCGCGCCGGAATGGGATCCGATGGGACTCTGGTCTCCGCTGCCGGCGACGCAGGTCTCTGACCGCGAGGTGGAGCAGCAGCAGGCCGAATGGGAGCAGCCTGATGGGGCGTTGATTTCGTACGAAATGGTTCGCCCCCAAAAATGCTCAGGATCTTGTAACCCAGATACGCGGCTCCGCCAATCATGCCGCCGACCGCGACCGAACGCAACATCCCGGATTCCAGAATCAGCAATGCCCCGGCACCGCCAATGACCCACTGCAATGGCGTGGGAATTGCGTTCCAGAGTCCAACAACAGCAGCAATGCCAGTGGGGGCGGGGTTCGCGGACTGAATGTCAACGTCGACGACGGTTGCAGATTCCGGCGTTTGCACATGTGCGGCGCGTTTTCCGGCTGTTGGTGCTGCTGCGTGTGCCGACTTTGCCAGAGGAACGGGAGCGGCCATGTCGGCAGTCTGGACGACATTGCGAAACTGTCGTTGAAGTTCTTCAATGCTGCCGGTCCGCTGGTCCGGATCTTTTTCCAGAGCCGCTGCCAGAACCGGACGCATCTCTGCGGGGAGACAGGATAAGTCCGGTTCCGCCGTAAGATGCTTCATCAGTATTTCGGCCGTTGTCTGACCATCGAACGGCACTTTGCCGGTGATCATTTCGTACAGCATGATGCCCATGGCGTAGACATCGACTTCTCGGCCGTATCGGCCTTTGGCAACTTCAGGAGCCATGTAGTAGACCGTGCCAACACTCTGTGTCTGAGCGCTACGGCGGCTTTCTGAAATGTACTTCGACAGCCCAACGTCGCCGATTTTGACACCACCAGGATCCTGAAATACGTTGGCGGGCTTGAGGTCGCGATGTACGATACCGCGGTCGTGCAGAAAGCTGAGTCCGGCCGTTATTCCGCCGAGCCAGAAGAGTACTTCTTCCAACGGCATGCCATTGGGGTAGTCTCGCAGCACCTCATAAAGGCCGCGACCACTGACAAACTCCATGATGACCCAGTGGTCGTTGTCACCGTCCTGTTTGATATCGAAGATCGTGACGAGGTTGGGATGCTTGAGATTAAGGCACTGCCTGACACCACGAAGCTCAATTTCCAGGTTATTGTTCAGCAGCTTGAGAGCGACTTCCTTGCCTGCGTCGCTCAAAGCATAGTACACCTCGCCAAATCCACCCCGGTGGACGGCACGCTTGATGGTGTATCCATCAAGAGGACGCGCTTCTGGTGCAAAGGTGAATTTCATAACTTAAGTCCGACCCGGTTTTCGTTTCGTTTTTCGCGTGTTTGCCTGAATTTCCAGGATCTACTGAGTGCCGCACTCTACTCCATCTGTTCGACTCGAAATCTGAGTTCTTCTCCTGTTACGACACAACCATGTTTGAGCTCGATGGAATCCGCCGCAACTTGTCCGTCGACACTGAGAGCAGCCTTCGACCGACAACGCAGCTTTCCTTCGTTCAAAAACAAGACGACAACGTCGGGCCAGTGCGTGCAACGAATATGGTGGTCTCGCCGTGGCCCCAGCAGACAATGATCCGCCAGCAGTATAATACCGTCAACGCTGTGTGATGGTCGATGATCACTTTCGAAGTCGATAACAGCAGAAGTGCTGAGAATACTGGGAATCCGAAACCCCAGTCGCACTCGTTCCGCCAGCCGGATTTCATCACCACTACGAAGAACCGTGTCCTGCTCCGGAAACGGTCGTCGGCTGATGAGCCGTCAGACGCCATTCTTCGCTGTTGCGTTTGATAGAAGCGTGAATTCGCGAGATATTTGCCAGCAGGGCGATGTCAGCAGATTTTTTTTCAAAAGATGGTGCACCGACAATAAACGACTCGCCAACGCACAATTGCCACGCACCGACTCCGTCGATCCACAGCATGTACTTTTTGCAGGGACTCGTCGCCACCATTTCCCCCTCAAGAGCCTTAAGAGTCACCCCCTGTGCGGGCACGCAGGTATCACAATACCAGCGATTTTGCCGGCGTTGACTATCCAGTTGAAGAGTGCCCGAGTTCATTGTACCGAGTTGTCGAAGGGTGATATTCGTTCCGAAGTGACTTTGTCGGAACGAGAATTTGTTTGATTCAGAGCAGTATTGTTCGTAATTCGAATCAATTTACCGAATAAAAATACTCCGAGCTCAAGCCTTTGAGCCCGGAGCAGGTGTGTGTCCCGGATCAGCGGTAGGTTTCCCGTCCTGCCATGCTGAATCTGATTCGACGCGACTCTCAGAATCGCTGACGCAGTGACGTGCCGTTGCCGGCACAGTCAGAATGCTGACTCAGATTGAGCTGTTACTATTTGCTTCGGCTTCGTCAGAAACGAGGCCGAAGTGCTGATCGATTTCTGTCACAACATCAGTCTGCAGCTCAACTGAATCGACTTCAACCGGAATGCGGCCCATGACATGGCCTTCTGTTTCCAGCAGAGATTCCCTTACGTCCAGGGCGTGATTCAGGTCCTTGATCAGGCCCTCAACGCGAGTGAGCTTCGTGTCGTCGACTTCGATGTTGTTGACCGCCTCAGCTGCCTGAATTGTCTTCAGTCGAGCTTCCACCTGAGACACCAGCACAGACAGTTCCTGCTTTCGTCCCAACATGCTGTCCAGTTTCTGCTGATTGGCTCGCAGAGTCTGCCGCTGAGCGGACAGGATCTGGCGATCACGAGTCACGGCGTCTTCGCCCACGCGAAATGCTTCGAAACGCTGGGACAGGTCAGATTCCACTTCACCGCGAGTGTACGACACATGGCGGTAAGTGAACTTATCGTGTGCGCTGGTGAGATCGCCTCGCAGAGCGAGAATCGCTTCCCTTTGGCCAGCCAGATTAGATTCTTTCTTCGTGATGTCTCGTTCAAGGTCCTTGACGTCAACACTCTGTTCGGCCACCACTGTCATGTGCTGACGAATCTCCGGCATGAGTTTGTCAATTTCATTGCGAATCCGAGCCAGCTCAAATTCCGGAGTAATTTCGGATTTCACTGCGTCTCGAACATTAGTACATGCCGTGGTAGCGTAGCTGAACATGTCCTTTCCGAAAATAAACCCGGCGACAAGTGTCGTAGCCAGCGAACCGATAACCATTTTCTTTAACATCGTATTCTCTCCTAAACCTCACGTACCATGGGAAACACACACACTTGTGACATGAACACTCGCCACACGCCTGATTCGCCGTTGCTTCAGAAAGCCTGGCTGCATTTCGGCAGATTCTTCAAAAAAGGGCCGGAGCACCGCAAATCCGCTAAATGCCAGCGTTTTCGCAGCGCCGAATCCTGTACTTCGACGAGAGTGGCAGATTCCTGGCACAATTGTTTGAACCACGCGAAGCTGGATCACGTTGGTGACGGTGAATTCGCGGAGCACGCGACAACCGTTTCGGTTTTTCGGTTGTGGAAAGGTGTCTACTTACAGGACGGGAGACAAGAAGGATGAAGACAAGCACACCACGTGATTCCAGGCCGATGAGGAAACTCCGATTTCTGACGGGCTTAGTCCTCAGCGCCTGTGGAGTTGCCACAATGTTGATGGTCGCTGCGGGAACGTTGCAGAATCTCGGTGTCAACGGACGATTATCGTTGCCGGCTGTGGGACTGTGCATGATCGTTGGACTGATGCTGCTGGGCGGAGGTTTCGGGATCATGGCCACGTCCGCCGCAACATTCGACGACCGCGAATTTGACCGACTTATGGAAGCCGGAAATTTGCCCTTGCCGACACCTCTGGACAGCTCATGCGATATTGAATCGCCCGACAGCGAAGAAGGTAACGGACGGTCAACAGAGGATCTCCGGTCGAACGCCGAACCACGCGGTAATCTTGTAAACGTGCCACGAGAGGTTTCTACTCAGTCAGGCGACGTCCGTTCGAAGAGATCTGTTTCTGCTCCACAGACGAGCGTTTGAACAGATGGTTCACGAACGTGAAACCGTCAGTCAGCCTTTCCGGATCGACCGGGCAACACTCTCAACAACGTCAGCATATCTGCACGCCACGTTGGAAGAACGAATGTAATGGCGATCGCTTCCAGATTTGCCATCGTGCCGGCGACAGCAGCAATTCTTAGCGGCCAGATGGCCCAGTCCAGCAGCATCGCAACGGCTCCGCCCAGGACAAGGTAATTGGTCATTTTTGCGCCGTAGGTGTGATAACTGGGGAAACGCCCGTATTTCCACAGGCCGTAGCTCATCGAGACTGCGTAACTGGTGATAGCCATCAGCAACCACGCAAGCTCGCCCTGAAGTACGTCCCATTTCAGAATCAGGCTGCCAATCAGTAAGCAGGCATTGAGAACGGCATCGGAAGCGCTGTCGAGTCTCGCACCAAAATCAGAACGCTGATTCAGCCATCTTGCCAGCCAGCCGTCCACCCAATCAGAGAGACTGAAGACAACATAGCCGATAACGAAGACGTTAACATGGCCTGCTGCGGAGACCAGAATAAGAGCAAGGGATCCGATGATTCGAGCAAAGCAGATGACGTTCGGTATCGTCAGGTACCGGTCCTTAAAAGGACTCGGCAGGTCCTGTCCATTTGACGACAGCGGATCGTCAGGCAGCTTGGTCATTGGTTCGCAGCGATTCGGCATCATGACTTCCTGCAATAACATCTTTCAGAGGACGACAATCAGAAAGTAATAAAAGGCCGGCGCCGTAAACGTTAAACTGTCAACTCGGTCGATGACCCCTCCCATCCCCGGCAGAATCGAACTGCCGTCCTTCACGCCAACATCTCGTTTGATCGCCGACATGTTTATGTCTCCGAGAAACGCCGCCACCACGATGAGCAGACCTGCCGCGACCGACACCAAAAAACCGCGTGCTGTCGACACAGACGGAAAGGTCGTCAGCCACGGTGCCAGCATCATGGGACCATCCAACAGCCCCAATGGGCCGCGGACAATGGCTTCTTCGATTGTCGGCAGCCGAGATCCGGCGTAGACGAACACGATGTTTCCGGGCAGCAGGCCGAGCTGAGTCGTCCACCAGAACGTGTGGAAAGAAACGTCCGTTCCCACTCCGGCGGCGTAGTTCATGAAACTGAACGGAGCGTGCGCAAGACGCAGCGTCAGCAAATACAGAGTCCCATCACTCCTCATCCGCCTCTGAATCGGTCGCAGGTAGAAGCCGAAGCGGGACTGTACCTCGGCCTTCAGGTAATATCGGCACAGCAGAAACGTCACCAGTGACGCCGCCACCAATGCCGTGTTCACAATGATCACGCCCACCAGCAGTCCAAACAACCAGCCGAGAACAATCGACTTGCCTGTTGTTCCCGGAACCAGAGAAACAATCAGATAGATGGCGAACGCAATGAACGACGATGTCACCGGATTCGCCCTGATGACTGATCTCAGCCACCGGTCGTTACGAACAAACCAGTCCAGCGACGCGTAACGTGATGCCAGAACTGCAATGATCGCCAGGAACAGAACGATCAGAAACGGCAACAAAAGTCGTTTGGCAAGAGTTCGCATACCTTCCGGACTTGCAGTTAACATGCCGCATTGGCTCCATTGGTGCGAACGGAAATGCGTGACGCAGACGTGCGAATTCGCACTTCTGCACAGTATCGAATGAATGAGTGGCAGGTTATGTTCAACTCAAGAAGGCATGAGCCAGGCGTTCAAGCCGGTCCAGACCTCAATCGCTTGATAATCTGAGGGATCGCACTTCGTGGCGACCGGTACGAAGTGTGCATTCTCTTCGGATGGCATCAATTATCTTTGAAAAGCACCTCGCCATGCACCGCTCCCAACCGCTGGCAAGAATCCTGCATCTTTCCGACCTTCACTTCGGCCCACCATTCATCGCTGAAGTAGGACAGGCCGTGCTGCGAATTGCTCATCATCTGAACATCGACGCGATTGTCGTCAGTGGTGACTTTACACAGCGAGCGAAGGAAGAACAGTTTCAGGCTGCGCGGGAATTTCTGGATCGACTTCCCGACGTGCCTCGGCTCTACGTTCCCGGTAACCACGACGTCCCGCTGTGTCGAATTCGCGAACGTTTCCTCGATTCGCACGGTCTGTACAGGAAGTACATCTCCCCGGAAATTAACCCGGTGCTCTCCATGGATCACGCCGTCATTGTCGGCATCGACTCATCATCGCCACGAACGGCCATCACCAATGGTCGAATTCATCAGTGGCAACTGGAAACCGCTGAACAGGTATTTGCCGAGGCACCTGTGGACGCAGCAAGAATCGTGGTAGCGCATCATCACTTCGCTCCGGCACCGGACAATCTGTACGACCGAACCATGCCCAAAGCGAAACGAGCCATCATGCGATTCGTTGAGGACGACGTCGACATGATTCTGGGAGGTCATCTGCACCGTGCCTACATCGGAAACACACTTGATGTATACTCAGGAGTCCACCGTGAACGCGGAATCGTTATCGTACAGTCCGGGACAACAACGTCACGACGTGGCCGAGGACGAGAACGTGAGAAGAACAGCTTCAACGTGATCGATTTCAACTCCGACACAATGAAGATCACTCACTACCTGTACTTTGATTCAGACGCCGGTTTCGTTCCGGCAAGTCGGCATCTGTTTCCGCGTGGACTACTGCCGCTTCCGCCGGACTCTGCTTCGGACTCCGACCGCACCTCTGCCGTTTAACGTCATGTGGCGCGATGCCACCCACAAACTTATGCCGAAGGTCTGCTTCGTGGATGTGAATTCAACATTACGTATGAACGGCAGATCGCTGCCATTGGCCTGAATGACCACTGGCGTGCAAATTCCCGCCGTTCGGCCATCCGCTTTTCATCACAGCCAGGAACATCTGGCCGCGGACGACGATGAACACAGACGGGCAGACACGCTGGCATTTTCCGTTCTCCGGATTCCGTCGAATCAGCTCATCACGTTGATGTGGCTGCCGGGATTCTTACGGTACTGTATTCGTAGTTTGTCGCGGCAGTTCCGAGTGTGCCACACATTGTCGACCAGACTCTCTTCATCGTATCAGATGAAGTGGACTTCTGATGACAGGCTGTCGCAGTCTCGAAACGAGTAATCAACGAATGATCGGACTGTGGAACAGGAATGAGTATTGATTGGAGAACAACTGACTGCTGGCTGATGGGTGAAGCGTACGTCGGCTCGTGCATTGCCGATCACATCAACGTCCTTTGCGACAACATCGGAGTGCGCTGGGCGGGAACGGAGAACGAACGCGCGGCTGCGGAGTATCTGGCCGGACAGTTTGACTTGCTTCATCTGCAGAACAAGTCTGTCGAACAATTTGAACTGCACACCGCTGACTGCCATGCTGGATCACTGAAGGTCGTCACCCACGACGCATGGCGCCTCGACGCACGCCCGTGCCTGTTTTGCCCGTCGATCGACGTCGAAGCCCCCGCCGTCGATGTCGGGTACGGAATGCCGCATGAACCCTAGCCACTGCGGGATCGTCTGTCGGGCTGCGTCGCACTGATTCACTCTGAATTCGAACCATTCACCGAGCCACGCCTGCTTAATCTTCGACTCCGCGATCTTGCAGCCGCCAGCGCAGTCGCGGCGATTACCCCCGACAAGGTGCGAATCCGCGAATTGAAGGGATACGCGGGAATGCTGGCAAGGCTGTTGCTGCGGCTATCGCACGTGCCCGCTGCAGTCTGGCCGGAGAACTGTTTGGGCATCAACGAGATCGCCAAACGTATCGAAGCCGAACGCGGCGCCGTGTTTCGCACGAATTAATCATCCATCCAGCCCCAGAAGTCCCAGGCTGTCGCGTTGAATCAGGGCTTCAATTTCATCCACCTGCAGACGCGGCAATGACGTTCCTTCAACCTGTTCATTCAGCTTGCGCAAACCGTCGATCGATGCATCCACGGTCGTAAACGGATAGTCACTGCCGAACAGTAGCTTGTCCCAGACTCCATATTCCTGCACCAACATCAGACTGTGGTACAGCTGAAACGGTCGGTAGTGCAAAGCACTGATGTCGGTGTACACGTTCGGGTGCTTGCGAACTACGGCAACGCATTCGTGTTCATACGGATGTCCGAGATGTGCCATGATAATCTTCACTTCGGGGAAGCGTATCGCCACACGATCCAGATGTCGCGGCAAAGTACACTCCAGCGGCGCCTGGGCGATGAACGTTGTGCCGGTATGCAGCAGCACCGGCAGTGAATGCTGAGTGGCGTATGACCAAAGCGGATCGAGTCGTTCGTCATCCGGCTGAAATCCCGCGTACATTGACAGCAGTTTGATACCGCGCAGACCAAGTTCCTGGTGGCCATTCCGCATTTCCTGCTGCCAATCATCCTGAGTCGGATCGAGCGACAGGAACCCGATCAGTTTCTCAGGATGAGCAGCCACATACTCAGCGACGTATTCATCATCAACCCACAACCCACTCAGCCGCGCCTTGCCACCGAACACAATCGTTCGATCGACCTGAGTCGCGCCGCCCATGTATTCGTCATAGCGCACTGTCAGATCCACCTCAACACCGGCCCGGGCCCGACGTGCCTGGTGTTGAAAGTCGTCATTGAAATGAGTGGGGTATTGCCAGGTATGGCTGTGGACGTCGACGATCATCTTCGCCTCACAATTTGTTCAGGGATCTCCCTGGACACGATCGCAAAACACGTTCAAGGTGGCAACAGGTGAAGAGCATCAATCCAGGAATTCGCCGGGATGCCACAAGGAAGCGTTCTGACCGATGGCGCTGTAACAAACGAGTCGTGCCACTGTCAATGCCAGTGCTTTATGTTAGCCTTTCATTGATTCGTATCGAAGGAAGCGACACACCAAAGGTATTCAGACTGACTCCAGAAAGGCCACGGAACATGCTTGTGGGATACGTCAGTGACGAACGTTACGTGGCCGTGGGCGACGTACTGTTCGAATTCCGAGATCATGGCGACGTCGTCGCGGCGCGCTCCAGCATTTCGGGCGCCGTCTACGCGGACATTTCGCCAGGCGACTATGAGATTGTCGTGGGCCGCGAAGGGTATGGTTCGAAAATCGTCAAGGCAAAGATTCGGGAAAATGCACCACATCAATTTCGTCTGTTATCCGACTGTCTGCTGGGTTACGTCTGGCCTCGGTGCGTGAAGTCCGGTGAGCGGTCCGAATTTCGAGTGCACGCCGTCGAAGAATACGAGCTGGAACTCCGGCGCTACGGTGCTGAAAAGGAATTCATCCGCCGCATCGGTACGTTCGACGAACACGGACCGCGCGCCACGATGCAGATTACGCCCGATGGCGATTACACACAGACCGGCGTTGAATGGAACAAACATGGTTACCACAGCAAGGCGCTGAATCAGTTTGTCGAAGCTCCGGAACGCTCTGGTTTGTACTACTTCCATACACGAAGCAAATCGGGGCTCTCATTCACGTTCCCATGGATTGTAGCGCCAGACAAACCTCGTTCAAAAACAGCAGTGCTGGCATCGGACATTAACTGGAACGCATACAACAGCTTCGGTGGCCGCAGCAATTATATTAATGCAGACCGACTGCCGTCGACGCCCATCATTAACTCGCGGCTGGAACTCAAACGATATACTGAGCAAGAACATCGCAGCTACGATCAGGACACCTACGAACCACTGTCACTCGAACGCCCGGATCCATTCAATCACATCGACGAGAATGAGCAGCTGACAGACCCGATCGCCGGTCGTCAGGGTTGTCATATGGCGGCGGCCGAATGGCGTTTGCTGGGCTGGATGGAACGCAAAGGGCTGGACTACGATTTCTACAGCGAAACACAATTCCATTTCGACCAGGTTCCACTGGACGAATACCGAGTGTTGATCATCAGCACTCATCCGGAATACTGGTCTGCGGACATGTACTTCCGACTGAAAAGCTGGGTCTTCGAACGTGGCGGGCGGCTGATGTATCTGGGCGGCAACGGCCTGAACTGCGAAGTCGAATTCCTCGACGATCATCGCATCGTGTACCAGAACACCAATTGGAGTCACTCAGAACCGCAGTTCGCACCGGATGGTCGTGAATACGAAAGCCGGTTTGCCAAGCGACAGGAATCGGAAGCCAACCTGCTGGGCGTTGTGTTTACATTCCCGGGAATCATGACAGCCGCACCGTACCAGGTGACTAAGGCGGATCATTGGTGCTTTGAAGGAACCGGGCTGACGAATGGCGACACCTTCGGCCAGAAGAGTCTACATATGCGAGTTCCCGGCGGAGCGTCCGGTCATGAAACAGATAAAGTATCGAGTTCATCGCCATCGAACGTGCAAGTGCTGGCAAGAGGCCTTAACCCGGATGGTGGCGGTGCTGAAATTGTAATTCACGAACCGAGTGGAGGCGGTGCCGTGTTCTCCGTTGGATCCATCTGCTGGCCGAGCTCCGTGCTTGTGGACGATGCTGTCTCAAAGATTACGGAAAACGTTCTGCTACGATTTTTGGATTGAACTTAGAAAAGGGGAGCGACTGTGCTGGTCGGATATGTCAGCGACGAAGACTATGTCGCAATTGCGGGCGTGGCATTCGAATTTGAAGGCAACGGCACGTCGTTGACGGCAACTTCCCGCGCTTCTGGAGCCGTGTACGCCGACATCGCATCCCGCGACTGGCGGGTCACACTTTCGAAGCCGGGTTACACAGCGAAACGTGTGGATGTCAATGTCACTGGTAGCGAGTTGATTCGGTTTCGGCTGCTTTCTGATCGCATGTACGGATTCATGTGGCCCAAATGGAGTCGGTCCGGCGAGACGTCGGAATACTGCGTCCACAGTACAAACGAGTTTCGGCTGGACCTCTGGCGCTACGGCTGGGAAAAAGAGTTCATTCGCAGTTTCGGGTGGTGCGATGAACATGGGCCGAACGCCATGGCTCAGATTCTGCCGGACCGTGACTTCACTCAGACCGGAGTCGACTGGAATCGCACGGGCTACAATCTGCAATATCAAAAGCACAGTATCCCGGCACCGGAACGCTCAGGGCTGTACTACCTGCATGCGAAGACTCGCGATGGTGAGTTCTGCTCATTTCCGTGGATCGTTTCGCCGCGCGAGCCGCAGGCGAAAATCGCCGTGCTGGCATCCACGATAACACAAAACGCGTACAACCGATTTGGCGGACGCAGCAACTACTTTAACCAGGATGGCCTGCCCGATCGCCCCATCGTCAATTCGCGCCAGGACCTGAAACGCTACACGCAACCGGACACCTGGCCGTTCGAACAGAAAGCCGCGCCGCTGTCGTTCCAGCGGCCTGAGCCTGCCAGTTGCGTTCCGGAGGACACTCACATTTCGGACACGATCCCAGGCCGCATCGACTCCGTGTTCGCACCTGGAGAATGGCGTTTGCTCGGCTGGATGGAGCGGGAAGGGTTCGACTACGACCTGTACTCGGAAACCGATCTGCACTTCGATGGTTTGCCGCTGGAAGCCTATGACGTCCTTGTTCTGAATCTTCATTCCGAGTACTGGTCGCCACAGATGTACTCTCGCATTAAGAAATGGGTGTACGAACAGGGCGGCCGGCTCATGTATCTGGGCGGATGCGCCATGTATGCGGAGGTCGAATTTCAAGACGACTCGACGATTCTGTGTCGCCGCGAAGGAGACCACTGCCTCCGCGGCGAAACCGAAGCAAGGCTATTGGGAGTGGCGTACACACACTCCGGATTCCAGACGGGTGCTCCATACCGTGTGATCAACGATGACCACTGGGTTTTCGCAGGCACGGGTCTGAAAAACGAAGATCTGTTCGGAATGAGTAGCCTGCACGAACGCTGTCCTGGCGGCGCGTCGGCACACGAACTGGATAAGATCAGCCCCGATTCTCCGGATAACATTCTGCACCTTGCCAAAGGTGCAAATCCCGCCACGGCAGGTGCGGATCTCACGATTTACGATACACCCTCCGGCGGAAGCGTCTTTGCCGCAGGTTCGTTATGCTGGACACTGTCGCTGCCGATTGACGACGGGACTTCGGCCATCACGCGCAATGTTCTGCGTCGATTCCTCGAAAGAAGAACGTGACTCGCGGACTTCCCGAATCCCGCTCCGATTCGCCAACCAGTGTCCGCTGGTTCGTACTCGGAGCCGTGTCATTCGCGTCCGCGAGCGCATATCTCACACGGTACTGTATATCGGCGGCCAACACCTCGATCCAGGAAGATCTCGGATTCAGCGACGCGCGGATGGGCGAGCTGATGAGCGCATTCGCAGTCGGCTATCTGCTGTGCCAGGTGCCCGGTGGCTGGCTGGGCAATCGGTTCGGAACGCGTTTCGCATTCGCGTTTCTGAGCGTGTGCTGGTCACTCAGCAACGCATGGTCAGCCATGGCCTCTGCATATCAAATGCTGTGGGCATCTCGATTTTCCCTGGGACTTTTTCAGGCAGGCCTGGCTCCGATCTCCGCAAAGATTCTGAAGGACTGGATCCCGCCCCGGTGGCGCGGACGGAGCAGTTCCTGGATCGTCGCGTCAATGTCCATAGGAGGCGCGTTCACAATGGGACTGACGGGCTGGCTGCTGGCGCACGACTACGGCTGGCGAGCCATCTTTGCGGCCTATTCCGTGGTCGGAATCGTGTGGGCACTCAGCTTCTGCTACTTCTTTCGCACGTTTCCAAAGGATCACCGCAGCGTAAATCAAGCGGAACTCGATCTGATTCATGAAATCAATCGGCCCGATAACGCTGCGACTATTCACACAGAGAGTGATGCGGCCGAAACGGAGGATGTGACAGGGCAGGAGACTTCAAACAGGACGCTGATGCTGAATATGCTGAAGTGTCCGGGAATGTGGGGGCTGTGTGTGCAGTCGTTCTTTCGCGCTGCGGGTTACGTTTTTTTTGTGACGTGGTTTTTTGCTTTTCTGGAATACGTCTACGGCATCAACAAAGCGGAAGCGGGAATGCTGAACAGTCTGCCGTTGATTGCTGTCGTCATTGGAAGCATTTCCGGGGGAGTCATTGTAGACTGGATGTTTCGAGTGACGGGCAGTAAATGGATCAGCCGCAGCGGAACGGCGATCGTGTCGTTGACCGTCAGCGGATTATTTACGATGGCATCTGCCTGGACGTCGTCAGCGACGGAACTTTCGCTTGTCATTGCAATGGGCGCACTGTTTTCCGGTATCGGGTCCCCCGCCGCATGGACCGCGACCATCGACATCGGCGGCCGGCACACAGCGGTCGTCATGGGAGTCATGAACATGGCAGGGTGCCTGGCAGGCGTCTTGCTGCCAATCGTTCTGGGCAACTGGTTTGATCAGATTCGCGAAACCGATGGAAACTGGGATCTGGTGATTTACCTGCATGCTGCCTTTTACTTTTTGGGTGCGCTAAGCTGGTTTGCGGTGAACCCGTCAAAGGCGATTGAAGATGGCTATGTTGTTTGACACACACACCAACCTGATGTGGCACCCGGAACATCTTTCGGATGAATTCGTCGACTTCGCATGGGAAGCGAAGCGGGCCAAGATGAAACTTTCCGACGATGTCTATTTCGCCGGCAGCGATGTCAAAGAAGCCAACGCATTCGATTCGAAGCCTGAGCAGTTGCTCGCGGCCACCACCGATGTCGACAAGGCGATTGTGTTCGGCATCAAAGCCCCATTCACCGGAATCAACTGCGACCAGGAACTCATCGCCCGCTTCGTCGCCGAGCATTCCGAAAAGTTTGTCGGCTGGTGTTCGGTTGACCCCAACGATCCGGACTGCGTTGATCAACTCGAACATTACGTCAACAATCTTGGTCTGCGAGGATTAAAATGTTCGCCGATCTACCAGAACTGGAATCCACAGGACCCGATACATCTTCCACTGTTCCGGAAGGCAGAATCATTGGGTATTCCGGTCAACATTCACCAGGGCACATCATTCGTCAGAACCGGCCCGTTGAAGTACGCCAATCCGATCCAGCTGGAAGACATTGCCATCGCGTGCCCGGACCTGCGAATTGTCATCAGTCATATGGGGCACCCCTGGGAAGACGAGTGCGTCGTGCTGATCCGCAAGCACCCCAATCTCTATACGAATATTTCCGCCCTGCACTACCGACCGCTGCGTCATTATCAGGCGTTCATGACGGCCATCGAATACGGAGTGGATCACAAGTTAATCTTCGGTTCAGACTTTCCGTCGGCCACCGCGGCTCAGGTCATTGCCGGACAGAAAAAAATCAACGACGTTGTTGCCGGGACCAGTTTTCCCAGAATTCCGGACGAGATGATTCACAACATCATTTATGAAAACTGGAAACCATTCCTGCCGGAATACGCTTGATACACGATCGAATCAAACCTTCGTCTCAAGCCCGCGGCCTTCATCCCTCGGACATCCTGCGAACAGACCTCGCCAATGAAGATCACTCGAATCGAAGCCATTCCGGTTAATGTTCCGCTCAAGCCGGGCATGACCACGAAAACTTCTCATGGCGAACACGCAACGTCGCCCTATGTCATTGTTCAGGTCCATACCGATGAAGGATTGACTGGGCTTGGCGAAGCCACCGTCGCCCCTCGCTGGAGCGGTGAAACAAGCCAGAGTTGCGTGGCCATCATCCACGGACTAATCGCTCCTGTACTCACGGGTGAAGATCCGACTCAGGTGAACCATCTGCGTCGCCTGATCGAAGGTGTGGTTCGACTTAACCCGTTTACGAAAGCCGCCGTTGAAATGGCGCTCTGGGATCTTGCCGGCAAATCGGCAGGTGTGCCCGTGTATCAACTGCTGGGCGGGAAAGTGCGTGGGGAAATGCCGATCAGAATGGTGGTCGGATCGATCGACATCCCGCACGCCGTCGAACTCGCGCGAAAGTTTCTGGACAAAGGCGTCAAGTGCCTGAAAGTCAAAGTCGGACTGGATCCGGATCAGGATTTTGAGCGAGTTCGAGCGATCCGGGAACTGGCAGGTCCCGACATCCCGATCAGTGTCGACGCCAATTGCGGCTGGACGGTCCCGCAGGCCAAGGAGATGCTGCGTCGGCTGCGAGAATTCAATATTCTGTTTGCGGAACAACCGATTCCGACGGCCGATCGATCAGAACTGGCGGCGTTGCGGCGGCACACGGATATTCCCATCATGGCCGACGAAAGTGCGTTCACCTGTGGCGACGCATGGCATCTGACTGCGGAACGTGCAGTCGACATCATCAGCGTATACCCGGGCAAGAACGGCGGCGTTCAGGCCACTGTGGAGGTCGTTCACGTCGCAAAGGCAGCGGGCATTCCGTGTGCGATGGGCAGCAATCTGGAACTGGGAATCGGCACAGCCGCTATGCTGCATCTGGGAGCTGCTCTGCCAACGATTGCCAGCGAACGGTATCCCGGTGATTTCATCGGCCCGCTTTATCACGAAGCGGACATGCTGAAAACCCCACTGACACTCGGCCCGGCCGCAGCACGCGTTCCGGAAGGCCCGGGACTCGGCGTGGAACTGGATGAAGGACAACTCAAAAAATACCGCGACCACAGCAGCGTGGCACGAGGAACAGGAAGTGTCAGCAGCATCACGTTTGAGGGGTAACTGCGGACTCAGGTTTGCAACCAATTGTTCCATTCCGCGGGTGGAGAACCAAGGGACATTGTACCTATTGCGTAGAGCAGAATGTCCCGTTATCGCAATTCCCGACAGATATTCGATGCCGCGGTTGCTCGAGGTTGCCTTGCAATTATGCTTAGGAGCTGAAAACGAATGACTTTCGCTCGAGTGACCTGCCGTGGCTTCAGACAATCATGATCATCTCTGGGAGCAGATCGACACGACATGTGATCAGTTTGAGCTTGCGCTCCAGGATGGCGCTTGTGGATCTATCGCCGATTTCCTGATCGAGGACTGGCCCGGCGATCATCGTCGACTTCTGTTGCGCGAGTTGCTTGATCTGGAACTGGAGTATAGCACTCGCAGCGATGGCCACATCGACGTCGAGAAATACGCTCGTCAGTTCGCTTCCGATCGTGACGTTCTCGACAATTGCATCTCGCGCCACGAATCGCGTGCCAACAGAGCGGCGCGACCAGCTCACGATGAGACGCAAGTTTTGCGTCAGCCATCGTCAGTTGACTCGGACGATGCCACTTCGTCCGTCCAGATCAGGGACGTGGGAGAGTTCACTCTGACCGGAGAGATTGCTCGCGGAGCCATGGGGATCGTGTACAAGGCAATCGATCATTCGCTTAATCGAACGGTTGCCTTGAAAGTGATCCTCTCTGGGAAGTTTGCTTCCAGTGAGGAGGTCAAACGTTTTCAAAACGAAGCTCGCGCGGCCGCTTTGCTGGACCACCCGAACATCGTCCCGATCTATGAAGTGGGCAAGGCAAACGGTCAGCACTATTTTTCAATGGGTTTGGTTGATGGACACGATCTGACTTCGGCTGTTTCGCAGGACCTTTACGCCCCACGTCCAGCTGCTGAACTGATGGTCAAGCTCGCGTGCGCGGTTCAGTACGCGCACGAGCAAGGCATTCTCCACCGGGACCTGAAGCCAGCGAACGTGCTGATTGACGATCGACAGGAACCGCGTTTGACCGACTTTGGATTGGCCAAAAATCTGAATGTTGAATCGACGAGTGATCTCACACGCAGCGGCCAACTGATCGGAACACCGAGCTACATGGCACCAGAGCAAGCCCGGGGCGAACTGGACAAGATCGGCCGGACGAGCGATGTCTATGCACTTGGCGCGATTCTCTATTTCGTCCTGACTGGCCGACCGCCGCATCGCGCCGCGAGCGTCGCTGAAACTCTACAGCAATTGTTGCAGGAGGATCCAGTCAGCCCCCGCGTCTTCAGCCCACAAGTCGGTCGCGACCTGGAGACGATCTGCCTGACCTGCCTGGCCAAGGAATCGGCACAACGTTATTCGTCCTGCGACGCTTTGGCCAGTGATCTGCGTCACTACCTCGCAGGAGACCCGATTGCTGCCCGCCCGGTGAGCGCCGTGGTTCGATGGGGGCGATGGTGCAAACGGTATCCTGCTCGAGCCAGCTCGCTGGCGACGGCAGCGTTACTCCTGGTCGTGATCGTTGTCGGAGTTGGCTACCGGCGAGAAATGCTGTCGACCGCTGCGGGTTGGCAACCGCCAACCAGCTGGCCGAGAGCCGCAAGCAGACGGCTGACACGGCTCAATTCTATCGCTTACTGCTGGAGGCGGCCGCCGCCAAAGCACGTCATGAACCTGGTTGGACCTGGCGTGTTGAGGAGCTGTTGGAGAAAACGAACACGCTGACATCAGCCGTTCGCGACGAGGTGCTGCTAAGACAGACGATTCTCGGCCCCACCACAAGTTTTGACCTGCGACTTCAGCAAACGGTGGCTGACGACATCCTGGCGGGTTCGCTCGCGTTCAGTCGAGACGGCCAGTACTTCGCTACAGGCCAGTCGATTGACGAAGTGCGGCCCAAATTGCTCGTCTTCGAGACTTCGAACTTCGACCATCCAAAGTGGACGTTCTCGTTCGAGAGTGAGGAAGACACACAGCGGCGAATCGCCCGTGGCGACCGGAAAGTGGATAACGGGTTTCGGGCGTTGTGTTTCAGTCCCAACAGTCGCTGGCTCGCAGCGGGAACACGGTTCGGCAAAGTGTTGGTTTACGATCTGACCGATCCGGGCGCGAGTCCACGAAAGCTTGATGTTCTGGAGGATTCCGAGGTCTCGAAAGTCCAATTCTCTCACGATGGGAGAAGGCTTTACGCACATACCGTCGGGCGGCGAATCAAACAGTGGAAGAACTTCGAACAGGAGGTCAGTCGAGACCTTAATATTCGCGACTTCGCGGTCGATGAGACTGGCAACCGGATCATCGTGCTGCCGGGAAACGGGGTGTTGCAGTTCTACGCGGATTTAGGTGAGCCGTCCGTCGCATACGCTCCTGGCTCTCGATTCTCTGCTCCACAGATGACGCCTGGGTTTTCCGGATTTATCGCTTGTTGTACAGGGCAACTGGTCATTGCTGGCGCGGATTCTTCAACGCAGATTTTCGACTTGCGAACTTCGGTCAAATCGAACGAGTTGTTCAGCCGAGCGCCGATGTCTGCACCAGCCTTCGAGGGACGTTACTTGTTTTCGCCCGGACCGGATTGGCTGCGAATCTGGGACACGACATCCAACCACCTGCTCTATGAGCTTCCCGTAACTGCCCGCCATCGGGCGATTGCCGCCCTGGACCCTAGCGGCTGTTTTTTCGCCTTTCGCTCTGGGGGCCCATTCAATTGTACGAATGTCGTCAACCAATGAGCCGAAAACTCCTCGGTGGAGTCCTTTGGACGAGGGGGCGCGTTGTGTTCGATGGTGCAGTCATCTCGACCTCGTGCGAGACGCCGGTGGAAGGCAACACTGACTCGGTGATCCAATGGGACTGTGAAACGGGCGACGTCATCGGCAAGAACGTCATGGTCGCCGAGCGACAGAACCACGAAAGCGTGACGCAGTTCGCCGCGTTGGGGGCGAAACGCGTCACCTCTCTACGATCGTTGGGGCTCGTTGTTTGGGACCGGGACGAACGCCATGGCGCTGACCGCGTTCAGGTCCTGACGTCCATCGGCAAGTCGGTGAGTCTGGGACTGGACGTCATTCACGCCGGGGGCGATGGGCACGCTATTCAACGCGTCAGGAGGGCGGATGGCAGCGAATTCCTACGGCTGCGCCCGAAAACCTCCGCTGTCTCGTTACGTGTCGAACTACCGATGGCGAAGATCCCTCAGGCATGGCCCAGACTCGCCGTATCCGCCATCGTTCGAGTCAAATGCAATGCGAATGAAGGCCGAGCGATCTCCGTCGGTCATCTGGACAAAGTCCCACGAGAGGGTTCTTCCGACTCAGCAGCCAATCGTCGCCATTATGGCGCACGCGAGTTTGCCGGTAGTACATTGGGCATGGTCGTTCTCAAATACTCGTCGCGAGAGAACTTCGCAACGACCCACGATGCGTTGTTGGAAATAGTCGCCGCGCCCCGTTCGCTCGACGAGATTGAGATCGAGGACATTGTCGTTTCTCCGTTGACCGCAACTTCGGACGGACAGCCGCTGGATCAAGTCCCCATGGAGGTACCTGCAATTTCGCCGGACGGAGGCAGGGTTTGGGCGGCTGTCGACAATGACCGTCTTTTTTCGTGGGACTTGTCCTCCGATGCTCAACCGACGCAATGGGCTGACGTGCCGGATGAGTGGTCGCACATCTACGACATCGAAACAGGAAAGAAGCGGATCTATTCCGCCGCTCGCAATGGTACGGTTCAATTGACCGATCCAAATACAGGTCAGCTGGAAACGCAGATTAAGATCTCCGACGAGTCGGTCAACAACATTGACCTCGGGCCTGAGGAGACCTGGATGGTCGTCTCCGGCGACGCGGGCAGGGTTGAACGCCGAGCGATTCCGAGCGGGAAACTCATTCACCGGATTGCGGAACTAGGCCAGCGAGTCCTGGCACAAGCCCTTTCGACCGATGGACGCTGGCTAGCAACAGGAGACATCAGCGGAACGACCATCTTGTGGGAACGCCAGGGAGAGACCTTCCAGAGGCAACTTACATTCGATCCTTTCCGCAACGCGATTCTGCACTTGGCATTCTCGGCCAACGGCAGATACCTCTCGGTCGTCGTGCATAATCACAACTCGATCGAATTGTTTGATCTGCATGCGTTGAACAAATCGTTTGCCCGCTATGACGTCGAATTGGATATGGATTCGACTCCGTCAGCGGTACAGCGTTAGCCGACGGTAAAATGAAGGTGTCCTTCCGGCAAGCGTGCCTGAATGATTTTGTTGGCATGGCTACCGTGGTTGCTTTCACCATTTGGGAGCACGACCATGGCAGGACG
>LWDU01035434.1_pt1 | contig 52264 bp, 45 predicted proteins | sample 727161 | NCBI WGS metagenome assembly LWDU01 (sample SAMN04566230, study PRJNA314399) | hydrothermal vent metagenome | isolation source: deep sea hydrothermal plume seawater | place: Mexico: Gulf of California, Guaymas Basin | collected 2004-07-11
CGATCTATGCTCGTCTGCGTGGCTCAGGCACCTGCGGGCAAGATAGACTGGAGCTACCCTATGCAGAAAAGTGTCTCTTAGAATTTAGTGCCAGTGGTGCCAAATGGGCTGACGACGTACAGCATCATTATATAAACTATCCGTTTAAGAGAGTCACAAAAGCGCGATGTTCATATCCTGGGAAGCTCTGACCTGAAAGCAGGCATAACCTCTTTGGCGATCATCCGTATGTTTTCATCCATGTAGGATTCCGGGCAGGCGGAAGTCAGCATGAATAGCCTGCTTCCGGCATCGATGTATTGTTGTATGCGTCGCTGGCAGTCTTCAGGCGTGCCCACCAGAGTGTATTTGTCTACCAGATTGTCGAAGTCCTGGGCATAGGTCTTGCCTAGCTGAACTGCCGCCATTTCCCGGGCCTTATTGCGATCGGGGTGCACGCAGGTAAAGATAAATATACCCTTGTGATACTTGTCCATACCGAGTCCAGCCTCTGAACGAAATGAGCGGATAGTATCCAGGCTTTCTCGCAGCATTTCCGGTGTATACATGTAAGGTAACCAGCCATCTCCGTAAAGCGCAGCGCGGCGCATAGCTGCCTTTTTTCTACCTGCGACCCAGATGGGTGGCATTGGTTTTTGTAGCGGTCGCGGGTTTAGGCCGACTCCATCGAGCGTATTAAATTTACCGCTAAAGGTGACAGAATCCTCGGTCCATAACTTGCGGATAACCTCTAAAGCTTCAGTTGCTCTTGCACCCCGTTCGTTCAATGGAATACCGCAAGCTTCAAATTCTTTTGGATTTTCTCCTCCAACACCAATACCAAATTGGTATCGGCCGCCTGAAGCATTGTCCAAAGCCGCACCGAGCTTGGCTGCGAGTGCCGCTGGGTACAAAGGCAATAGAACAATCGCGCTCATCAACTTGATGTGGGTTGTCGCACCCGCCGCGACACTCAACGTAATATAAGTGTTGCCAATCGGGCCATGAAAACTGACGTGTTCACCAGCACTCAGGACATCAAACCCTAATTCTTCAATGCGACGGGCGGAAGCTGCAATATTCGTTAATGATCGGATTCCGGTCCCAAATTGTATGTCATTCATGTGAATTCCCGAGAAGCATGGGCAATTCCTATTTTGTTGCACCTGGTAATCGCGAGAGCCAGTCACTATGAGCCGCTAAAGCGTAATCACGTCGGGCTGCCGTCACTACCTCTCATTTCCGTAGCCATCTAATCAATAGCAGAGTCTATAAGTTAGTTTATTGAGTTTGTGCTCTTTTGTGTAATCCATAGCAGCTATTCCACTTTCTTGGTCCAACTGACTCCAACCAAAAATCCGCCGTTTCGAATTGAATGAATGAAGGTAGAAATTATTTTGTCGACGGCTTGCTAAAGGAACAGCTCGTGCGGGGGAACTTGTCTGGCAGAGAATTGGTCAGTCGATCCAGTTCGGCATAATCTCAGTCGCCCAGATTTCCAGATTCTGCATCATAATATCGTGTGGAATTGGACCGGGGTACTGCCACATCAAAAAGTATTCAGGGTTGTGGGTTTTCACCAGATGCTCCATCTGTCGATTTATGTCGTCGGGGTTACCTACGAACTCAAACCCGGATTCACGTAAATAGTTGTAATCGCATTCCTTGGGAATGGGGTCGGTGTTGCCTTTTTGCCGAAATGCCTCGTTAAAACCAATCGGTGCAAACCACTCTGGCCAGACAAACCCGTTACCGCGCGAGGCATGATAGTGAGCTTCGTTTGCATCGCGAAGCACCAGCGTGTCGCGGAAAATACCGATGTTCTGACCATACTTAAAATCATGCCCGGCTTCTGCTGCAGTCTCCTGATAAATATGGAAAAGGTCACTCAGGGTTTCATCACAAGTGGACAGCGCAAATGGCGCAATACCTTCACGGGCGCAGAACTCGAAGGTGCTAGGGCTAAAAGAGAATGGTTGAAAAAGTGGGGGGTGGGGTTTCTGGTAGGGTTTGGGTGCAATACCAATCTCCGTGATGATGCCATTTTCGTCCTGCCCCTGGCCATACTTGTTGACTGCCTGATGATCAAACAAAAGGCCATCAGGGGGAATGCTCCAATGGGCTGACTTGTGACTGAATGTATCTTCAGTCCAGGCTTTTTTTAGAATTTCGTAGTGCTCAAGAAACAGGTCTTTGTTTTTCTTGTCCACGGTTGAACCATCGGACATGGTACCGCCTACACCGTAAGTCTGGCCAAGTACATCAGCCCACCGTCTCTGATAGCCGCGAGCGAGGCCAACGAAGGTACGCCCGGTCAGCATATGATCCAGCATAGCCAGGTCTTCAGCTAGTCTCAGCGGATTTTGAAAAGGCAGCACATTGGCCATCTGACCGATCCGAATGTTTTTCGTGTGCAGCCCAAAATAAAGCCCCAGTAAGATCGGGTTATTTGACTGCTCCAGTCCCTCGATATGGAAGTGATGCTCGGTAAATGCGGCACCCCAGTATCCCATTTCATCAGCAGCTTCAATTTGCTTTCTGACCTGCCAAAGCATGTTCTGATAATTCTGCCGATTAATTCCCGCCATGCCTTTTTGGGTTTGATCAAAGGTGCCGACCGATGGCAGGTAAAAGAGGATAAATTTCACATCTAGAACTCCATTCAATAGTTTTTGTCAGAGGAGCTGAGCTACCAAAAATACCATAATAGCTCGATCCAGATTATAGATTTATGGGTAACTTATCACAAAAAACAGAGGTCACAGATTTAAATTTATTAACTGCGAGGACATATTTTTCAGGATCCCTGGTAAATCTTATTTGATCTGCCGCGCAGGATTTCCCTAGAACGATTTTGGCATACCCAGGTCATGGGTGGCGATATGAGAGAGAATCAGATTGGTAGAAATAGGTGCCACCTGATACAGGCGCGTCTCACGAAACTTTCGTTCTATGTCGTACTCTTCTGTGAAACCGAAGCCGCCATGAGTTTGTATGCAGGTGTCACCAGCTTGCCAGGATGCTTCTGATGCCAGCATTTTTGCCATGTTGGCTTCAGAGCCACAGGGCTCTCCGGCCTCGAACAATCCGGTCGCCTGGCGAACAATGGCAGCAGCAGCCTCCGCCTGAATGTGGGCTCTGGCAATGGGAAATTGTATGCCCTGATTTTGACCGATAGGACGGCCAAATACTTCACGTTCTGTTGCATAGCTGGAAGCCTTTTCCACAAAATAACGCGCATCACCAATGCATTCTGCCGCGATGAGAATTCGTTCGGCATTCATACCATCGAGAATATAACGAAACCCATTGCCTTCTGTGCCAATCAAGTTTCCGATGGGTACCAGGAGGTCGTCAAAGAAAAGTTCAGTAGAGGCATGATTCATCATGGTTCTGATAGGGGTGATTGTCATGCCGTTTTCCAGTGCATCACCCATATCGACCAGTAATACCGACATGCCATCTGTGCGCTTCTGGCATTCGTCTCGAGGGGTAGTGCGGACTAAAAGCACCATGAGGTCTGAATGTTCGGTACGCGAAATAAAAACCTTTTGCCCATTAACTACATAATTGTCGCCGTCCCGAATGGCGCGGGTGCGGATACGTGTTGTATCTGTACCACTGGTGGGTTCGGTTACCCCAAAAGCCTGGAGTCGTAGTTCACCAGATGCAATTCCAGGCAGGTACTTCTGTTTTTGTTTTTCACTCCCGTGGCGTAGCACGGTACCCATGGTGTACATTTGTGCATGACAGGCGCCGCCGTTGCAGCCAGCGCGCTGAATTTCTTCCAGTACTGCGCAGGCAGCGCCAAGGGGTAAACCCGTGCCACCGTATTGTTCCGGAATCATCAATGCCAAATAACCGGATTTGGTTAATGCCTGTACGAATTCTGTAGGATAAGCGTGTTCTCTATCCAGCTTACGCCAGTATTTTCCGGGGAAATGGCTACATAGCTTCGAAATAGCTTCACGAATTTCGGGATAATTCTCGTACTGCTTCATGGTTTACTCCACTTTCAGGGAACATTTAAACAAGATTGGGCTGCTGCGCTGCTACCGTCAAGGCGACATCAAGAGGCGTGTTTAAACTATCGCCACTCAATGCATATTTGCAAAGTTTCTGCATGGATCTCGTATCGATTGTGTTTATTCAGGCTCGAGGTGCGGCGCGTGTGGCGGGCTATAACTCGATTCTAAGAAGTGGATGCTACACTCTTACTCGAAGGACTAATTAGGAGCGGTAATGGCTGGATATTTCTTTGAAGACTTTGAAGAGGGGCAGATATTTGATCATGAGGTGCGCCGTACCGTCACCGAATATGACAATATGATGTTCAGCTGCATGACCATGAACACGCAGCCGCTACATATTGATGCTGAATTTGCGAGCAAAAGCCTTTACGGAGAGCGAATCGTCAATAGTATGTTTACCCTTGCGTTGGTGGTGGGCTTACAGGTGACAGACTTAACCTTAGGAACAACACTCGGCAATCTTGCCATGACTGATATTAGTTTTCCTCGCCCGACATTTCATGGAGACACCATCCATGTGCGCACAACGGTATTGGACAAACGGATTAGTAAATCCCGAAATGATTCCGGCATCGTCAATCTCCGTCACGAGGGGTTTAATCAGAACGATGAGCTGGTTGCTACGGTTACACGAACCGCGCTGATAGCCGTACGGCCTTCAGATAGTGAAACAAGGGTTTCAGAATGAGGTCAATGCTGTTTCTGCCCGCCGATAGCGAGAAGAAAATTGCCAAAGGTGCTGGAACCAGTGCGGACGGGCTGATCCTGGACCTTGAAGATTCGATTGCGCTCAGTCGTAAAGTAGAAGGAAGAACCCTGGCTCGAGAGTATCTGGATTCGCACCCTGTAGAGACCAGATCTCAAAAGCTCATGGTTAGAATTAACGCACTTGACGGGGAACTGGCTCTCGATGATCTTGCGGCCGTCGTCGGAGGTTCACCGGACTATTTAATCTTACCCAAGTATCGAACCCGCGAGGATGTGATTCGGCTCGATCACTATATTTCTGCCCTGGAAGTGCGCGATGGAGTCCCATTGGGGTTTATCAAGGTTCTCGTGATAGGCACGGAAACAGGACAAAGTTTATTTAACCTTGGCGGGCTTACTGATTGTAGTAACCGACTCTCTCATGTGAGTTGGGCTGAGTTTGACCTCAGCGCTGATGTGGGTGCCCAGACTCATCGGTTGCTAGATGGCAGTTGGGACGATCTGTTCCGGACTGCGCGAAGTTTATGTCTGGCTGCCGCAGCGTCGGCGCAAATTGAACCTTGCAACACGGTCTACACAGATTTTAATGATGATGCAGGCCTGGGCGATGCCTGCAGGGATGCCCGGCGTGCCGGTTTTACGTGCATGATGGCAATCCACCCACGCCAGGTAGACATTATCAATGAGGCGTTTTCGATTACAGAAGAGCAATTGATATGGTCCAGGCGAATTGTTAAGGCATTTGATGAAAACCCTGACGTGGGCGTAGTGGGTCTTGATGGCATTATGCTGGATCGACCCCATTACCTGCAGGCGAAACGAATGATTGATAGAGCTGCAAACAATGAATAGTCATTTCGAAGTTGCGCATCTAACACCCATCATAGGCTCTGAGATCAGCGGTCTTAATCTGAGTAAACCCATCGCACCGGACACGCTGGCACTACTACGAAACCTATGGTTAGAGCGTAAAGTGTTATTTTTTCGTGATCAGCATTTAACCCCCGATCAACAGGTTGCTTTTACAAAGCAATTTGGGGAAGTTGAAAAATATCCCTTCCTCAAGGGACTGGAAGGTAATCCGCTGGTAGCGCCGGTGCTAAAGCTACCCGAGGAGACTGTCAATTTCGGGGGTATCTGGCATTCTGATACGACGTATCTCGAAAAGCCGGCTGATGGTGCGAGTCTTTACGCGCTGGAGTTACCACCTATAGGTGGTGATACCATTTTTTGCAATATGAGTACTGCCTATGAAGCTTTATCTGCGGATGTACAGAAAAGTGTTGCTGGGTTAAAAGCTGTTAACAGCTCGGCCAAGGCTGCCATATCGATGACCCGCGTGAATCGCCTGGCTGACGCAGGTGATCAACATACCCCTGAAGCGTTCAGTAGCGTCCACCCGGTGATCCGTCTGCATCCCGAAACGGGTGAGCCTGCGATCTATGTGAATCAGGCTCATACAGTCTGTATTGAAGGCTTACCTGAGGCTGACAGCGATAGATTACTAAATATGCTTTACCAGCACGCCCGTAAGCCTGAGTTTCAGTGCCGATTCCGCTGGAGTGTGGGTGCTCTTGCACTGTGGGACAATCGTGCCTCCCATCATTACCCGGTCAACGATTATTACGGTTATCGTAGATTGTTGCATCGAGTTTCTCTGCGTGGAACACAGCCGCAATAGGATAGTTGAGATGTATTGCTGATACCGTACTACCAGCTCGAAATGTATGGGTAGCTAATATTGTCACCGACTCCAGACCAATCTCAGAGAGGTCTCACTGGTTTACCCCGGCGATGGACCGCTATGAGCAGTACACGCAACTCCCTATGCTCGCGAGAGATCGAAACCGTCATAAATCTGGGCATCCCTCGCTGGTTTGGCGTCATAAAGACCCGAGCCAACATTCAAACTTGCACCGCCGTCGACTCGTAGTACCTGACCGGTAATATAGGCACCACCAGGGCTTAACAAAAAACAGACCATGGCACTCAATTCTGATTCGGTACCTGCACGGCCAATAGGCATCCGGGTAGGATAGTGCTTAATAGCATTCGACATGCGTTCATCGGTATAGGTATCAAAGCCACTGGAGTTAATAAAGCCTGGCGCAACCGCATTAACCCGAATACCGAATTCAGCCCACTCCAGAGCGCAGGTCTGCGTTAAGCTGTGGACACCGGCTCTGGCAGCAGCGGTATGTGCCATCAACGGCATACCACCCACTTCATTAGCCGTGATGTTCACTATGGCGCCGCCGCTGGTACGCATACTGTGATCAAAGATCGTTCTGGAGACATTGAATGTCGATAAGAGGTTGTTGCGCACGACAGCATCAAAGCCATTGGAAGACATCTCGCTGAGTAGTGCAGGGAACTGGCCGCCTGCGCAATTAACCAATGCATCTACTGGCGGTAGATCCTTAATCACTTCTTCGAGCTGTTTGCTGTCTCTGATATCACAGACACAGGTTCGTGCCAGGCCACCTCTATCTTCGATTTCTTGTTGGACCTTGCGAAGTTTTGCATCTGTCCTGCCTAACAGGATGACTTCTCCCCCCAGGTGGGCCAGTTCATGTGCAATGCAGCGCCCGATTCCAGACCCTCCACCCGTAATCAAAATGGTCATGTTGTCGAACAGGTCGCTGCGCAATACAGATTGGTATGCCAATTTCAGCCCTCGATTCCCATTGGGAGATTGCAAAGTATTAAAAAGCCCGACGTATAGCCTGAACTGACGGGCGAAGATCTATGATTTGAACGCAGCTCCTTTGCTGGAAGGAAAATTCGGTTTTCGCTTTTCCCTGATAGCAGCCACGCCTTCTTTCGCATCCTCTCCGAGGAAACACAGCATTTCCATTCTGAGAGAGTTTTCAAAAATAGGTTTTGCCTGGGTCATCCAGCCATTCAGTGTTTGTTTCGTACCACGGATTGCCGGTTGACTGCCAGCAGCAAGCTGATCGGCGATTTTCATTGCTGTTGTCAGCACTTCTTCCTGCGGTTTGCACAGGCTCACTAGACCAATTCGTTCAGCAGTAACGCCATCTATAAAATCTGCGGTCATCAAATAGTATTTTGCTTTAGCCATACCACAGAGAATGGGCCAAATGATTGCTGCATGGTCTCCAGCGCCGACACCTAATTTAACATGCCCGTCGGTTATCTTTGCAGTTTCCGACATCACGCTAATATCCGCCATTAGCGCGACAGCCAGGCCAGCGCCTACAGCGATACCATTTATGGCGGATATAACAGGCTTATCCAGCGACATTAGATTGTAGACGATATCTGACGCTTCTCTTTGGACTGCATCGATTTTTTGCGGATTGCCAACCATTTCAGAGATCCATTCCAGGTCGCCACCGGCCGAAAATGCTCGGTCACCGGCGCCAGTGACGACAACGACATTTGTTCGATCGTCGCGATCGATGGTGTCCCAGACCTGTGTCAGTTCGTAGTGCAACGTAGCATTTGTCGCGTTCATGACTTCGGGGCGATTAAGGGTCACGAGCAGAACGCCATTGCTATGGTGCTCAAATAACAAATATTGGTATTCTTCAAAGTTCAAGGTTGTTTCTCCTTTCCTGTTTATTTTAAGTTGGCTCTTCTATTAGAGCGCAATCCTGTTTGTCCGACTGTTAAAAATCGTCGCATCACTAGCCGATCTTCGAATGTGTAAGGTCGAATATTTTGTCGAGATGACTTTTCGGGAAGTTTTTCGTTACTGAACCAGTTTGATATTCAGGTACAAGAACGCTTTGTCTGAAAACCCTAATTCGCCCCAAAATCAATACCTGATAAAGGTTATCTAAGTGTCAATACAACTTATTCGCGTTATTCACGTACGTAGTATAGATACACATTACGTAAATGTGTACACTTAACTCGACAAAGTGAAACTAATATTTTTGGGCGGCATTGAGCATAACTAGTTAAATTAATATGCCGGTCGGGGCTGCAGTGTCGAGTGTGTTGAAGGCGTAATGGTGGATAAGATGGTCAATAAATCTGAAAGGACAGGAAAATTAACAATGGAAGATCCGGCTACCATGAAAATGAAAGCTCTGGAGGAGCGATCGGGCGTAAGCAGGGAATCCATCCGTTTCTATATCCGGGAAGGAATTTTGCCTGAGCCTGATAGGCCAAAACCCAATATTGCGTATTACTCTGATCTGCATGTCAAACGGCTGCTGGCGATTCGATACATGAGGCAGGAACGAGAAATGTCGCTTGCCAGGATCAAGTCAATTTTGGTGAACGCAGAATTTGACTCAGTTGCCAGACCGACGACTCTGAAGGGATTAAAACAACTGCTACCGGTACTGGTCGATGGTACCGCTCCTGCTGAAGATAAGAGCATTGCTGATATAGCGATAGAAAGCGGAATTTCAGAAACTGAGATCAACGACATTGCCGATTGCGGAATCATTGAGATTCGCGAACAAGATGGTGATCAATATGTCGGTTTCAGAGATGTCATTATTTTGAAGCAGTGGGGTCTGATGAAGGCTACCGGATTCACTCAGGACAAGGGTTACGATCTTGATTTACTAAGGCTTTATCAGCAAACCATGATGGATTTGGCAAAATTCGAGATTGCTCAGTTTTTTGCGGGTTTCGGCTCCGATGCTATTTCTGATGAAGTTGTAGGTAAGGCTGCGAAGGGTATTGATTGTGTAAATACAATTATTCACCAGATACATACGAAGCTTCTTTTAAAGGGGATCAAAAGAGACTAGCAGATCAGCTTATAACAAACTGAGATTGAGTCGCTATTAGCGCTGTTTATCGCAGCTCCCGTGGAGGATGAGGCGAATGAGAATGTGGTCTGGTAGTTTTGCTCCGAATAACAATTAACCGAGAGGGTAAAGAGGAAAAATGAAATACGAAGATATTCTGTATGAAGAACGAGATGGCGCAGCCTGGATAACCATTAACCGCCCTGATGTTTACAACGCGTTTCGCGGTACAACCTGCGAAGAATTGATCCATGCGTTTAACAAAGCGGGTTACGACACCAATATTGGCGTTATTGTTCTGACCGGAGCTGGTGAAAAGGCTTTTTGCACAGGTGGTGATCAGTCATCTCATGATGGTAACTATGATGGTCGCGGGCTGATCGGGTTGCCGGTTGAAGATCTTCATTCAGTGATCCGCGATGTTCCGAAGCCGGTGATCGCTCGAGTGCAGGGGTATGCGATTGGCGGTGGAAATGTCTTCGCGACGATCTGCGATATGACGATTTGCTCCGAAAGCGCTATTTTTGGCCAGGTTGGGCCGAAGATGGGCTCCGTTGACCCTGGCTACGGTACAGCTTATCTGGCGCGGGTTGTCGGCGAGAAAAAAGCCCGGGAAATTTGGTACATGTGTCGCCGTTATTCTGGACGGGAGGCCGAACAGATGGGTCTGGCAAATATATGTGTGCCAGATGACCAACTCGATGCTGAAGTGGATAAGTGGTGTGCGGAAATTATGGAGAAGAGCCCGACAGCGCTGATGATTGCCAAGCGAAGTTTCAATGCCGATAGCGAGCACATCAGGGGTATTGCCAATCAGGGTCTTGTGTCTCTCAAAATGTACTACGACTCCGATGAGTCAAGAGAGGGGGTGAGTGCGTTGATGGAAAAAAGAAAACCCGATTTTCGAAAATTCATTAATTAAATTAATCCCGGAGGAGGTGGCTATGGACTTTTCCTTTACCCCTGAACAAAAGTTGTTCAAAGAGACAGTAACCCGATTTGGCGCTGATAAGTTGGCTCCGTATTATCAGCAACGAGAGCAAGATGGCATCATTGGCCGAGATTTGTGCCTTGAGATGGGTGAGTTGGGTTTAATTGGGTGCGAGTTACCTGAAAAATATGGAGGCATGGGGTTGGACTCTGTGACGGCAGGGATCGTTGTCGAAGGGGTGGCGAATGCAGATTTTAATGTTTCCTATATTCAGTTAATCGGGTCGCTAATGGGGTCATTGATCGCGCAGCATGCTCAGGAAGAAATCGCACACCGCGTGGTAAGTGACATTTGTGCGGGGAGGAGCATCGTTGCCTTGGGATTAACCGAACCTCGCGGAGGTTCCGACGCTGCCCATCTCATTTTGAAAGGGACCAGGTCCGGCGATCACTTTGTTTTAAATGGCGAAAAGACCTCTATATCTCTGGCTGATCAGGCAGATGAAATTGTAGTTTTTGCTCGCACTGGTGACAGTGATGGTGCAGGTGGCGTCAGTGCATTTTTAGTCCCGCTTAATGCGCCAGGGATTAGTACAACAAGATTCGCGGACCTGGGTTCAGGCGCAGTAGGTCGTGGTTCGGTATTCTTCGATGATGTAGAGGTATCTGCCGCTGCAATGATTGGTCCAGAGAACAAAGGCTTTCGTGTTGTCATGCAAGGCTTCGATTACAGCCGCGCGCTGATTGGGCTTCAGTGCATTGCCTGTGCTGAAGCTTCAATTGCGGAAGCGTGGGAATACGTGAAGGAAAGAGAGGCCTTTGGTGGTCCGATTGCACGATTTCAAGGCGTTACCGAGCCATTGGCCGAAGCTGAAACGCTGCTCTATGCGGCTAAGTTACTTTGTTATAAAACCCTTTGGTTGAGGGATCAGGGTGAAAATCACACGGCTGAAGCGGCCATGTGTAAATGGTGGGCACCCAGGGTAGCGTTTGATGCGATACACAGTGCGCTTTTAACGCATGGACATTACGGCTATAGCAGCGAGTTACCGCATCAGCAAAGACTACGCGATGTGCTGGGATTGCAGATTGGAGATGGCACTCAGCAAATCCAGAAAATGATCATCTCCAGGGAAAAGATTGGTGCAGTAGCTGTACCTTATTAAAGACATTGGCTACTAATCATTGAAAATAAAAGTAGTAAATACGAGTGGGCGACAATGGGGGCTGAAACCATTGTTGTTTCAAGTAACAAATATACGCCGGTGGTGACACACATAATAGGTGTAGAAGAATAATGACAGGAGTAAATAATGGATCTTGAACTGGGAAATAAATCGGTCATCGTTACGGGTGGGGCTTCCAATATTGGACGCGCGATTACATTAGCCTTTGCTCGCGAAGGCGCGAATATTACCCTTGCCGATCTCGATGTCGACCAGGGCGAGAAAGTTGCTGCACAGGCGATGGAGTTAGGAGCCGCTGCTGTTGAGGTGGTGAAGACAGATGTAACTGACATGACGCAGGTGCAAACCATGGTTAACGTGGCCATAGAAAAATTCGGTGGGATTGATGTATTGGTCAATAATGTTGGCTGGGACGATTTGATGTTTTTTATGGATACGACGCCCGACTTTTGGGAAAAGATTATCAAGATTAACTTCGTGGGAATGCTCAACTGCACGCATACGGTTCTGGGCCATATGGTAAAAACAGGTGGATCTATTGTTTCTATCAGTTCAGATGCCAGCCGGCAGGGTGAGCCCCGGGAAGCGGTTTATGGGGGTATGAAAGCGGGAATCAACAGCTTCATGAAGACCATCGCTAAAGAAAATGGACGCTATGGTGTTCGTTGTAATGTTGTCTGTCCCGGAGTTACTGTGCCGCAGGATGATGAAGAGGTCGGGGACGGTAGTATGTGGGCAGATCGCAATGCAATGTTTACAGAAGAGCAATTTGCAAAAATTGCTGCTTCGTTACCGTTAAAAAAGGTGGGCCGACCCCGGGACCTGGCAAATGCTGTACTTTTTATGGCATCGAATGCCGCTGCCGGACATGTCACAGGACAGGTTCTCAGCGTCAGTGGTGGCTACAGTATGATTGGGTAGGCTAGCTGGTTTCCCCGGATTGTAAGATTTAAGGAAAACATGGTGTTCAGGTCATCTCGTAAGAGGTAGAAGGTAGGAGAGTTAAAAGTGCACAAACAAAAACAGATTCAAATAGCCAAACACCTACTCGAGCTTAAGGACGCCAGGACAACCGATCTGGCGGGCAACATTTTTCGTCAGAAGAAGTCTGATTATGTTTCGCAGGATGTCGCGCAGCGTGAGAAGGACATACTATTCAGGAACTATCCATTACTGATCTGCTTGAGCTGCGAAATTGTTAATCCTGGCGACTATTTCTGTGACGATTTTTCGGGTGTACCGATAATTGTTATCAGAACCAGTGAAGGAGAAGTCTCTGCGTTTCGAAATATTTGCAGGCACAGGGGTGCCCGGCTCGCATGCGATAAGGGCTCTCATCTCAGGAAATTCAGCTGCCCCTATCACGCTTGGAGTTATGCTACCGACACCGGTGATCTGATCAGTATACCGTTCAACCAAGGTTTTGACGAAATTGATAAACAGGAATATGGCCTGGTTAAGTTACCCGTTATTGAGCAATATGGGATGGTTTTCGTTCAGCCTACCCCAGGGGATGAAATTGAACTTGATGATTATTTAGATGGTTTTGCCGAAGACCTGGCAGGATTTAACCTGACTGCGTATCATCATTTTGAAACCCGTGTGTTGGAAGCACCTCTCAACTGGAAGCTAGTGGTAGATACCTTCATGGAGACTTACCATCTCAGCACTCTTCACGGAAATACTGTATCAGCCTACTTACATAATAATCTTTGCCACTTCGATGCACTCGGTCCGCATTTGCGTATGACGGGTGCCAGGAAGACAATCGATCAACTGCGTGATTCAGCAGAAGAAGATTGGGACCTTCTGGCTCACACAGCGCTAGTCTACGTGTTGTTTCCCAACACTGTTTTTATCATGCAAGGCGACCACCTTGAAACCTGGCGTGTATACCCAGGGGTGAATCCCAACGAATCACGTATGTATGTTTCCCTATACACACCTGAACTCTCAACTACTGAATCTACGCGCAGGCACTGGAATAACAATATGGATCTGCTAATGGCGACAGTTCTGGATGAAGATTTCCCTTTAGCCAGTAACATCCAGAAGGATTTTGCCGTTTGTGACAACCTGTTATTATTTGGTCGAAATGAACCTGCTTTGCAACATTTCCACAAAACGTTGGCAGACAGGTTGGCCTGACATCACTGCAGACAAGCTAAATTCAAGTTTCGATTCGCGGCGAAGGACGCCGACAATGTTCGTGACCAGGTAGGCGTGCTGAGTTTCAAAAAATAGAGCTTGTTTATGTGGCCTTTCTCAGAAGATGACTAAATCAACCTTACTAATGATTTAGTCTACGGTATTGATTGCGGTACAGGCCAAGATAGGACAACAGCTTAATAGACTGAAACCACAAAGGGGGTCTCAGACCGATGATTAGAATTAAGCGTTATGATAGAAACTACAGTCGTCGCAAATTCATGCAGCAAGCAGCTGCTGGTTTTGTCACAACAGGCGTACTCATGCCGCTCTGGCCGGAGATCGCGCGTTCTGGAGATATATCAGCTGTATATCCGGACGAACTGCTTTCTATTGAGTCCTATACTAATGGACGATTGAGTAACGGTGATGTTATCGATGCAGATAATGTAGACCTGGTCAAAGACCTTCTTGATCCAATAAAGTATATCCAGATCTCGCAGATGGGGCGCAAGTTAACCCTGAAGGCGACGACCACTGACATCATGAAGTTAAACCCCTGGGATTACATTGAGGCGACGCTACGCCACCAAGGGCAGGCCCGATTTGATGACACCGGGAACGTGGTTACGAAAAAAGGAAACCCCTGGATTGGCGGTAACCCTTTTCCCGATGCGAATTCTGCTGTGGAAATTTTTGCCAATGCAACTCTAAGCTGGGGTAGGCACGACGTTTCGTTTTATGCGATTAAAGAGGTCGATTTGAACCCGAAGGGGAGCGTCGCCTATAAGTATGACGCCTGCTGGGTAGAATATGCGCCTGTAGGACGCATTACCCTGGACCCAAAACCCTATGACCCTGGGCGAGAGGACAAGCTACGCTATCAGAGTATTTTCTGGGTCAAGCCTCAAGATATCGGTGGTACATCTTTCCTGAATGTCTGGCCGTACGACCAACGTCAGTTTCCTGATCTGTGGGGGTACATTCCTGCGTTCAAGCGGGTGAGGCGCTTCCCGACCAATCAAAGATTCGAACCCCTGATCGCAGGCAATACACTTTATCTTTCAGATGCCTGGGCCGCGGGCGACCCATTCATGACCTGGGGTAATTTTAAAATCGTCGGTCGCGGGCCATATCTGGCGGCGGTTTCCGGTAACTGGAATGGTCAAAATTCTAACTGGGAACACACCACGCATGGCGGAAAGAAGGATCAAACATTTTGGGATACAGAGGTAGAGTTGGTACCGGAAGTCATTGTGGTTGAAGCCGAGCCCATAAAATTTCCCCGGGCACCGGTGAGCAGAAAACGAGTATGGTTTGATGCACGAACATTGTCCCCCATAGGGATGGTGACATTTGATCGACGCGGGCAGGTATTCAAATCTTTCGATGGGGCCTATTCAACCTATGAAGATGGAACAAACAAGTTTATGGATGGTGAACATCCATACTGGTCGTGGACTCGCGTTCATGCTTTTGATGTACAGACCAATCGCATGACACGGCTGGAACAGGTAAAAGAAGTTAGTGGCGGCTATAAAACTGAGGTCAATAACCCCGACCATTACAATCAGTATCTGACTTTGTCTGCAATAAGAAGATTAGGGCATTAGGAGACGTTGTTTTGAGAGTCATATCGCTATTGTACGGGGTAGTCTCTTATATCTCGTTTCTGGGAGTGTTCTGTTACTTTATCGCCTTCGATGCAGGTATATTTGTCCCAAAATCGCTTAACTCCGCTGCTTCTACAGGTGTCGGGGTTGCACTGGCGGTAAATTGTGGACTGATGATGCTATTTGGCGTCCAGCATAGCGTGATGGCGCGAAGCGGATTTAAGGCATCCATAGAGAAGCTTATTCCCCATCACCTGGAGAGGAGCACTTACGTGCTCGCGACCAACATTGTCCTCGTATTTTTCATGCTTTGGTGGCAACCCATTGATGGCAACGTATGGTCTGTGGAAAACCCTATCGCCCAAAAGCTTATGTGGGGCATATTTTCTGCTGGATGGGTTCTGGTTTTGATTTCGACTTTTCTAACCGATCATTTTGATCTATTTGGTTTAAGACAAGTCTGGCTGAATTTTCTTGAACGCACCTACACCGAAGTACGGTTCACGGAACGGTTTATCTATCATTGGATACGTCATCCTATGATGCTGGGTCTGCTAATTGCATTTTGGGTCGTGCCTGTGATGACTATGGGACACCTTCTTTTTTCAGCGGGCATGTCGCTTTATATTTTTGTTGGGATCTATCTTGAAGAAAAAAGCCTGCTCAATTCGATCGGTGACCACTATGCGGTCTACCAAAAAAAGACAGCAAGGGTCATTCCTGGCATATATTAGAACATAAGTATCAGGGCTGAATGAATTGAAGCAGACAGGGTTCCAGGTACCGGCCTCCACCGGTTTCAGTATGGTACCTGCTCATGTCGCCTCTATTTCGACTATGATAAGTACGTTGGTCAACTCCTCACACACAAGGTACAACCATATCGACCGGGTGAGGTTTGTTCTGCGTACTCTTGCTTTATTGGGAAGTGAAACCCTCGTATTCTCCATCGGCAACATCATGAAGCACCTGTCTATAGCTACCCAGGCCAGCCATATAGAACATCACTTTATTGGGTTTTCCTGGAATGTTGGCGCCGAAAATCCATGATTCCGCTTGTGGAAACAGTGTGAAATTCGCGATCTCTTCACATGTCTCGGTCCAGGTTGCTTCAGCATCTGATGTCGCTTCAATACAGGCCATGCCTGTATCCTGCATATGGGAGATCAAATCAGAGACCCACTCGACCTGTGTTTCGATACTGGGTGGCAGATTAGTGAAAGGACCATTGGGACCGAGAATCATGAACATGTTAGGGAAATCCGAATTTGCCATGCCGAGGTAGCTGCTGGGACCATCAGCCCACTTGTCTTTGATCTGGATGCCGTTTCTGCCACGGATGTCGATTTTTGTATAGCTGCCGTCCACAGCATCGAAACCTGTTGCAAAAATCAGGATATCAAGCTCGTGCATGTCTTGAGTTGTTTGCACGCCCGTTGATGTTATCTCTTCAATTGGGTCCTTTTTGATATCTACCAGCGTGACATTTTCGCGGTTATAGGTTTCGTAATAGCCGGCATCACAAAGTGGTCGCTTGGCATAGAGATCTGTAGGCGTCAGCATTTTTGCTGTTGCTGGATCTTTAACTATCTGGCTAATCTTACTGCGAATAAACTGCGCCGCCTCTTCATTTGATTGGCGATCAGTCACAATATCGTTGAAGGTGCCAAACATGAAGCGAAAGCCGCCACCTTTCTGCCATGCTTGTTCGAACACCTTTTCCCGTGAGATTTCTGTTGCTTCGGTACATGGAATCTGGCTTTCCTCAAACCCGAATGCTACCCCCGAGTTACGCACGTCAGTCCAAACCTGCTCATAGTTAGCTTTAACTCCTGCTATGAAATCCTTTGGCATGGCGCCATGTCTGGCTGGAACACTATACTGCGGCGAGCGCTGGAAGACAGTGAGGTGCTTTGCCTCAGGACCGATGGCAGTGACGCATTGGACGCCGGTGGAGCCAGTGCCAATGACACCGACCCGTTTCCCCTCTAAACTCACGCCTTGAGTCGGCCACGCGCCAGTGTGATATTGCTCTCCGACAAAATTCTCAAGGCCCTTGATGTCGGGAACATTAGTGACGGAAAGCAAGCCAAGCGCTGTCACAAAATATTTAGCCGTCAAATTTTTACCGGTATCAGTGGTAACAGACCAGAGATTTGTGTCTTCATTAAAGTGAGCGGCTATTACACCGCAATTGAATTGAATGTCCCGGCGAAGTTCAAGACGATCAGCGACATATTCCAGATAGGAAAGGACTTCTGGCTGCAAAGGATAACGGTCGCTCCAGACCCAGTCTTGTAACATCTCACTATCGAAGGAATAGCAATATACGAAGCTTTCGGTGTCAGATCGAGCGCCGGGATAGCGGTTCCAATACCATGTGCCGCCGACATCACCTGCCCGATCAAACACGCAGACCTTCAATCCTAGTTCATCGCGTAATTTATGAAGCATGTAAAGGCCGCCGAAGCCGGCGCCTACAACAATCGCATCGAAGTCAGCGTTTGCGGTAGTGGCGACTGATGGAATTTCTCTGGTCATAATCGGCATGGCTTTTCCTACTATTTTCGTTACTGGCTTTAACGATCGTGGCAAGAACAAAAGCCACATGATGATTGTTCAACAGTAGCTACATGGCTGTATAACCACCATCAACCACCATTTCTGATCCGGTCATAAAGGAAGACTCATCAGATGCCAGGAACAGTACAGCATATGAAACTTCTTTTGGTTGGGCAGGGCGGCCCAGTATCGTTGTGCCCAATATCGCCTGGCGACTTTCTTCATCAGCTAAAAGGTCTTTGGTCATGGCGGTATCGATCACGCCAGGATGTACGGAGTTAACCCGAATGTTGTATTGAGCCAGATCAACGGCGGAGGATTTTGTCAGTAGCCTGAGAGCGCCCTTGGTTGACTGATAAGCTGCGGCCTGGGGTGCGCCGACCAGGCCGTAAATGGAAGAAATATTGATGATCGAGCCACCTCCTGCTTTTTGCATGGCGGGAAGAACAGCCTTGGTGCCCAAGAATGGCCCCTTGGCATTGATATTAAAGATCAGATCCCATTCTTCATTCGTCGTTTCATCTACGGGTTTTAATATCAGCAGACCGGCATTGTTTACCAGGACATCAATCTTGCCTTCACTGCCAATAACACTCGCAACAACTGCTTGCCATTGGGATTCATCAGTGACATCGAGCGGATAAAATGTGGCAGTACCGCCGCTGGCATTGATTTCATCTGCGACCTTTTGTCCTTCAACTTCATTGACGTCAGTTACGATCACTTTGGCACCTTCTTCTGCCAGTAACTGTGAGTGGGTCATGCCCATGCCCATTGCGCCACCTGTTACCAGGGCGACTTTGCCTTCTACTCTATTCATAATTTTCTCTCTTAATCATACTGTCAGGTGAACTGACACGGGAAAAAGCCCAAAAAAACTTGCGAGTTGTTCTCCTATGCAAAGCGGTTTAACTTTGCGGAAGATTCTGAGGTACTGTAGGGCTTGTGATGCCAGCCAGTGGTTTACACCACTGACTGGCCTTGGCTATGTTTTCTCGTAAGGTCTAGAAAAACCAGGTAGCTCGTGCAAATACCTCATCCTGATCTTCGAAGGTTTCCATCGCGTCATCATTGTCACCATCTGAGCCGATGATATTGGCATAAAGATCCAGCTGAAATTTGCCACTAGGGCGCCATTTGACACCTGGTTGGAACAGAAAACCGCCCTCTTTCTCGTACAGCACTGTAAAGTCAGCACGCCAGACGAGGTTTGGGAACGGTTGCTGGAAGGCAAACACAAATGCGTCGTAACTGTCCTGGCCTTTGGGGATACCATCATTATCAAAACCACTTACGTGCCTGCCGAGAAAGTCGCTCTCTGTCTTATGCATCCACTCAAGAATAAAGTAGGTGGCAGGAAACGAGTCTGAAAAGCGGTGATACTTTTCAATCGTTACATTGGTGATGAGTTCATTTTCTACAATAAAATCGCGAGTTAGTGTTGGACTCGTAAAGTACCGGTCCATTGCATAGCTCGCTTCGACCTTCAGGATCAATTGATCAAACAGGGTGTCAGGTTCAGCGGTGAAGACATAGCTGAGTCCAAAACCCAGTATATCTTCATCTTTGTATTCTCTGGCGACGTGGCCTTTGAGAGGGCCCAGCGCGGCGAAGAAAGTATCCAGCGTAATAGCAGCGAATTGCCTGTTTGGTACTACCGCGGCACCTAGCAGCGCTGTCGCCGGGAACTCATCAATAGATCTGTTAAGTGCTTCCATGCCATCTAATCGGGAACGTCCTGCAAAATGAAACCACTCGTTCGAACTGTAGGAGCCATCCTGGCTGGGCTCGAATGCAGTCTCCGATAGCAGGGCGCCAAGCCCCTCAAGAGCAGGGACACCGCTACCCGCAAAAACATTAATATTTGACTTAGTCCAGCGGAATACACCGTCCGGATTGTAGCGATGTACAGCCATAAAGCTAAGTTCAAAGTCGCCTGCTGTACCATTCAGGCGAAAGCCATAACTCAGCTTATCTTCCACATCTTCGTAGAATTCGTCCTGTTGAATAGTGAATGAATTGGTAATTAGACTGTATGGGCTATTTGTCGTTGGAAAAATTGTTGGCCTGAATTCTTGTACCCACCCTTCCAGTTCCCAGTCGTTCTGGAACCGATAAGAACCTCGTATCCCAAGACTGGGTACTCGTAGGTCTGCATACTCTTCTGCAGCAACGCTTAGGATACTGTGCCGACGAAGGTCCAGTCCGTTGGCGACGTCGAAAACCCTGAAGAAAAGCGATTCGCCCCAGGCAATATTTTGATTACCGAATCGAAACCACCAGGGCCCCTTACTGTAGTCAAGATATGCCAGCGGAATATCCAGCATGTAGTTCTCGCCGTTGGCTTCCAGCACCGACCCCTTGCCTCCGTCAAAACCTGTGTCAAACAGATCAATATCATCAAATTCATCATCCAGGGCGTATTCGTAAAACCCACGTAATTTAATAGTGGCTGACCAGTCATCGGTAAACTTGACTTTAATATCGACTTCAGCCCGGGTTGCGAAGAGGTTGATGTCATTTTCGTTGCCTACCCCTACAGTGGGTAGGCGAGTGACAGTTGAAAGAAATACTTCGCCGGTTCCCAGATTGAGTGCAGGGTTGGTAAGAGTCTGGCCATTATATGGGTTACCGTATTGATTAAATTCATTGGCATCGCCGGTTACATAAGCAGTCTCCTGCCGAATAAATCCGGTAACACTTATATCAGCTGCGTAGGCGTTACCAGCGAGAGCCAGTACAGCAATCACCCCAACATGTAACATGTTCTTGATACAATTTTTTAACTTCATGACGACCTCGTTTTATTATTTGGTGTTCTCATCAAACGATTACCTGAGCACCAGGGCGATGCTTCCACCATAGCCTGCGGTATAAATCTTTTGCTCAATTATTTTGTTACCTTCGCTCTTGTGTTCTACTTCTACTGCTGCCAGATCCTGAAACCATGTGCGGCTGATACTTGGATGTTGATTATCTTCCCAGGTGTCTCCTCCATCACTGCTACGCAAAAAGCTTCGCACTCCTGTGACAACTATCTCTCCGTGTTTGGATGCCCATACGCCAAGGAGGTTAGCATTACCGTCGATTTCGACTGATTGCCAGGAATTACCTTGATCATTGGTTTTCAATATTGTTCCGTCCTGACCGACTGCAAATCCCAGATCCGGAGTAGGGAAAGACATGGAGAAGAGTGAAGCATCACCTCTATGTCTGACTTCCCAGCTTCCACCGGCATTATCAGAGGAGAGCACCAGTCCGAACTCGCCAGAAATAAGGAACCTGGTGGGGCTGATCATTTCAATATCATATAGATGAGGCTCGTACCCATCAGCAGTGATCGTCTCCCAATCCAGTTGAATTCGGTTCCAGGTGTGGCCCCAATCCAATGATTTGAGGATTAGTCCAAACCCCCCCACAGCAACTGACTCGCCACTCGGAGCTAGAGCCACTGACATAAATCGGTCTTCAACCCCGCTTTCTGTTTTCTGCCAACTCTTGCCTGAATCATCAGAGACGAAGATAATTCCGGATTGGCCAACCGCAATGGCGCGCTCGCTGCTCATGGCTACAGAAGTCAGTGTTGCATCACCAAGGGGTTTACCCACCATCCAGGTGAGACCGCCATCCGAACTCGTCAGGATTAGACCATAGCTGCCGACAGCCAGCCCCGTTTCTCCCTGAAACTCGATGTCGAATAGAGCGTCGTGTGGCGTGCCGTGAAATACGATATTCACTGGCGGATCGCTATCGGCTATGGCCGATACCGATCCGCATAACATCATCAACCATAGGCTCGCTTTAAACAGTCTATATTTCATGATGGGTACTAGCTGCCTAACCGACGCATCGCAGAGACTGTCAAGAAGCGATCATAATCTTCCGGGTTATTGTAATGCGTTTTGTGACCACCTTTAACTTCGTCAACAAGTTGAATGAGAGATATCCGGTTTGTCTGGATGTCATGAGAAATAACATGATTCCAAGTCCACAATGGGCTCTTTCCGTTGAGTGCATTAACTGCAACCCCATCTTTGCCGATTGACATGCCATTACCCTGCTCGAAGCTCCGATAGGCTTCTCCCCGGCGATCATAATTGATGCCATTCCAGCCCTGCATCGATCGAGCGTCAATATAGACTCGACGTTTACTGATGGGTGCACGAGGATACTTGATGGGCTCGGCATCCAGCACGATAACGTCAGGAATGAGCTCATAGCTGGTGCGGAAAAACGATTTGCCTTCCGCTCCGCCAACTTTTGGTCGTTCCCAGTTGGGATGGTCACCGCCGAAATTACCCGTGGCGCCGGTGCCCAACATTGGACCCCGATAAACCAGTTTAAAGTTCCCCCAGGTTAAAAAGGGATCACCCGCAGCCCAGGCATCAGAGATATACCAGGTGGGCCCAGGTATCAGAGGTTCAAATCGTTGGTTGGTAGGGAATCGTCTGACGCGTTTAAAAGCAGGCAGATAACCGTTCAATGAAGGGAATTCGTTCTGGTCATACGGCCAGACACTCAGAAAGGCCGTTCCCTTGATGTCCTGCGGTCTCGTGAAAAATATTGACTGGTAACGGAGGGTGTCAGTTTTACCACGGAAATTTCGATCTTCCATGGTGATTCGACCGGTGCCCTGCATCTCTGCCCAGACAAAATCATAGTCGTAGGCAACGCTTCCGTTTGGATTCAGGTCCTGCTCTCGAATAGCGTAGTAGGTATGATCGTACCGCCCCCAGCTTAATGTCAGATTTGCCAGGGCTTCGGTCGCCGATTTGGCATCGGGGAATGGGTTACCTCCAATCCAGGGTGTGCCATCATCAGTTCGCACGTTACCTGTTGCGTCAAAAATGCCGCGCCCCGAGTTTCTTATACTGGCAGCCATATAATCTGTTGGCGCCAGCCATTCCGGGTTTGTGGTAGTGGGTATGGTATCTATCTCGCGTCCCTGCTGCGATACCTCCAAGTAGGCAATGGGGTCCAGCAGGTCTTTGACGTGCTCGACATTAGCTGCGGAGATTACGTCTCCTGTATTGATTTTGCCTTTTGTGATCATCTCCAGAGACGAAATCTCGTCGGGATATACCTTTTCGAGTGTATTCCCCTTTGCGATGGTCGCCCATAGTGGTGCCAGTACGCCGGTGCTTATAACGCCAGTAGCCATTTGTTTCATAAAATGACGTCGGCTGAAATCAAAATCGAATTTTCTTATGTGCATTGAATTACCCTCGTTTACATAAAATAGTTAGGCTAACTACCACTAAGCCACTTTGTAATTTATGTGGTTCCTAATTGTTGAACTAGAAAACCGTTACTGCATTACTACCTCACTACTTGCTTACCTTGTGCTGTTACTACGGTTGTTTCTACTACAAGTTGACTGGGCTCGGTAGAAAACTGTAATGATTCCAGAAGCCCAGCATCTGAATTCAGCATATGTTCTTTGCTGACAAAATCTGGCTTGAACAGATAAACCAGCAGCGGGACTACGATTAGTGCAATGATCATATTGATGAGCATAACCATGACCAGGAGCAGGCCCATGTCAGCCAGAAATTTTAGTCCGGAAAGTGCATACCACGGCAGGATACCTAGAAGAACGATGCTGGCGGTGAAGAAAATCGCTTTCCCGCTGGTGGTGATAGACGCCTGGATTGCATTACCATAATGGTTGGCATCCCGGTATTCCTCACAAATACGACTGAGTAGATAAATCCCGTAATCGATTCCCACGCCGATTCCAATGGAGGCGATGGGCAAAGTATTTACATCCAGCCCGATACCCATAAGTACCATGACTGACCCCAGTAGAATGTTAGATAAATTGACCGGCACAAGTAACAAAATACCCGCCCATATAGATCGATAGGCAAAACTACATGTCAACAAGATGACAATATTTAGTGCGATCAGGATGACATATTGGTATTCATCGACTGTATCGTTAACGGATTGTTGTAGCGCAATGGCACCGGTACCCAGGCGTATTCGAAATTTTTCGTGGTTGATGCCTACTTCTTCCAGCGCGGCACGAGTTTGAGCGAGCGCTGTGTCTACGGTTGATTGTTTATTGTCTTTGTACCATAGAGAAACTGTACTGTTGCGCAATTCGAAATCAGTGACGTGGCTATATGCTTTGGTGCTGGCACCCAGGAGAAGAGCGCTCGCAGCGGCGTTAACTGCTTCATCCGAATTATCAAGCGGCCCCCATTTTGGATTACCACCACTAAATAGGCGGTTGGCCTCGGGTAGGTAGTCAGCGAAAGAAAGTGTCGCTTCCGGCGGGTTCGGTTGGCTTTCCAGAATACGCTGCAATTTGGCCATGGTAAGAGCTGTGTCAGCCTTTTTAGTTACCCGCTCATCAACAATACCCTCAAAGACGATTTCAAGAGTCATCAAACCAGGGAAATGGCGATTGATTTGGCGGACCGCATAATTATATTCGGAATCATCCCAGAGAAGATTACTGCCTTCGACAGGATTACCGACTTTCAACTGCGATACCAATGCCAGTGAGCCTAAGGTTAGAAAGACCAAAATGCCTGCAGTCTTACGGGCGTTATGACCGTGGCTCAGGCGGCCAATGTACCTGAGAATATTGATAATAGAATCGTGACCACTGCCCTTATTTGAAGAATTTTTGCCAAGTATTTTCTCTACGTTCTTAGGGGCAGGTAAGTAGGAAAGCAAAATGGGTGTCAGGAACAAATTCGTAGGTACCAGTATCAATGCCCAGAAACCGCAGAACAGGGCAAATCTTTCCATGACTGGAATGGGCGCGAATGCGATGAGGAACAGACCTGTTGCATCCGTGATGATGCCGAGCGTTCCAGGCGCCATCATCACCCTGAGTGCGTGCTCAGAGGCTAGTTTCTTATCCGGCACCAGATTGTAATTTTCATAATAGCGTTCAATAAACTGCACGCAGTGACTAAATGCTCGTGCGACCAATAGCAAGGGCACAACCATGATTAACGGTTCGATGGGATCGCCTATCCAGCCGACGAATCCGAACCCCCAGATGGCAGAAACAATACTGACTACGATCGGGGTAATCACACCCGGCAGATTCCGCATATAAACGATAAGGGAGAAAATCAGGGCTATAGCCGTTATTCCGAATATCCCCAGCATTTGAGTCTCAAAGGTGTAAACCCACCCTGTCAACATGGGAGCGCCAGCCACATAGACTTCGTGATTCGCATCCCGCTCTCTTTCTACCATCGTCTGGATGAACTCGAATGTTTCTCCATAGTCCAGCAACCTTTCAATGAAAGTTGCTGTAATCATGGTTGCGGTTTCATCTTCAGAGATAAGGAACTTCTGCACGCCCGGCGCTTTGTTTACATAACTCCGAAAAAGGTCTACCTCTGCTTCTGTATTCGGCGCATGGTCTCCCATGATTGGCTGCGAATTGATACCAAAAGGTGTTGCCTCGGAGAAACGCGATTTTTCGGTCGCGATAGACAGTATTTGATCGTGATCTACCGCTGGCGCGAGATCGATGTCTCTGCTCATCCTCCAGATTTTTTCAAGTGTCTCAGGGTTATAAATATCTCCCTGTTTTCGCTTAACCATAACCGTCACGGTTAGCGGATTTCCGAAATTTGGGTGATCCTTGAAGGTTTTTACAAATTCGTGGTTTTTCGGGAATAGGTCGGAAAAAATGGTCCGAATTTCAACCTGTTTCAGGCCAAAGGCGAAGAAGATTGTAATGCCTGTGAGAACCAGCAACGACAATGCACGATTGCGCATCGTCCAACTTGCCAGTCTATGTCGGAATAAAGCCATAGTAGATTATTGTTAGATCAAAATTTTTATTCTGACGACCAATATTATTACCGGCCACCGTAAAGCGTAATAAGAATACAGGAGCAAACGGCTGTTTAAGGGGTCATTTTCAGACACATTCAAGGCAAGTCGAGACTATCTTGCGGATTATTCATCCGACTTTTTTCATTCTCAACTATTGGGGCAGGATTATGCTGTTGTGCGTGGGAGTTCCACCGTAATGCTCACAAGTGGTTCGTAAATTGACAACTATAGAGTGGTGAACAAGATTTTTAAGTTGGTGGAGTGAAATTAACGATGGATGCCAAGTCAGATCGAACTTCGAAATTCGTTGGGCGATCTTTTTGTCCATTGCTTAAACGCGCGCCTGAAATTGGATGGATCACTGTAACCCAACAACGAGGCGATTGTATCGCAACTGAAGTTCGTTTCATTGAGATATTCAATAGCGAGGCTCTTTCTTACGACGTTTAAAATAGAGGTGTAGGTTGTGCCATGCGATTTCAATTTTCGGTGCAGTGTTCGTGGTGTCATATGAAAGTGACTAGCAGCTTCCAGAATATTTGCTTGCTCTATCGGGTTTCGGATTATCAGACTATGAACGTCCGCCACCAGGGATTGCTTGATGGAGATCTTGTCCATACTTTTGTCACACAGCTCGTCACACATTTGAGCGGTTATTGCGTTGCGATTGGTTAGAGGTGCACTTAACAGTTCCTCATTTATCACCAGGGCATTCCGTTCGCTGCCAAATTCTATATCGCAGTTAAATATTTCTTTGTAAATGTGGGCGTGGTCCGTTCGTTCCAGGGTGGTTTGTAATTTGACTAACTCATACTGTTTACCGGTAATATCTTTGAGGATAGTGAATATAAGACTGAGTTGGAATTCACAGATGAAACGGAATATTTTCGGATCTGGGATTGACATAAGAGGGTGCATTTGGAAATAACATAAGCCATCTTCACAAGATAGCGTATGTTCGAAAAATCGCATTGTTATTTGATGATATTTGATCGAAAACCGTAATGCTGATTCCAGATCATTATGGCTCATCAACGCATACCCAAAGATGCCGTAGTGTGAGGGTATGATCTTTTGTCCGGCGTTGAGCGCAATTGCAGAGCTGGGTGAATACTCAAGAATATTTTCTACGACAGTAAAAAGCTGTTGGTAAGAAGTGTGGGTTTCCAGATTCCCAAGATCAGATTCAAGCAATCCTGTTCCTTTGAGCACTTTTTGAGGGCTAACACCATGATCTTTGCTAACTTGAGTTAGCAGCCCGATTTTATACGCGGGATGAGATTTCTCATCGATATCTATGTGCGCCTGTTTGGGATGAACTTGATCCATTCACTTGTTGTCCTGGCCGTGTTGCAACTCAGAGTATTGTTGTCTGGCAACACAAAAAAATATCGATGCGATCCCTGCGCCGACATGGATCACATCACGTTCCCTTGTAGCAGATTTCAATTATGGAAAATTGCCACATGTACATCAAATTGTAACAAATTCAAAGGATAAAGCGAAGTAACGGAGACTCAACTTGAGGCTTTATCGACTCGAACCAATTGACTGTCAGTTCATCAATCGGTCACGCGGCCGATCGATTCTGCCAAAATGCGTAACTCGTACTTTTGTATTTTGCCGCTGGCGGTTCGCGGCATTTCAGTGACCACTTCCAGGTGTTCGGGCCAGTAGTTTCTTGCCATGCCACCATCGCGCAAAAAATCAATCATATCGTCGAATGAGAAAGCGGAGCCTTGTTCTATAGTGGCGAAACAACATCCCAGTTCCCCTAACCGGTCGTTTGGCATGGCGACTACTGCGCAGTCAATGATTTTAGGGTGTTTGTACAGAAGATTTTCAATCTCTACAACGGGTATGTTTTCTCCACCGCGAATAATAATGTCCTTTGATCGACCTGTGATTCTGATGAAACCATCGTGGTCCATTGTTGCGAGATCTCCGGTGTCGAAATAACCTTCATTGTCAACACCATAATCCTCAGGGCGTTTCAGATATCCGATGAACGTAGATGGCCCGTTTTCCAATAGTCGACCCTCCACACCACTGGCTACGGGTTGTCCTTGCTGATCGACAATTTTCACTGTGCAGCCAGGTATGGCGATCCCATCGGTGCCAAATATTTTTTCTTTCGGGTCTCCCAGCCTGGTGGACGTCACCACTCCGCACTCGGTCATACCCCAGAGTGCGAGCAGATGGATATCCAGCTTTTCTACAGCTGACTTGGCCAGCACTCGCGGTATGGGAGCACCTCCGCACGCAAACAAACGGAAGCGGTCAGTATTACACTCGAGGGCTCGCTCAGAATTCGTTAAGTCGGCAAGAAAAGGTGTCGCACCCATGGCAAAGGAAGCTCCTTCTTCGGCAATAAGCTGCCAGGCGTCGTTGACATTCCAGGCATCCAGAAAAATCATCTTGGCTTTTAAAATAATCGGCATCCACATGCCGTACATAAACCCGGTGAGATGCGCCACTGGAGACCCCATGAATACAGTATCTTGCGAATCCAGTGCCCAACGCTCGCTCATCTGCTTTATGTTATAGGTGAAGGTATTGGCGCAATGCATGACTCCCTTGGGCATGCCCGTCGTGCCTGAGGTATACATCAACATAATGACATCGAGCGGGTTGAGCTGTCGCTCTTGAAACAATACTTCCGATGTGTCTGGTAGATCGTGATTCAGCAAGTTGTCCTCGAAACTGGTATCTCCCCGCCCCCCCACTGCAAACAAGTGTTTCAAATGAGGTAGCTGGCCTCGCAGCCCGTCGATCATTTCTTCATGGTCGAAACCTCGAAATAGTTTAGGTACGATCAGAACTTTGGATTCAGCGTAATCGACCATAAAGGCCAATTCTCTCTGCCGAAAAATTGGCATTAAAGGATTGCACACGGCACCAATTCGCAAGCAGGCCAGATTTGTGGCCACAAATTCCCACCAGTTAGGTAGTTGAACGGAGACAACATCTTGCTTCTCTATGCCATAGTGAGCGAGCGCGAGGGCGATTCGAGTCGCTTTGTCATTGAGTTGACGATATGTGACAGATGTTTTCTCCCCTGTTTCAACACGAAAATCGACAACCGCAACCTCATCGGGTTTCTCGGTCAGTGCTGCATCGAATAAAGCCAGCAAATTTTCATCTTGCCACCATCCGGCACTACGCATCGCGTCAGTTCTTTCCTGGGGTAATATGGGGTCGAGATTCACGTTTATCCTCCTATCGTGCGGTTCGATCTATGAGTGAATATTGCAATTTATGCTGATAGAAAACTTTTACTCAGTGACAGCATAAAGCCTGGAGTCATAAAAATCACATAGGGTGAGTGTCAATAGCTTTACCTATCTAAGCCTATTGTTCTGCTATTTTTCCATCGTGGTGATTTTGACGCTCACTAGATAGCACAAGTATTCACTGGGTTTTTCAATAGCAGGTGAGCTACCGGAGCTGACAACCGTGGTTGGAACCTCTCGGTTATCTTAGGCGATTTTAGTTCTGAACTGCGAAGGTGTGTAACCGCACCATTGCTTGAATGCGCGGCGAAAATTATTAACATCTTTATAGCCGAGTTGAAGCGCGATTGACTCGACTGACATTTGAGTTGAGCCGAGTTTGTGAATGGCTTCTTTTTTGAGCACGGCATTTTTCAATGCCCGGTAGCTGGTATCGTGAACTCGAAGTTGCCTCATCAGGGTCCGCGTAGAAATATTTAGCGCCTGGGCTATGTCGGCTTCTGTTGGAATATAATCCCCTGTCAGGGATGTTTGCATTAAATTCACTATTTGCCGGATTTGTTCATTAGGTTTCCCCATAATGGCTAACTGTTGATCACACTCATCAAGTGCGATTCTTAACATTCGTTGGTTAGCTGTGATACAGGGGTTTAACAAAAGAGACGCAGGAATTGTCAGGGCATTGCGAGAAGCATTAAACGTTGTCGTGCCGCTAAAAAAATCGGCGTATTGTTTTGCATAGCCCGGTGGTTGATGCGCAAATTCCCAGTGCGCCTGGTAGATAGATTGGCCGAGCACAAATTCAATGGCATTTTGCAGAAAAAGTAGCGCCACCTCTGAAACGATGTTGTCCATGTCCTGTATTTTGTGTGACGTTGTCAGGGTTATCGTGCAATCGTCACTGTCTTCAGCTACGTCGAATTTCAGGAAACCAATGCGAATACTCAGGTATTTGCGCATAGCGCTCAGTGCTTCTTTGAGATTTGGGCTGCTGAATGTGGCAATTCCCATGGGGCCATGGGTCGAGAGGTGGAATTTTGACCCCATAATCAACCCCATATTAGGGATGTCTTTTTCTTCAATAACATCCAGAATGGCTTTTGCAAATGGAAGAAATTCAATGTTGATGCTCCCCATGCTGGACAACTGCCGGGGTCCGAGACCGTGCCTGGCGAATATCCGTTCAACGACCTTATCTCCGCCAAATATCTGGAATACCAGCCAAACATAGCTCACAGACAGAGAGGGCTCAGTGTCTTCAGGGATTAACCCGAATAGAGATTGTTCCTTCGCGGGTGTCATAAGATGACTTCCTATTGTCGCAAATGAACCTTGTGAGAGGTTGTCCTGTATTTTATTATCATATCTCGTTGAGGCGTACTATTACGACTCCCATATTCTGCTACGTGATGAGATTTGTTCCCGCACGTTCCCGCACATAGGGCCGATTGACTGAAGGGTGAGAAAATGACTGAGATAACAAACGACAACGAAATGATAGCAGGAAATGAGCTCCAGCCTGAACAAGAGACCAATATATTCAAATGGCTCCTCGAGCCAAAAAGGTTCTTGGGCATGCTAACAATATCACTGATTGCTCTGGCATTAGGGTTACGAATGGTTTTTGAAAATCTGGCTTTCACTGTGGGCCTTGATTTTTATGAGCCTGAATTCCAACAAACATGGATGCCGATCCTTTATGCGGAACTCGCATTTGTGGCCTCAATCGGTGCTATATCCACGCTTTATATTTGGGTGACCAGAGAAAAAGATGCTTCTGCCATTACACCGAAGGTAGAGCTCGATCGCTATTTCATTTTGCTTGGAACGCTTGCGATTATAGCTGTATGGGCCGCCCCGGTGGCTTTTCTTTCTATCGAGTCAGATGCCGCCTGGCATCAGGTTACGATTAGAGATACAGATTTCACCCCGAGTCATATCACTATATTCTATTTTGCCATACCGCTGTTGACAGCACTGCTCGTGGCAACATTTGCGTGGGCACATACCCGGTTACCGATGTACATGAATCGTATTTCGATACCCTTCGTGATTGTAATCACCGGGATATTCATGATTATGCCAAATTATGGCTTTAACGAGTGGGGTCATACCTTCTTCTATATGGAAGAGCTGTTTGCTGCACCTATTCACTATGGCTTTGTGTTGATGGGGTGGGCTTTCTTTGCCCTGGTGCCTTTGCTTGTGCAGATGCTGGATAGAATGGGAACGCTTATTCCCATTGTGGCAGCGGAAAATGTCAAGAATGGTTGATGGGCAGGTGAGCTGATTCCTGTCTTCTAACTTTCAAGGTTACATATTAAGTAGAATCTCTTCGCTTTGTGGGGAATATCAGACTACCTGAAGCTCATGTGAGTGTTTATCTCTAGTTCTAGAGGAAGTGTTATGAAGACAGATTTATCCAGAGAACTTGGTCGATATTATCGACTCGCAGATGGGCTTATCATATTCGCGCTTTTCAGTTTCATCGGGCTGGCGGTAATGCTCCATTTTTCTCTCACTGCCGGTGACTGGGACTATTGGATTGACTGGAGGGATCGTCGCTGGTGGCCACTTGTCACGCCGATATCCCTGTTGATGTTGATGGGGGCATTCACCTATAGCGTCTGGACCAGATTCAGGCTCCCTGTCATTGGAACAACGATAACCTTCATGCTGGCACTATTTTCCTTGTTGAGCCGACATTACAATTTTGTTGAGTTTGCGAACTTTCCCTTTTCATTTACGTTTCCCTCCACCTACATTGGGCTGGGCATCCTGTTGGATGCAACGCTCCTGATGAGTCGAAGTCTTCTACTGGCGACTGTTTTTGGGGCCTATCTGGTGGGCGTGATGATGTATCCGCTGAACTGGCCAATCATCGCGGCTTATAAAGTTCCTATTGAGTACGCGGGCACTTTGCATTCTGTTTCCGACATCATGGGGTTTCAGTATATTCGTACCACCACACCGGAGTATGTCAGGATCATCGAAGAGTCTACGCTGAGGACATTCGGTGGCTCGGTGACACCCCTGACAGCGGTATTTGCAGGTTTTGTTGGTATCCTGGTATTTGGTGTCTTTTTGTTTCTGGGCATCGCGCTGGATAAGGCAGCAGTATTTGCCAAAAGATTAATATAATGAGCAGTTCAGGAAGAACAATTCGATATGACCACTCGGCGCTGCGATGGGTGAGTCATCTTGTTGTGACCTGCCTTCTTTGGTTAACTTTTGTAAGCGATGTGTCAGCTCACGGTGAACGAGCCCAGCTCGCCAGTATGCGTATGCGAACAATTCACTGGTTTGACATCCAGGTCCACAAGACTGAGATGAAGGTTGGGGAACTCGTTACGATTACCGGCAAGTTTATTCCGTCCGAACATTGGCCCAAGCATCTTGGTGGCGTCGAAGACGCCGTTTACTTAAATGTTGGCGTGCCCGGTCCTACGTTCATTCGACTTGAATCCAGCATTAATGGCGTACCCATGATTCGTTCTACCTCGCTGGAGAAAGGGAAACTTTACGAATTTGAAATGCAGCTACGGGCCCGAATCCCCGGTAACTATCACCTGCACCCGTTACTTAACGTGAGAGACGTCGGAACGCTCGTCGGCAAGGGAGCCTGGGTTCGGGTCGAGGATATCGATGAACCTGTAACATTTGTCAATGAGGTGGAAACCATGCAAGGCGAGGTTATAGATCTCGAGACTTACGGGGTGGAAACTGTAAAAATATGGCACGCCATATGGATAGTGCTTGGCCTGGCATACCTGGTTTTCTGGCTGATACGCAGGGAAATGTTTATCCCAAGATACATGCAGACCAAACAAGCGATTGAATCCGGCGAGAACCCGAATGATATCATTACCCGTCGCGACTTTATGGTGACGGCTGGTTTTTTCACCGTGACGCTGACGCTAATCTTAACAGGGTATTTGTATACAGATTATAAATACCCGCTCACCATTCCGTTGCAGACAGGTAACGTTTCAGTAACAGGGATTGATATACCTGCTGGTCCTTTGAGAGTTGACCTCAATAGGGCATCCTATGAGCTCGGCGGAAGGAGCCTGACGCTCGAGATGCAGATGACAAACAGTGGTCTATTGCCTATTCAACTGACTGAGTTCGCGACGGCGAACATCCGGTTCATGAATCCCGAGGCGCCAGCGACTATGCCTGTTTATCCTGATGAAGAGATGGTTGCCGCTAACGGTCTGGAAATCGCAAATGGTGTGATTGAACCCGGACAGACTATCGATGTTAAGTTGGTTGCCTCGGATTCGCTGTGGGAGACGCAGCGGATGACTGGGCTGATACACGCACCAGACAGTCGTTTTGCAGGGTTATTATTTTATCAGGATACTAATGGCGAACAGTACTTTCAGGAAGTAGGCGGTACTATTGTACCGAGCTTCTTCTGAATTTCTGTCGCGTTATGTAGAATCAGGTCGCGTGGTTAATCTAACAAAAGCATTGATACTGTTGGTACTGCTGGCAGGTTCGACAACCTGCTACAGCCATGGCGGCGTGTCCATTCAGGACGACGTTTGTATCATAAAAATTGGCCGTTACAAGGCACACTTCACCGGATACCTGCCACAAGAACGTGCGACACAGGAATTCTGTGAAGATATTCCAGCGGTCTCTGAGAGCGTTTTTGTGCTGGATTTTATGAACGATGAGTTGAGGAGCCTGGACGTAGACTTCCGTATTATTCGTGATGTAAACAACCTGGGAGTCAACGCTACTGTATCTGACCTGGGTGGTAAAGAAGCGATTCGGCAAGCCACGGTGTACTACTCCGACCCGAAAATTCATGCTAACGGTGTGTTCACCACCCGATATCGTTTTAACAACGGGGGAGGATATATCGGCATTGTCAATGCGACTAACCCCTTGTCAGGCAAAACACACCAGGCAATTTTCCCTTTTAGTGTAGGCCAGCCGGATTATGTCCGCTATTTTGTTTACTATGGCTTGCTGTTTGGATTTTGCGGATTGGCTGTATTTTTGTCGGGCCGGAATCGTTTTTTTGCCTTCGAAAAATAGTCAGTGAGTATTCGAAGCCAGGTCTTGCTTCTGGGTGGCGTTGTTTTGTTAATCCTGATGCTGGTCCCGTTTCAATGGTACCCCAAAAGCTGGCGGTTGATTTATGATCAGTGGTTTGGTGCCGTCGAATACATCTCGCCCTCTGACTCTTTGGAACTGGATTCCGTCAAAGTCGCAGAAGATTTTTGTCCACCTGATACAAAAGGCTGGCGCCAGGCTCAAACAATTGCCGGAATCCAAATTGATTCCTCTCCGGTTTGTTCTCCTGATAATCCCTATGCCGTTGCTGCATTTGTGCGAGGCACAGATAAAATGTCAGCTGAACTGCTGATGCAAGCGCGATTGGCGTCGGATGCGGTGGTTAAGGGCAGAGATCTTGACGGCGACGGTGACCCTGACGAAATCCATATTCGCCTCGAGGTTATAGAGCTAAACGGTGCTTCACCCGATACCGAAGAGTTGATGACTCAGTTCGAAATGGCACCGGGGGTCAAGCCTGGCATATGGGTGTTTGCACCTAAATCTGTCGGTATGTCGACAGAAAACTTTGTCTCGAATGTGGCGCACTCGGCTCTGCGGTTGCCATCCCCCGTTATCAGAATTGAGCAGGGCGACGTCGTGTCCATAACACTCGAGAATTCCCATTACATGCCCCACACGATCCACTTCCATGGGGTAGATCATCCTTTTTTAGATGCAGATGGGGAAGGCAACGATGGTGTTCCTGCTACGAGTGAGTTACCGGTAATGCCCGGTTCTTCCAGGACCTATGAAATGCAACCAAGGCACCCGGGTACGATGTTCTACCACTGCCACGTTCAACCGCAAGTTCATGTGATGATGGGATTACAGGGGATGTTTGTTATTGAGGAAAATCGCCCTAACAATCAGGTTCAAACATTCAATATTGGCGCGGGTCTGGTGCGCCACCGCTCAAAAGCTAGCACGGAAAGTTACGATAGAGAATATGACCTCCATTACCAGACACTCCATAGAGAGCTGAGCGAACATGTTCAGTCAAGTAATGATCCACGAGTCGTTTCAAAGTTAATGCATCGGGAGTTCAACCCGGCAACCAGTGACCCGGACTATTTCACACTCAATGGATTGTCTTTCCCTCTCACATTGAGAGAGGCATTGATCGTTACCAGACCGAATGAAAAAGTGAAACTTAGAGTTCTAAATGGCGGCAGCGAAGATATTGCATTGCACACACACGGGCACAAGGTGACGATTTCACATTACGATGGGGTAGAACAAACAGTACAGGCGCGTATCACCCGTGATGTGGTTTCGATTGCGCCCGCTCAACGTCTGGATCTAGTGCTTGATACAACTAATGACGGCCTGCATTCATATGGTGAAGGGGTCTGGCTGATGCATGATCATTATCCGAGAGGGGTCACCACTGACGGTATTGGTCCTGGTGGAAACGTCAGTGCCATCGTTTATGAAAACTTCCTCAGGGAAGACGGTTGGCCGAAAGTTAGCGGCGCTGATCTGGCACCTTATTTTGATGAGAATTTTTATAAAAAGAAAATTCCGGTGTGGCGCGGATATGATCCGGACCTTCGCTTCGCCGAAATGAACAACTCTTTTTTAGTCAAAATGAAACTGGCATCAGCCGCGGCTCTTGGCGGGTTTGCGATGGGGTTACTACTGAATATTCTATTCATACTAGCTGGTCGGCTGCGTGACTGAAATGTCTCACTTGTGCAGGAAGCGACGGTTCTCTCTATTCACGATCTTGCTTCTGTTCGCCAATAGTTTGGTGACATTTGGCCAGGATGGCCCAGACTCCGAGCATCGCGATCATCAGATGTCAAAATCGGGTCAAATGGATACGCCAGAACAAAACCGGATGGATCACCAAAACAATGAGAATGAGTCGATGAACCATGAGATGGACCATAATATGAATGGTGCCATGAACATGGATCATGGCGCGCATCAGCATTCGATGATGGGTATGGTGATGAATGCAAATACGGATCGCCTGCCGGAGGATTGTAGCAGTATCAGCCGAGATTATGAGTTTACGGTTGAAGCTGGAACAGAATTTGCCTTACCGTATTGGGACAATATTTTTGGGATGAGCCAGCACGAATGGCAGGTAGAGCCTTGTAGCAGGGTAACCGTAGTCTTTAAGAATCAGGATCAAATACGTCATCAATGGATGGTTCATGGACTACCTAGGTATATCTATGATCAGGGTATGTTTCATATAGAAGCTATGGGTGGCCAAACATTGAAAGGTACTTTTATTGTGCCTAGCGATGACCGTACATATCTCGTGCACTGTGATGTCGCGCAACACATGGAAAAAGGAATGAAGGGTCAGCTTGTGGTCGGTGCAGGAGACGGTGACTTGTGGAGTATCCCTGGCTTGTCATCACCTTTCGAAAACCACTTACGATTGGACCTGGTATTCATGATATTTGTCATGGCTACGTCTCTGACGTTGACGATATTGCTATTTGGACGACTGCGATCCTGGCATGGGTTTTAGAATAGCCATTAACCATTTTATTTTGATGCTCCTGGGGGCTACCCGGGAACCGAAACATTGTTTACTCAAGGCAAACTGATGCCACAACGAACCGGGTTTCTGCAACGGGTGAGTATACCGGTGATGGTCTATCTCACAATTGCCTTCGCCATCGTTGGGGTCCTGACATATCTGTACCTGGCTTATACATTTAGCGATGAAACGATTGCTGCTGTGGATTTTGTCTATCCATCGACGTACGTTTCTTCCTGTGATTCGTCTCCGGGTATGCCAGTGAATCACAGTCTTCAAAATATCGACGGTACAGTTTCTTATAACGTCACCACTCCCCTGAATTACCGGCGCGATTTTGCGCACCCCCTGCTTATGGTGTGGGCACCTAACGGCTTTAGCGCCTTCATGTCGGAGCGATACACCGGCTTGACGCGCGATGCGACTGAACAGGGATTTGTTGTGGTGCACGCCAGTAGCATCCGACTCGGTTTAAAAAGCATAGAGGTTCTGGGTCAAATACCACTGGCGGTAATGGCGCAATGGTGTATTGATCCTGCACTGGTTTTTTATACGGGCCATTCCGATGGAGGTACCGTTTCCACTGCCCTGACTGTGATGGACGACTTGAGTGTTCATCCGCGAGCGATAGCACCAAGTGCCATGGGAATGCGAGGTCAGGACATGGAGGCATTTAGTTGCCCTGTGCCGACCAGCATTATGCTGATGCATAATCAGGATGACGGCCACTTCCCTGGATTTGGCGCAGATGTGATTAAATGGTGGGCAAAATGTAATCAATGCGCTGCCGGGACAGTACCCACAGTCTTAGGAAACTGTAAGGAATTTGTGGGGTGCGCTGATGGCTCGGTAACCCTCTTATGTGAGCCAGAGGGAAGTCATATGTACTGGCCAGGGCACGAGCTTGATCCCGTCGCATTTTTTGCAGAGATCGTTAACTCATCGCAGCCGGTATCCGCTGAACATTGAAAAGTATCGTATAAAGAAGTAAACCAATGACTAAAAGGAAAAGGAGACAAGACGATGGCTAGTATGCAATCAGATTCAATCAAGGTTTTGTATCGTGGGTGGGTTGAAGCAATGGGGGCTAACCCTGAAATGACCCTCGATGAGATGAGGACATTATTCGATCACTGGGGTGATGTTACCGGAGAACCAGGAGGAGTGGACTATATAGAAGTAGACGCTGGCGGGGTACCGGCGATGTGGGCAATACCCAAGGATTGCAATGAAGATAGAGTGGTGATTTGTACGCATGGTGGTGGCTATGTGGTTGGCTCAATGTACAGCCACCGGAAGGTGTTTGGACATTTAGCGAAAGCAATTGGTTGTCGTGCGTTGATCCTGAACTATCGATGTGCACCTGAATATCCACATCCAGCACCGGTGGAAGACGCAGTTTTGAGTTATCGCTGGTTGCTTGATGATGGCATGAAGCCCGAACATATTTGCACCGCCGGTGATTCAGCAGGTGGTGGTCTTTGCACTACTGTACTTCTAGCGATACGCGACGCAGGCCTGCCAATGCCCGCAGCAGCTATGCCGATGTCTCCCTGGTATGACATGGAGTTGTCCGGCGGTTCACTGATAACAAATGCAGCAAAAGATGAGCTTGTGCAGGAGGGGATACTTGCATCTATGGCCGAGATGTTCCTTGGTAGCGCCTCACCGCAAGACCCCCTTGCAAATCCGCTGTACAACGATTTAGCAGGTTTGCCACCTGTTTACATCCAGGTGGGCGGTGACGAAACATTATTGGATGATGCTGTCCGATTTCTGGATATGGCAAAGGAAGCAGGCGTCGAGGCGAAACTGGAAGTGTTCCCTGAGATGCAGCATGTGTTCCACTTTCTGGCAGGTGCGGCACCAGAAGGTGATGATGCGATTGCTAAATTCGCTGAGTGGGTACGACCAAAATTAGGACTTTGAAGTTAAGAATCTGGTTTGCACGATATCCATTAATCGGCCGGAATCATTGAATGCCTTCACCGGTGAAACCATTAAGGAACTGGAAGACGCAATTCTTGCTACTTATGATGACAGTAGTATTGGCGTAATCGTGCTCACCGGAGTAGGTGAGAGGGCATTCAGTGCGGGTGGCGATGTCAGATGGGAATCATCGGGAGGTCTTGAAGACATAGAATGGCATGTTGGCCGTCATATTGTTGACTGTCCGAAACCGATTATTGCTCGGGTACCAGGTTATGCAATAGGCGGTGGAAATCATCTCGCATATCTCTGCGATTTTACCATTGCAGCAGAACATGCGCGATTCGGTCAAACTGGCCCGCGGGTAGGTTCTCCCGCAACAGGATACCCTGTGTCTCATTCCGCGAACATCCTGGGTCATAAACGTGCACGTGAGATGTGGATGTTATGCCGTCAGTACACTGCGCTACAGATGCTGGAATGGGGGCTTGTGAACGCCGTGGTACCAATGGAAAAGCTGGATTAAGGGGTTGCGAAGTGGTGCGAAGAATTATTGTCATTGAGCCCTTCTTGCCTTCAGGTCGTGAAAAAAGCTTTCCGACTTCAGACGGAACCAATTATGCAAGATTCAATGGCGGACATTGTGAATAGAGAAATCCCAGGTTATCACGAAAGCGGAGAGCAGCAGGAAAGTGCTACGGCGTTTCTGGAAAAACGCCGACCTGATTTCAGCGGATGGCGGTGAGGGTAGAATTTCTCAGCCCCGATGTTGGTTAACTCCTGTTGTGTCGTTATTTGCGGTATTTCAGGGTGCACATTGCGTGTGCATGCCAGGACGAGATTGGCTCAAGTGGCATGCAGATGACCAGGGTCAAGGTTGTATTAAAGTGATCGGTTTATAGTCACTGGCATAGCAGCTACAGCAGGTAGTCATCGAATGCCCAGAATCCTGGTCGTGATAGATCCGTCAGAGAAAGCACACTCTGCCCTTGAACGCTGTCGATCGATACCTCAGTCTGAGGATTTGTTGATACGGGTATGTCTGTTTATTGAAAACGACAGCACTAATTCCCTAATTAAAGAATTCAAGGAGAAATCCGCCTGATGGAAGCAGGAGGTCCAGCCATACCTTGATGAAGGATACGATATCGGTATCGAGGTAGTGGAGTTCGCACGACTCTACGAAACCATAATTGAGACTGCTGAAAATTTCAGGGCAGACTTTGTGATAAAACCGATGCGGTAACATTCCCTTTTTAGCACTGTGGTCCGTACATCAACAGACTGGAATCTAATTCGCCATTGCCCTTTGCCTCTGTTACTCGTCAACCACACAGTCGCCGATATAAGTAGGAAGCCGATGTTGGCAGCAGTCGATTTGCTGACCGAAGATGCGCGCCACAAGAAATTGAACGACGTAGTTTTACAGCAGGCTGACACGGTGGCTAAGCTTGTTGGTACCGATTTTAGTATCGTTAGTGCATATCAGTTAACTCGTCACATAAAAACACCGGGTTCGCTCAGTGATAGTTCATGCGTGGCACGAGAGCGAATAAAGAAAAGCCGGACTGTAGTTCAAGCCCTGGTTGAACCCTACGACGTTCCTGATAGCGGAATCAATATAGAGCAAGGGGTTGCTGCTGATGTTATCAACGAGGTTGCCAACAGATCAGGCGCAGGAATGATCGTTATCGGTACCGTCGCTCGGACGGGGATTGGTGGCAGCTTGTTCGGTAACACAGCGGAAGGTGTGCTGGAGGGCGCTTCTGCTAACGTTTTAATCGTCAAATTACCGAATTTTGACGACTAATAGTGCCGCAGGGCCTATCCGGAATTTATAAGCAGATGAACGCATGTCTAACTGTTCTAAATGGGTGAGTGAGATCTTATATTCTTTCTACAATGCCTATTTAAATCTTGGTGGGCGTTTTTCCCGAAAAGCATTCACTCCTTCCTGAGCATCATCATCAAGAAACAAAAATGGCATCACGTCCTTGGCGTAGGTGATATCTGCTCCCCCAAGCTCGCGGTTATAGACCGACTTTGCGTAGCGGATCGCCATTTGTGGTTTGCTGGATAGCTTGTCTGCCAGATCAAATGCCTGCTTCAGTAGTTGATCGTGCGGTACGACCTTGAGAACCAAACCGAGTTCTTTGGCTTCCTGTGCAGATATGGGTTCTCCTAGCATACTCAGGTATTTTGCCATCTGACGGCCCACCAGTTCAGCTAACCGGACGATAGCAAAACCAGGGAGCAGCCCAAGCTTAATTTCAGGTACACCGAATTTCGCTTTCTCAGACGCAATAATGAAATCAGAAGCAATAGATATCTCGAACCCGCCACCAAATGCATAACCATTAACGGCCGCAATGACTGGTTTTGTGACTTGTTCAGGCATTGCGAGTACGTCGAGCACCTTGTCGATAAATGACTTTACAAAAGTGGTGTTGAATTCGAAGCCGCTGATATCTGCTCCTGCACAGAATGACTTATCACCAGCCCCTGTAATTACAATGACTCGTACGTTCGGGTCGTCTTCTGCCTGTTGGAGTGCCGTGATAAAGCCACTACGAATACCTGGGCTCAGGGCATTGAGTTTTTCTGGCTCATCCAGGGTTACCAGTGCGGTATTGTCTATGACTTCGTATTCAACACTATCGAAACGCATAATTAAATCCTCATCAACATGCCCGACATTATATCTCAACAGATATACCTAAGAAAACGTCGAAAGGTTTGTTGTTTTGATGATCGTTCAAGCTATCATCGGAACAAGTTCTGGTGTAGAAAATAATATGAATTTGATTGCTCAAGGCGGACCTGTTGTGCTTGTCCTTATTGGACTTTCCGTCATCGGTTTAACCATCGTGCTATACAAATTATTGCAGTATCGAAGCTATTTTGGGAACTGGGCGAAGGACATTGACCTGGCCATTGATGATTGGGCGAATGGGGAAGTCCAATCTGCACTAACGGCCCTTAAAAAGAACCAATCTGCCTATGCGGCGATATTTTACAATGGTGTCTTGTGGCTATCTGAAAACAAGGATAGCGAACCTAAAATTAGGGAAGAGCTTTCGCGGCAGGGTCAAAAACTTATAAGCCGTATTAATAGCCTCAATACTTTCATTGAACTGATAGCTTATCTTTCGCCGATGCTGGGTTTGTTGGGCACTGTTCTGGGGATGATTGATGTATTTCGTGGCTTGTCGAATGGCACTGGTGGCGCCGATGCTGGCATGCTCGCTGGAGGGATCTGGATAGCACTGCTGACCACCGCCGTGGGATTGACCGTTGCGATACCATTCGCAATGATTCATGCCGTGCTGGAAAGCAAAGCTGCCGGTATTCGATTGAGTCTTGAAGATCAGTTGACACGTCTGTTTACTGCCAGATTGACCGTCAACGTCCACTAATAACCTGATTACAATACGTGAAAATCGATTCTCAACGGAAGAAATTTGTAAGGAGAATAAGCCTTACCCCACTGGCTGACCTGGTTTTTATTCTGCTTGTTTTCTTTATTCTTGAAACCAGTTTCTTACGGTACCGAGAAATAAGTCTTAATCCGGTAACATCGGAGAGCGCCGGTGACAGCGCAGGGAATCTTCTGTCGATTGAGTTGTTTGCGCAAGGTAGCCTGTGGGTTCAGGGAGAGGTTGTTAACCTGAATAATTTCAACCGGTATCTTGATGACAAGCACTTTAATGAGAGTATGGCAGTGAGTATAGCCCTGCAAGAGAAAGTTACTTTGCAATTACTGGTCGACGTCATGGATCAGCTGAAGTCTCATGGTTTGGTAAGAATACAAATTTCGTCCTTGATCGATGAGGATGCTCATTAGATTAGATCGCGCGGATGTCTGTTAATGTTCAATTTTGGTGAAAATGATAAACCGGTGGTACGCCTTGAAGGCAATATGATTCCAGTTGTCAGTATGACTTTTCTGTTGTTGTTGTTCTTCATTGTCGCAGGGAGTTTATCGAACGATCTGAGCCAGGATATTCATCCGCCGCGCTCGATCAGTGAAGAGCAAATGCAGGTAGATGATGTTGAGCTGATATTGACCCTGGACGGAATCATTATTTGGGAAAATAAGAAAACATCAATTTCTTCGTGGGCGGCAGGGTTTCGCGCCGATGGTTTAACAATCCCTGCCAGAGTGCGGTTGCGGGCCGATAGTGCGACTTCTGCAACGCTTTTTATGCCAATACTTGAAGACTTGAAGAATGTGAATGTTGATGAGGTTGTGCTGGTTACGATTGACAGTGATGACCTGTTGTAACACGGACCTAAAGTGATTTTTCGTCAAAACAAGTTGAGGTCAATAATAATCTGGTGCAGCCTGTTAACGGTTTCGATTGTTATCCATTTTATCTTGTCCTGGTATGCCTCTCCGGCAATTCTGCGCCCCGATACTTTGGTCTCGCAGGATGAAATCGAAACCCTGTTACAACTAGTAGAGAAGCCAGAACGGGAGTCGCTGCTATTTGAAGAAAGCATTGATTTTGAACCACCCCCGGTGCTTGTCCCTACATCAGCAGTGGCACCGCCTCCCCCGAATGTAAACCTGGCGATGCAAGCTGCAGCGGGTGGGAACTCGCCTGGAAGAATACTTGTGCCCGTTCTAGCCGATGTACCCGTAACGGCGGGGAAAGGTGCTGCTGGTTTCGGCAGTGGCACGGGATTGGGATCGAGCAATTCTGCTAACCAATTCGCAGCGTACGTCGAGAGTCTTCGCGAAACTGGTCTGGATGTGGTCTTTGTGGTCGATACGACTGGCTCCATGGACTGGGTTCTCTCAGAAGTTAACACAAGAATTGTGGATATAGTCGATACCGTGAGAATGCTGGTTCCGGTGGCAAGGTTTGGTGTGGTCGCCTATCGAGACCAGGGTGAACCGGAATATGTCACCAGGTTGCAAACGCTCACTTTTAGTCTCGGCAAATTGTCCACTTTCCTTTCGATGCTTACGGCCCGAGGAGGTGGTAGTTACCAGGAGGCTGTGTATGAAGGGGTTCTACTAGCCGTTGAAAAAGGCGGTTGGCGACTCGGTGCGAAGAAAGTAATCGTTGTTATTGGCGACGGCCCACCACACAAAAATTCGTTCGCCCGACTGCTGGCAGTTAGCCGGAAATTCGCACAGGATCATGGCCAGATATCGGTTCTTGACGTAGGTTCTGATGCAAATCCTGCGGTCATAGAAGCCAGGCTCGGCCGAACCGTTAATCGAGCGCTTTACACTGAAAAACCGATGCTGGACTATCAGCTACTTGCCGAGGCAGGAGGTGGAGTTGCGTCAACCCTCGATGGTGATGTTGAAATAACCAGGCAATTAGTTTCGCTGATCATGGGAGGCCAGTTCTCCCAGGAAATGGCGCTACTGATGGAGGGTCTATAGTAGTGCGATACATTTTCGGAATTTTATTGCTGCAGGCCATCAGTATGCAGGCCTTGTGCGATGAAACTGTACAGACCGGAATCGAATCTCTGCAGCAGTATGCAGCAAGAGATATCGGTGACCTGAGTGTCGATGATTTCGTACAGATTGCCGACTATTTTGGGGACATGGTGGTGCAAACAAGGGAGCTTGAAGACAGCGTTGCTGTTTTGTTTCAGTTGCTGGATTCTGCCGAAGACTTTCGTCGTCTGTGCCGTAGTAAAATTCGTGCGCTAGAGCGGGCCACAATGGATGATGAAACCCGGCTTGAAAAATTATACCGCTCGGATCTTTGGCACGATATTAACTATTCGTTGTCAGCCTTTGGTTACTGGGAATCGTGGGTTCTATTAGGTATCGCTGGAAATAAATCGGGCAATGATGACCAGGCTGGTTGGCTGAACCGGGCTGAGAGTGGTTTTCAGTCGTCGTCCGTGCACATTTTATATCCTGGTGTCGTTTATGGAAGCTGGCTTGGGATGGGCTATGTTGCGCGTAAGCGAGGTGACGAAGAATTGGCCAGTCAGCGTTTCGAGCGACTCGTGCAGGCGCTGGTTAATGATCCGTCGAATCCAGCCAGAGAGGTCGCTGAAACAGAGTTGTCATTGATGGCAATTCGACGTGGCGAACGGGAAATAGATGAAACAGGGCAGGCGCCGCTGACAAGATTAAATTCCGTCATATACATAGAAGAGGCGTTTATGTTGCTGCAGCAGCAGCGAGAAACCGGAACCGGTGGCATTGCCGCAGCGACAAGGCTCAAACAGCTGATAGCCGGTGGCTACCTTGATGACAGCCTGGTTACCAGAATTCTCTCCTATCTCGGAGAAATTGTGGGTCATGATCTGGGGTTGTTCTCGCTGTGTGTCGATGCCGAGTACGCATATGGTTATGAGCGTTATAACACCACTGTGCTCAAGTATCGGGAATTTGAAGAGAAAGGTGGACCGCACAAACTGATTTCCGTGCCGATATTGCAATATCACTACACGGTGGCGTTGCTGAAAATTGGTCAGTTTCGTGCAGCTCAGGAAGAATTGGAAAAGCTGGCCAACAAAAGTCAAATGCCTGACCAGGTAGTGGCAGCGCTGCCTGGGCTTTCTCTGCGGGTAGCGCAGGCTTTGTATGATCAGCGGGATGATGTACCAAATCGTGCGCGTTTGCTTGATGCAGCGACAAATCTTATTGACCTGAACCCTGGTGACCCTGCAACGAGCATTGCCCATCTGCTTTTAAGCAGACTGACGCTCGATCCTGTTCGCGCACGGCATCACCTTGACCAGGCTAGATTGGATTCCAAGCTGAAAAAATCTATAGCGTTATCCCAGGTCAATAAGGCCATTGCTGGCTTTAATCTTTCTCTGACAGCAAGAGATGTCGCTGCGCAAAGGCAGTATGCCCAAGAAACATTGCAAAACCTGGATGAGCTCTCTCGTCAGATTCGAACTGAACAATGGGCCCGCGCTGTGTCTATTCAGATGCAGACAGTGCTCGGGAAGGATTTACTCATAGTACTGGCTGAGATTGAAGAATTGTATCTGGAACAGGACCTTGATCCGCCCGTGCAACTGCAACCAGATGTTCTACGATTGCTAATGTGGTCGAAACTCCGGCTACTTGATAAATTGGACCGGAAGCAATTGTTGCTTTTTATTGAACAAATTTCAGTGCCGGGCGTCGAAGGGTTTGTGCAACGCCTGATATATCAATTTTTACTTGAAAAAGAAGAGCTTGGTCAATTGTTGTTACTTCCAGAGATGCTGGAAGCATTCTATCCTGCTCTTGCCGGAAAAACCCAGGACCAGCGTCAACTTCGTTTGTTGGAAATTCGAGTCAGGGCTGCGAGCGATCAACCTGAGAAGGCTTTCCTGCTGGCTAAGAAAATGACCCAGGAGTTTGCGGGTTCTGGTGATGCATGGATAGCATATGCGTCTTCTGCCGAGGCCGTGGGTGAGCTACTAACAGCTGAACGGGCTTGGGGCAAGATAGAGGATTCTGTGCCCATTGGGGCACCGCGCTGGCGGAGCGCGGTTTTTCGCAGGATCATTCTGCTCGCTGTACTCGGGGATAGAAATACAGAATTGTGTGATCTAGTGCACACCGCCCAACAGTATCGCCATCTGGTCACCGCTCAGGAACGCAGCGACCTGGAAAATCGAGCTACACAGCACCATTGCCTATGAAGCTCTTGTTCGTGGCTCACTCGGCTGTTGCGACCCGCGCTCTCTCAATAACGTATTGACGAATATCTTCAACCTTTTCCGGTGTGAGTACTGAGGAAAAACCGGGCATACCTGAAGCTGAAAGCGCACCATTGAGGACTATCTCGTTCCAGGCTTCTGGAACATCGCGACTTGCAGCAGCTCTCAAGTCAGGAAGGAGCCCCGCCTTAGCACCGTCGGCATGGCACATAAAGCACCGCTGGTGAAATTGCTGGCGCCCGTCGGCGATTTGCTCAGCGCTCGCACTTGAAGCCTTAGGGGCTGGAATAACCAGTGCTGCCTGCACTACACCCGGTAACGATTCATCACCGTTTAATTTAAAAGTTAGAACGCGGCTTACGGGGGGACGTTTTTCGACAATCAGCCCGTAGATTGTGCCCCAGCCGACGGTTACAGAAACGTATTGCTCTCCATCAATAGCATAACTGACAGGTCCTGCCACTACCCCAGTTTGTGATTGCATACTCCAAAGCTGGTCTCCATTGTCTGCACGATAAGCGACAAACTCCCCTTTGATATTTCCCTGGAATATGAGGTTCCCCGCCGTAGACAGAATGCCGCCATTCCATGGGCCCGGATGCTCAATGGCAAAAACACGCTTGTTCGTTACGGGATCCCAAGCCAGCAGTCGGCCTTTGATCAGTTCATCGACTTGTTTTGCAGCCGCAGGGTCATCTGGAGTTGCCGATAAAGAGAAATCGATGGCCAGATTCCACTCACCTGGGGAGTATTTGTAATTTATGTCTTTACCATAGATAAAAGGTAGTTCTTGAGCGGACACATAAGCCAGGCCGGTTTGTGGGCTATAGGACATTGGATGCCAATTGTGGCCGCCAAAAGGACCAGGAAACTGCAGAAAGGGCTGTTCGGGATCCGGGTATCGGGCACCTTCGGCTTCGATGGGCCGTCCGGACGCAATATCCACCCCAGTGGACCAGGTGACTGGAACGTAGTTGTCCGCTGAAATTAGTTTTCCTGTTTTCCTGTCCAGAACGTAGAAATAGCCATTTTTTGGCGCCTGCATGAGAACCTTACGTTGGCTACCCTCTATTTCAATGTCAGCAAGAATGATCGATTGGGTTGCTGTGAAGTCCCAGGTATCACCAGGTGTCGTCTGATAGTGCCATACGTATTTACCGGTATCGGGATTGAGCGCTACAATTGACGAGAGAAACAGATTGTCACCGCCACCTGGACTGCGTTTATCACGATCCCAGGGTGAACCGTTGCCGACCCCTATATACAACAAGTTAAGCTCTGGATCATACGCCATGGCATCCCAGGGTGTGCCACCACCACCCGCTAGCCACCATTGTCCGTTCCAGGTTTCTGCGGCCATTTCCTGCGTATCATCCTCAAAACCATCGGCAGGGTTACCCGGCACAGTGTAAAAGCGCCATAGTTGCTCGCCGTTCACTGCATCATAAGCGGTTACATATCCTCGTACGCCATATTCAGCACCACCATTTCCGATTATCACTTTACCATTGACCACTCTCGGTGCACCGGTAATTGTGTACGGTTTGGATCGGTCTATGGTGCTAACAGACCAGGATTCTTCACCTGTTGCCGCGTCTATTGCTATTAAGCGGCCATCAATAGTTCCCACATAGACCATGTTCCCCCAGGCAGCGACCCCGCGGTTAACAACATCACAGCACGCGTAGCGGCCCCAGGCCCTTGGAACTTCAGGATCATACACCCAGAGCTCTTCCCCTGACTTGGCGTCAATCGCATACACGATGGACCAGCCTGAGGTGGTATACATGCGGCCATCGATAACTATTGAAGTTGCCTCCATACCGCGTCTTATAGGGATGTCGTAATACCAGGCGAGCCCGAGTTTGGAAACATTGTCATCATTAATTTGATCGAGAGGACTGAATCTTTGTTCTGAATAAGTGCGTCCGTGCGAGAGCCAGTTTTGTGGCTCATCATCGGCATTGATAATACGTTCCGCAGTAATGAGCGACGGATTGGTTGACACCTCGCTTGTCATCGAGTCGTCTTCATCCACCGGTGTTTCATTTTCGGGCGAGCATCCGATGAGGCATAACAAAACTAGAAATTTAGGGAGATTGTTTAAGATGGACATCATGGGTTTCCTCAAAGGATTTATCCTTATGGCTATTTGGCCTGGTTGATTATCTGAACCTGGGTGAATTCGTGCAGACCTTCCTGAGCGAACTCGACACCTATACCGGATTGCTTTGCACCACCAAATGGGACATTGGGGCCAAAGTCCAGGTGGGTATTGATCCAGACTGTTCCGCTTTCAACCTGCATGGCAATTTCTTTGGCTCTATCCAGGTCGTCAGACCAGACAGAAGCACCCAAGCCAAACTCTAATCCATTAGCACTGCCAACAATATCGTCATTATCTGCATACTTGATAACGGGCATAATCGGGCCGAACTGTTCTTCATCAACAATTTCGTCCCCATCTTTTACGTCACGGACAATGGTTGGGTTTATAAAATACCCTTTTGTGTCCGGAACATCGCCGCCTGCAATCACAGTTCCCGCAGTTTTTGCGTTCTCCAAAAATCCTTTTACCTTTTCGTATTGCATCTTGTTATTAAGGGGGCCTATTTCAGTACCCTGGTTTGAGCCATCACCAACTACCGCCGCATTTGCCAGAGTGGCTAGCTCATCACACATTTCGTCATAGATGCTCTCGTGCACATAAGTTCTCTTCAGTGCCAAACACACCTGTCCGCAGTTCATAAATGCGGCGCCGTATAATTTCGCGGCAGTTTCCTTAACATTAACGTCGGGAAGCACGATCCCTGGATCGTTACCCCCTAACTCCAGTGTTAAACGCTTCAGGGTATTTGACGCGCTAGCCATAACTTTCTTGCCGGTGGCCGAGGAACCTGTAAATGAAACTTTCGCGATATTGGGGTGGCTGGTTAAATAGTCGCCCAGTTCATTTTCGTCATTGACTGTATTTACCACTCCCGCCGGTAAAACACTCGCGCAGATTTCAGCGAACTTGGCAGTTGAAATGGGTGTAGTAGGAGATGCCTTAATCACAACTGCATTCCCCGCCAGAATTGCAAGGGGTGCCTTAAAAGCAATGATCAATAATGGAAAGTTCCATGGGATTATGCATGCAACAACACCTAGTGGTTTTCGATGTAGTTCGACTCGTTTAGATTCGTCATCCTGCAAGACCTCCATTGGTAGATCCATGGTGGCAAAATGTCGGATAAAGGCTTCGGTATACATCACCTCGGCTGCGGCTTCTGTGGATGGCTTTCCCTGTTCCTGGGTTAGCGTACGGGCAATATCATCGGCGTTTTCGTTGAGCCCGTCTGCGATTTTGCTTAATGCTGCCTGGCGCTCGGAAATTGAAGTTTTTGCCCAAAGTAATTGCGCCGCTTTAGCGGAGTCAATGGCCGCATCTACCTGGGCCTTATCTGATTTTGCGATGGTTGCAAATACTTCTTCAGTTGCCGGATTGATGACGTCCATTTCTGAGGCGCCATCCACTGCATTTCCATCGATCCATAATTTAAAGTCTGACATTTTCACTCCTGATGTTCGGTGTAGTTGCGTGTTCAGAGACCCGATGCGGTTGTGATTGCCCTGGTTTGAACCGGGTTCCATTGGTGAAGGCTCATGCATTCTTCCAGGAGACTTGTAACTCGACCCTGGCCACGAGATGGTCTTATGTCTTTAAAACGGGCATTGATAATGTAGCATGAATTCTGCGCTTGTTGTTGGCGTATTTAGGAGGCAACTTGCTGGTACTGCAACAACAATGAACGACGCACTACATTTTCCGGAGGCGTTTTCCTATGGCAGATTAGAGCGCACAGATCTGTGTCGTCGAGTTTTGTAGCTGTGCCGTTGTTGTCCACAATGCAATGCGAAACGGTCGCTCATGTTGCATCGACCGCTCGCTGCCCGGTCGGCTTCTCCACATTCAAACCGCGGAGGTTGCATGCAGAACCACAGGTTCTACGACCATCGCAAGAAAGTCGCTAAAGTTGTCCCTTAGTAAACTTTAACCAGGAGTCTCTGGCGTGATTTCTGTCCCCTTTGCAAGTGAAGTCCTGCGGGTCATGGGAATGAGGTCTCCGGCCAGTCGCATTGCGCCGACTTGCATAATAGTTTCATTTACTGCTTTCGAATGGGGTCGTTCCGAAATCGCATCAAACCACTGTTTGATTCTGGGGTGCTGTTGCCAGTCCGCATCAACCAGAATGTCACCAGCGACATGGGAAACGAACTCATGGTAGCCTTGCAAATCTGCAAAGCTAATCTCGTTCGCACAAAGATAATTGTGTTTAGTGAGCCAGACTTCCAGAAGTGCCATTGACTCATAAAGAGTATATTTTCCTTTTTCTATCTCTTTGGAATAGTCCCGTTTCCCCCAAATACATTCAGCAAAGTGTGTGTAAAAAAACGCCCCGGCACCGCGGCGAAGAAAAGTGGAATGCCAGTGTAAATACTGTTGCACACTAGCTCTTTGCTGCACGGTGGCCCCGAACCAATGGTCGGGTATATTATATTTTTCGCTTAGGTAGAAGCCTATAGCGGCACTTTCCCAAACAACAAAATCTCCGTCGCAGAGAATCGGCACCTGGCCCGTTGGGTTGTATTTTTCTTTGAAACTCTGTTGCTCGTTGTCCCCATCCATGAGGTTTACGACTTCTTCTTCAAATGGGATGCCGGTTTCGAGTAAAAGCTGGAGAACAGCCCTGCATGGTTGAGAAGTGGGGTGGTGAAGAAAACGAATTGTTGAACTCATAAAATCTCTCCATTTCACATAAGAACTAGTCTTCTACAATGCTTTATTCTCGTCAAGTGCGGTCAAATATTATCTAATTTGGTGAAAGAGAAAGGCACAAGGTCACTCACCCTGAGTTTTTGATTTTGTAGTGAATGTCATTTTTATTGTGGGTGCCAGCTATGTCAAAGGTACAATCTTGTAGCGGCGATTGGTGAGGAAGGTGTATAGTCTTGCCGAAACTTCAGAGCCTGTTGTCATGCATTTACCAATGAATCGGTCGGAAGTGACAGAAACCTGGCTTCTGGACACTCTTTCTGTCCTGCAGGAATTCTTGGCAGATCCAGTAGATTCAATCCGCCTCGAACCTATGAACGACGGCATTGGTCAGCTCAGCATAATGGTTATCGCAGACCTCGTCCTTGTTTCCGGCAAGAAACTTCAGCTCATCATCAAACTACAGACTGATGTTCCCAGTATGCATGACATAGGTCTGCGCTACGGGTACTACGAAAATGAAGTGAATTTCTACAGGTTTTTTTCCGATAAAGTGCCAATGCGGACACCTACAGTGTTCGTTGCAGAGTTTGATCGAGCAGCCGGACGCGTTCTTCTCATTATGGAAAGTTTTTCAGGGTGGCACTCGCAAGATCAGGTAAAAGGGGCCTCTCTTGAACAGATCACAACGGCTACAAGATCGCTTGCTGGCCTGACAGCGGCTTTCTGGAATACTCCGTTGCAAGAAGAACACTCGTGGATTCATAGCCTGACATCAGAGGTTTTTAGCAATATTGCAAATGACTACCGCGAATCGGTAGAGGAAGCGTTAAACAGGCTGAATGGGTCGTTACCAGAGAGTGCAGCTGCAAATGCTCGCAAAATTGGCGGTTGTTTCGATGACCTGATCATTCGATTAAGCGAAGGCAACCAGGCGCTTGCGCATTGGGATTATCGCGTTGAAAATTTCTTCTACGGTCCAAATAGTGAATTTGTTGTTATCGACTGGCAATTGATGATGATGACCCGTCCCGCGGCTGACCTGGCGTATCTTTTAGGTACTAATATTGACCCTGAGTTGCGACGTAGCTCTGAAAACGAATTAATGGAAATCTACCTTGAGGAACTTGCCAGACATGGCGTCACGGACTATTCCAGGATGCAGCTTGAGCAGGATTACAGGCTGGGAATGTTGGGTGCCAGTGGTATTCCAATTATCGGTGGGGCTGGTGTTGACAGGACAAACGCGCGAAGTAGTTCGCTTTTTCAGGCAATGGGCGGCAGGTTGTTCCAGGCTATCGAAGACTGGGATGCGATGGCGTTGTTGACTGATTAAAATTTGAGGTTTTTGTCGCGGGTAATCCTACGGGTACGCATTGACTGAAACAAGGCTGGCGATCATAAGCTAACAGGAATGTCCGGCAAA
>LWDU01033376.1_pt1 | contig 52232 bp, 35 predicted proteins | sample 727161 | NCBI WGS metagenome assembly LWDU01 (sample SAMN04566230, study PRJNA314399) | hydrothermal vent metagenome | isolation source: deep sea hydrothermal plume seawater | place: Mexico: Gulf of California, Guaymas Basin | collected 2004-07-11
TGACGGTGGTGAATATTTCTACTGGTGTGTGTTCCCAGCCGTACTTCTTGTTAATCTCGCTGCAATCAAGAACCGCTCGTCTAATACCAGTACGATTGTATTGGCGATGTTAGCCGGATTTTGTGCACCATGCCTCGTTTTCTGCAAATATAGTGCTGGCCTAAGCGCCGTCGCGTTTGGAGTTGCCTGGATGTGGATGGTCTACCGAAAACAAATCCGAACCAACCAATTATTTTATTGGGCCGTAGGTGCTGGAATTGCAACCGCTATCGTATTGTCGCTGCAGTGGCTACCCAGCGGCAACCCCACTAAAATTGATTCGCCAATGCAATGGACGCCAATTTTATGGGGTTTGGGAGCATGGTTGTTTGCTATGACCGATCTGGGGACTTTGGTCAATAAGTTTACCGTCGACATCTTACCGGCGATGGGTAATCACCATGACGGATCTGAAGGCTGGCTGTTTCTTCCATTCATATTCGTAGCCATGCTCGTCCGAGGCAGCGCTATCCACATGGACACGCGTTTTTTACGACCTGCGGCAATTGCCATGATGCCCTGGATTATTCCGGCACTGGCGAGTCGCGTGGTTGACGGCCTCACAAAATCTATCCGCATTTCTGCCGGCGTTTTGGTTGTACTGTTGGTGATTGTGCCATGTACCTACGGTGTTGCGGCCATGTGGGAAAAGGCATTGTACCCCGCCGGCGTAGGCCCCAATGGCCTCAGACACGCATCGTTAGTAGGGAAGTTTGACCCAAAAATGTTTTTTGCGGACCTGTTGGCAGTCAGCGATTCCCATGATGTTCTATATGTGATCGATCCAGCTTTAGGCATTCCGCTCGTATCACGCAGGTTGTTTACCGAGGAACATGCATCCTTAAGGACCAAAGAGGAACTTGCTCAGCGTACATTTAACGGTCGTCCAGAAGGTAGGTTGTTGATACCGTTACCAAAATTCATGATTGACGATGGGCGAGCCATAGCTATCCGCGATAGTTTCAAAGACATTTCCCACTGGACCACGAGCGAAATACACAGACATCCTAACTGGATCCTGTTGATTGGCTCAACTGAATAACCACGAGCTATGACACGTATTGGTTTCGATTTACCGTGGTATTAGCAGAGTCAGTAATCATTCCTGAGCACTCTTGAACATATCAAGATGCGGCCAGCGAAAGCTGGGATTCTTATAAGGCTTATGTAAATACTCTTTCTGCTCGGCGATGAAAGTTGCAATGTTCTGACTACTCGCAAACGGATCTTTGATCTCCTGTTGAAACTGCTGCATCGCCTTGCGCAATCGCTGTTTGATCGGTTTGTGCGCGGCGCTGTCTGCCAGATTTTTCCACTCGTGGGGATCTTCTCGTAGATCGAACAGCTCAAATTCGGGCGGATACAGGAAGCTCTGAACGTGTTGATCTGCAGGCAACTGACTGTTAGTATAACGCGACTCAGCCAGACGATTGAGGTCTCGAGCTGGGTTGAATACCAACTTATACCGTTCATCGCGAATGCCGAACTGTAGGTACAGCAGATTCGGTGACGAGCCGGTCGTGAATGTGTGGATATACTTGCGCGGTGGAACCTTGTTAGAGTCGATGTCCTGCAAGGCGAAGCCTGGTAGGCTTTTAGGAACCGGTAGACGGGCGGCACGCAACATCGTCGGCAAAATATCGATTGTGGATACCATACCACTTTCTACTTTCCCCTTGGGAAAACTCGTTGGATGGTTAACGATCATAGGAATCCGTGTGCCATTTTCGTAGATGCTGCCTTTACCTCGCGGAAAATCCGCGCCGTGGTCGCTGATATAAATCACCAGAGTGTTTTCGCGATTTCCGGTTTCATCAAGCTGGTCGAGCACCATGCCAACGCCCTCATCAAGCCGGTTCATACAGTTGAAATAGTCGCGTAATTCCTCACGCAGATTGGGTGTGTCGGAACCGATCCACGGAAACGGTGCAATTTCCTCTTCGACCTGCCGCGTGGGAAATCCGTGTTTGGACTCTCTGACAAAGCGGCGATGGGCATCCGCATAATTAATAATCAGCAGAAATGGCTTCTTGCTTTCTGCAGCGTTCCGCATGACAACGCCAGCCTCCGCGGCATACGTTTCAATGCTGATTGTCTTGCCAAAGTTGGCGCTCTGGATGGCGCGATGGTCAATATAGTCCTCCACCAACCGTTCAGGATTAATGTGCGTCTTGCCGAGAAATCCGGTGTAGTATCCGGCTTGTTGGAAATGAGCGGGTATAGTTTTGAAATCCCGATACATCGAAAACCGGTGAGTCGCCAGCCCGATGTGTCCGGTCTGCCGCGTGTAAAGTCCGGTCAAGAATGCGGCCCGCGATGGACTGCAGACCGAGTACGGACGCCAGTCCATCCAGATAAGGCGTATGTACACGCTGCTCGCCGTAACAGCCCAGGTGATCGCTATTGTCTTCCGAGACAATAAACAGAATATTGGGCCGCTCGACTGCTACCGTTCTTCTGGAAAAAACCGTCGTCGTGCTCTCCGTGTTAAATGGTGATGCCGGCAAATTAGCGCTGTTGATTAGATTCACTGCAGGATTGGGATAGGGTAGCCACCCATAACGTGCATCAGCGGGCTCGGGAACGTTTGAGCTTGAAACCGCGATTACATTCTTGCCAATAATCTTCGCTGTCGCCGCATGAAAAATGCCGTCCTTGCCACAAACTTCAAAGTGACGTAGTGGCTTCTCATCAGATGATTTCAGACCGGCACCAACGTGATGGAACGAGATAACCAATGAATCGCCTTCGCGTTCCGCAACATCGAGTAAGGGCCCAGCGTAAGTCGTGTGCGCCTTCAGCTTATATGTTGTCCCCAGCGCCCACTTCGCTAGGCGTTGCCCGACTGGTTTTTTCAAAGTTGGGTGTACGTTCGACGGATGACCCGTATCGATAGTAACGGCCATGCCAACGTTCTTGAGCTGACCAAGCGTTCGCCGCTGGACGTCGCGAAACCACGGCCACTCCGAGCGATTTAACGCTGGTAACTGGACGTATAGAAATGGAAAATCACCTTGGCCCCATTGTTCGCGCCAACTTTGGATCAGCAGTGGGAAGAGTCGTCCGTGTTGGTGAACTCGTGCCAGAGTATCAGCGTTGGATTCACCTTGATACCAGATGGCTCCGCGAATGGCGTATGGAATCAACGGCTTGATCCCAGCGGACCACATAAATCCGGGTTTAAACGAATGATTTGGGCCCAGATCATCCCAGGGGATTCTCTCGCCGGCCTGCATAGCAGTCAGGAGGTTCTGTTGACCCCGCGTGCGGCAGAAATCGCTGAGGCGTTCGTTGTCGAGCCAATTGCCGGCAACCAGTCCCTGCAACTCCGGATCGGATTCTAAAGCGTCACGAGAAATCCACGCTGCAGTCGGAGTGCCCCCGATTGCAGGACAGATCAATCCAATTGGGACGTTGAGTTCTTGCTGCAATAACCTTCCGAAATACCAACCGACTGCGGAAAAATTACCCGCAGATTCGGCTGATGCCACACGCCATTGCCCCTCGCAGAATGCTTCAGTTTTCAATCGAGCTAGGTGCCGTTGGGTGTAGGTACCTGAACCCCCGCGGGCACCGCCCACGAGATGCAAAATCCGTAATTGTGGATGATTGGCGGTTGATAATTCCGCTGCACCATTTGCGGACTGACTGAGCGGCCATTCCATGTTTGACTGCCCTGCGCAAACCCACACCTCACCAATCAGAATGTCGCTCAATGTGATACGCTCTTTCCCCGACTGAATAAGGAGCGACGTCGGAATCGATGTTGCCGCACGAGGTGCAAATAGAACTTTCCAGTGACCACTGTTGCTGGCGGTCGTCTTCAATGTTTCTGCGCCCAGTTGAATGGTGATCTCACTGGCAGGTCTGGCAATGCCCCAGATTGGCAGCGATGCCTGGGCCTGCAGAATCATATGGTTGCCGAACACTTGCGGAAGTTGCAGGTCGGATGTCCTCGGTTCGCTGATGTCGATCCATCGCGCCGCAAGCCGCTGCCCGACCGTTAGCTTGGCTGCTGAGTTGAAGTGCAGCCCGTCATACAAATGCGACCGCAGGTCAGCATTGTTGACGTACTCGACCGCGCTGTTTCGTTCAGCAGCAGCCGCCTGACCACTGCGTACAACATCGCGTCTGTTTCCTGTCGTGGCAATCCCACCGACAAGCAACCGGGCATCCTCAGCATGTGGTAGGTCGCTGCGGAGATTCGCTATCAGGGATTCAAGGCGTTTACCGGACACCTTCGACTCCATTTCACTGTCGCTCTCGCCTTGGACGTAGAGAATCGCCCGAATACGATACCTGCGGCCATCCGGAATGACCCGCACCGCATCCGCAACCGTCTTCAGAACATGTTGATACATGTGGTCGTCCTGCGACCCCTTGCTCCAGAATCGATTTCCTCCACCGCCGCGTGAAGCCTTGATGATTACGAAATCCTGTTGGCCCGCATCGATCAGAGACCGAGAAAAACCAATTTCCGGACCCCAGAAAACCGGATTAGTGCCTTCACCCTGCTGAGCCCGCAGCGACACGAATTTTCCGCCAGAGTTCCCGATCAGAGTCGATTTTCCATCACCGGCACGAGTCGATCGATTACTCCAGAAGAACGGGACCTGCAGGTCCTGGTGACTTTCGTCTGGCCCCGGTTCCCTGATATCCCGTGGATCGACCGTTCCCAGTGAATTGGATTGACCCGTCAGCACAAACACATCCAGCGGCGGCAACGTACCAGCAGTGCCTTCTGGTTGAGTCAAACCCCTGTTTCTGTCCAACACGTCACTCAGCGGAATTCGCTGAAATGTCATATGTGCCTGACTTCCTTCGTACAGGATACCTACTGTTTTCTCATCAATCATCGACATACATGAATAACCAGCACTGTTCCCTTCATCTAACAATAGTCGTTGCGTTTTAGGCCATGTCAAGCCGCGGTCGGGCGACGCCTTGATGGTGATGTGATGCCGACCGCGAGTGCTGTCCGGATTGGAAAATAGCAGCCACTTACCGATATCTTTTCCGACTTCCCGATCAACATCGATCAAGCTCGCCATGCATGAACCGGGTTCAATCAACGACCGCTGAGACGTCGTGTGTTTCTCCCACGTCTTTCCCATGTCGCGAGTCGTCATGACAACCCGCACAGAACTGCGGTTATAGCGGCAATTCAACATCAACACGCCGGGCTCGACTTCGACGACCTGAGATTCCGTCGTGTCGTCAAATGCTCCTGTGCCGACATGCCACGTCTTGCCGTGGTCTTTCGAGTAAATAATTGTCGAATGCGGTTACTGAGCGGCAAAGACGATGGTTCCGTCCCGCATAGTGATGCCTTTACCGGGGCCCTGAAGAATGAAACACCACTCCGGTTTCTTCACCTGTGAAGTAATGTTAATCGGCTGGGACCACGTGACGCCATCGTCCTCGCTGCGAACCAACATGAGTTGGCCGGTCTCCGCAGGTTTTAACCCAGGTCCTGAACCATTCCAAGATCGGTTTCCATGACTCCACGTCGCGGCCACCCAAATGGTTCCAGTGTTGGTATCAACCAGCACGGCTGGATCGCCAATACCGTCGTAACGCCATTTGGGATCGCCACCCATGTCCATAATGACCTGCATAGGTTCCCACGTTCGCCCACCATCGGTCGATCGAGACATGCCAACGTCAATGTCGCCCGGCAGGTCACCTCCGGACCGTTGCCGCACGTCGTACACGCCAATCAAGGTCCCTTTATTAGTCGTTGCTAGGCCGGGGATGCGAAAGGTATGAACGCCATCATCGCCACCATTGCGAACAGCAGTCCCCAATCGTTGCAGCGACGGCTCCACGTCGAGCTTAAAGGTCTGTCCGTTGGAAAAGCGGACTTCCTTGATCTGCAAACCAATTCGGTGGTCGATGTTGGCGTCATTCTTCAACCGACACGAGACCCAGACCGTGGTTTCGCCAGCGGGTAGGGGAATATTGGCTGACGCCAAAGGCAAACTGTACTTGTCAATGTCTTTTTCTAGTCCATTCCCCTCAATTTCCACTGCCGGAATCGAAATAAGCCACGGCCGTTGGGCATATTTGGATTCCCATTTATTCGGATAAACGAATAGCTTCGTGAAATCGGCAACACCCTTGTCTCCGTGTATCGTGACCTGCAGGTCCGTCATAAGCAGCGGATTAATATTCCCTGTCGTCACCACCTTTAGTTTGACGAGTGGACTGACTTCCGCGCCTAATAGTGCCGGTAACGTTACCGGCACTACTTCTACGCTCACAATCTTCTGGGGTCGTGGCGGCACGATCCTCAGATCGTCGATGAGGATGCCGGTATTTGGCGGACTGGAGCATGTGAATCGTAATGCTTCGATGCCCTCATCAAAAAGCGGTATTTTGACATGACTAAGAAATGGACGGCCGACACGCACTTTAGCGTCTCCGTTGTATATCTCCTGCCAACCCTTGCTTGTCTGTTTTTCGATCCTGAACGAGAATGGTTTCCGCGACGTCCAACGCTCAGCCCAGAACGTCAACTCTCCGGTCGTCAAGACTTCCGCTGAAAGATCGAGTTTGACAGATGTCATTTGACCGCCGGTCAATTGTAGGCAATGTTTCCCCGTCTTCGCATGTTTGTCGTCGATAATTGTTCTGCCAACAACCGGTGCCCAGGTGCCAATGGTTGTTTCGAGTTTGTCAAAGTCGCCGGCGGTGGCTTTCTCAAAGCTGGTCGTCGCCAAATTGGACTCGGCGTTTGCATTTTCCAAAGTCCGATCATTTGGGATGCTGATCAGGGTAGTAAGTTGCTCTGCCAATTTTGCAACCACTTGGGGTGACGAGGCCGCAATGTTCTTCGTTTCGATCAGACCATAGGCGTAGTCGTACAGTTCTGTTGCTTGAACCTCGCCCGATGGACGATGAACCCATTGCGTCAGGCGATGCGTTGGCGTGCGTAGCGAGTAGCCCATTAGTCCGCCGCCTCGAGGGTACTGGCTAATCGCCGCCATCTTCGTAGCATAATCTGGATCGTGTAGGATCGGCACAAAGCTTGTACCTTCAAGGTGGTCGCCGATCGGTAAACCAGCAAGCTCGGCCAACGTCGGATACAGATCGACCAATTCGACCAAAGATGAGCTCGATTTGCCGGCGGCTATCATTCCCGGCGTTCGTACAATCAACGGCACACGCGTATCGAGTTCAAAGTTTGTGGTCTTGCCCCACAACCCTTGCTCGCCAAGGTGATAACCATGGTCACCGTAAAGGACAATGATTGTGTTGTCGCTGAGACCGGAACGCTCCAGTTCTTGCAACACGCGACCAATCTGAGCGTCGATGTAACTGATACATGCAAAGTATGCCTGTCGCACTCGTCTCTGCTTTTCATCTGAGATAACGCCTTGTTTCGGTTGATCCGTGTAACGCCGCAATTCGCCTGAACCGTGTCCCGAAAATTTTGGTGCATTTACTGGAAAATCAACATGCGTTGGTAGAGCAACGTCGGTGTAGAGATCGAAGTATTTTTTTGGAGCAATGTGCGGAGAGTGGGGCTTAATAAAACCGACTGCCAAAAAGAATGGCTGGTCCTTGGTCTTCAAGTCCCGCAGCGCTTGCACGGCAGCAGCGGCAACCTTTCCGTCATAGAGCGTGCTATCGGGCACAGCGGGCGATTCAGTGGCTGGGCCGAAGACGAGTTTCTGCGTCCAGTCATTCGGACCTGGATTCAGTGGCTTATACACCCTCTCAAAGATGCTTTTTGCAGCGGTGATGCCTGCCTCGGTATAATAATATCGTGGGCCAAACCTAACCGCTGGCACGGACCAGCTTTCCGGATCACCCATAGTGTCCCACTTGGTATTACTAGCGCCGTCGGGAAATACTCCATGATAAACCTTCCCAATCGCAGCTGCGTGATAGCCATGGTTTTTGAAATGCTGGGGCAATGTCACGACATCCGGATGAGCGGTTCGAAAGTGTGAGTGATTTCCAGTGACTCCGATTGAATCCGGCCGCCGACCCGTCATGAGACTAGTACGAGAAGGATTGCAAACCGCCTGTTGACAATACGCTCGCTGAAACAACCGACCGCTCGCGGCTAGTGCGTCAATGTTCGGGCTATCAATGTGTGAGGCTCCGTAACAACCCAACTCCGGCCGAAGATCGTCGACTGCAATAAACAGCACGTTCGAGCGTAATTCAGCGGCGTGGATTTGCGACCAACCCAATAGGGCGACGAGGCTAGCCAAAAATGCTAATTGTGATGTCTGCCAACGAAACATGATTTTTCCTTAGGCTGGGGGAAAAGGAGAGGCTACGAACTTGCCCGTTGAGCTTATTAGGCCCGCAACAGATAAGTCATTCTCATTTTGAATAACGGGCACGTCAACTCGCTCGCGCCTAACACTATCTCATGTTATCACATTAATAACGAGCAGTCGGGAAACAAGCATGAGGAAAACAACTAGACCATAGTACCTTGAGGTCAACACAAATGCGTAGCGGGCTTGGGCGGTGCTTTAGAACCGAGTTTACGCGAAGCCGAATGACGGCAACGCGGGTTAGCAACTCCCCACAAAGCTACCGCCATAGCGGATAAACCCGCTGGATTAGTGTTTAATGATGAAGGCAAAAAAATGCCCCCGAAATGCAGCGGATCCTAGGGGGGTTGAGGATTCCAACTTCATTCCGGGAGCGATTGGATCATGTTGATCGAATAAATATGCTCCAAAGCCTTAATGCGTTGCTGAAGAAGGGTTGACTTCCGTGTTGATCCGTCTTCAAAGTAACTCGGCTTTCGTGAGAAAAACTTATCGCCTCCTCACGTTGCGGAAGATTAATGAACTAGCCTTTAAAGCGTCAATAGCAGTTTAACGCTATTCCGTAAACGTTTATCGCTTGTGCTTATATAAGCTCTCATCAGCACGCTGAAAAATCGTCTGAACACAGTCGTTTTCCGTCGATTCTGCCCAGCCGAGCGAACACGAAAGAGCCATTTCCATTTCACCAGCTGTGAATTTCGTCGTGGCAAAAAAAGTTTCAAGGTCTATATCCGCTTTACTAGTAACAGCAGGACCTGCATTAACTATGACAACAAATTCGTCGCCACCCCACCGATATAGCGAACCCTGGGCTACCGTTTCTGCTTGCAGCTTTTTGGCAACACTCGCCAAAATCTGGTCACCAACTAGATGCCCATAAGCATCATTGACCGCTTTAAAATTATCCAAGTCAATTAATAAGATACGAGTGCATTGACAGTCGCTCAAAGCCCGGCTCAAATCCCGCTCAAACTCGACTCGCCCCGGCAACTGCGTAACACAATCAAGATGGAGTGCTGCCGCCGCCCGCGATTTTCCAAGGCAGTATCCTACAGTAATGCTGGCAATAACTAAAACACCGACAGCTACGAACAGCGTTAATTCCATCAACATCAAGTGTCACCATCCCCTGCAGTGTCATCTAAATCATTGAACTGCACTAATATACTCTAACTGCCACTGACTGGCTCGTCCCGCAGAATCATACACGCGGAAATATTGAATTCGAAAGGCAATCACCCCGTCCGGAGGATCGCTCAGCGGAAGATGATATTGCTGAACCACTCGTATTTTGTTTTTCTTCAAATCCAACAATTCTTCATTCTCAACCAATATCAAGTCTTGCGGATTCCATTTGTCTTTCTTCGCTAACAATAAATTCATCGGTGGCTTGGCAAACTGCGACAGCATATCCTCATAGATACCTTTGTTGTTGTCATAGTATTGATTCAATATCTGTGCTTCATACTGACGATTCTCAACGCTGATCATTACTTGATGAGCAGCTGGTAATTCATCTTCTTTTAAATACGTCAGCCACTTGATCGTATTGTCAAACGCGACGTCAAAATAATAATCAGATGTATTAATAATTCCCGTGATACTCCACACCAACAGCAACAAAGAAGTCATCGCACCAATGACGGTTAGCTTGATGCCGTGATAAATTTCCGGCTTGTTACTGATTGTAAGATAGCCGAAAACTCCGACAACAATACCCAGCACGGGAATAAATGCGAACGCTGGTGTAACCAAACACAACGGGGTAGTCAAAGCAATGCCACTAGTAGCGATCGCGGACCAATGAAAGCTCTGATAAGGGTTCTCTTGGCTATCTGAGTGACTTGTCGACATATTCATTTATCTCACGTTTTTTTTAAAATGGCGGCAACATCTCAATCCTGTGCACTGTCGTAGTGTAGCGCAGACAATTCCTAGCTACCTAGCGCACGCTGTAATTCTTGCACCGACGTAATGCCCTGGGCCACGAGTGACAGCCCTTCCTTGAACATCGATTGATTACCTTCCTGAACAGACAGCTGTCGCAATTTAGCTGCGTCAGACTCGGTCATAAGTGCCTGCCGCAGCGGATCGGTAATTTTCGTTAATTCAAAAATGCCGATTCGTCCCACAAAACCACGCCCTGCGCACACATCACATGGCTCGGGCATAATACCTTGTTCGTTAGGAACAGGTTGATTTTGTTGATACAATGTTTGCACATGCGTTGACGGCAATCCAAGCTGTTGTACGTATTGAGGACTAGGTTGAAATTCCTGTCTGCACTTTTGACATAACCGCCGGCATAACCGCATATGTAACACTCCGGTTACCGCTTGCGCTAGCATGTCCGGAGCAATGCCGGAATCACGCAGGTTCAATAATGCGGCGACACCGTCAGTCGCTCGAACTGATACAAACACCTGTTTTTTCTCCGTATTGACTTCATAACAAAGCCGCTCAAGTGTCGCTTTATCAGCAAGTTGAGGAACAAGATAAACGTCAATCTGACGTAGATCGGCAGCTGCAATCGAGGCTGCTAGTGATTTTCCTTTATTCAGATCCACGACGTCGACCAAAATGTTCTCAACATCTGTTTCGTTCATGTCAGGTGTTTCAAAGCAAACAAAGTCTCGCATAAAACGATCCGTTGCACGCAAAGCATAATCCCAGATTGTCGACAGACCGCCACCGTTGGGTGGAGTGGCAATGACAACCATGCCTTGTGTAATCTGCTTGTCGCTATCTTCTTCGTGTCGACCAGAAAGGCGCTTAAAATCATCGACTAACGATTCGCGAATCCCCAGGTCTAACAAGGAATCAAACTTGTTTTTTTTGTTTATCAACTTAATAATGACGCGTTCACCAGTCTCTGTACCAACACTAGTGAAGTGACACTTACGTACGTTTCCGTCAACCGACACGGTGAATTCACCAACTTGTTGATTTACTCGATCTTGCGGATTCAGGTGTGCTATCGTCTTAAAAACCGTTAGCATCAAGTCACCATTCTGACGGTCCATCGCCGGAAATGCTTGCCAAACTCCATCCACTTCTGCCTGAGACGTCACACCTTGGGCAGTAAAATCCATCAGGATTCGTTCTCCACCTCCTATAATTGCTTCATAGATAATCTGCTTAGCCGGAACGATCCCCATGGATTGCCGACACTGAATTTCAGCAGTCTGATTTGCTGTTGGCTCACCTGCCGTGGATTTAAATTCCACTGGTGGGCCAAGCTCATTAGGGGATGTTGTGTCAGGATTATTCGACATCGTTCTAATAACTCACTTTCAATTGCATGAATACATGGCTGAATGATTGGCTGGATGGATTGTAACCACGACAGCATTGGCTATCAAATTGCACCGATATAATTTTGCAACAAGTAACAAATATCATCGACCCTACAGAATTCCTGGCTGCGAAACATTGATTCCTTTGATTGCCATTTTTAATGCTTCACGGTTTGGCGCAACACGGAATGCTGTTTCCCGAGAAATCAGTTCCTCATCAATTAGCTCTTTCAAACTCATGGTAAAATCCTGCATGCCTTCTTCCGAACCAATGCGGATCGCATCAGGCAATTTTTCATCGGTTCCTTCGAGAACCAGTTTTTGGATTGTTGGGTTGAACGTCATCACTTCTACCGTTGGTACGCGACCAACACCATCTTTGATTGAAGGCAATAATTTTTGGGCAACAATGCCCTTCATATTAAAAGCAATCGCGCTGCGAATCGCACCATGCATATTCTCTGGAAACAAGTCCAAGATGCGACCAATTGTTGTTGCCGAACTCGATGCATGGATGGTGCCGAACACGAGGTGCCCTGTTTCAGCCGCATGGATTGCCGTCATAAATGTTTCTTCATCCCGTAATTCACCGACAAGAATGATATCGGGGTCTTCACGCACGGCATGCTTCATGGCAATGCTGAAATTCTTCACATCCATTCCAATTTCACGCTGGTTAATTAAACACTTTTCTTCTTTATAGACAAACTCAATTGGATCCTCGAGAGTCAAAATATGTTTGGTTTCACGTTGGTTAATCCAGTTCAACATTGATGCAATAGTCGTTGATTTACCAGAACCAGTAACGCCAGCGAGCAGAATCATTCCTTGGTCAAACTTGCAAAGGCTCTCCATGATGGGAGGGAGATGTAAACCGTCGAAGTCCGGAATCCAATTCTTCACGAGCCGAGCAACCAGACCAATATTACCGAGTTGTGTTAGCATATTCACGCGAAACCGCCAAGTCTCCCCGTCAACATCAACGATGTAAGCAAAGTCGGCTCCGCCTTCATCTTCAAAAATCGCTCGGTTTCGTTTATCCATCATCGGAAACAACAACCGCACCATCTCTTCACGATTGATCGGTCCACGATTCAAATCTCGTAGCGACCCGTCCACTCGCACAATTGGGGGGCGGCCGACTTTCAGATGCAAATCCGAACCTTCTAGCTTCACTAAAGCGCGGAACATCTTGTCTACCTCAAGTTCTTCACGGTCCTGTAAAAAACGTGCTTCATCTTGATCCGCAATGGGGGTAGATTGTTCAGTTGATGCCATCTGCAAATGCTCCGTGAAACTCGAGTCGTGATCGAAAACAAAAGAGGGAAATCCGTCAAACGGATTGTTTCTGCTCTAACGTATTATGGCAAGTATAGCACATGGGTTTTCCATAAGATTGCTTTCCCAGTACACGAAAAACCTATGATTTGTCGCGATTTCAGTGCCACCATGACAACAACCTGCCAAACCGCTACGAAAAACCGTTCTTCAATGCTTATCCTGCATACTTTAATATCATATACTGATATTTATAACGATTACGAACGTTTTACTTAGTTTTTTTCGGCGGACCAATCATGAATGCTCCCATCAATGACACCACGATCGCACGGCGCAACTTTTTAACCACGACAGCAGCGGCTACTGCCGGAATCGCAATGTTTGATCTTCCAGCTCTGTTAGGAGCAGACGATCCATTTTTAGGCCTGCCTATTGGCATACAAAGCTACTCGCTGCGTGGCTTTGGACTACATGATGCCATTCGACATATCCAAGCAATGGGTTTGCATTATGTTGAGTTCTACCAAAAACACGTGTCGCAAGACATTACTGAAGAAAACCTCAAAGCATTGAATCAACTCCTAACAACTGCCAACATCAATATGGTTGCTCACGGAGTGTGGGGGTTCAACAGCAACCATGACAAAAACAAAAGTATTTTTGATTTTGCAAAACGAGCCGGAGTGAAATGCATTACGGCAAATCCAACAGCTGACGCTTTTGACTCACTCGACAAACTTGTCGCCCAATACAACATTCGCATCGCTATCCATAATCATGGGCCCGGAGCAATTTATGATTCGATCGATTCTGTTGCCGATGCAATAAAAGACCACCATTCGTTAATTGGATCCTGTGTCGATACGGGACATTTTATTCGCAGCAAGCAAGATCCCGTCAAAGCCGTGTATCAACTCAAAGGAAGAGTTTATGCGTTGCACATCAAGGATGAAGCAAAGCAAGAAAAACAATCGCACAATGTCATCATTGGTAAAGGGCATCTTGATGTTGTCGGTATGTTTACCGCTCTGAAGAAAACACGATTCCCAGCGGATGGCTCTATTTCGTTAGAATACGAAGCCAATCCAGAAAACCCAATCGCTGAAATCAAACAGTGCATCGAAGTTGCAAAAACAGCGATTGCCAAAGTCCACAAGAGTTAGATGCTAGGAATACTTATTTAATGCTAGCTAATCGAATCATTCCTTGCCTCGACGTAGAACATGGACGAGTGGTAAAAGGAACGAATTTTGTTAATCTCCGCGATGCTGGCGACCCTGTCGAAGTGGCGGCCCGGTATGAACGGGAAGGCGCGGATGAATTGGTATTCTTAGATATCACCGCCAGTCACGAACAACGCGATATTATGATCGATGTTGTTCAGAGAACAGCGGAGCAAGTCTTCATGCCCCTAACCGTCGGTGGGGGGATTCGTACAATCGAGGATATTCGAATGCTCCTCAATGCCGGGACCGATAAAGTTTCGATCAACTCCACCGCTTGTACTAATCCAGAATTCGTTCGCGAAGCAGCCAGAAAATTTGGTAGCCAATGCATCGTCGTGAATATTGACCCTAAACGAGTGGACCGTGATGGGGAAGAATTTTGGGAAGTTCATATTAATGGGGGCCGCACTCCAACCGGTCTTGAAGCCGTGCAATGGGCCAAACAAGTCGAAGAGCTTGGTGCGGGTGAAATTGTTCTAACGAGCATGGATTGTGACGGCACAAAAGATGGCTATGACCTCGAGATCACAGCAGCCGTTGCTCAATCCGTCTCTATTCCTGTTGTGGCAAGTGGCGGTGCGGGCTGCCCTGATCACTTGGCCGACGCAATCTTGATTGGCAAAGCAAACGCTGCCTTAGCGGCGAGCATATTTCATTTTGGAGAATATACAATCGCTGCAGCTAAACAACGCATGCGGCAGTTGGGCGTGGACGTCCGATTATAAATAGCTAACGTTGGCACGCCGACCGAATGTCAAATGCGTCGACTCCGTGAGTGAAGGCATAAATCCTTTGCTGACAACGCAATTGATGGTATAGAATAAAATACCTTATCCTATTGCTAATTCCTCTTTTTCAAACGCTAGTGCATTGACGATAGAATTCCTTTGTAAAAGCTGTCAGTCTCCAATGCGAGCGCCACCTGCTGCTGCCGGCAAACACGGTACCTGCCCGCATTGTAAAGCGGTGATGGGGATTCCTGTAATCGATATTGCCGCCCATGAAAAAGATATACAACTCGGTAAATGCACTGTGCTCGTCGAGCAGGGTTCACACCACAAAAAAGATGATCAAATTCTGATTCGGTTCCGTTGCGCTTGTTGTAAAAAAACACTCGGGATCCCTGTCAAAAAAGCTCACAAAAAAATACAGTGCTCACAATGTAATGCGCTACTACGTCTGAGCTTACCGCTTGTGGAAAATCGTAGCGAAGCAGTATCTAGCGTAAGAGGCGGCTCTACCGGTGCGGATGAATCAAAAATAGAATTTGAATGTTCCCAATGCCGCAAGCCTGTCAAAGTCCCCAATCAACACGCTGGCAAAAAAGGCCGCTGCCCACACTGTAAAGCAAGCGTTGATATTCCCAGGTATTCGACCATCAGCCGTTTTCGAGTTCCAAGTAAACCTCATGGTGAACCCAGTTCTGTAGCCGCACCGATTACCATCGGCTCCGGAAACGAAGATTTGTTGGCGGGATATGAACCAGACAAACCACTCAAGGCAACCGCTTGGACAGCCGCCGAATTGGACCCAGTTCCTACAACCACACAACAATCTTCGGCAGCAACAGCGGACTCAGATGCACCTAGCGCTGCACCTGTATCTCACAATCCACAGCCACGCAGGCAAGTGCACCAACGACTGGGACTGCCGTGGGAAAATGCCGGTCGCGGGCAATCTAAGATGTGGGCCACAACAAAGTTATTGTGGTTTCGCCCTGGCGACGCTTTCACACATATGTTTGCCGATGACGGACTAGGAAATCCTATCGGCTATGCCGTCGCAGGGCTCGTTTTGGGAACAGTTTATCTTGCAATAAGTAGCATACCTGTACTCGCGATTGCCTGTCTGCTCGCTGCTAAACATATGCCCGCTGGCATCGATTACGGCGAACTCACGATCAGGTATGGGATCGGACTTGGCTGCTGGCTAGCAAGTGGTGCCTTACTCATACCACTCTTGATGTTTGGTGGCGGAGCTGTTCTGCATACCGGTATGTTACTTGTCGGCGGCAGCGCAAAACCTTTCGAGACGACTACTCGTATGATTGGCTATAGTCTAGGCGCTGTTTTACAACTCACACTACTCACTCCACTTGTCGCACCACTGATCATCCCATTTTATTTTGTGCTACATCTTGGATACGGGATGACTCGTTTGCACCAAAAAACCGCCGGGCAAGCAATTGGTGCACTTACAATATTTTTGGTATTTCCATCAGTTTTAATTGGCCTTTTGGTGTTGGTGGCGAAATAATAGAACCACAGCGTATGTTAGTATGGCTATTCGTTTTTCCGCGACCTCTCATTTTATGAAGATATACCCATTTCAACGATTACTGGTTTCCGCAATCCTTATTATCGCGTTATATAGCGGTGTTTTCGATACACTCCAGGTACACGCGCAGCAAGCGACAATCATCACACCACATTGGAACGTGCAAGATTCTTGGTACGAATCACTTGGCTCATCCATGTTTTTAAACCAACGAGGTCGCCGCGGCGGCTGGTTTTTCAATTGGGGCGCTCCTGTCTATCCAACCTATGGTGGATACGACGGCCGCGATGCCCATTTTGGGTTTGGATTTCGTAATGGAAATTTAAGAGGTGGGTTTAATCTGTGGGCAAGTCAAGGTTCTGAGCGAAGCATGACGATGACGGCCCCATTCCTAACTGTTCCTCACGGTGGATTTGGCTCCATTAGCCATGGCAGTTGGCGACCATTTGTAACCGGTTGGACGCCCGTGATTGGAGGTCAACCGCAATGGCACTCACCTTTGAAAATGTATTTAAACAGCCCTGAAGGTGTGCAATTTATGCGTCAGCGGCAGGCAGCGTCGCCAGGGGATGCCACTGCTGAGCCGATTGAACGCCGTTCGCAAACTATCCCCAAACCTCGTACTGACCCGCCCCTGCAAATCATCAACGGGAAATCCACCGATGACTCATCATCGCGGCCATGAAGTTTTTGCATCCTCAAAAATTTGCTGCCGACGGCCTACGAGGATGTTCATTCGTAGTCGTGCACGAACTCTTCACTGACCTGTACAGGCGGCAAAGAATCTAGAAAAATCTGGCCGTAGAAACGTGTTCGCATCCGCGGGTCAAAGACGACAACAATACCCGTATCAGTCTGCGTACGGATTAACCGACCAAAGCCCTGTTTGAATTTAATCGTTGCTTCTGGTAACTGATAATCCAGAAACGGATTGCCGCCGTTGGCTTTAATCTGGTCTAAGCGGGCTTCCAATAAAGGATGATCCGGCATGCTAAATGGCAACCGCGGTATGATCACGTTTTGTAATGCTTCACCGGGCACGTCAACTCCCTGCCAGAAACTATCCGTACCAAACAACACACTTTGCGGATTGTTCTTGAACTGATCTAGTAACTCCGTTCGCCCAATGCCATCACCCTGTGTTAACAATCCCAACTGCTGTTCCGCAAGCCAAGGGGTTAAAGCAGATGACAAAAATCGCAGCAAATCGTAACTCGTACATAAGACGAACGCATGTCCATCTGTGCGACTGATGTAGCGTTTTAACATCTCAACAGAGTGGGCGCGAAACGATTCTCTGTCTTTACTCGGGTCTGGCATGCCGCTAACTAAGATCACTTCTGCCTGGCGTTCATAATCAAACGGTGAGCCCAGTTTCGCTGTATTGGATTCTGTCAGCCCTATTCGTGACCGGAAGAAATTGAACTTTTCTTCAGTACCAACGGCCAATGTTGCGCTAGTCATGATGACACTTGGTACTTTTTCAAACAACTCACTACGCATCGCCGGTCCAATATCAATTGGTGCCGCGTGAAATGAAACTTTAGTTCCCCGCCGAGTTTTCCACGCTTCTAGCCAGTACACCATATCATCAGCTGCTTGGACTAACCAATGTTGAATCGTATCCGCAAGTGTTGAAAGTCGGGTAACGGCGGCCGTATAATTTTTACGCTCAGCCGTATCATCAATGTCGTTTGCAATTTGACGAATCATATTCGCTAACTTCGATAACTCGGGGCTCAGCGGATTCGGAAACACTAATTTAGCATAGATGCGGCCATTACTTCTTGGATGATCGAGTTTCCATTGCAACGCTTCGTCAAATAATTCATCCGCCGCAATGTAACAGCGAATCACTTGGCGTTGTGCTTGTTCATGGCCTTGGCCAACAAGTAGGCCTTTGTTAGTGCGATCGTTATATAGTTTTCTGAGAATATAGGAAACCTGTCCCGACGTAACACTCAACCCCAAATGTCCACTGGCTACCGATTCAAGCGTGTGGGCTTCGTCAAAAATCACCGCATCATAGTCGGGCAAAATACTAGCACCCTGCCGGCGCAGAGCCAGATCACTAAAAAACAGCGCATGGTTCACAATCAACAATTGCGCATTTTCCATCCGACGGCGAGCTTGATAGTAAAAACAACTTTTATGCGACTCGCAGGCAAAACCCATACAGTTACTCGAGTCACTAGCAACTTCATCCCATACATTAGCTTGGGGCCGAAATGCCATACTACTGCGGCTGCCATCAGAACTGGTATTTGCCCAATCACGAATTTGAAACAACTGCGATTGCTCAGCAGCAGCATCAAATAACGTCGCGGATTTTTGCAGCGCCGAGCGCAGCCGCCGCCGACTCAAATAATTACCGCGGCCTTTAACCAATACGGCTGAAAACTCTCGAGCAATAACACTGTTGAGCAGCGGTATATCCTTATTCAGAAGCTGCTCTTGCAAACTAATCGTATGCGTCGAAATAATGATGCGACGATGCCGTTTTTCACCGTCGGCGGTCAACACAAGTTGGTTATCGGGTTCCGTGACAGCCAATATCGCGGGCACTAAATAGGCAAAACTTTTTCCTACACCAGTGCCCGCTTCCACGACCAAATGTTTACTATCGGTTAGCGCATTAGAAACTGCATCGGCCATGTCGAGTTGCTGTTGACGATGTTCATAACGATCTAAGCGAGCAGCAATGCGCCCGCCCGGGCCAAGAATATCTGCCGGATGAATGAAATCTGAGCCGCCGGTCATTTCGTTTCATTTCGAGGAAATGGATGGGTCGCAATGACGCCTTCCATAGGACTGCTGGCGGCGGCATAAAGTCTCTTAGGAATGCGCCCCGCGAGAAAAGCTTGGCGACCAGCGAGCGTCGCGTGTCTCATAGCAGTCGCCATGACGAGTGGTTGTCGAGCATGAGCTATTGCCGTGTTGAGCAACACGCCATCGGCACCTAACTCCATTGCTTGAGCTGCATCACTGGCAGTGCCAATACCTGCGTCTACGATCACTGGATATTCTGGATCCTCATTTTTGAGGTATTCCAAAATAATACGAATATTGTTGGGATTGAGGATACCCTGCCCAGAGCCAATAGGACTGCCAGCGGGCATGACTGCGGCCGCGCCTGCTTGCTTTAATCGCCGCGCAGTAACTGGGTCGTCCGTGGTGTAACACAACACATGAAATCCATCTGCTACAAGTTGTGTGGTTGCCTCTAGCGTAGAAATTGGATCCGGTAATAAGGTACGACTGTCACCTAAACATTCCAGCTTCACCCAATCCGCTCCCGGGTTACCTAACGCTCGAAGTATTTCTCGACCCAAATGTGCTACCCGTATTGCGTCTTTGGCACTATAGCAACCCGCAGTATTAGGAAGCAAAATTGTCTGGTCAGAATCAATGTGATCTAAAAGATTATCACCATACGCGTCATGCAGTCGTTCGCGACGAATGGCCACCGTAATGCAATCCGATCCGGAAAGGTCTAAGGCTTGTCGCATCATCGTCGCATTTTCATAGCGACCGCTGCCTACAATCAAACGACTATTGAGCTCGAATGGCCCAATCTTCAATGGGCTATCTTCCTTCGTGCCGACATCCAAATCGTTGACTACTACGGTCCCCATTGTTCTGACAGTCCTATCCTTAACTTTAAACAATCTTGCTCTCTGCTAGGTGACGCAATTTGTATTAAAACAAATCATCCACCACCAACAAGTGTTACTACCTCTAACTGGTCACCATCATGCAATATGGTATCGTCATGATCTTCAAACGGCACAATGTGCAAATTGACTTCAACTGCAATATGTCGGGTGGTGATGTCTAGCTGTTTGAGTAGATCTAAAATCGTAATACCCGTGGTCGTTTCAACCGCTTGTTCGTTCACTTGAACAATCACAATGGCAATCCTATTGACGAATCATGATATTACGAGCTTGCCCAGAGGTTAAACCAAGCAATAGGCCTTGCTGAGCTCGACCTGTTGTTTCCATTTGACGATTCCAAGGAACCCCATAGGCTGCGTAGTTTCCTGTGGATGCGTCGACAATATAGACAATACAATTACCAGGACGCGGGTTGCCTGAGAAATTCGCCTCGCCCGTGACCATAATAAATCGCGGAGCTTTGGTGCCTTGAATGTTGAGGTCCTTAAACACGTTGGTCTTGAATAGTCCGCCAAACGCACCGGTGCGAGTGTAGGGTACAAGGCATTGTAGATCACCCGTTAAACCATCGAGCATAAATACGCCCTCAGCCGAATCCGAGACCTTTCCAGTCGCGATCGCAAATTTATCGGAACTAGCGCCCGCCGCGGCCTGCAAAACTTTACCGTCAATTTCAAACCCAGCGGTAGCAGCCGGTGGAGTGGCGGTCGTGCTAATTCCGACAATCGTGCCGATCACCATGCCGACGCCAAACAACAGGCCACAGCCAATACCTAATACAAAAGATCTATTCTTCATAATGATTCCACTTGTTGTTGTTGTTGTTGTGCTTTACAAACAACATAACCACCAAAACTGATTCTCGGTTGCAGCGCGGTAATGTTAGTTTATACATTCTCAATGTAATACTACTCGCTTCTATTATATGCAAGATCTACCAAAAAAATAACCAGTATTAGTATATTTGACTAGTCCCGTGACGGCGATCCATTGCTAGCCATCTGGAAAAATGTCTGACATTTGGTGTTCGTTCGTAATTGTTGTGCTGTGACCGAGTTTAATCAACACGCTTGATATGATAGAAAGGGAGAAAGAAAGTTCTTTATCACATCAAATTGTGGGCGATATACGCTAGCCTGATTTAGCCGTAGCAGTCTTTATCTGTGACCCCATCGAACCAAGTAAAAATTAGCAGGAGCGAAAATGGCCACTAACAACGACTTAAACAGAAAACTACGCATGGCATTAGTCGGCGGCGGGCAAGGTTCATTTATTGGGCGAGTCCATTGCACAGCGGCTGTTCTCGACAACCGAGCGACCTTAGTGGCTGGAGCGCTTTCGTCTAATCCCGAACGGGCAAAAGCATCTGCACCCGATTATGATATTCCGGCGAATCGTGCTTATGGAAGCTATCAGGAGCTGATCGAGTCGGAATTAAATTTGCCCGCAGATGAACGAATTGACTTCGTCTCAATCGCCACTCCAAACTTCACCCACTTTGAAATTGCTAAAGCGGCGGTTGAGGCTGGCTTCAATGTTATCTGCGATAAACCCATGACATTTGACTTGGCTCAAGCTGAAGAACTAGCTGCTGCTGTTGATCAATCGAACGTCGTATTCGCCGTCTCGCATAACTACACTGGGTATCCACTAGTGCGGCAAGCGCGTGAAATGATACTCAATGGTGAATTAGGTGAGATCCAAGCTGTTCGCTCGAACTACATTCAGGGCTGGTTAAGAACTCGCTTGGAAACCGATGAACAAAAACAAGCCGCTTGGAGAACCGATCCAACTAAGAGCGGTGCGGCCGGTTGTTTTGGCGATATCGCGACACACGCTTATAATCTGGGGCGATATATGACTGGATTGTTGCCCGCCGAAATCAGCTGCCACTTAAAAACCTTTGAAGAAGGCCGTCAATTGGACGATTATGGAACTGCTATTATTCGATTTGATAATGGTGGCCTCGGGACGGTAACAGCCTCACAAATTAGTCATGGCCGCGAAAATGATCTATCGATCGAAATTGATGGAACACTTGGTGCGATTCAATGGCGACAAGAAAAACCTAACCAATTAATTGTTCGAGCAAACGGACAGCCACTCAAAATTTACACTCGTGATCCTAATGCACCGTTTATGAACGAGGCTGGAGCCAGTGCCTGTCGTTTACCAAGTGGACACCCCGAAGCATTTTTTGAAGCGTTTGCGAACGTATATCGCTCCGCGTATGATGCTATGATAGATAGAGCGCTGGAACGAGAATACGAACGACGGGATACGGTGTTTCCCAATGTTCACGACGGAGTCGAAGGGATGTACTTTATCCAACAGTGCGTTGCCAGCTCCGCTGAAAACGGCGCTTGGCTGCCACTGTTACACGAACGCGCTCGTCGCTAATACAACACCTGCAATTGACCAATAAATCACCATTAACCTCTTAAAAGAGAAAGACCCTGTATTATGTTTGCAAATCGAATTTCGAATCTCAAACCCTTCCATGCTGTTGCCCTAGCTGTTCTAACCGCACTTTTTGTAACGCTCCCCGGACTCTCCGCCGCAGAGCAAGGGTTCACATCACTGTTTAATGGGAAAAACCTCAAAGGCTGGAAAGCCAGTGAAAATGTCGCCTCTTGGTCTGTCAAAGATGGCATGCTAGTTTGTGCTGGACCACGCAGTCACCTGTTTTACGAAGCCAAACAACCTTTTAAGAACTTCGAATTGAAAGTGGATGTGATGACTACGCCAGGTAGCAATGCTGGAATCTATTTTCACACCGCATTTCAAGATGAAGGCTGGCCTTCAAAGGGTTACGAAGTTCAGGTTAACGTGACTCATGGAGACCCGAAGAAATCGGGGGGTCTATATGGAATTGTTGATATCGCAGATCCACCAGTCAAAGACAACACATGGTATGAAACTCGCATCGTCGTACAAGGCAAACAGATTAAGATTTGGCTTGATGGAAAACTACAGGTAGATTACACCGAGCCAACTGGAAAACTTCCCAACGCGAAACAACCAGGTCGCAAATTGAGCGACGGAACTTTTTGCCTACAAGCACATGACCCCAAAAGTGTTGTTTATTTCAAAAACCTCCGAGTGAAACGACTCGACTAACTCTCGCTGGAATACTCACTGTGCAAACGTATGATCGCCAGAAGTCGTACCGCTGGAATTGTGAACATGTCCCTGTGCCTGTTAGTCTGTCCGTACCAACCGTTTCTGTTGAATCTTCCCCCGCCGAAAACTTTTCGTTTTGCGGGTTGCCGGTTCATTCACCATTAGGTGTTCCGGCTGGGCCATTGCTTAATGGGAAATGGTGCTTGTATTACGCCAGTCTTGGTTTTGATGTCGTTACGTATAAAACTGTGCGTAGTGGGTTCCGCGAGTGCTATCCGCTGCCAAACTTAGTTCCGGTCGATACGGCATCGCTATTTGGCGGGGAGCAAGCTGTGTCGCAAGCGGCTACGATGGAAGGGAGTTGGGCTGTCTCCTACGGTATGCCCTCTCAAACTCCTGACGATTGGCAAGCCGACATTGCGGAGACTCAGCAACAACTACCAAGCGGTAAAGTGCTTTCCGTTTCCATCGTTGGAACGGTCCAACCTGACTGGACCCTCGAGCGGCTAGCAGAAGATTATGCGCTGTGTGCTCGACTGGCTGTTGAAAGCGGAGCGGACTGTATCGAAGCTAACTTCTCGTGTCCCAATGTTTCTACCTGCGATGGACAATTATTTCAAAATCCGGCAGATTGCGCGACCGTGGTTAAAATAATCCGCGCGGCAATCGGCGACACACCGCTGATAGGGAAAATCGGACGCTTAAATAATGACGACGAATCCCTGGAACTACTCCAACATCTAAACGGGTATGTGGATGCCCTCGCGATGACCAATAGTATCGCCACTCAAGTTCTTGATCAAAATGGCAAGTTGATGTTCGACGGACAGCAACGAGGTATCTGTGGAAAAGCGACACTACAAGCTTCTGTCGCTCAAACCAAATCGTTGAATGATATGATCGCCGAGCATGATTTGAATATCGAACTCATTGGGGTCGGCGGAGTGAGTACGGTAGAGGATGTGCGAGATTATTTGTCAGCCGGTGCTCAAGCGGTACACATTGCAACTGCAGCCATGGTTAATCCACTCGTCGCGATCGAAATAAAAAGGGCCTGGTAGAATTGCACACTCAGCGCAGAAAAAAACGGAGCGGGATAATCGAGTCTTTGAAGAAATGGATCACGTGTCTCCCAAAGACGAACGGCAGAAGCTACATACCGCGTGTGATACATTCTCTAAAACTCGATAATCCCGGCCCGGGTTTATCACGGCCGATTTGAGCAAAAATATGCCAAACTGGCCGGCGGCAAAGACAACGCATACTACTTACGTTTCCCTTACACCCTATATATCGCATTTTGCCCGGTGTCCTGTTTCGTCTATTTTTTAACTTACCGGAATTGTTTGCCAGTCTTGCGCAGCTTTGTATCAAGTCTAATGGTTATATCTGTTATGTCAGTTAGGTAAAAATATCATGTCGACTGGTCTCTGCAACGGATCCTGCCGCAGACATTTTTTCCTGCTTTAGGCGTGAAAGTCGAGATTTAACCGTGTATAATTCGTTTAATGGTACGATTAAATAGTATTGAACCGACCTTCCTTTTAATATAGAACCGACGTATCTAGACTATCTTTATGATTTTCTAACAATCGTTAAATCGCACAGGGCTGTTAACGCCGACCGCGTCCAAAATGACCCCAAAGGGGAACCTATTATGCTTAGGGCCTATTGTACTTCGTCTATCTTATCTATTTGTATGTTTGCGTTGTTAATTCCTGTCGCAGTTGCTCAAGACACTCAACACCGCGTTTTATATGGACAGGGTGTCCACGCCTATTACAACGGCGACTACGAATCCACCGTTCGTTATTTGACAGCAACCATCAGCAAAAATACGGATGATCCCCGTTCGTATTACTTCCGTGGACTAGCGAACGCTAAACTCGGAAACGATGAAGCTAGTTTGGCGGACCTAAAAGAAGGTGCGGCGTTAGAGGCCCAAGACAATCGCGGTGTTTATCAAATATCTACGGCGTTGCAACGTATCCAAGGGCAACCACGACTACAAATTGAAAAGCTTCGTAAACAAGCACGTCTAGATTTAGTCGCCGCTGAAAAGACACGGTTGCAAGCTCGCTACGAACAACAACAAAATGATGAAGTAGCGGTTTTACGCAAACCAGCCCAAACGGCACCCAGCATTCCCGCTGACGCTCAAACTACGATTCGCCAAAGCAATCCATTTGCCCCCAGCAACATTGCTGGAGTTAAGAGCAACCCCACAAATGTGACATCATCGAAATCAAACCCAATCCCAGGTATTGACGATAAAGACCCGCTAGCCAACGTTCAAGGCAACAAGCCTGCGCCAGCTAATCCCACACCTCCGGCCAGCAATAACCCGTTCACACAAGGCAACAAACCTGCGACTGCTAATCCCACCCCTCCGGCCGGCAATAACCCGTTCGCACCTGGCAACAAACCTGCGACTGCTAATCCCACACCTCCGGCCGGCAATAACCCGTTCGCACCTGGCAACAAACCTGCGACTACTAATCCCACACCTCCGGCCGGCAATAACCCAGCACCAACTGTAACGCCGCCAGCTAATCCAGCTCCGGCTGCACCTCAAACCGGTGGCGGTGGAACTCTCGGTTCTATCTTTCGCTCGCTCAATCCGTTCGGTGGAAACAGTGGTAACACAGAACCCAACGCGGAAACCACTGTCGACAAACTAAAGAACCTCATCCCCGGACTCGCACCTGCCGCACCTGCCGCACCTGCCGCACCTGCCGCACCTGCCCCTGGTGGTAATCCTTTTAAATAGTCGCGCGTCCGATTCCCCCTTCGACCACCCGTACACAATCTATTGATGCGCCAAGATGCGCTGCGCGCCTGAGACAACATCGTTGTAATAAGTTAATATAGACTTATAGTTATTAACTTATTTCGAACTTGTTGCCCTAATAGGTGCCATCAAATGAGCTGCTCTTTTATCAACGCCAGTTTTACCACGTTGTTTTTTGTGCTCTCTTCATGTTTAGTCGCTGAACCAAACTTGAACTCAGTAAACCTACCTGGCGCCCAAAGTGGAACGACTGCTCAGATTACATTCGCCGGAACCGACCTAGGCCCCAATCCAACTTTGGTTGCCTCTTTTGCCATTTCATCGCAACAAGCACTCGCCGGCTCCAACAACAAGCAAGCGATTATCGAGTTCACAACCACTAACGAATCTCCCGGTATCCATTGGGTCCGCATCGTTAGTGACAAAGGAATCACCAATCCTATCGCCTTCGCCCTTGATGACCTGACACAAACCGCATTTGGTGATTCTATCAATACCACACCCGCCGCCGTTTACGGGAACCTAACTGGTGGCGCCATTCTGAAGACATCATTCAGCGGCACACAAGGAACGGCACTAGTCATCGATCTGGAAGGACGCCGCCTCGGTTCCGACATCCGACCTGTACTCCGTTTGCATAACAGCCAAGGAGTTCAAATCGCGTGGTCACCACCCCAACCTACGCTTAGCGGTGATGCACGGATCCAAACAACCTTACCCGCCGACGATACCTACACCATTGAACTGCATGACATTCTTTTTAGGGGCCCGGCCAAAGGGACGTTTCGCTTAAAAATTGGTGAGCTACAGTTTGCCGACATGGTCTTTCCGATGGGCACGCGCGCCGATACCGACGCGCGTTTGCAGTTTATCTGTGGCAATCTTACAGTCGCCGCAGCCAATGCCAACCAATCCGCCGGTACACATCCACTAAAACTTCCAGCATCTCCCAACGTGACTGGCACTCGACCTTACGTGTTGTTCAGTACCCACCCAGAATTTATCGAAAGCAGGGGTGCCGCAGAAGACAATGTAGTTGGGACCGTTCCGGTTGGCATCAATGGCCGTCTGAGTGTCAAAGGTGAACAAGACGAATTCATCGTCACTACCACACCGGGAACCAAGTTACGAATCAGCGTTCTCGCGCGACAAGCCGGATCGCCACTCGATGCCGTGTTGACGGTCAACGATGCCCAAGGCAAGCAACTCGGCCGAAACGACGACCGCCCTGGCAATTCCGACCCAGGCCTCGACATCACCATCCCCAAGGACAACAAATCTATCACTGTGATTTTAAGTGATCTACAAAACCGCGGTGGCGATGATTACATCTACCATATTGATATTCAGAACCTAAGTGCCCCACGTTTTTCAATTTCGACTACTACCAATCGAATTCAAGTGCCTGGCGGGTCAACACAAACCTTAATTGCGGATATTACACGACAAGGATACAACGGCCCAATCAACTTGAGGCTGCCAAATCTTCCCGACTCTATCTCACTTTCAGGCACCCATATCCCGGCGGGCTCCACACGGGCGCTGCTCTCAATCTCGGCTACAACGGGTGACGTATTGCCTGTGATCACTCATCTCCTAGCCACAGGTACCGGCGACCACGCGAACGTTCAAGCCATTGCCTCCGTTGGCGGCGATAGCAAACACTACCGCGTACAACCTTATTTAAAATCGGAACTAGCACTCGCTCGCGTTTCAACCAGTCCCATTACAGCGGTCTTAATACACCCCACCAGTGAACTACAAGTGGCTCAAGGAAAGTTTTTGCCGCTAGAGGTCAACCTTGAGCGAGCAGAAAACACTAGTGGCAACATCCGATTGCGACTAATCTCCACCCAAGTACAACTACGTAAGAAAATCAAGAAAGGTGGTAAAGACGTTGAAGTCGACGATTTAGATCGCACCTTACGACTCGTCGAGGAGCCACTTGTTGCAGCAGATAAAAATAACCATACGGTCAACGTCTGGGTACCACACGATCTAGGAACAACCCCTTGGAACGTTGTGATCATCGCGGAACTGCTCTCGGAAGATAATAAAACCGTTTTAACAACAACAACAACATCACAACTAATCATCACACCACTGCCAGCCCTTGCTCTCAAGTTGACATCCGCAGCAAATGTTGAAGCGGTCGCTGGTGAAGGCGAATCTGGGTCTGTCAGCGGAATAATCACTCGTGCTGTGGGGTTTGACAAGGCCGTAACCATCTCACTGCGTGGATTGCCCAAAGGCTATACCGCGCCGAGTATTGAAATCGCTGCTGATGTAAACGAATTCACATTACCCCTTCAATTTTCCAAAGAAGCAAAACCTGGTGACCTCAAGAACATCAAGCTCGTGGCAACTGCTGCATCGGATCTTAAAGCGGAAGTAGAAGTTGTCAGCAATACCGAAATCATTCAAATAAAAGTTGTTCCACAGGCTGAGTAATCGTGGTTTGACCCCTCTTCACATTTTTGTATAGCTCCCATTAGGACAATAACATGAATTTAGGTGCTCGTTATATTGCCGCGTTGATCATTACCAGTACTGTTTACACAACTGCTGTTACAGCCGCTCCCAAACGTCCGAATATCCTTTTCATCATGTCTGACGATCATGCGTATCAAGCGATTAGTGCCTACGGCAGTAAAGTCAACAAAACTCCGAACATCGATCGCATCGCTCGTGAAGGAATGCGTTTTGACCGAGCTTTTGTGACCAACTCCATTTGCGGCCCTGCTCGAGCAGTCATTATGACCGGCAAATATAGTCACCTTAATGGCTTCGTACGCAACGGAAATACGTTTAACGGGGAACAACAAACTGTCTCCAAGTTGCTGCAACAAGCTGGATATCAGACGGCCGTCGTTGGCAAGTGGCACCTGAAGAGCACCCCTATTGGATTTGACCATTTCCATATTCTGATCGGTCAAGGTCCGTACTATAACCCGACCATGAAAACTCCCACCGGTAATATAAAGCACGTTGGCTACACGACCGAAATCATCACTGACGAAGCGCTCAAATATCTCAAAGACATTCGCGACCCTAAGCAACCATTTTTCCTGATGTATCAGCATAAGGCCCCCCATCGAAATTGGCAGCCCAGCGAAACGCACATTTCTAAATACGACGGGCAAACTATTCCTGAGCCGGCGACGCTATATGACGACTACAAAGGACGCAGTTCCGCAGCAAGCAAACAAGCAATGACCGTCGCCAAACATTTGACACCCAATGACCTCAAATTGGTTCCGCAGCGTGGTCTTACGGAACAACAAACAAAATATTGGAACAAAGCCTATATCCCTAAAAATGAAGCGTTTGAAAAAGCGAATCTCTCGGGCAAAGAATTAATTCAATGGAAATACCAACGTTACGTAAAAGATTATCTCCGCTGCATCGATAGCGTCGACGACAATGTTGGCCGTATCCTTGATTACCTCGATGAATCTGGACTCGCCGATAATACCATTGTCATTTACACCTCGGACCAAGGGTGGTACCTCGGTGAGCACGGTTGGTATGACAAGCGTTGGATGTACGAAGAATCCTTTCGCACTCCCCTGATAGTCCGTTGGCCTAAACACATCAAGCCCGGCAGCACTAATACTGACCTCGTCATGAATCTCGATTTCGCCGAGACCTTTCTCGATATTGCCGGCGCAACGATTCCAGCGGATATGCAAGGTCAAAGCCTAAAGCCAATCTTTGCGGACCAAACACCAACCGATTGGCGGACCAGCGTCTATTACCACTATTATGAATTCCCCGGTGCCCACTCGGTCGCCAAACACTACGGTGTACGCACAGCTCGCTATAAGCTCATCAATTTCTACGAAAACAAGGAGTGGGAAATGTTTGATTTACAGACAGACCCGCACGAGCTCGTTAGCGTCTATGACAATCCCAAGTATCAAGAAATTCGTGAGCGAATGGAGGCTGAGTTACAACAGCTGCGTGCTCAATATAACGATGATGGGTCAGTCATTAATTTCGGCAACGTTCAAGCTAAAAAGGTGAAAACTCAACTCGTTCGCAGATTCCGTTTCGGCGAATTTGACAACAGCCAGCCCTCACCGCACGGTGCGGCCATCGCGCTTGATGGAAAAACTACTGTCTTCGCGACCGAAACGGCTGGAAGATGGAATCCTGAATACAAGCCTTTTACCATTGGCGCCTGGATTCAGCCTGCCAATGCTACTGGTGTAATTGCTGCGCACGGCGGTGAAAACATCGGCTACAGCTTTGGATTGCAAGACGGAAAAATCGCGTTGTCTGTTCGTAACGGCGGCGTGCTAACAACCGTCGTCGGCCCATCTGTCAAAAACGATCTCTGGTCAAATGTCGTAGCAATCCTTAATCGCCAAGGGACGGTCGATTTCATCGTCAACGGAGTCATCACGGAAACAAAAACCAAGGTTGATTTTTTACGTGGCGCGCCGGCTGATGGCTTTAATCTAGGACAAGATGCTGGTTCCTTTATCGGTGAGTATAGCGCTGCCAATGGATTTCAAGGACAACTTGCTGACTTCCGCTTATGGTGGGGCGTTCCCGAAAAAGAAGTTCTGCAAGCTTGGGCCAAAACGAAATAGATAACCCGCCGCTTGCCCATTTTCATCCTGCCGACGACTTATGTTCGAGGACCCAGTCAAATGCCAATCACCCGCCGACACGTTTTACAAACAACCGCAGTGCTTACTGCGGCACACACTTTGCAACCCTTTACTTTCGCTGATGAGGATTTCGACATGCCCGCTGAATCACCCTTCGGATTTTGCTTCAACACCAGCACGGTACGCGGACAAAAGCTGAAACTCGATGAACAAGTCGATCTTGTTATCAAGGCTGGCTATGACGGAATCGAACCTTGGATCCGTGACATTCAAGCATTTGTCGACGCGGGTGGCGATTTGCAGGACATCCGTAAAAAGCTCAACGACGCGGACGTCAAAATGACCAGCGCTATTGGATTTGCTCGCTGGATTGTGGATGATAAAACGGAACGAGCGAAAGGGTTAGAAACAGCCAAACACGACATGGCACTTGTGAAACAACTCGGTGGTACACACATCGCTGCACCTCCTATTGGAGCCGTCGACATTGAAAACTTTGATTTGTTCGCCGCCGCCGAGCGTTATCATGCGTTATGTGAAGTTGGTCGTCAGGCTGGAGTCATTCCCCAATTGGAACTTTGGGGGTTCTCCAAGACCTTGAGTCGCCTAGGCGAATTAGCATTTGTCGCAACGGAAAGCGGTCACCCCGATGCCTGTGTTCTTCCGGACATCTATCACATCTATAAGGGGGGTTCTGATTTTGCCGGCCTGGCAATGCTCAACGGAAAACGAATTCATTGTTTCCACGTTAACGACTATCCAGCCAACCCACCGCGAAGCACGATCGCCGACAAAGATCGTGTTCATGTTGGCGATGGAATTGCACCCGTCAGCAAGATTTTGCAAATGATCTATGATTCCGGTTGCCGCGGGATGTTGTCACTTGAACTTTTCAATCCAACGTATTGGGAACAAGATGCGCTGCAAGTTGCTACTGAAGGTCTCGCTAAGGTGAAAGCCGCTGTAACTAAAGCATTTCAACAATAACGTATCCTCAGCCTTCATGATGGCATCAATCAAACTAAAAAAACGATTTCTTTTTCCGATAGGTGCCTTGCTCAGCGGGTTACTGCCCTTGCTAGGGCTTGAGCTAGTTTTGTGGGCTTTTAATATTGCGGCTCCAGAAACCGTTGTTGACCGCTCTTTTGGTTTTGGCCAATATCAACCTCTATTCATCCCCAACAAAGATCAAACGGAATTGCGCACTAGTCAAAACAAGTCGCTGTACTTTGGCACTCAGCGGTTTGCAAAACAAAAATGGAAAACTGAATTTCGGATGTTCTTTTTAGGTGGCTCAACCGTTCGCGGTCGCCCCTTTACCGTCGATACGGCATTCGCAAAATGGGTTGAATTGGAACTCAACGCTCGATCTCCTGACAACACGACATACCAATCTATCAATTGTGGTGGTTTGTCTTATGCCAGCTATCGCTTAGCCCGTATCAATCAAGAAATTCTGCAGTATGATCCCAATCTCGTCGTGCTAGCGACGGGGCACAATGAATTTTTGGAAGATCGCAGTTTTACAGCAGCCAAAGCCAACCAAACCGACGTATCGCCTATTTCATCTTGGCGATCCGTAAATTGGATTCGCTCGTTGGCCGGAGATGACCTCGAGTCATTCAAAACAAATTCTGAGAAGCGGTTGCCAGCCAACGTCACCGCTAGGTTAGATGCTAAAAGTGGCTATGCTTCCTATCAATGGGATCCCGTCTGGAAACGAGTCGTCATTGGCCAATATCGAGAATCCATCACAGAAATTATCCGTCAGTGTCAAACCAAGGACATTCCAATCTTGTTGGTCTGTTTAGGGTCTAATTTGCGGGATTGTCCACCCATCAAATCCGAGTTGCCGCTAACGCTCAGCAATACAACCCGACAAAAATGGCTCAATTTATTCGACCAAGCAACACGACATCGCGACAATCCGTCAACCGCACTGAAGTTTTATCAGCAATGCTCTGCCATTACCGAGGAGCATGCACTCTTGCACTACCGCATTGCTCGTTGTTTTGAGCAACTGGAGCAAAACCAGGCCGCACGCAAACATTACTTGCTCTCCAAGGACCATGACATTTGTCCATTGCGGTTAACCGAACAGATGGACCACGTTATCCGAGAATTAGCAGATCAATTTGATGTACCCTTGGTAGATGGTCGCGGAGTCTTAGAGCGAGCAAGTGCCCATCAAATCCCAGGTTATGAAATGTACATCGATCACGTGCATCCCTCGATTGCCGGTCACCAACTCATCGCTACTGCGATTGTCCAACAACTCATAAAATCCAAATTAATCACGCAATCAGACGATTTTTTTACTCCTGATTACGCGCATATGTACCAAACACAATTACAAGAACGGCCACCTTCTTTTTTTGCCAATGGTTTGCGTCGAGTCCAATGGCTTGAAAATTGGGCCCGCCGAGACCGACAACAACAAGAATTGAAGCCGTTTGATTTACGCGGCCGTCTTGCCAAAGCCGATCGATTGTTGGGATTTAGCGAATTAGATCGCGTAACGATTGAACTCACCAAAGCACTCGACCAATATCCAACCGCCTACGCTGCTATTGTTGAATTGGCACTACAGCGACGTCGTCAGGGCGACGATTACCATGCCAACTTTGTCTTGTCTTGGCTAGCCGAGCACTCAGCACCCATTGAAAATCCAACCACCAACCAAGCATTGGGGCTTTCCTCCAATTAATGGGCTTCATTCGTAGTCTGCCCCCAGCGGTATTACTTCACCTGCCAAGCTTCATTAAAGAAGTTTGCATCGACGGGAATACCCGGGAAGCGATAAATCGAATCGTTCGCATCTGGCGCATTTACAACGTCGACAATCGCCCAGTCTGGAAGCATTGGCACTTGGCGTGCATTGTTCAGATATGCATATTCGCGATAAGTAAACCCGCTGTTGATCACAATATATTTTTTTGGATTCAATGGGTTCGGATAAATCAAAATCGGAACATGACTAGCACTAGAAAATGATTTGCTCCCAATCTGGACTTCGTCGTTCGTCCATTTTAGGGGCAAGTCCTCGCGGATTCGTTTCATCATTTGATTTGACGAAAAATCACCCCACAGGATTAAATGGTGATTCGCGATATCCTCTGCCGTCACGTCAACATCTTTTTTGACTCGAGCATGCCCGCGAAAGTGTTGCCGCCAATGGTCCAGCGCATGTTGTTGTTCTCGAGCGACCCAATCGCCAATCGGCGGAGTCATCGCAGCAGCAGTCGGCGTCACCATCAGAAAGCTATCCATAAACGCATCATCGATAGGACCCTGAAGTCCATGTTTTTTTACAAGACCAGCAACGGTGGGTTTTCCAACTACCCATGTTGATTCCGCCAAGTGCACACTGGTTTCCCAGGAACGATCCGATTTCGGTCCGGGAAGCTTTAGTTTTTTTCCGTTAATCTTAAGTTGAACAGGACGCGTTATGTCAAACGGGCAAAACCCCGCATCCATCCTGAAGCTCAAACCGGTCGTTCCTGTCGTGGTAATTTCAAAACTGCTTGGTCCCAGAATCGTGGCATCAACTCGCGCCGCTTCCCAATGCTCGGTCACGGCATCAATCGTGATCCAATACTGGCGATTATATTTCAGTGAATACGTGACCTTATGAATTGTCGTGGGAATAATCTCATTCCCTGTTATTGCCAGGCTTGCCATTTTTTGCTCAATCGCTTTTTGTGAATCAGCGTGGATACGATGGCCTGAATCCGGCCCAATAATGTGCGTCATGGAGATTCCTTCTTTTGCTAACGCCGATTCCATCACATCCGCTGCTTGCTTCTGAATATCTTTTTCACCACTATAGGCAACCGTCGGGGCATGGAACAAATTGATCGCACTATCATCCGCGTCATACCACCGCCATAATTTTTCTTCCCACCAATAGGGCGTCAGTTTTTCTTTTTGGAAGAACTTTAGAAACTCTGGCGTTTCTGAGAACCCAGCACCCGGATTCGCCGCAAACCAGCGATCTGAATACAACACCGCAAACTGCCAACAAGCTGCCCCCCCCATTGAAAAACCCCGCACACTAATGCGATCGTCATCAACTTGGTATTGGCTTTTAACGTGTTCCAGTGCTTCGAGCACATCGACTTCACCCGCAAATTTAAAAGCGTTGCTATAACGACCGTAGGGATGCAACACAATTGTATTTGCTGGGCTGTAATATCCTATTGTTTTCGTGCGTTGGTCCATGAAATTTGTTTCGCTCAACGTCTCGCCTCGACCGTGAAACCAAACGTCAACCCGCACTTGCTGTTGTAAATCGCGCGAATAATTTTCCGGGATTACGAGCCCATAAGGCTGAGCCGATCCATCCAGACGCGATCGATAACCACGCACGACTAAGCCTGTTTCCTTGAGCCAAGGAGCATTGCCATTTAACAAGTCCGCCGCTCGCTGCTGCCCAACACTCAATAATTTGAACGCCTTTTTAATGTCGCCACTGCTGAAAAATTCGCGGTGATTCAAATTATCTTGCACACCGCGGTAATAAATTTCCACATCCGGAATTAACTCAGTTGCTAGAGATCGCGAACTAACACGCAGTGACTGCAGTTGTGAGGACAGTTTTTCAAGCTCTGATCGCATTCGCTTAGTGTCCTCTACAGACACCTCCACCCCCAACCGTGGAACTTGGCGTATTGCCGTGGGGTCATTATCGCCTTCACCATCGGCGCACAAGGGGAGGGACGAACCAACGAATAAGGCGCAAATAAAAAGTGTTTGTTTCATAGTGTGCAGCGTTACCTTGCCAAAAAACGGGTGTGCCGGTGGGGAAATGTGTACGGTCAAAAAGCCACTAAAAACGTCTACAGCTTTCTGATTCATTTAACCATTGTAGATAATCTTTTTGTCGTGCGGGGGTAGTGGGCGGGTAGTGAAATTTAAATTCTTCGATCAAGTCTATATTAACCCCCGTCGCTCGCCACCAATTTGAATCCGTGAAATCGGCGTCTAGCAATATCGCGCCGTCAAATCGGACGCCGCTTAATTCACAATTGGTAAAGATGGCTGCTTCGAGGTGCGAGTACGTAAAATTAGCGTCTTGGAAATTTGAACCGGTAAAATCTGCCATCAAACAGTAGGATTCCGATAAGTCTGCGCCTTGGAAAATGGATTCCGTAGCAAATACTTGCTCGAGGGATGCTTTTCGTAACCCTGCTGACGCAAAATTCGCGCCATCCAAAGTGGAACGCAAAAAAGAAATTTCGTCGAGCTTCGCATTGGACAAATCAACATCCGACAAGTCCGACGCATTGAGAGTCGTTCCTCGTAAATCAGCACCCTTTAGCACCGCGCCTCTTAAAATTACTTGATCCATTTGCGCATTTTGGATGTTAACGTCAACAAGTTGTTGGTCAGCCAAATCAACACCCGACAGGTTTGCCCCTTCCCATTGTTCATTTCCCACAGCTATCAATCGCCGGAAAGCAGCAGTCCGGACTTCAGTCGTTGCCTCATCGTGGTATACCGTCCAGAAATCATCAGCCAGCGATGGCGTACTATCTTGGTGAGCCACGATATACCAACTACTGCCGACGATCGTGATTATGAGCGCGGCAAGTGCGGGTCGATTTAGTTTCGCTGCGTTTGGCATTTTACTTTGTATAACCATTTTCTGTAAACCAATTCCACGCATCTTCAACACTACTGCGCAAAGGGCTAATCGTATAATCAAGTTCCGCTTCCGCCCGAGCGCTACTGTAATAATGAAACAAACTGGACATTTTGATTGCGGCGGAATTGATATCCGATTCTCGGCGAGTGATTTTAGCCAACAAATCACCAACCCCACCGGCGATCGCTTGAATCAATGGGCCCATCAATTTTTTAGGTGGTTTCCCACCACTGACTTCTGCGAACAAACGCCAAGCATCAAAGTAGGAGATTGTATGTCCGCCGAGGATATAGTTTCGGCCTATCACACCCTTTTCCATGGCTGCGAGAATGCCCTGAGTTACATCATCGATATGGCACAGCGTCATGCCGCCCGTAGGTGCTAGCGGCGTGTAGCGTGAAGCGACCTCCAACAGCATACGACCTGAAGATGGTTTCCAATCCCAAGGACCAAGCATGAAGCCTGGATTAACAATCGTTGCCTGTAACCCGTCGTCAATTAATTCCCGTAAAGCAACTTCCGATTCTGTTTTGCTGATGACATAGGAACAAGAAATTTTTCCCGTCCGCGGTGACTCTTCGTCAGCTGGTCTATCGGAAGCTCCGATTCCAAGTGCATCTACGCTGGAAACATAAACCATCCGTGCATCATGAGCAAGCGCGGCGTTACCGACATTTCTTGTCCCCTCGACATTGATCTCCCGATGCTCGGCCAATTGCGACCAGCCGATGTGCACTTTTGCAGCAACATGTATCACTCGATCAACGCCATCACAAGCGTCCAGTAAAATATCCGCATCTCGCAAATCACCGGTAATTGGAGTCACCTCCAAACCGACCAACGATTTATCCTCAGGGTTACGAATTAACACTCGCACATCGCAACCTTGGTCCAACAGCGCACGGATCACATTATTCCCAACAAAACCCGTCCCGCCAGTCACCAACACTTTCATATAATTCTCCCTGTTCAGCCATGTCCTCCGGTCGCTGCCAGCACCGGCACAGAGTCGGCGTTCTTTTAATTAGATAGTGCCGCTTGGCTATAAGCTAGATACCGCTGCACCCGATTTAACGCGGCTCGCGCAGAAGCCTCCTCCCGCATGGATAAAGCCCGCTCATATGTTTCAATGGCTGCCTGGAATTTATCAACAGCATCTTCGTGTTCCTTGGCCAACTGCAGCATCAACCCTAGATTTTGCTGCGCATTAGCAAGGCCGACGACGTGTCGCGCGGTTGACTTGGGAAATTCAACTGATTTTAGGTGATAATCCACGCCCGCAGCGAACTCAGTCATCGCGAGTTCTGTTTTTTCGAGCAAACGTAATGCATTAGCCACATTGTTATGGCACCGAGCTAAAACCAATACTGTTCGATGACGTTGCGGATGTAACTTATGCACCACTTCATAAATCTCAATCGCATGCTGATAATGCTCAACACACAGCTCAAGATTCCCCCCCCCCGGTAGGACAGCGCCGAGTTGTAGTAGATTTGACCTAAACGAACACTGTAGTCAACGACAAACGGGAAATCAGCATGGAGTTTATGGGCAATCACTAGGGCTTCGTCCAAAAAAGAGATTGCCCGTGCATAGTCTTTTTCGTTAAAAGCATCGATTCCATTTTGATTCAACACACCCGCTAAATTATTGGTGTAATTTGGAATGCTCGGATAATCCACCACGAGGTTCTTGTAAATTGTCCAAGCTTGTTCGCCAGTCTTGGCCGATTTGTCCGCTTCACCCATCTTCTGGTATGCGTTACTGATAACCAGTAACAGCTTTCCTAAACGATGGCGGTACTCTGGTACCTCCGGATGTGCTGCTGCAATTTTCTCTCGCACCTCGACGGCCTCTCGCAAATGAACAATCCCGATTTCCGGTTTCATATTGGCACCAATATTGGCGATCAAATCGGCGCGACGATTTTGGTATTCCACTACATTAGGGTTATCCTCTAAAAGTCGCTGATAAATAAGTTGCGCCTCTTCTAAACATCGCGTCGCGTCGACTGAGCGGCCTTCAATGCCATAGATATGTGCATATTTGGAAAAGGTAAGTGCCGTCGCCACCATGACATCTTCGCGCTGAGCGTGCGCTTTTGGAAGTTTTTGGGAAACCGTAGTTGCCTGATCCAAATCACGAATCGCTGACTCTCGATCTCCTCGGTCAAAACTCCGCGTCGCTCTTTCGCACAGTAAATTCACCAACAGTACTTGGTTGTCCACACTATCCAAATGATGTCGTGCTGCCTGCGCGGCAATCTCTATGGCCTGCGAGTAGAAAGAGAGCGCTTGATCAAGCTGTCCTCTTTGTACTGCAACCAAACCTAGTTGCGATAAAATTTTCGCCGCCCCAATATGAAAATCAACATTGTCAGGATCATGTCCGACCAAGGAATTAAATAATTGCCGCCCTCGTTTTAGAGTTGTTTCCGCGTGCTGTAATCGTCCTAGCGATATATTGACGGTGCCAACTTCAATGCTGGCGTTGGCCAATTGAGCCATAATCACCGCACTATCCGTTTCCTGTGCTAAGAATCTCTCGTAGTATTGCAGGGCCGAATTCAATAATTTTTTTTGCAGCGGTCCCTGGTTAGGATCTTTCATGATCTCCAACCCGCGGACTTCCGTCAAATACTGTTCAACAGCCGCATGGGCAAGTCGATATTGCGCGAGCGCGGCGCGACGTTCGTAATTTGCTGTCTTAGCTGCCCTATCAGCTCGATCACGAGCTTGTTCGGTGAGTTGGTGTTCGGCAGAAATGAGGATGTTTGATATGCTTAGGCCGACAATGCTCGTCAACAACAAAACAATCACCACAGCGGTAGCTACTTTTCGTTGCCGTACCCAGCGAGCAATGCGTTCGTGCCAACTATCTCGATAGACACTCACCGGTTCATCAGCTAAATAACTGTGTAAATCCGCAATTATCTGGTCGACACTAGCATATCGATCCGTCGGAATTTTTTGCATGCACTTCATGCAGATTGCAGCAAGTGGTGCAGAAGTAGTTGGATTAACCACGAGTGGGTGCCGTAATTTCCCTTGGATCACCTGGGCAATTACTGTGGATGTCTTGTCACCTTGAAAAGGTGGCTCGTTGGTCAACAACTCATACAAAATCGCACCTAAACCATAGATGTCGCTGCTTCGATCAATCTTGTCTATATCACCTATTGCTTGTTCGGGTGACATGAATGCCGGCGTGCCAATGCTATTACCCTCACCCGTCTGGAAACAATCACCGCCTTCAACGGCCGGTGATTCATTCAGCACATCAGCGGTAGGCAGCATGCCTAAAATGTCCACTGCGTCTTGTGCTTCGCCAATTTCTTTTGCTAGTCCCCAATCGAGCACTACGGTTTCGCCAAATTCGCCTACCACCACATTACTAGGTTTTAAATCTCGATGGATGATGTTGCGGCTATGAGCATACGCGATCGCATGACAAACATCGATAAAGTGTTGGACAAGCCTTGCAAGACTAATCTCTTTGATCGACTCCGAGTGATATCGCCGAATAACTTCGCGCAATGTCTCACCGTTTATTAATCGCATCGTATAATAAGGTGCACCATCATCTTGATGCAAATCCAATTCGTAAACTGGAACAATACTAGGATGTTCTAACTGGCTCGTAATTCGAGCTTCTCGTAGAAAACGCGCTTGTGCACTGTTCGGTTCCGAAGATATTAACTCTTTTAAAGCAACATCGCGATTCAATCTTAAATCGCGGGCAATCCAAACACGACCAGCACCCCCTTTTCCTTTGAGCGAAGTAATGTCATAGCGCGTGGAATACTCGTTACTATGTAGCAGAATGCGACGGTCAGTCCGTTCTTCATTTAGTAATTCAATGGTCGTATCGTTCATCAATTCTGTCGCCGGATTATTGCTCACATGAGACCAAAGAAGAAAACACCTTTACCGTCGTGTTTCGCTTAAGTCCCCCCCCTATAACTACTATATAATAGCTGCTTCGCTAGGCATAAACAACTAAAATTTGATTGACAATATGATATCGGTATGATATCATATTAATAGCATCTAATTGGGGTTTGTTTTTTATAGAGGTAAAATCCATGTCACAATCAAGTATTACAACTAATATCATTGGTGAAAAAGGGTATAAACCATTAACAGGCTGGTTAATACTGCCCATCACATTAGGCTTATTTTTTGGGGGTATCGCGTTATTCATCATAACATTAGCGCAGTTTTCATCCCCCATTCCATTAATCGCCGCAATTACGATGTTCATTTGTGGCCTAGTCTGCTTTTTTGGATTTATGGCCATTGCTCCCAATGATTCACGAGTATTGCTCCTATTTGGTGACTATAAAGGCACAGCCCGCGAGTCCGGATTCTATTGGGTTAATCCGTTTTTCTCAAAGAAAAAACTCTCTCTCAGGATTCGTAACTTTGAAACTGGGTCGCTCGTTCAGCCCGAAGAGAAGAATCCCAGCACGGGGCAGGTTATCCGCAAAAAATCACGCTCTTCAGGTAAGCCATCTAAGGTTAATGATCGTGATGGTAATCCGATTGAAATCTCAGCAGTCGTCGTTTGGAAAGTCGTCAATACGGCGGAAGCTCTGTTTGAGGTCAATGACTATGAAGATTACATTTCCGTTCAGAGTGAATCGGCACTGCGGAACCTCGCCAGTCGGCACCCCTATGATAGTGAAGATCATGAACTGTCACTTCGCGGAAGTATTACGGAAGTATGTATTCAGTTGCAACAAGACATTCAAGCACGCCTCGACCAAGCGGGCATCGAAATACTAGAAGCTCGAATTAGCCACTTAGCCTATGCTCCAGAAATTGCCTCGGCAATGCTACAGCGCCAACAGGCAGGCGCTGTCGTTGCCGCTCGAACAAAAATCGTCGACGGAGCGGTTGGCATGGTGGAATTAGCATTAAATCAGCTTAAAAGCAAGGGCATCATCGACCTTGACGACGAACGCCGGGCAGCGATGGTTTCAAATCTACTTGTCGTTCTCTGTAGTGATCGTCATACGCAACCCGTTGTGAACACTGGGTCGTTGTACCAGTAAACTGCACCAATCATCATTAAGGAAAGGGATTTCCATTGGCCATGCGAGATCCATTTTTATTACGCGCTGATCCTCAAGTGCTCAAAGCCATCAAGCACTGGGCCAAAGACGAACTGCGCAGTGTCAACGGACAAATTGAATTTATACTTCGTCGAGCATTAACAGACGCCGGCCGTATGAAAACCGAAACCAACGATTCCGAAGAGTAGCCGGCAAATCCGCCTGTCCGGAGGGGTGCACACAAACAACGGGCTGCGCAGGCCCTACAAGGCTGACTTGCGAATGCTATTGGCAGGGGCCACCTCAGTGGGAAGTTGCAAGAGCATCGACTCGGCTTCAATCGGCAACTGAGGCGCCGGTTGGTTAAACTTATACTGCAGCAATTTCAAGTCATCCGTAAAACATTCCGTCACAAATTGTTGACTCCAATCCGCATAGCTCTCCGCATACGGCTTGCGGTTTTTCCGAGTACCGCGACCTTCGTTCGATTCCAAGCAAACTTCAAATCCTAGGCGATCGGACAGATGTTTCAAATGAGTGTCCAGTTGTTCATAGCGATAAACGACATCTACCATCAACTCGCCAGCACCATCCGTATATTTTTTAATACTACTCGGCAAGCGGATCGTTCCACTAATCCAACCTCGCAGCTTTCGATACTTTAGCCAACCATCTAGTGTCCAGGGATACCCCGAAGCTTTCCGCCACATACGTTCCACTATTGATATTTGCTCTGACCTACCCCCAGATCCATGGCGATAGCCTTTATATGCCCAGTAGTTGGACAGCACTTTTTCCCAAGGATTGCGTTCAACGGTAAACGTAAAGTACTTATCCCAAATCACCGACCCCAATCGCTCTTGCACAACCTTCGCTGCCGTATGCCGATGCCAACCGGTTGCATTTTGCCCTGGAAAATCTCCCGTCGGCGTAATGATATCCGTTTTACCACAATGTTTAGCCAATGCCATCGTCAAGCTTCGTCCACCGGTGCGACCTAGATGGATAAAGATAAATTGGTGTTTGTGGGAAATAATCATTGGCTCAATTTAAAAACTCGAAGAAACATGCGGCCGACAAGGGTAACAAAAACAAAAATCGGAATCAACTGCAGTCGCCACGCTTCACCTTCAACCGAATACTCATATTGATCGATATCCTGCCGCCACTGCTCTGCTAAAACCTCACAGCGCCCGGCAGCAGCGTCTAGTAATTCACTGTTGGCGTCAGTCAAAAATCAAGACTGGCTGATTTTATCTAGCGATTGCACTTTGGTGCGGTGATACCATGCAACCACTGGACCCAACCGTCTGGGGAACGTATACAAATCAGAATCGAGGGGGTTGTGTAATCAACATGTTTTTGCGGGACTGCTTTCCCCGGCAACGAACAACCACTCATCACCAGTAGTGTTCCTATCGTCGTTAGCCGTACAATTCACGGATTTTGCCTACGTACTCCATACTGCCTCATAGACTTCATTGATCCCTGCTGCTTCTTTTTCAACCGAAAACTCTCGCTGCACTTTCGCCTGGCAAATTGCTCCCATTTCCGACAGTCGATCTGCATTCCCCATGAGTTCCCTTAAATGACCTCTAAATAGCTTGTCATTTCCAACGGGAAAAATCGCGCCCGTTACGCCCTGATCGATCATCTGCCGATAAGCTCCTGTATCGGATGCAACCACTGGTGCGCCGCTCGCCATCGCTTCAATAGGAGTTAACCCGAACCCTTCATACCGCGAGGGGGCGACAACAAGACTCATCGCATTGTACACCGCCGGCACTACACTAAAGGGGACTTCGCCGTACCACACAATTCTGTCTTGCAATCCCGCTGCGTGCACTTTTTCCTGCAGCTGCTCACTAAATTTTTCAAACTGCGAAGTTACTTTCCCCACAAGCACCGCGCCAAATTCCGGATGATCGGGCAATAACTCTATCATTGCTTCCACAAAAATATCGCTGCCTTTTTCCGGTCGCACTCGACCAAACTGACCGATCGCTTTTTCAAATACAACCTCCATTTTTGCCAATGCTGCTGTCCGTGAACCTTTTGGAGCAAATCGCTGCACATCCACTCCGTGACCCACAACCGCAGCGACGGGTTCAACTAAATTGGCCGCGGCGGGACTGGTGGCGATCACCGCATCCATTTTTGATATCAACCAACGTGGCCACATCGAGTGCCGCCGAATAGCGGCACTCGTAAAGACAATTTTCAATGGGCATCTCAAAATCACTTTAAAAAACAGCGCCCACAACATTTCATTATTTCGTCGAGCATGCCATATATGAAACCTGTGATCGGTTGGCCGACGCCTCAGCAACTTAAAGACTTGCAAGCCGTTTAACTGCAACCAGCCAGCAAACGGTAATCGCGCCCATAACTTCACGTTCTGTTGTTCGCTCTGCAACGGAATCAAATTTCGAATGGTTGCGCTCACGCCGGTAATCCGACGATGCAGATCGGTGATGAGCACAACAGCTCGATAAGTAGATTGTTCACTCAAGACAAAAAACACCTTCCTTGAAATTGGGTGATGTCATCATCCACATTTCCAAGATCTCAGCTAGTACAATATCGGCGACGAAACCACCGGCAGCGGACACGTCCCACATTCTAGCGACCCTTAGTAATCACCTCAACGGCGAATCCCCAGCGCCACAACAGCACTCGCCATGCAGCTTATTGCTACCACCACGAAAACTAACGAGGTATCGCCTCGGGCATCAATGAGGCCGCCGATCAACGGTTCGCAGAGTCCCGCAAAAATATAAGCAAAACAATTCATCACGCCAGTGCCCGTGCCTACTTTCTCAGCCCCTAACATATCTGGGCACAACGCCCAAAACGCAGCTTGGGGTCCATATGCAAAGAATCCCGTGAAAAATAAAGCGACAATTCCCCACGAGCTTCCGCTTGGCAGAAAATACATCAATACAGAACAACCAGCAGCCAAAACCATAAACAGGATAATAACCTTGGAGCGATTCGAGCGAAACACATTATCTGAAATCCAACCACTAGCAATAGCACCTAAAGCCATTCCAACGGGGAGAGCCACGCTGATCCATTTGTCCCCTGAATCTTTCCAGTCAGTACCCAAAAAATGGACGGGTACCCAAATTAGCAATCCATACCGAGCTGCATTTTGAAATCCGATAGCGATCGCTGCTAACAAAAAACGCCCATTACGCAAAACATCCCTATACCGCTGCCACGAAGAGAGTTTGGGATGCTGGAAAAAATCATCGTTGTCAGTCGGCTTCTCTCCTGCATGCGGTAGTAAGCCGAGATCTTGAGGGCGATCTCGTGCCAGCAGATAATACAAAACCCCCGCAAGCAGCAATGCAATCACCGGCAGCCTAAAAATCCACCGCCAGTCAAATCCCAATTCCAAAATCACCATCGCGGAAACAAACGTCAACACAGAAGACAAGCCAGCGGCAAACACATAAAACCCATATGCCTTACCGCGAGTCTCTGAGGGCCACCAATTCGAAATAACTCGACTCCCTGGCGCCCAACCCATCGACTGGGCATATCCATTAAGCCCCCAGGGAATAATCAAGCTAACAAAATTAGTACCAAAACTTGTCACCCAGTTCAACATGGTCGACAGTATCGCGCCCGCACTCATCATCCGGCGACCGCCAAATTTATCTGCTAAATTACCATTGACCGCTTGCCCAATTGCATACGACCACAACAGTGCCGTACTGATCCATCCCAGCGTCTCTTTATCTATTCCTAACTCTGCTTCAATTCCCGGCATGGCAAAGCCAAACGTTTGCCGGCCGGTATAGTAAAATAAATAACACATCATCGTTAATAGCAACATACAACGTTGCCAAAATCGCATCCGCTCGTTATCAGCTACTAATTCTTGTTTCATTGATTCTGATACCATAGAAGAACTTGCCATTCACACTCGAACTATTGTAGTCCATTGTTCCACCCAACGAGTTTTTCATCATGCCACAAGTCATCCACCGCCAAATCAGCGCCCTGCGGGATATGCTGACTGCACCCTCGGTAAGTAACGTGCTGCTGGTGGCTGATGAAGACGCCTATCAATACTCGGGTGCTCAAGCAGCATTAGCGCCCCTACTATCTGCTGTCACCGTCCATCGCTGGAGCCAATTTACTCCAAATCCGACCCTTGATGAACTAGAAAACGGAGTCGCTAAATACCAGGCATGCGCGCCCGACCTCGTGATTGCCATCGGCGGTGGAACCGCTTTAGACCTAGGAAAACTCATCAGCTTCTATGGAAAACAAACCATCCCCTGCCGCGAGTTGATCCTCTCACCTCCCAGCGACACTTTGGACCCAACCCCGCTCGTCGCCATTACAACGACCTCCGGTACCGGCAGTGAGGCCACTCAATTCGCCGTTATCTATGTCGATGGCGAAAAACACTCTGTTGCCGACCCACGAATCCGACCACCTCAAATCGTCCTCGACCCGACGCTCACAGCGACCATGCCTGCGGCCTTAACAGCCAACACAGGATTAGATGCTTTTTGTCAGGGAATTGAGTCGATATGGAGCGTACAATCCACCGTAGAATCGAGGGAATATGCCCAACAAGCAATCTCCCTCGCGTGGAATCATCTGTCTAATGCGGTACATCAGCCAACACCACAATCCCGCCAAGGAATGTCACAAGCGGCCTTCCATTCTGGCCAAGCCATCAACATCTCTAAGACAACAGCGCCGCATGCTATTTCTTACGGTATAACCTCCAGCTATGCGGTGCCACATGGCCGCGCGGTCGCGTTAACGATCGCAGCGTTTTTTCAAGCAATCCTCGATCGTCTAACCACGCATTGCATCGACCCCCGCGGCAGCGAACACGTACATAATGACTCGCCCCACGACGCGCCGGCGAAAATCCGGCAATTTATTGAATCATTAGATTGCCCTACGAAGCTATCACAAGTCGGAGTGACTGAGTCTCAGCAATTAGAGGCACTCATCAACAAAATCAATCTCGAGAGGCTGGCCAATTTCCCCGTACAGCTCGATTCCGCGACCATACATGAATATCTCATGCCATAGCATTCTTGGTTGAACCCGAGTCGCACCGTGGCGATTTGGTTCATTCGTGTAATTTTTGCCACGTGATCTTCACAGTAAATTCCGGATGCGTTAGCACGGTCGTAATTTCATAGGAATCCAAACCAAAATCGAGCTGAAACGCGACTGGCTGCCCTACAGGGTCATCGCCATTAAAGTCATCATCCCAGACTTCAATCGTACCGCTGGCAATACCCGGCAACAGCTTTCTTAAATCTTTGGCCCCCCACGATGCGGTTAGCCCATCATCCGCCTCACTCGACTCAAATAACTCTTTACCTTCGATGTCTTTTATTTTGAAATACAGATCCGGTTCTTTTTCACCCAAGGCCGGAACATTCTCCTGAGCAACAATCTTGACTTCTTTCATCCGCAACGCCACCCCATATCTTGGCCGGTCAAACCCCTCATAGTTTTTAGCGCGAAGATTCGCAATCAAGGCAGAATCCGTTATCGAACCATCGTCCGTTTTTTCAAACTGATAAATCGTCGATAAATATTGGGCCACCGATTTGGACATTCCATGTTGAATGACACTGCCGAGGATGTAACCCATGCGTGCCGAGTGCACGACGCGATGCGATTTTTTGATTCCCTCCACGTCACAACGATACTTAAAATTGTATGGTGTAACCGTCAAATGGTCTCGCGACTCTAGGTTGACAACTTCTTCGCTAAGTCCAATCCGTTCCGCCAAATCTTGAAAGGGACCACTAACATTCGGCAAAATGAATTGTTGTGCTTTACGCCATGGCCTAGTCATCGCCAAACCTTCATCATCATTGATGCCGTTGATTTCAGCCCAAAATCCTGGCACGTTATCTGACGAAGGAGACAACGTAACGATTTGCCTAATTAGTTTTTGATTTGCCGGTGGACAATACACAGGCAATTCCACTTCCTTGTTTTCAGGGTCCTCTAACACAAGGTATAAATGTGGCGTTGAGAGACAAATGACTGTATCAATCGGATTTTTTAACTGAGACGCCGCCAGCAATGCTACGTTACCACCATGGCTGTGACCGATGACTGCAATCTTCTCGCCGTGGGCCGAATACTCAGCAATTTCACCCGCCAAAAACTTAGCGGCCGTTTTTCGCGCTTCGTGATTGTTCTTGCCACTCCATAAAAATTGGTGGACTGTCGATCCCGAAACTAAGGCTCGTTTCACTTCGGACGCAAAACTGGTTTTTCCCGCTACAATCAACGGCCAATTTGAATTACCATCAAACGTCCCGTGTACGATAAAAACTCGAACTGGTTTGTCATTAGCCTGAGCTGCTCCCAACGGAAATTCATGGTCAATCAGTGGAGTCTGAGCTGCAACAGACAACGCGAGCTGCCATGCGATTAACAATAGCACCGCAAAACATGCCAACTTGTACGGGAGGATCTTCATATCAATATTCTAACGTTTTCTGGCCATCGAGTGACACCCGAAAAATATGACCTGTAAATCAATAAATAACATGTCTATCGCCTATTTTTCAAGTCTTTGTTACAATTTGCGACCGCACTTTTCGAGATTTAAATTCTATGGCGAGCAATCAGCAACATCACAAACAACGACGACTTCAAGTTGGCGAAAAACTTGAAGATCGACGAATGCTTGCCTATGGTATCTGTGGTCGCGATTTTGCCGAACCAAATATCCCCCGTCAAATTACTGCGTTTAATGACACGGTTCAAGTCGGTGAGGTGCTAGCGGGCATCAGCAAACAAACGCCGCGTGTTGGCCTTATCAATACGCCCGCAACGTTGCCTCCCCAATTCAGTCTATCTGCGAATATTCTGACTACCGTTCAAAGCACAACGTTGCCTCGTTGCCAATCTCGCACCTTTCCCATCTCAGGCATTCTAACATTAGATTATCTTGACGACCGCAACTTCAAATTTGCCGGTTTTGATGCAGCTCGCAACCTGTGGTTAATTGGTGAACGTATCAACGGACGTACTCGTATCCGTCAATGGCTAAAAGAAGCCATCAATCGTGATCGCAGCTATCACGTCCAAATCAACATCAACGTTAATCAACTGCAACTCGTCGCCAATAATGAAATTAAATTAACCCATGCTTTCCCCAACATCGACCGGAACAACCCCACTGGCCTAGGTGCGCTACGTAAAGCGCCAACTCAATTTCAAAATGTTGCCCTGACGGATTATTTTCCCGAGATCACTACCAACACTGATTCATTCAAAATCAAACCCCATATGTCTGCGGTTGTGGATGTTCTGGCGAACGATCAGATTGCACAATCCATCGATGCACAACTGACATTAACCGATTCCGTTTTTACGGGCGGCACAGCAGCCATTGTTGACGACCAAATCCAGCTTACAACTGACGGCAGCTCCTTTGGCACCAAAACCATTTCTTACTCCGTCGCCGATCAATTTGGCCGCCGTGCAACCGAGCTGCTAGAAATTACAATCACCGCACCACTACCGTTATCACTCGACGTACTCAGTGGTAGCCAATACGGATTTAACGTTCTTCAGGGAAAAACGGAAACCATTACCGTCGCGGACTCGGGCATTTCACTGCATCGACTCACCGGAATTGAAACCATTGGTATAAGTGCTCCTCCAACCCATTTCGGCATCGCCACGACTCTCGCTGCTAATCCTAACAACCAACGGGTTAACCGTGGTGGTTACATTGTGTTTGATTTACAGGATCAAAACAACTATCGATTTGCGGGAGTGCTTGCGGGCCGGCAAACGATTACGATTGGCGAAGTCTCCAATGGGCGAATTTTCCACCGCCGCCGTCTAGTTATCACTAAGCCCAATCCGTTTTCGTTTGATCTGCAGCTTGTCATCGATGGCCCCAAAACCCGCTTGATCGTCAACCAAGACCAATACATTTCATATCAATTTGAATCCGATGTTACAGGCGGACTTGTTGGGCTTAAAGGCCATCGCCGTGGATCCCATTTCCAAGGTCTTGAAATTCTTGAATTCAGTGCGATCGATGTTGCTGATACACAAGGCATTATTAACGTTTCCGTTCATGAGCAAGCAGTACTCGAAACCGTCTTGCCAGAAGGGGCGACCTATCTTAGTGCCGCCGCGGAAAACGGGAATATCCTCATCGAGAACAATCGACTGGTATATACTGCTGATAACCATCACTGGGGACCAGACAATGTTGAGGTTTCAATTTTGCTCGCTTCCGGTGCCAGAGAGTCGCAAACTCTCACTGTCAACGCCGGCATTACATTCCCGATGGAAAGCCGACTCGTATACTCTGACTACCTCGAAAACCCCGATTTGCAGTCACAAAAAGGGCTGAGGATAGAAGGCCACAGTTTTTTTCAAAATCCTACCGGCGACATTGCTCATGACAACACTATCGACGTCAGTGATTTCACTCTCGTCCACTTTACGGACGAGCTACCCGAAGACTTCGATATCAGAATACAACTCTCGAACCCAACAAAATTTAACTACGAGCCTGAGCTGATCGTCTTTGATTACGTAGATGCGCTTAACTACAAATTCGCAGGTCTAGAGTACGCAGAAAAAGGGACCTCCGGTTTTTCGCTTTGGGAATGGGTTGCCAATAAGTTCTTTGGTAATGCAACCACAAAATGGTTGGTAGGCGAAGTCATCAACGGTGAAAGCCACGTCTATCGCCACAACATCAAACATATGGATCTAACCAACGGCACTCACGTAGTTGTTAAAGTCCGCGGCAATACAATGTACTTAAGCGGCGCAGGAAAGCGGGTCAACAAGTACGCGTTCGACACACCCCTTAATCGAGGTCAAGTTGGAGTGTACGCACCGACCTCACAACCATTCTTTTACGACTTGCGAGTACTCGAACCCGACTCCTACAACACCAAACGCCGCGGCATCCCCAGTATTCAACATAACACCGCACTCTCCCCTGCTCGCTGGACAAGTAACTCGACAGATTCCCTGTTTGAAGTCCAACCCAGTCTAACAACCCCATCTCTTAATCTCTCTACGGTACCACTGAATAGCCTCAAATCAACAATTTCCACAACAATCACCATTCCGCAAATCCCTGGGCTGGCCGCGAACGGTTTTATCGTTTTCGATTATCAAAACATTGATTCATTTAAAGTCGCTGGTATACGGGTTGGGATCGGCGATCTTTTGATTGGGCAATTTCGTGACGGTGTGCTAATCAAATTGAAAACCCGCGAATTGTCGTTAAACACTCAAACTGCTTACCGCCTAGACCTTACACTCGAACCAAACAGAGCCCAAATATCGCTCGACGATCACTATTCCATTGCTTATGACTTCAACGATTACTTACTCGTAAATCCCGTCGGCGTGGGCACGCTGCAAAGCTCCGCATTCTTTACAGCACCCGAAATCTCGCAGTAGCTCTGCTTGCTCGGTCGCAATCAAACGCCAAAAACTTGCGCCCACCTGTAAGATTACTGCAGTACAATAAATAATATACCATCTTCGTCTCAAAGGTAATTCTATTATGTCTTGTGCACGCCTGCTTGCCGTTTGCTGTCTAATTATCACACCCTCGGCAAGCTCAGCTCAATCCAATTTCCACGATCTGTTGCCTGAGTCCACCGCTGCAGTACTCCAAATCCAAGAGCCCGGAGAGATTCTGCAGCAAATTTTAACCCACCCCGTCATCAACTCCGCGTACGATACTGGGCTCTATGACGAACTCTTACAAGACGCCCAACGAGCGCAACTCGAGACACTGCGAAACAAAATCCAAGACATCACTGGTTTGCCGTGGGATAACGCCATTAAACAGGCAACCTCCGGCGGAGTCCATCTAGCCTTCGACCCACCATCAGAAGGTATATTGTTGGTTCTCCGCGGCGACGAAGTTGTTCTCGATAAAGTCTTTGATGCTGTGCTCAGCGTAATAGAACCTTTAGCGCTCTTGAGTGGTAATCCTCTTAAAAAAGGTGAATATCGGGAGGGCATCATCGGCTACCAAATTCAAGAAATCCGTTTTGCGAAGAAAGCGGGCACGCTCGTCGTCACCAACTCGCGGGACCTCGGTCGATTCGTACTTGACCAACTTCTCGACCCAACAACTCATCCCTCTTTTGCCACAAACGAAAATTACCTAGCTGCCACTGTCAATTCCAAGCCCCAAGAACACACAGCTTGGTTTTGGGCCGACGCAAAGTTAATGCAACAAAACAACGGGATCGAACAGTTAGAACAAGCCCTGCGACAAAACATGCTGCTCGAACTGCTTGCCGGTGGACTTGTCAATCAACTTGCCAAATCACCTTATATCACAGCGGCTCTTGATTTTGACCATCAGCATTTGAAGTTGGATATCACCACGGCCCACGATGCCGAGTGGATCCCAGAATCGCGGAAATACTTTTTCGGAGAAGACGCCCAAGGATCAGCGCCAATCTTACTGCTTCCCGCGGATACCATTGCCAGCATTTCAATGTTTCGCGACTTCTCACCGTGGTGGCTCCTAGCGCCGGACCTCTATGATGATGATGTGAATGAGGGTATCGCCCAAGCTGACACCACACTCTCCACGTTTTTTTCCGGAAAGGATTTCGGGCTCGACATTCTCGGAGCCCTCGAGCCCGGCGCACAATTGGTTGTCACGGATAACCGATTTAAAGACGACGCGCCTCAACCTGACATTATTGTTCCAGCCTTCGCGATTGTCGGTACACTACAAGACTCAGAAACAATGCCAGCGGAATTGCGACGCATTTTCATCAACTTTGTTGGTTTTCTAAATGTCGTAAGCGCGATGGAAGGAAATCCACAGCTCGACATTGAATTGGTGGACAACAAAAAAGACCGTATCATCACCACCTCGTTT